>SR_TP_S13solDRAFT_1000027_pt1 | contig 105480 bp, 104 predicted proteins | sample SodReaTP_S13sol_FD_11159 | JGI IMG/M metagenome (IMG submission 11159) | reverse complement strand
CGCCGCGATCCTCGCCGTCGCCGCGTTGCTCGCGGCGGGCGTGCTCGCGGCTGCGCATCTTGCCGTCGAGGCGAGCCGCGAACGCGAGCGCGCGGCCCTGCTGGAGCGCAGCGAGGGCCTGGCGGAACTCACCCATCGGATCGTCGAGACACAGCTGTCCCACGGCCTGGGCGTGCTGGGCGCCCTGAAGGACATGCGCGACTCCCTGTCCGACGAGGAGTTCGCGGCACGGCTGGCCGCGATCGCCGAGAGCGATGGAATGATCACCAACATCGGCGTTCTCGACGCGGAGGGGCGCCTGGTCGCCTCGTCCATGGGTCGGCTCGGCGGCAGCTTCGCCGACCGGGCCTACTTCCGCGAGCTGGCTCGGGGCCGGCTGATGGTGCTCGACAACCCCGCCATGGGACGGATCACGCAGCGCTGGATCCTGCCGGTCGCCATCGCGCGGCAGGACAGCGACGGCGGCCTGGCCGGCGCCCTTGTCCTGGGACTCGCCGTCGACGAACTGCTCGCGGCCTTCGACGAGGTCGTCGCCAACGGCCTGGACCTGGTGGTCCTGCTGCGCCCGGGCGGCCGCGTCATGCTGCATTCCGCGCGGCCGGTGGCGGCGCTGGCCAGCCTCTTCGATCCGGTTCCCTCGCTGCCGCTGCAGCAGGGTCTCCCGGCCCTGGGGCCCGACTACCACCTGACGAGCCGGTCGCTGTCCGGGGCCGAACTCTCGGTGGTGCTGGGCCTCGACCTGGAGCGTGCCCTGGGCGCGCTGCGGCCCTCGGCGCGGAAGACCTATGGCGCGGCGGGCGCCATGGCGCTCCTGCTGCTCTTGCTCGGCGTCGGGGTCGCGCTGCACCTGCGCCGGCAACAGCGTGCCGAGTGCAGCCTGCGCGAGATGATGGCCGAGGCGACCGCGGCCAGCGAGGCCAAGACCCGCTTCATCGCCAGCATGAACCACGAGCTGCGCACGCCGCTCAACGCCGTGATCGGCTTCTCCCAGATGCTGTCCCTGCCGGGCTTCGCCGAGCGGCCGGAGAAGGTGCGGGAGTACGCCGAGCTGATCGCCGGGTCCGGGCGGCATCTGCTGGGGATCGTCGACCACGTGCTGGAACTGAGCCGCTTCGCCCGCAGCGGCTATCGGCCGCGGCTGGAGTCGCTGGCGGTCGAGCCGCTGATCCGCCAGACCGTGCGGCTGTTCGGCGAGGCGAGCGCGCGCGAGGTCCGCGTCGAGCTGAGGCCCGGCGGCGGCGCCGACAGGGCGCTGCTCGACCCCACGGCCTGCCGCCAGATCCTGCTCAACCTGCTCGACAACGCGGCCAAGCACGCGCCCGAGGCCTCGCGCATCGAGCTGGGCTGGGAGGGGCGGGACGGCCGGCTGGTGCTGCAGGTGGCCGACGAGGGGCCCGGCTTCGCCGCGACCGACCTGCGTCGGCTGGGCGAGCCCTTCTATCGCGGCAGCGCCGCCGAGGCGGCGCGCTCGGAGGGGCTGGGCATCGGCCTCTCGGTGGTCCGTTTCCTTGCCGAGGCGCAGGGCGGCAGGGTCACCTTCGCCAACCGGCCGCAGGGCGGCGCCCTTGTGACCGTCAGCCTGCCGCTGTCTGCGGCCGAGGAAGGCCCGGCGGAGCGCTCAGAGGCCGCCTGAGCCCGCCCGGACCGGAGAGTCAGTCCCGCGGCTTGGTCGCCTGCCAGGCCATGAGCGCCGCGCGGGCGTCCTCCGGCGGTCCCTTTTCCGGCAGTGCGGCGGTCAGCTCGACCACGTAGCCGTTGGGGTCGCGGAAGTAGATCGAGCGGATGAAGCCGTGGTCGGCCGGCCCGCGCACCTCCATTCCCTCGGCCCGGCCCTTCTCCAGCATCGGCTCCAGGGTCTCGAGCGGCACCTCCAGGGCGATGTGGAGGTCGTAGTCGTGCTGCGGCTTGAAGTCGAAGGCCCGGTCCGGCGCCTCGAAGAAGGCCAGGCAGGAGCCGTCGCCCATCGCGTAGAAGCTGTGCAGCACCCGGGTGTCGCGCCCGGTCTTGGTCTCGCGGATCTCGAAGGCGCGGACCAGCGGCAGCCCCAGGAAGCCTTCGTAGAAGCCGCGCGTCTCCTCGGAATCGCGGCAGCGGTAGGCCGCGTGGTGCAGGCCCTTGATCATGGCGTCTCTCCCCGTCCCTTCGGGGCAGCTTGGCGCGCCGCGGAGCCGAGGGCAAGACCGGGGGATTCAGTCCAGCAGCGGCTCCAACTCCGCCAGGCGCTCGCGGATGGTGTCGCGGGCGGCGCGGAAGCGGGCGCGCATCTCCTCGGCGGGCAGGGGCTCGCCCTTCACGGCGGGGTCCGGGATCGGCCAGTGCAGGCGCCGGACCCGGCCGGGCAGGACCGGACAGACCTCTTCGGCGCAGAGGGTGACGACCAGGTCGAGCGACGCGGGGTCGATCGTCTCCACCGACTTGGAGTGCTGGCCGCCGCCGTCGATGCCGATCTCCGCAAGCGCTTCGAGGGCGTAGGGATTGACCCCGGCCGGCTGCGAGCCGGCGCTGAGCACCTCGGCCCGTTCGCCGAAGCGCCGGCGGGCCAGGCCTTCGGCCATCTGGCTGCGCGCCGAGTTGGCCACGCAGAGGAAGAGGATCCGTTTCATCGCGTCTCTCCCGCGGGGCGGCCCGCCCGCGCGGGAAGCGTCTCTGCCCGCGCGTCGAAGCGTTGCCGGTTGCGGTTGGCGAAGGCGACCAGCGACAGCATGACCGGCACCTCCACCAGCACGCCGACCACCGTGACCAGCGCGGCGCCCGAGTTCAGCCCGAAGAGGCCGATGGCGACCGCCACCGCCAGCTCGAAGAAGTTGGAGGTGCCGATCAGCGCGCAGGGCGCGGCGACGTTGTGGGGCACGCGCCAGAGGTAGGCCGCGCCGAAGGCCAGCACGAAGATGCCGTAGGACTGGATCAGTAGCGGTACGGCGATCAGCGCGATCAGCAGCGGCTGCGCCAGGATGGTGCCGCCCTGGAAGCCGAAGAGCAGCACCACCGTCGCCAGCAGCCCCAGCACCGAGACCGGCTTGACGGCGGCGGTGAAGCGGGCCACGGCCGCGGTGGCTTCCTCGCCGCGGGTGGCGTGGGCCACCAGCCGCTGCCGGGTCGCCGCGCCGGCCAGCAGCGGGATCACCACGTAGAGCACGACCGAGAGCAGCAGCGTCTCCCAGGGCACCGAGAGGTCCGTCACCCCGAGCAGCAGGGCTACGATCGGCGCGAAGGCGAAGATCATGATGACGTCGTTCACCGAGACCTGGACCAGGGTGTAGGTCGCGTCGCCGCGGGTCATCTGCGACCAGACGAAGACCATGGCGGTGCAGGGCGCGGCGCCGAGCAGGATCAGGCCGGCGATGTACTGCCCGGTATCGGCGGGGTCGATCAGGCCGGCGAAGAGGTACTCGAAGAACAGCACCCCGAGCGCCGCCATGGTGAAGGGCTTGATCAGCCAGTTCACCACCAGGGTGATGACCAGTCCCTTCGGCCGCTCGCCGATGTAGCGCAGACTGGAGAAGTCCACGTTGACCATCATCGGATAGACCATCGCCCAGATCAGCAGCGCGACGACCAGGTTGACCGAGGCGTACTCCAGCCCGGCCAGGAAGGCGAAGGCACCGGGCACCAGGTTGCCGAGCAGGATGCCGGCGACGATGCAGAGCGCCACCCAGAGCGAGAGCCAGCGTTCGAAGAGGGGCAAGGGTCAGGCCTCCGTGGTGTCGGAGGGAAGGCGCGCGGGGCTGGCCAGCACTTCGTCCAGCAGGGCGGAGAGCGGCCCCAGGCTCGCCGGGCTCAGCGAGTAGCAGACGCGCGGGCGCTCGATCTCGCCGACGACGATGCCGGCCTCCTTGAGGATGCGCAGGTGCTCCGAGACGGTTGACTGCGCCAGGCCGATCTGGTCGACGAGGTCGCAGCCGATGCAGGAGCGCTTCGCCAGCAGCTCGCGGACGATCCGCACCCGGGCGGGATGGCCAAGGGCCTTCGCCAGCGCGGCGACCATCTGATCCGAGTCCGCTTCCGGCTCGATTCGGGGGGTGGGCTGGGGCACGGGCTATCCATCGTTATTCGACGATGGTCGATTCATAGCGACGGCGCCAGCCTCGTGCAAGCGGCCGGCGCGGGGTGCGTTCAGTCGGCGGCGACTGTCTCGCGCCGCCGCTCGATCTGCGCCGCCAGCAGCCGCATGGTCGGATCCTGCAGCGGCAGGTCCGAGAGCGATACCGGCCAGCCGTTCTCGCGCAGCAGGACAAGGGCGTCGCCGACCGCGGTGGCCGGCCGCAGCCCGACCGGCAGCAGGCCGAGCGGCCGCAGCGCCTCGGCCAGGAACACGCTGGCCGGCTCCATCAGCGGCAGCAGCACCTCGATCACGGCCACCTGCTTGCGCCGCGCCGTCTCGATCGTCTGCCGGAGCCGCGCCAGGCTGTCGGTGCCGGGGCGGTGCACCAGGACCTGCAGGGTGGAGAGGGCGCCGATCAGACGCGCTTCGCTGACGTCGGTGCCGACCAGCCTCGGCTGGCCCAGCGGTGCGCTGAGTTCCAGGCCGGGCCCCAGCCGGTGCAGCAGTGAAGCCAGCAGGGGCGCGAGCGAGTCGGGCGCGTAGCCGAGGCCCGGCGCCCGCGGCCGCAACGGCCGGTGCAGCAGCACCAGGCTCTCGCGGGCCGGTGCCGTGCCGTGGAGCGCGTTGAAGGTGAGCGGTGTGGAGTAGGCCGGCAGCAGGCTGCAGGCCTGGAAGCCGGCGGCGGCGAAGGCACGCTGGGCAGCCGGATGGGCCGTCACCGCCTCGGCGCTCAGGCCGCTCCAGCCCTGGCCGCCGGCCTGCCGCACCGCCGCCTGGAGCAGCGCGCCGCCGATTCCCAGGCCGCGCCAGGCGGGATCCACCACCAGAGCCACGACGTTGCGTCCGCCCGGCAGCAGCGGGTCGCGGCGCAGCGCCACATGGCCGACGAGGCCCTCGCCGGGCATCTCGGCGACCAGGCATTCCAGATCGCCGGCCCCGACCAGCGCCTCGAGCTGCTCGGGGTGGAAGAACTCGGCGAAGGGGAAGCTGAAGTCGTGGGCGGCGTAGAGCAGGCGCGCCACCGCCGTGGCCTCGCCGGCGCGCAGGGACCGCAGGTCGGGCGTTCCCGGCCGTCCCGTCGCCTTCACCTTGGATTGTCCCCGGGGGATCTCGGCCGGTTCGGGCATCGCCGCTGTCGCTGCCGGCAGGCGCTTGCGCAGCAGCAGTTCCTTGCCCTCGCGGCCGAGGTTGCGGAAGCGCGCCTCGTCGGTGACGGCGCGGATCAGAAAGAGGCCGAGGCCCTCCGCCGAGGCCTCCTCGAGGCCCTCGGGCGGGCTGTAGCGCGGGGCGGTGACCGGATCGAAGGGCAGGCCGAGATCGCGCACCGCGAGCTCGAGATGGCCGGCGGAGAGGCGCAGCTCGACCTCGACGCGCTTGCTCTCGCCCCGGGCATAGGCGTGATCGAGGACGTTGCTGACCGACTCCTCGATCGCCAGTTCCAGGCGGCGGCAGGCCGCCGAATCGAAGCCCAGTCTGGCGGCGGCGGCCGTCACCGCCGCCTGGGCGGTGGCGACCTGATCGCGCCGTGGCGCCAGCAACAGCCGGAACAGCGGCTCGGCGGCCGCGAACTCCGCGTCGAACCCGCCCGTCGAAACCTGCGACACGAGCTTTCCCCTCCATGGCAGGCGCGGCCGTCGGCCGGGCTCCCTTCCCCCCGGCGAGGGAGCCGTCCGGACGGCCTCTGCCCCTCAGGCTAGGAAAGCATCTCCTAAGGTTCGATGAATCTCCCGCGCGGCGCTGCCCCCTGGTGGCTTCGCGGCCCGGAGGCTATATGTCGCTTGTACCCCTCGGGGCGCCGGGAACGCAGTGGAGAGGAGCATTCCATGACCGCCTGTATCGTCGGCTGGGCGCACACGCCTTTCGGCAAGCACGAGAACGACGACGCGGAGTCGCTGATCGCCCGGGTCGCCACCCAGGCGGTGGCCGACGCCGGGCTGGCGCCCGAGGACATCGACGAGATCGTCCTGGGCACCTTCGGCGAGGGCTTCTCGCCCCAGGGTTTCCCGGCCTCGCTGGTGCTGCAGACCTCGGGAGCCTTCCGCTTCAAGCCGGCGACTCGGGTGGAGAACGCCTGCGCCACCGGCTCGGCGGCGATCCACCAGGGCCTCAAGACCATCGCCGCGAAGCAGGGCCGCTTCGTGCTGGTGGTCGGGGTGGAGAAGATGACCGCGCTGCCCGGGCCGGAGATCGGCGCCAACCTGCTGCGCGCCTCCTACCTGAAGGAGGAGAGCCACATCGAGGGCGGCTTCGCCGGCGTCTTCGGCCAGATCGCGGGCCAGTACTTCCAGCGCCACGGCGACCAGTCCGACGCGCTGGCGCACATCGCCGCCAAGAACCACCGCAACGGTGCGCTCAATCCCCTGGCGCAGATGCGCAAGGATCTCGGCTACGACTTCTGCCGCAACCCCTCCGACAAGAACCCCTACGTGGCCGGGCCGCTGAAGCGCACCGACTGCTCGCTCGTGTCGGACGGCGCCGCGGCCCTGGTGCTGACCGACGTACAGACGGCGCTCTCGATGCAGAAGGCCGTGGCCTTCCGCGCCGCCGCCCACGTCAACGACTACCTGCCGCTGTCCAAGCGCGACATCCTGCTGTTCGAGGGCTGCGAGGTGGCCTGGAAGAAGGCCCTGGCGGAGGCCAGGGTCGGCCTCGACGACCTCTCCTTCGTCGAGACCCACGACTGCTTCACCATCGCCGAGCTGATCGAGTACGAGGCCATGGGGCTGACGCCGCGCGGGCAAGGGGCGCGGGCAGCGCTGGAGGGCTGGACCGAGAAGGACGGCCGCCTGCCGGTCAATCCCTCGGGTGGGCTCAAGTCCAAGGGCCACCCGATCGGTACCACCGGCGTCTCGATGCACGTGATGGCGGCGATGCAGCTCACCGGCACGGCCGGGGAGATGCAGCTGGAGCGCCCGAAGCTGGCGGGCATCTTCAACATGGGCGGGGCGGCGGTCGCCAACTACGTCTCCGTCCTCGAGCCGCTGCGCTGACCGGCGGGAGGCGCGCATGGGCCGCGGTCGCACCCGCTTTACCTATCGCGACCTGAAGCTGGCCCTGCTCGGCACCTTGGAGGAGCAGGGGCCGGTGGCGCGGGACGCCCTGGTCGGTGCGCCGCGGCGCCCGGGGCTGGTGGACGCCGCGCTGGAGCGTCCGCTGCCGGGGCGCGACCGGGTGCGGGCGGAGGAGGCGCTGGACCTGCTGCTGCGCGACGGGCTGGTGCAGTCGCCGGCGGGCTCGCAGGTGGCGCTGACACCGCAGGGGCGTGAGGCCTTGGCACGGGCCTGCCTCGATCCCCTGGATCTGGCGCTGCACCGGCTGAGTCCGGAACTGGTGGAGCGCCGCGCCGGAGCCTGGGCGGCGGTGGCGGCCGGTACGGCGGATTCGCTGCAGGCGGCCGCTCCGGCACCGGGACGCATCGTCGCCGCCTGCCTCGGCACCCTGCAGGACGACGAGGAGTTGGACGAGGTCGCGGAGTGCGCCGCCGACCTGGCGCTGGCGCTGGATCGGCGGCTCGATGCCAGCCTGGCGCTGGGAGAGACGCCCTCGATCCAGGACCTCGCGGACGCGATCCGCGTGGCGGAGATCGTGGTGCGGCGCACGCTGCTGCGGCACTGGTAGCGAAAAGCCCCGGCACAAGAGCGGGTTGCGGTTGGCAAGGCGAAGGGGCTCGTCTAGATTTCGTGACGTTTTCGCGACGGGCAAAAGACCGTCCAGGGGGAAATCGAAACGCTCGATCATGGCGATCGCCCGGCCGGGCGGGGGCTCGGCCGGCGGGCGAGGGGGAGTACGGGTCGATGCGCGACCTCCTGTTCGGAGGCCTGGTTCTTCTGTTGTGCTGTGGCACCGCGGTTCCGACCCTGCAGGCGCGCGATCCGCTGTGGGAGCGGCTGCCTTGGGACGAGCGCCTCGGCGTGAGCTGGTACGAGCGCCTGGCCGAGCGCGGCGACGCGGAGGCGCAGCTCCGCCTCGGCCTGCTCTACGAGGAGGGCGTGGGGGTCGAGGCCGATCCGGCCGCGGCGCGCCGCTGGTACGGCGCGGCGGCGGAGCAGGGCGACCTGCGCGCGCAGTGGCGGCTGGCCCGCCTGCTGCACAGCGAGGACCCGATCGTCGCGGCGCAGTGGTACCGTGCCGCCGCCGAGCAGGGCTCGGCCGAGGCCGCCTTCAATCTCGCGCTGATGACGGAGAACGGCCAGGGCGTCGAGCTGGATCTGGCAGCGGCGGCGGCGCTCTACGAGCAGGCCTTCGCCGCGGGCCTGGCCGAGGCGGCGCTGAACCGGGGCCTGCTGGCGCTCAAGGGGGGAGAGCCGGACCCGGTGACGGCCCTGGCCTGGCTGCTGCGCGCCGAGCGGGCGGGGGTGGCGCAGGCCGCCGCTGCGGCCGCGGCCGTGGCGGCGGATCTGGACGAGGACGGGCGCCGGGCGGCGGAGGCGATGGCGGCGCCGTGATCCGTTCGCCGGCTGGGCCTCACACGGAGCCGGTCAGGTACTGGTAGAGCCAGGTCTCGCTGAGGGTCCGCTCGCCCAGGCGCAGGTAGAGCCGCAGATCCAGGCTGTCGCCCTCGACGTTCACCAGGTCGAAGACCGCGCGCCAGCGCTGCGTGCCGACGATCTGGATGGCGTAGGGGCCCTGGATCTCGCCGCTCGGCGCCGAGATCACCGGATCGACGGGGTCGCCGCGCGTCAGCTCCTCCAGCGGCCCGCCCTCGAAATCGACCACGAACTTGCGCCCGCCCTCGACACGGTTGCCCGGCACGCCGGCCGGCCCGGTGCGGGTGGCCACGACGCGGGCGACGGTGCGCGGCGGATAGGGCTCGTCCGACAGCCAGTGCAGGCGATAGCCGAGCGAGAGGCGCGTCCCCGCCTCGGCCGGCGCCTGGGGCACCCAGAAGGCGGCGACGTTGTCCATGTCCTCGTGGTCGGTGGGAATCTCCACCAGCTGCACCGAGCCGGCACCCCAGTCGCCCAGCGGCTCGACCCAGAGGCCGGGACGGCGTTCGTAGAAGTGGGAGTCGTCCTGATAGGCATCGAAGCGCCGTTCCCGCTGCATCAGGCCGAAGCCGCGCGGCGCCTGGTCCAGGAAGCTGTTGATGCGCAGGCGGTCGGGGTTGTTCAGCGGGCGCCAGATGCGTTCGCCCGAACCGGTCCAGATCGCCAGGCCGTCGCTGTCGTGCACCTGCGGCCGCCAGTCGGCGGAGCGGTGGCGATCGTGGCGGCCGAACCAGTACATGGAGGTGATCGGCGTCAGCCCGAGGCGCTGCACCGCCCGGCGCAGGAAGAGCTCGCACTGCACCTCCATCACCACGCCGCGCTCGTTGCGGATGTCGAAGCGGTAGGCGCCGGTCAGGCTCGGCCCTTCCAGCAGGGCGCAGACCACCACGCGGCGGCTGTCCTGCGGCGAGCGCTCGATCCAGAGGCGGGAGAAGCGCGGGAACTCTTCGTTGCGCTCCGGCAGCGCCGTGTCGACGGCGATGCCGCGCGCCGAGAGGCCGTACTGGTCCTGCTCGCCCGAGGCGCGGAAGTAGGAGGCGCCGAGAAAGGAGAGCCAGTCGCGGTTGCTGTCGGGCCCGTTCATCAGGCGGAAGCCGGCGAAGCCGAGGTCTTCGGGGACCGGCTGGTCGATACCGGCGTCGTCGTAGTCGAAGGCCTGGGGATCGAACCGGAGGCGCCGGGCCTCCCCGTTCTCCACGACGTAGAGGTCGACGGGGTAGGGGAACCAGCGGCCCCGGTGATGGGGCCGCAGCGGGAAGTCCGCCTCCTCGCGCCAGAGGGCGTAGTCCGGCCGGAAGCGGATGCTGTTGTGCCGCGCCACGTCGATGGCCCGCACGAACTCGACGTCGCTCTGCGGCGGCTCGACGTGGGGCAGCGTCGCCAGTGAGCGTGCCAGCGACTTCAGCTGCTGGAAGTCGAAGGGCTCGGCCGGCCCCAGTTCCAGTCCCTCGGCGGCGGCGCGTGACGCCGGGTCTAGGGCCGCCGCCAGGGCGAGCCCGGCGGTCCCGGCGAGAAAGCGTCGGCGGCTGCTGTTGCTCGGCGGCATGTGGGTCCTTTCGCTTCGATCCGCCGGACAGGCGAGGCGAGTTGGCATCTGTCTTACCCTAGAGCAGATCGCGATCGGATGGAATCATCCGCTCGCGTGAATCTGCTCTAGATTCATATGGTTGTGAGCATTCCCCGATCGAAGCCGATCGGGGAATGCTCTACGAAGGCTGCCGCGTTCCAGAGGAGCAGCCCGAGGTCGTCTCGCGCCGGAGCACCAACTGGTGCAGGTGCCAGCGTTTCGGCCGGCCCTTGGCGCTCTGCCCGTCGCGACGCTCTTCTTCCCGCAGTTCCACATCGTAGCCCTTGAGCAGGGATTCCAGACCCTCGGCCGAAACGGAGGTCACGGCGGGGTCGGCGGCCCAGTCGTCGTCGGGCCCCAGCAGCTGCCCGGCGAAGCGGCCGCCCGGCTCCAATGCCTCGCGGATCGCGTCCCAGAGTCGCGGGAAGGCGGCCGGCGGGCAGAAGGGCAGGGAGAAGCTGGCGTTGACCAGGCGGCAGGCGGGCAGGGGGCCGAGCGTCTCGAAGCGCGCGCAGCGGGTTTCCAGTGCCGCCGCGCCGGCCCGCGCCGCCAGCGTCCGCAGGGCCTCGGCCTCGCCGTCGATCGCCAGCACGCGCCAGCCGCGGCGCAGCAGTTCCAGGCTGTCCCGACCGGTGCCGGCGCCGAGGTCGACCGCCAGGCCGGGCGCCACGCCCTCGCGCTCGAAGGCCGCCAGGGCCCGCAGCAGCGTCGGCCGCGGCGGCCGTCCCTCGACCGCCGCGTAGTAGCGGCGCCAGTGGTCGTCCGCGCTCGTCGCCATGGCCGGCAGTTGCCGCAGCGAAACCGCGGCGGTCAAGTCGAATTTCCGCTGCCAGCGGCGACGGTTTTGTGGCTAGACTGCGCCCAAGCAAGACATCCTGGGGCGGAGCCCGTCGCGGCGCGTCACGTGCCGAGGTATCGCGTGCCTTTTTCAGGGGGATCAGCCATGAATCGTCGCAAGTTTCTGACCTCGGCCGGCCTTGCCGCCACCGGCGCGGTCGCTGCCGGTGCCGCCTTCCCGAAGCCGGCCCTCTCGCAGGGTCTGCAGGAGTGGACCATGGTCACCTCCTGGCCGCGCAACCTGCCGGGCCCGGGTACGGCGGCCAACGCGCTGGCCGAGCGCATCACCGCGCTGTCGGGCGGTCGTCTGCGCGTCACCGTCAGCTCGGCCGGCGAGCTGGTTCCGGCGCGCGGCGTCTTCGACGCCGTTTCCGAGGGCACGGCCGAGCTCTACCACTCGGTTCCGGCCTACTGGGGCTCCAAGTCGGTCGGCATCCTGGTCTTCGGCTCTCAGCCCTTCGGCCTGACCGCGCACGAGCAGAGCGGCTGGATGAATTGGGGCGGCGGCCAGGAACTCTACGACGAGATGTATGCCCGCTTCGGCCTGAAGCCCTTCCTCTGCGGCAACTCGGGGCCGCAGTGGATGGGCTGGTTCCGCAACGAGATCACCTCGCTCGACGACTTCCAGGGCCTGCGCTTCCGCACCGCCGGCCTGAACAGCCAGATGCTGGCCAGGGTCGGGGCCGCGGTGGTGGCGATGAGCGGGCCCGAGGCCTTCCAGGCACTGCAGTCCGGGGCCATCGACGCGGCCGAGTTCATCGGTCCCTGGTCGGACTCGGCGCTCGGCTTCCAGCAGGTCGCGCCCTACTACTACTGGCCCGGTATCGGCGAGCCCTCCTCGGCCGAGGAGTGCGGCGTCAACCTCGCCGCCTACGAGGCCCTGCCGGACGATCTCAAGCAGGCCGTGGCCTACGCCTGCCAGTCGCTGCACGACGAGGTGGTGACCGAGTACAACACCAAGCACGCCATGGCGCTGCGCCAGCTGATCGAGAGCGGCACCGAGATCCGCGAGGTGCCGGAGGAGGTGCTGATCGCGCTCGGCAATGCCGCCGGCGAGGTGATGGCCGAGATCCGCGAGGACGACGACGAACTGGTGCGCCGCATCATGGAGTCCTTCCTGGAGTACCGGAAGCTGATCGCCGACTACATGGTCTACGCCGACAACGGGATCATGAACGCCCGGGCGCTGCCCTACGATTTCGGCTGATCGGGAAAGGCCGGAAGGCGTCGCCGCGCGCGTTGGCCTCCGTCGTCGCATGTCCGCACTGATCCGTTCCCTCGACCTGGTCAACGCGACCGTCGGCCGCTGCGTGCGGTGGCTGGCGGTGGCGCTGGTGCTGGTTCAGTTCGGCGTGGTGGTGCTGCGCTACGTCTTCGGCACCTCCTTCATCGCCGTGCAGGAGTCGGTGATCTACCTCCACGCCGCGATCTTCATGCTGGGGGCGGGCTACACCCTGCTGCACGACGGCCACGTCCGGGTCGACATCTTCTACGGCGAGGCGAGTCCGCGCCGGAAGGCGGCGATCGACTTCTTCGGCTGCCTCGTCCTGCTTATCCCGTCCTGCCTGGTGATGCTGCACGTGACCTGGGGCTTCGTGCTGCAGTCCTGGCGCATCCTCGAGGGACCGCTCTCGGTCGGCGGCCTGCCCGCCGTCTTCCTGCTGAAGAGCCTGCTCCCCCTTTTCGCCGGCCTGCTGCTGATCCAGGGAGTCTCGATGGCCTTGAAGAGCCTGCTGATCCTGACGCGCGGGGCCGCCCGCGCATGAGTCCCGAGTACCTCGACGTCCTGATGTTCGTCGTCATGATCGGCGGCATCCTGCTCGGCTTCCCCGTGGTCTTCACGCTGACCGGCGTGGCGGTGCTCTTCGCCGGGCTCGGCATCCTGCTCGGCGAGTTCAACCCCAACCTGCTGCGGGCGCTCTCGCAGCGGGTCTTCGGGGTGATGACCAACGAGGTGCTGATCGCCATTCCGCTCTTCGTCTTCATGGGCGTGATGCTGGAGCGCTCGAAGATCGCCGAGGAGCTGCTGGAGCAGATGGGCAGCCTCTTCGGGCGGCTGCGCGGCGGCCTGGCGGTCTCGGTGGCGCTGGTGGGCGCGCTGCTGGCCGCCTCGACCGGCATCGTCGGCGCCACCGTGGTGACCATGGCGCTGATCGCGCTGCCGACCATGCTGCGCAACGGCTATCAGCCGGCCCTGGCCTGCGGCTCGGTCTGCGCCGCCGGTACGCTGGGGCAGATCATCCCACCCTCGACCATGCTGGTGATCCTGGCCGAGGTCATGTCCTCCGCCTACCAGCAGGCGCAGTACGCCCAGGGTCTCTTCTCCATCCAGACGCTCTCGGTGGGGCAGATCTTCGCCGGCGCCATGGTGCCCGGCCTGGTCATGGTGGGCGTCTACATCGTCTATCTGGTGACCATCGCCTGGTTCCGGCCGCAGGTCGCGCCGGCCCTGGTCAGCGACGAGGTGCCGCGGGCCGCCCTGGGCCCGCTGCTGCGCGCCCTGGCGCCCCCCGTCGTGCTGATCGTCGCGGTGCTGGGCTCGATCCTCGGCGGCATCGCCACGCCGACCGAGGCGGCCTCGGTCGGCGCCGTCGGCGCGGTCATGCTGGCGGCGCTTCGGCTGCCCGGCGGCCTGCGCTGGCCGATCTGGCTCGGCGCCGCCTGCATCGTCGCCATGCTGCTGCTGACCAGCCAGGTCGACCTGCGGCTCGGCCGCGCCGCGCCGAGCGAGATGGAGCGGCTGGGCATCGCGATCGCCGCGCTGCTGACGCTCGGCGTCGCTGCCGGCGTCGGCTACGGCCTCTGGCGGGCGCTGCGGGTCGGCGTGCTGACCGAGGTGGTCGACCAGACGATGCGCATCTCGGCCATGATCTTCGCCATGTTTATCGGCGCGACGCTCTTCGCGCTGGTGTTCCGGGGCCTGGGCGGCGACCACCGGGTCGAGGCGCTGCTGGAGGCCCTGCCGGGCGGCGAGACAGGGGCGCTGCTCTTCGTGCTGCTGCTGATCTTCCTGCTGGGCTTCGTGCTCGACTTCGTGGAGATCGCCATCATCGTCATTCCGCTGGTGGCGCCGGTGCTGCTGCTGATGGGGATCGACCCGATCTGGCTGGCGATCCTGATCGCCATCAACCTGCAGACCTCCTTCCTGACGCCGCCCTTCGGCTTCTCGCTCTTCTACCTGCGCGGCGCCGCGCCGCCCGGGGTCAGGACGCTGCACATCTACCGCGGCATCATCCCCTTCGTCGGGCTGAACCTGCTGGTCATCGCCGCCGTCCTGCTGCTGCCCGGCCTGGCGACCTGGCTGCCGGCGCAGCTCTTCGGGCGGTAGGGGAACCAAGCACCCTCACCCCCCCAGCATCGGCAGCTTCAGGCCCTGCTCGCGCGCGCAGGCGACGGCCTCCTCGTAGCCGGCGTCGGCGTGGCGCATGACGCCGGTGGCGGGGTCGTTCCAGAGCACCCGCTCCAGGCGCCGGGCCGCCTCCTCGCTGCCGTCGCAGACCACCACCATGCCGGAATGCTGGCTGAAGCCCATGCCGACGCCGCCGCCGTGGTGCAGCGAGACCCAGGTGGCGCCGCTGGCGGTGTTGAGCAGGGCGTTGAGCAGCGGCCAGTCGGAGACGGCGTCGGAGCCGTCGCGCATGGCCTCGGTCTCGCGGTTGGGGCTGGCGACCGAGCCGCTGTCCAGATGGTCGCGGCCGATCACCACCGGCGCCTTCAGCTCGCCCTTGGCGACCATCTCGTTGAAGGCCAGGCCGAGGCGGTGGCGCTGGCCCAGGCCGACCCAGCAGATCCGCGCCGGCAGGCCCTGGAACTGGATACGCTCGCGCGCCATGTCGAGCCAGTTGTGCAGGTGCGGGTCGTCGGGGATCAGCTCCTTCACCTTGGCGTCGGTGCGGTAGATGTCCTCGGGATCGCCCGACAGCGCCGCCCAGCGGAAGGGACCGATCCCGCGGCAGAACAGCGGTCGGATGTAGGCCGGCACGAAGCCCGGGAAGGCGAAGGCGTCGGCCTCGCCCATCTCCTTGGCCATCTGGCGGATGTTGTTGCCGTAGTCCAGCGTCGGCACGCCGGCGCGGTGGAAGGCCAGCATGGCCTGGACCTGCACCTTCATGGATTCCTTGGCCGCCCGCACCGTGCCCTCGGGATCGCTGGTCTTCCGGCGCTCCCACTCGTCCAGGGTCCAGCCGGCCGGCAGATAGCCGTTCAGCGGGTCGTGGGCGCTGGTCTGGTCGGTCACGGCGCCGGGCTTCACGCCGCGGCGCACCAGCTCAGGGAAGATATCGGCGGCGTTGCCGAGCAGGCCGACGGAGACGGCCTCGCCCTTGGCGCAGGCCTCCTCGACGATCGCCAGGGCCTCGTCCAGGTCCTGGCTGGCGCGGTCCAGGTAGCCGGTCTCCAGCCGCTTCTCGATGCGGCTCGGCTGGCACTCCACCGCCAGCATGGAGGCCCCGGCCATGGTCGCCGCCAGGGGCTGCGCTCCGCCCATGCCGCCGAGGCCACCGGTCAGGATCCAGCGGCCCTTCAGCTCGCCGCCGTAGTGGCGGCGACCGACCTCGACGAAGGTCTCGTAGGTGCCCTGCACGATGCCCTGGCTGCCGATGTAGATCCAGGAGCCGGCGGTCATCTGGCCGTACATCATCAGCCCGACCTTATCGAGGCTGTTGAAGTGCTCCCAGGTGGCCCAGTGCGGCACCAGGTTGGAGTTGGCGATCAGCACCCGCGGCGCGTCGCGGTGGGTGCGGAAGACGCCGACCGGCTTGCCGGACTGCACCAGTAGGGTCTCGTCCTCCTCCAGTTCTCTCAGGCAGGCGACCATGCGGTCGTAGGACTTCCAGTCGCGCGCCGCCCGGCCGATGCCGCCGTAGACCACCAGCTCCTCCGGCCGCTCGGCCACCTGCGGATCGAGGTTGTTCATCAGCATGCGCAGCGGCGCCTCGGTCAGCCAGGACTTGGCGCTGAGCCTCGTGCCGGTGGCGGCCTTGATGCGGCGGGCGTTGTCGAGCCGGGGGTTCTGGGTCACGGGGTTCCTCCGTGGCTGGCGGGAGCGGTGAAATCCTGGCGGCCCGCCAGGCGGTAGCGCGGGCCGGGGTAGAGGAAGTGGGCGCGGCTGACCACCAGCCCGCGCGACCAGGTGCGGCGCGTCAGCAGCAGGCAGGGGTCTTCGGGGCGCAGTTCCAGAAGGCGGCGGGCCTCGGCGCCGGGCCGGACCGCCTCGATCTCGTGTTCGGCCGCATCGAGCGGGCCGAGCTCGGTCAGGTATTCGTAGGGCGTGATGCGGGTGAAGTCCTGCTCGGCGTAGCCGGGAGCGAAGGCGGGGTTGACCGCGCGCTCCTCCAGCGCCGCCGGCGCGCCGCTCTCCAGGTGCAGCAGGCGCGAGCGGAAGATTTCCGCGCCCGCCTCCAGCTCCAGCGCTCGGGCGGTCTCGGCCGTGGCGCGCGCGCGCTCCAGCAGCAGCACGCGGCAGCCGTAGCTGTGGCCGCGCTCCTCGACCTCCTCGCGGATGTTGCGGATCTGCAGCAGCTCCGACTGCGGCTTGGGAGCGGCGACGAAGGTGCCGACGCCCTGTTCGCGCCGCAGCAGGCCCTCGGCCGTCAGCTCGCGCAGCGCCCGGTTCACCGTCATGCGGGAGACGCCGAGCTCCCGCGTCAGCTCGTTCTCCGAGGGAACCCGTGCGCCGGGCGGCCACTCTCCGGCGGTGATGCGCCGCTGGACGTGATCGCGCACCTGACGATAGCGCGGTGCCGCCTCCTCGGCGGCCGGCTGGCTGGAATCGGGCACGGCTGTCCTCCTCCCGGACTTGTATAGACAAGCGACCGGCCGACCGCCAGCCCGGCGTTGCCGGGGCCATCCCGGCAGCCTAGATTGCGGTCGGTGCGGGCGGCCAGGACTGGGCCACGCGCACCGACAGCCTGGAGAAGGGGCCGCATGGAGATCTTCCGCTATAGCCCGGGCCGCCGGCCGCTGCTGGTGTCGATGCCGCACGTCGGCACCCATCTGCCCAGCGATCTGGCGGCGCGGATGACGCCGGAGGCGCTGACGCTGGCCGACACCGACTGGCACGTCGACTGTCTCTACGACTTCCTGGAGGACCTCGGCGCCCACGTCGTCCAGGCGACGCATTCGCGCTACGTCATCGACCTGAACCGCGACCCCGAGGGCCGGCCGCTCTATCCCGGCGCCAGCAACACCGAGCTCTGCCCCACCAGCACCTTCGCCGAGCAGCCGATCTACCGCGAGGGGCAGCTGCCCGATGCCGCAGAGGTAGCGGAGCGGCGCCTGCGCTTCTGGCAGCCCTATCACGACTGCCTGGCGGCAACGCTGCAGGAGCTGCGGGATCGCCACGGCCGGGTGCTGCTCTGGGACGCCCACTCCATCTGCAGCCAGGTGCCGCGCTTCTTCGAGGGGCGGCTGCCCGACCTCAACCTCGGCAGCGGCGGCGGCGTCACGGCAGCGGCGCCGATCATCGAGGCGGTGGCGGCAGCGGCGGGGATGGAGGGCGGCGGCTACAGCCTGGCGGTCGACGGCCGCTTCAAGGGTGGCTTCATCACCCGCCACTACGGCCGGCCGGAGGCGGGCCGCCATGCCCTGCAGATGGAGCTCTCCTGGGCCACCTACATGGACGAGACGCCGCCCTACGGCTTCCGCGACGACCTCGCGGCCGGCATTCGTCCGGTGCTGCGGCGCATGCTGGAGGCGGGACTGACGGCGCTCGAGGGCCGGGGCTGACCGACCCCGCCGCCCTACGCGGATAGCCCGCCGTGCCGCTGCTCCTCGCCAATCTCAGCCTGCTCGTGACCGCGCTGGTCTGGGGCACGCCGATCCCGCTGTTCGACTGGCTGCTGCAGCGCTGGGACCCGGTGATGCTGGCCTGGCTGCGCTACACCCTGGCGCTGCCGGTGCTGCTCGCGGTCCTGCTGCTGCTGGAGGGGCGCTCGATCCGGCGCGAGGGGCTGAAGCCGGCGGAGGTGGGCTGGGGCCGCCTCTTCCTGCTCGGCGGGCCCGGCGTGGGCGGCTTCGCGGTCTTCTTCACGCTCGGCCTCTCCTTCAGCGACCCGGTCATGGCCGCGGTGCTCAGCACCGCCAGCCCGATCTGCGCCGTGCTGGTCGGCTTCCTCTTCTGGCGCGAGCGGGTCGGCGCCGGCCTCTGGCTCGGCATCCTGCTCTCCATCGCCGGGGCGGGGCTGGCCTCGGTCGAGCTGGAGGGCGGCTTCACCGTCCGCTTCGGCGTCGGCGAGGCGCTGATCCTGCTGTCGCTGCTCTGCTGGGCCTGGTACTCGGCGACCCTGCCGCGCTGGTGCCCGAGCGCCTCGCAGCTGCGCGCCACCACGCTGACGCTGCTGCCGAGCGCGCTGGTCATGGGCCTCGCCTGGGCCGGGCTCGCCTCCGTGGGGCTGGCCGCCTGGCGCCCGGTGGCGCCGCTGCCGCTCGATGTGCCGCTGCTGCTCTGGGTGGCCGGCAGCGGCGTGGCGCTGGGAACGCTCTGCTGGAACCTCGGCGTGCGTCGTCTGGGGCCGGTGACGGCGGCACTCTATCTCAACCTGATCCCGGTGATCGCCGTGCTGACCGCGCTGGCGCTCGGCACGGTGCCGCGGCTGGAACAGCTGCTCGGCGGCGGCCTGGTCATGGCCGGCGTGCTCTACGTACAGCTGAGCAACCTGCGCCTGGCCCGCCGCCGCCGGCGCTTCGAGGCCCAGATGGCGGAGAGTCAGGCGGCGGACGGTCAGGCGGCGACCGGCGCCCCGGCCTTGAAGGAGCGGGACAGCGGGTTGAAGCCGACGCGATAGGCCAGCTCCGCCGGCCGCTCGATGTCCCAGACGGCGAGGTCGGCCACCTTGCCCACCGCCAGGGTGCCGTGGGTCTCGGCCAGGCCCAGGGCCCGGGCGGCCTCGCGGGTGACGCCGGCCAGCGCCTCCTCCGGCGTCAGGCGGAAGAGGGTGCAGCCCATCGACAGCATCAGCAGCAGCGAGGTCACCGGCGAGCTGCCGGGGTTGCAGTCGGTCGCCAGCGCGATGCCGACTCCGTGGCGCCGCAGCGCCTCCAGCGGCGGCAGTTTCGTCTCGCGCAGCACGTAGAAGGCGCCCGGCAACAGCACGGCCACCGTACCGGCGCGGGACAGGGCGGCGGCCCCTTCCTCGCTGGTGTACTCCAGGTGGTCGGCCGAGAGCGCGCCGAAGCTGGCGGCGAGCGCCGCACCGCCCAGGTCCGAGAGCTGATCGGCGTGCAGCTTCACCGGTAGGCCGAGGGCGCGGGCCGTCTCGAAGACCCGCGCGGTCTGCTCGGGCGAGAAGGCGATGGTCTCGCAGAAGGCGTCGACGGCGTCGGCCAGACCCGACTCGGCCACGGCCGGCAGCATCGCCAGCACGGCCTCCAGGTAGTCCTCGCCGCGGTCCTTGAACTCCGGCGGCACCGCATGGGCGCCGAGGAAGGTGGTGCGGACCGTCAGCGGCAGGGCCTCGCCGAGCCGCCGCGCCACCCGAAGCTGCTTCAGCTCCTGGTTCAGCTCCAGCCCGTAACCAGACTTGATCTCCAGCGTCGTCACGCCTTCTGCCACCAGGGCGCGGGCGCGGGGCAGGGCGCTCTTGTAGAGGTCCTCCTCGCTCGCCGCCCGCGTCGCGGCCACGGTGGAGACGATGCCGCCGCCGGCCCGGGCGATCTCCGCGTAGCTCGCGCCCTGCAGCCGCAACTCGAACTCCGCCGCCCGGTCGCCGCCGTAGACCAGGTGGGTGTGGCAGTCGACCAGCCCCGGCGTCACCCAGCGGCCTTCGAGGTCCAGCGTCTCGGCAGCCGTTCCTGCCGGCAGCTCCGCCATCGGCCCGAGCCAGGCGATGCGCCCCCCGGAAACCGCCAGGGCCGCCTTCTCCCGGGCGCCGTAGGCTGTCTCCCCGGGCGTCATGGTCGCCAGGCGGGCGTCGGTCAGCAGCAGGTCCCAGGTGGGCATGTGGTCTCTGGTCTCCTTCTCCAAGGCCGGGCTATGCTCCCGGCCCCGCCCGTGCTTGGCAAGAGGCTCCTCCATGTCCGCGTCCTTCCCCGCCGTTTCCCGCCTCTTCGCGGAAGCCGCCCTGCTGCCCGGCGGCTGGGCGCGGGACGTGCTCTTCGCCTTCGACGTCGCCGGGGCGATCGAGAGCGTGACGCCCGGCGCGGCGCCGGAGGGGGCGGAGCGGGCGGCCGGGCCGGTGGTCCCCGGGCTGCCGAACCTGCACGGCCACGCCTTCCAGCGCGCCATGGCCGGTCTGGCGGAGCGGGCGGCCGGTCCGGAGGACTCCTTCTGGACCTGGCGCGAGGTGATGTACGGCTTCGTCGCCCGCCTGGGGCCGGAGGAGGCCGAGGCCGTCGCCGCCCAGCTCTACCTGGAAATGCTGGAGGCCGGCTACACCGCAGCCGCCGAGTTCCACTACCTGCACCACGCTCCCGACGGCCGCCCCTATGCCGACCTGGCCGAGATGAGCAGGCGCCACGCCGCCGCGGCCCGGCGGGTCGGGCTCGGCCTGACGCTGCTGCCGGTGCTCTATGCCCAGGGCGGTTTCGGCGGGCAGCCGGCCGGGGAGGGACAGCGCCGCTTCCTCAACGATCCCGGCCGCTTCCTGAAGCTGGTGGAGGCGCTGCGGGCGGAGGCGGCGGGCGACCCGAACCTGGCGGTCGGCATCGCTCCCCACTCCCTGCGCGCGGTGACGCCGGAGCAGCTCGAGGAGGCGGTCGCCGGCCTGACCGCCCTCGACCCGCGGGCGCCGATCCACGTCCACGTCGCCGAGCAGACCAAGGAGGTGGAGGACTGCCTGGCCTGGTCCGGCAGGCGCCCGGTGCGGTGGCTGCTCGACGCCCAGCCGGTGGACGCCCGCTGGTGCCTGGTGCACGCGACCCACATGGACGCGGACGAGACCCGGGCGCTGGCCGCCAGCGGCGCCGTCGCCGGGCTCTGCCCAACCACCGAGGCCAACCTGGGCGACGGCCTCTTCCCGGCCCTGGACTACCGCGCCGCCGGCGGAGCCTGGGGCGTGGGCTCCGACAGCCACGTCTCGGTCAGCCCCTGGGAGGAGCTGCGGCTGCTGGAGTACGGCCAGCGGCTGCTGCACCGCCGCCGCAACCTGCTGCGCCCGTCCGAGGGCGGCTCGGTGGGGGCGACCCTCTGGGCCGAGGCGCTGGCCGGCGGTGCCCGGGCCTGCGGCCGGCCGCTCGGCGCCCTGGAGGCGGGGCGGCGCGCCGACCTGCTGGTGCTCGACCCCGAGACCCCGGCGCTCTGGGGGCGGGAAGGGGACGCCCTGCTGGACGCCGCGGTCTTCGCCGGCAACGTCAATTCCGTGCGCGACGTGTTGGTGGGCGGCCGCTGGGTCGTACGCGAGCGCCGCCACCCCCTGCGCGAGGAGACTGCCGCCGCCTACCGTGCGGCCCTGGCGCGGCTGGCCGGGTAGGGGCTCCGTCTCGCCGTCATCCTGAGCGCCGTATCGTGCAGCGCCTGTCCTTCCTCCGGGCGTCATTGCGAGCGCAGCGAAGCAATCCAGGGCCATCGCCCTCTGGCCCCTGGATTGCTTCGCTGCGCTCGCAATGACACCGACCGGAGCCGTTCACGGCGGGGCGGCTCCTTTCCAGGGACTTGAATCTCGGTTCTTTCCGGCGCTATCCTGCCGGTCCGTGGTGATTTGGCGACCCGCTTGCGGCCACGTAAAACAAGCAGCTAAAGAGGTCCGGTCACGGAAGTCCGGCGCCTCGGAGGGGCCGGATTTTTTTGTTTTGGAGTGACCGGTCATGACCACACAGCCCACCCGCGCCCGTCCCGCCGCCGCCCCGGCGAGCGCCGAAGGCGAGCCCTTCTGTCGCCCCGACGGCGTCTCCGACACGCTGCTGGTGCACGGGGCCAGGGAGCGGACGCCCTACAAGGAGGTGTCGGAGGCGATCTTCCTGACCTCCGGCTATGTCTACGATTCGGCCGAGGCGGCCGAGGCGGCGGGCCAGGCGCTCGGCCCGGACATGATCTACACCCGCTTCCGCAACCCCACGACCCAGGCCTTCGAACAGCGGCTGCTGCGGATCGAGGGCGCCGAGGCCTGTCAGGCGACGGCCAGCGGCATGGCGGCTGTCACGGCCATGCTGCTGTGCCAGCTCTCGGCCGGCGACCGTATCGTCGTCCCCTACGCCGTCTTCGGCGCCTGCCACTGGATCTGCACCAACCTGCTGCCGCGCTTCGGCATCGAGGTGGTGCGGGTCGACGGCAGCGACCTCACGGCCTGGGCCGAGGCGCTGGAGAAGCCGACGAAGCTCGTCTTCCTGGAGACGCCGGCCAACCCGACGCTGGAGATCATCGACCTGGCGACGGTGGCCGCGCTGGCCCGTGGTGCCGGCGCCACCGTGGCGGTGGACAACGCCTTCGCCTCGCCGCTCTGCCAGAAGCCCCTGACCCTGGGCGCCGACATCGTCGTCTACTCCACCACCAAGCACATCGACGGCCAGGGGCGCTGCCTCGGCGGCGCCATCCTCGGGCGCAAGACCTTCATCGAGGAGGTGGTCAGTCCCTTCGCGCGGGCTACCGGCCCCACCATGAGCCCCTTCAACGCCTGGGTCATGCTGAAGGGGCTGGAGACCCTGGGCCTGCGGGTGCGCCACTCGGTCCGCACGGCCGCGCTGGTCGCCGCCGAGCTGGAAGGGCACCCGAAGCTGGAGCGGGTGCTCTATCCCGGCCTGCCCAGCCACCCGCAGCATGCCCTGGCGAAGCGGCAGATGGCCAGCGGCGGCACGCTGCTGTCGCTGGAGGTGGCCGGCGGCAAGGCCGGCGCCTTCCGCTTCCTGAACGCGCTGGAACTGGTGCTGCGGGTCAACAACCTCGGCGACAGCCGCTCGCTCGCCACCCATGCCGGCACCACCACCCACAGCAAGCTGACCGAGGAGGAGAAGGCGGCCGCCCGCATCTCCCCTGGGCTGGTGCGCCTCTCGGTCGGCCTGGAGGAGCCCGAGGACCTGCTGACCGACCTGCAGCGCGCCCTCGCGGTCGTCTGAGCGGCGAGGCCGCCTTGCCGGACCCTCTAGGCGGGCGGGCGCCCTTGCGCTAGCGTAAGGGGTGGTATGAGCCGGATAGCCTTCGATCCCGACGACGACCAACCCCGCGCGCGCCTCGAGGAGGCGCGCCGACGTCAGGCCGTGCTGAACGACGTCATCGCGCGGGTGCGCGGCGCCGTGGAGGCGGCGGGGACGGAGTTCGAGTCCGACGCGGACTGGTACGTCTCTGTCCTGGTCGACGGCCTGCTGCGCCGGGCGCTGGTGGTCGAGTTCCGCGAATGGGCCGGGCACTGCGAGGACCTGCTGCGCGACCAGCTGTCGCGCCAGGGCCTGGATCCGGAGCGTTGGACCGCGCGTCGGCGCGGCGTCCGCGGGCCCGAACTCGTGGCGCTCGTGCGCAGCGCCCTGGTCGAGGAACTGGACGTCAGCCTGCCGGAGAGCGTCTGGGACGCCCTGGAGGAACTGGCCAGCGTCGCCGAGACGCTGAGCGACGCGACACTGAGCGCGCGTCAGGGGCTGCGGGCCCACTATCCCGACTACTTCAGTCCGGTCGACGCCTTCGGCGACGGCGACGAGGGCGGCCGCCTGACGCTGCGGCCGGAGCATGCCGAGCGCGCCTTCGATGCCGTCATGGCCTTCTGGGCGCCCGGCCGCGGGCTGCCCTACCGCGTCGCCAGCGGCGCCGCCTGAGCCCGGGTCTCCTTTTCGCCCGAACCTTGGCACGGGGCGCCCGGTTGCGCTCGCGCCCCCTTCCTACCACCTAGCGAGAGGTCGAACCCGTAACGGCGCGCTGCCTCCGGCGCGCGCTCCCGCCTCGGGCAAACCGTTGCGAAAGGAAGCCAGATGCTATCCTACGCCCTTGCGTTCCTGGTGGTCGCGATCATCGCCGCCGTCTTCGGCTTCGGCGGCATCGCCAGCGCCGCGGCCGGGATCGCGAAGATTCTCTTCTTCGTCTTCCTCGTCCTCTTCCTGATCGCGCTGGTCAGCGACTTCGTCGTTGTCGCCGCGCCCGCCGCCATCCTCGTCAACTGAAGCAGGAGAAACCGACCATGGCCACTCAGACCGTCGACAAGGAAGTCGAAGCCCTGCGCGCCGAGATGGAGACCATGCGCGCCGACATGAAGAAGCTGACCGAGCAGCTCGGGCGCACGGCAAAGGCCGGCGCAAGCGCCGCCTCGGCCGAAGCGGAAGCCGAGCTGACGCGCCTGCGCGGCGAACTCGACCGCCTCTACCAGCGCGCCAAGGACGGCGGCGTCGCCTCGATCGAGTCGATCGAGCAGCAGGTCGAGCGCCACCCCTTCACCAGCCTGGCCGCCGCTTTCGGCATCGGCCTGCTGCTCGGCAAGCTGTTCGACCGGCGCTGACGGCTCATGTCGTCTTTCGCCGACCGGCTGGCGGCGACGCTGCGGCGCTGTGCCGTCGCGGCGGCGCTGCTCGCGGTGGCAGGGCTGCTGCTGCTCACCGCCGCCGGCTTCGCCATCTCGGCGCTGCACCTGCTGCTGGCCGCGGAGCTCTCCGAGCCGGCCGCTGCGGCAGTCACCGCTGGCGCCCTGCTGCTGCTCGCCCTGGCCGTGGCCCTGGCGGCGGCAGCGGTGCTGCGCCGCCGCGACAGGCCGCCGCCGGCCAAGTCGGCCTCGGCCCGGGCGGGCGCCCCCCTCGTCCCTCCGATCGCCCTGCCGGGCGGCCCCTGGGAGCGGCTGCTGATCGCCGCCGTGGCCGGGGTCGCGATCGGCGCCTCGCCGGAGGTGCGCCGCGAGCTGGTGCGCCTGCTGCGCCAGGAACTCGAAGGCCGCTGAGGTCGTTCACACACGAGAGAGCAGAAGAGGAGCGTGCCATGAAGCCGATCCTTGCCATTGCCGCCGCCGCCTTGCTGGCAGGCGCCGCCCAGACCGCCCACGCGGAGACCCCCTACGCCTGCTCGGGCACCAGCGAGGAGGAGCGGGCCCAGGCCGAAGCCAAGCCCCACAGCCTCCGGCTGGTCTATGCCCAGCCCGGTGGGAGCTATCTCGGCGACGTCACCACCCGCATCGCCGATTCCGGCGGGCAGGTGCTGGTCGAGACCACCTGCGAAGGCCCCTGGCTGGTGGTCGACCTGCCGGGCGGCAGCTACGAGGTGACCGCGACCTATCGCGGCGAGACGAAGACGCAGAGCGTCGCGGTGGAGGAGGGCGCCACCCGCGAACAGGTGATCACCTTCTGACCCAACTCTGCCTGACCCGGCCCTGCTGATCTAACCCTCGCCCCGCTCGATCCGCAGGCGCTCCAGCGCCGCGCGGATCGGGTCGGGAATCGGCACGGGGCGTTGCGTCTCGCGGTCGACGAAGACGTGCACGAAGTGCCCCAGGGCCGCCGGCGCCTCGGCGCCCTGTTTGAAGAGGCCGATCAGGTAGGTCACCGAGCTGCGGCCCAGTCGCCCGACCGCCAGTCCCGCCTCCACCACCTCGGGAAAGGTGAAGGAGTCGCGGAATCGGCAGAAGGTCTCGGGCGTGATGCCGATGACCGGCGAGCCGTGGATGTCCAGGCCTCCGACGCGGATCAGGTACTCGTTGATGACCGTGTCGAAGTAGCTGTAGTAGGTCACGTTGTTGACGTGCCCGTAGATGTCGTTGTCCATCCAGCGGGTCGGAATCGACAGGAAGTGCGGATAGTCCGCGCGTCGTTCGGGAGCCTCCACGCTCACGTCTCGCCCTCCTCCAGACCGTTCTTTCCGGCGGATCATACCGGCCCGGCCGCTTAGCACGAGCCGGATGCGAGGTCCACCTCGCGGAACGCCTGCGACCGTCCCTCGAAAAAATCTACCAAACGACCGCTTGTTCGGAATCCGTTGATGATATCTTTATGAAGGCGATGCTATGGGTGCAGGCTGGGTGCGGCAGCGAGTCGCAGCGGCAGCGGCTCGGGAACAACGGCTAGCGGGATGAGCGCATGCTCTATCGGCTCTACGAGTTCCACCACGCGGCGATGATGCCGTGGCGAATGCTGGGCGACATGACCAGGGGGGTTCTGAGCAATCCGCTGGTGCCGGCCTCCTACACCCATGCCGGCCGCAGTCTCTGGGCGGGTTTCGAGGTCTTCGACCATATGACGCGCCAGCGTGCGCGGCCGGCCTGGGGAATCGAGGAGACCAGCGTCGCCGGGCGCCGCGTCGGCGTGCTGCCGAAGGTCGTGCTGCAGCGGCCGCACTGCAATCTGGTGCATTTCGAGCGTGAGGGCTGCGCCCGGCGGGGCGATCCCAAGATCCTGCTGGTGGCGCCGCTGTCCGGCCACTACGCGACGCTGCTGCGCGGTACCGTCCAGGCGCTGCTGCCCGACCACGAGGTCTGGGTGACCGACTGGAGCGACGCCCGCGAGGTGCCGCTGCCCGACGGACCCTTCGGCGTCGAGGAATACATCGACGACCTGCAGCACTTCATGCGCCAACTCGGACCCGATCTGCACGTCATGGCCGTCTGCCAGCCGGCGCCGCTGGTGCTGGCGGCGGTCGCGCTGCTGGCGGATGCCGGCGATCCGGCCCAGCCGCGCTCGATGATCGTCATGGGCGGCCCGGTCGACACCCGCGCCGCGCCCACCCAGGTGACGCGCTTCGCCCTGTCGCGTCCGCTCTCCTGGTTCCGGAACAGCCTGATCGCGGAGGTCCCGGCCTACTACGCCGGCGCCGGCCGCGAGGTCTATCCGGGCTTCCTGCAGCTCGGCGGCTTCATCTCCATGAATGCCTCGCGCCACTTCGAGTCGCACTTGAAGATGTTCCGCCATCTGGTTCGTGGCGATGGCGATTCCGTGGAGGCGCATCGCCGCTTCTACGACGAGTACCTGGCCGTCATGGACGTGCCGGCCGACTACTATCTCGAAACCGTCGACCAGATCTTCCAGCGCCACCTGCTGCCGCGCGGCGAGATGACCTGGCGCGGCCGTCCGGTGCGGCCGGAGGCGATCGAGCGCACGGCGCTGATGACCGTCGAGGGCGAGTTGGACGACATCTCGGCCCCGGGCCAGACCCTGGCGGCGCAGGCTCTCTGCCGCAATCTGCCGCCGGCCAAGCGGGCCAACTACCTGCAGGAAGGCGTCGGCCACTACGGCATCTTCAACGGCCGGCGCTGGCGCGAAGAGATCAAGCCGCGCATCGCCGCCTTCGTACGCGAGCAGGCCTGAGCGCGGCTCAGCCTTCGGCGTCGGCGCCGCTCTCGGCTTCCAGCAGCGCCCTGCCGCGCGGCGAGAGGCGGTAGCCGACCGTCAGGCTCTCGGTCAGTCCCAGCGCCTTCAGTTTGCGCAGGTCGCGCTTGAAGACCGCGGTCTCCCTGTCCAGTTCCGCCGCCAGTTCGGCGGCGCGCCGGCCCGGGTGGCGGGCGATCAGGCCGAGCGCGGCCCGGGTCCAGGGGCCGCGCGGGCTGCTGGCGTCGAAGCGCGCCAGGCGCTGCCGCAGCGCCGTCAGGGCCGTGCCCTCCAGTGTCTCCTCGGCGCGCAGCGCCTCTCGCGGGTCGGGGCCGGCGAAGCGCAGGGTGACGCGATAGAGCGCGCCCTCCGGCCGTTTCGCCAGCTCCTCCAGCAGCGTCCGGCGCGCGTCGTAGCCGGCGGCCTGTGCCTCGTCCTCGGTGATCGATTCCGGCGTGATCGGCTCCACCGCTTCGATGGCCAGGACGCCGAGGGGCGTGAGCAGCCGGCCGCCGGCCTTCACCGTGGGGCGGCGCCAACGGCGGAAGGCGAGGGTGATCCGCCCGGCGGCGATGCCTTCGAGGACGGCACGGCGGAACAGCACGGCGGCCCTCAGCCGCCGGCGTCGATGGCCGGCGCCCGCTCCCGCGTCGGCCGCGGCTCCAGCAGCCAGTGTATCTGTGGCGAGCGGCTGCGCAGCGCCCGGCAGAACTTCATGATTCCGGCTCCCTTCGGTCGAGCGACCACCACGGCCGAAAATGGGGGGTCGAGCCGGCTCCTGTCCAGGGGGCGGTGCCCGTGCCTCCGATCAGGCCTGGCGGGTCCGCAGGCGCTCGGCGAGGCGCAGCAGTTCGCCGGCGAGGCGCCGCTGCTCCTCGTCGCCGCGCATCAGGGCTTCGGCGACCTGGTTCAGGCGCTCGGGGCAGACGTCCGGATCGAAGGAGGCGGAGGTTCGGCAGGGCGTGTCCGAAAGCTGACCGGGCTGAAACATGCTCTGTGGCTCCACGCGTGACGGCAGTTCCCTCCCGCGCGTCTGTCGGCGGGGCTCGGGCATCGGGATGGTCGCTGAACCGGGCCGTCGGCGCGCGTTGCGCCGAGCGGCACGAACGGGCGGCTTATTGCACCGCACAATGATCGGCGCAAACGCAGAGAGCGCATGGCAAGGCTGCGGCACCCGCGGCGCGCGGTCGATTCGCTCGCGGGCCGGCCTCGCCGCGCAAGTCTGCGCCGCGGGCGCTGCTTGCCCGCGCAAGGTACGGAAAGTGCGTTCTCAAGCCCTCCGGCTCGTTTCGGCCATCAGGTCGAAGGCGAAGGAGACCCGCAGCCCCTCCCCTTCGAAGGGCAGGGTGCGGTGCCAGAGATGCGAGGGGAAGAGCACCAGCAGGCCCTGCTCGGGCTGCAGCGCCCTGGTCTCCGCCGGCTGGCGCGTGTGGTAGTGCTCGGGCGGGCGGCCGAACTCCAGCCATCCCTGCCGCGTATCCTCGCCGCCGAGGCCGGCGGGCAGGGCGGCGTAGTAGACGCCGCTGATCCGTGCCGCCGGGTGGTTGTGCGGCAGCTGGCGGCCCTGGGCCTCCAGCGCCACGCCCCAGAGCGTCAGACGCCCCCGGCCGGGGCGCAGGCCGCGCAGCAGCGGCGCCCAGGCCGGGGGCGGCGCGGCGAGCAGGGCGTCCAGGGCCGTCCGGATCACCGCCTCCAGCCCCGCCATCGGTCCCCTGGGCTCCGCCAGCAGCTCACCGGAGTGGCGGCCGTCGCGGGTCGCGTGGCTGGCCGGCGCCTCGACCAGCGAGGGGTGCGCCAGCAGGTGGTCGACCAGCGCGCGGTCGAAGGCGGCGCGGTCCTCGTAGCCCGGCGGCGTTTCGATCGGCCGCGCCAGCACCAGCGCCTGGGGGTCGGTGAGGTGCTCGGCCTCCTGGTTGCGGCCGGCCTCGCGCAGGCAGAGCGCCAGCATCGACAGCATGCCGGCGTCGCCGGGGCTGCGCGCCAGGAAGGCCTCGCAGGTCGCGACCGCGGCGGCGGGCTCGCCTCGCTCCAGCTGCAGGTCGGCCAGGTTCACGGCCGGCTGGGCATAGTCCGGCCAGAGCGCCACGGCCTGCCGCAACGCTGCCTCCGCGTCGGCCTGCCGGCCGAGGCGCTGCAGGGCGTAGCCGAGGTTCAGCAGCGCCGGGGCGTAGCCGGGATCGAGGGCCAGGGCGCGGCGATAGGCCTCCACCGCTTCCGCCGTCCGTCCCAGCTCCTGCAGCGCCACCCCCTCGTTGTAGGGGGCGTCGGCCAGCTCCGGTGCGGCCGCGGCAGCGGCGCGGGCGGCCGCCAGCGCCGCCTCGCCGCGCCCCAGTTCCTGCAGGATCGCGGCCTTGTTCACCAGCGCGCCGGGATGCGCCGGGGCGGCGGCCAGCGCCGCCTCGCAGGCCGCCAGTGCGTCCGCCAGCCGGCCGGCTGCCCGATGCAGGCGGGCCAGGGCGACCCGCGCCTCGGCGTCCTCCGGGCGCAGGCTCATGGCCTGTTCGAAGGCCTCGCGGGCGGCCTCCTCCTGCCCGGCCTCCTGCAGCGCGGTGCCGAGGTTGAAGGCGGCGCCGGCATAGTCGGGTGCGAGCGTCAGGGCACGGCGATAGGCCTCGGCCGCCTCGCCCTGGCGGCCGCGCGCCCGCAATACGTTGCCGAGGTTGTTGTGCGTTTCCGGGTCCTCGGGCGCCGCCCGCACCGCCGCCTGCAGCAGCCGCAGCGCCTCGGTTTCCCGGCCCAGGTGGAAGGCCGCCGCGCCGGCCAGGTTCAGGGTCGGGGCGTGGCGCGGCGCCTGCTTGAGCACCCGCCGGTAGCCGGACAGCGCCTCGGCCAGCCGGCCGGCCCGGTGCGCCGCCATCGCCTGCTGCAGTAGCGCCGGCGCAGCCCCGACGCCCGGGCCGTCGGCCTCGCGGCGGTGCGACTTGCGCCTGTCACTCCGTCTCATCCGGCCAGTCTATCAGCCTCTCACCCCTGCCGCTGCGCCAGGAGATCGCGGATCTCCTCCAGCAGCACCTCCTGGCGCGGCGGCGCCGGCGGGGCGGAGGGCTGCGCCGCCTCGCGGCGGTAGAGGCGGTTCACCTGCTTGACCAGGATGAAGACGGCGAAGCCGACGATCAGGAAGTTGAGCACGGCGTTGACAAAGACGCCGATGTTGATCGTCGCGGCGCCGGCCTCGCGTGCCTGTGCCAGCGAGTCGAAGTCGCCGCCGGTCAGGTTGATGTAGATGTTGGAGAAGTCGATGCCGCCGACGATCACGCCGATCGGCGGCATGAGGATGTCGTTGACCAGGGAGTTGACGACCGCCGTGAAGGCGACGCCGAGGATGATGCCCACGGCCAGGTCGACGACGCTGCCGCGGGCGATGAAGGCGCGAAACTCCTTGAGCATGACCGTTCCCCTTCTGTCGAAGCTCGGAAGGAAAGGATAGGCCGCGAAGCGGGGTGCGGCGACGGGGCAAAAGCGGGACGTCAGCGCGGCGGCGGCGGCGGCCCGTCCTCCTCGTCGCGCTCCCTGGCTTCCGGCAGCCGGAAGGCCTGCTGGTCGTGAGCCGCCTCGTCGTGGCCGCGGCGCGCCGAATAGAACATCAGCGCCATCAGACCGATGCCCAGCGCCAGGGTCAGCACCGCGCCGCCGATCAGTGCCAGCCAGCCCTGCCAGGGGATCGCCACGCCGGCCAGGCCGGTCCAACTCCGCAGGGCGACGAAGAGCGCGCCCAGCAGCAGGAGGCCGAGGGCGCCGAGCAGGATCAGCGTGCGCATGGGCCGGACTATAGCATTTGCGGGGCGGGGAGGCACCGAGGGTATCGGGGAATTGCCTGCAAGGAGCGGTTGCCGTTAGCATTCTCCCCATAACGTCGCCGCAGTGGCGGACGATCCAGAGGGAGGCAGCGATGCGCAATGACGAAGAAGGCGGGAAGGGCGTGGCGTCGCCGGAGCGGCGGAGCTTCATGAAGGCGGCCGGTGCCGGCGCCGGTGCCCTGGCGGCGGCAGGCACGGCGCTGCACGAGCTCTCGCTGGTGCGGCCGGCGGCGGCCAACACCACCGGCGGCGAGGCGGGGGGAACCCCGATCGGCGAGCCCTGGTGGCCGTCGCGCTGGGGCGCGGACGACCAGGCCGGCGCCTCGAACTGGATGACGCCGGACAAGGCCCTGGAGGCCGCCGCGCTGATCCGGCAGGGGCGCGTCTTCGACCTCTCGCAGATCTACGACGCAGACATGCCGCTGTTCGGCAGCCGGGCCTTCGCGCTGCGCATTCCCGGCGCGCCCACCGGGGGCGTCTTCGGGCGCAACAAGATCATCTGGAACGACGAGTTCCTGGCGACCGAGATCGGCCAGGTGGGGACGCAGTTCGACGGCCTGGGCCACATCGGCGTCGAGGCCGGGGCCAGCGGCGACCAGAACGAGCGGCGCTTCTACAACGGCTTCACCCTGGCCGACATGGCCTCTCCCTACGGGCTGCAGAAGCTGGGCGTGGAGCAGGTGAAGCCCTTCTTCACGCCGGGCACGCTGATCGACGTGGCCGGCGCCAGGGGCGGGATGCTCGACGTGGGCGAGGAGATCTCCGTGGCCGACCTGCAGGCGGCGCTGGAGCGCCAGGGCCTGACGGAGGAGGCCATCGCGCCGGGCGACGTGGTGCTGATCCACACCGGCTGGAGTTCGCTATGGGGCGTGGACAACGAGCGCTACGTCAGCGGCGAGCCGGGGGTCGGCGTCGAGGCCGGCCGCTGGCTGGCGGAGAAGGAGGTCTGCCTGGTGGGCGGCGACTGCTGGGCGGTGGAGGTGGTGCCCAACCCCGACGAGAACCTAGCCTTCCCGGTACACCAGGAATGGCTGGTGAAGCACGGCATCTATCTCCACGAGAACCTGCGCCTCGCGGAGATGGTCGAGGCCGAGGCCTGGCGCTTCGCCTACGTCTATGCGCCGGTCCGCATCCGCGGCGCCACCGGCTCGCCCGGCTCGCCGCTCGCGGTGATCTGAACACCCCTCACCCCGTCCCTCTCCCACGAGGGGAGAGGGGGCGCAAAGGGGGTCGCCATCGCTTCAAAGCCCCTCTCCCCTGGTGGGAGAGGGGTTGGGGTGAGGGGGGCCGGAGGCCCCGACCGCCGAGCCTACAGCAGCGCACCCATGGCGATCGCGGTGTCGCTCATGCGGTTGGAGAAGCCCCACTCGTTGTCGTACCAGGACATGACGCGCACCAGCGTGCCGTCGATCACCTGGGTGCCGCCGAGGTCGAAGATCGAGCTCGCCGGGTGGTGGTTGAAGTCGATCGAGACCAGCGGCTCGTCGGTCACCTCCAGCACGCCCTTCAGCGGGCCGGCGGCGGCGGCCTTGATCGCCTCGTCGACCTCTTCCTTCGTCGTTGCCCGGGCCGCGTCGAACTTCAGGTCGACCAGGCTGACGTTCGGGGTCGGCACGCGGATGGCGACGCCGTCGAGCAGGCCCTTGAGCTCCGGCAGCACCAGGCCGACGGCGCGCGCCGCGCCGGTCGAGGTCGGGATCATGGAGACCGCGGCGGCGCGGGCACGGTGCAGGTCCTTGTGCAGCGTGTCCACCGTGCGCTGGTCGCCGGTATAGCTGTGGATCGTCGTCATGAAGCCGCGCTGGATGCCGATCGCCTCGTGCAGCACCGAGGCGACGGGCGCCAGGCAGTTGGTGGTGCAGGAGGCGTTGGAGACCACGCTGTGGGCGGCCGTCAGCTTGTCGTGGTTGACGCCGTAGACCACGGTGAGGTCGGCGTCGCCGGCGGGCGCCGAGATCAGCACCTTCTTGGCGCCGCCCTCAAGGTGGGTCGCCGCCTTGTCGCGGGCGGTGAAGATGCCGGTGCACTCCAGCACGATGTCGACGCCGAGGTCGCCCCAGGGCAGCTTCGCCGGGTCGCGCTCGGCCAGGACCTTGATCTCCTTGCCGTCGACCAGGATCGCGGCGCCGCGCGCCTCGACCTTGCCGGGGTAGCGGCCATGCACGGAATCGTACTTCAGCAGGTGGGCGTTGGCCTCGGCGGTGCCGAGGTCGTTGATCGCCACGAACTCGATGTCGCTGCGCTTGGACTCCGCCGCGGCGCGCAGCACCAGGCGACCGATCCGGCCGAAGCCGTTGATCCCGACGCGAACTGCCATGCCTTCTCCTCCGATCCTTGACTGGCGCGCCGGCCTCACAGGCCGTTGCGCACCGCCTTGACGATGGCATCGACGGTGATGCCGAAGTGTTCGTAGAGCTGTTTCGCCGGCGCCGAGGCGCCGAAGCCCTGGACGCCGATGAAGATGCCGTCGGGGCCGAGCCAGCGAGTCCAGCCGAAGGCGCCCGCGGCCTCGATGGCCACCGGCAGCGTGCCCGGCCCCATGACCTCGTCGCGGTAGTGCGGCGGCTGCTCCAGGAAGAGCTCCCAACAGGGAATGGAAACCACCGCGGCGGAGATTCCCTCCTGCTGCAGCTGCGTCTGGGCGGCCAGGGCGAGATGCACCTCGGAGCCGCTGGCGAAGAGCGTCGCCTGGCGGTCGCCGGCGGCCGGCGAGAGGATGTAGGCGCCCAGCGCCGACCAGTTGTCCTCCCCGGCCTCCTGCCGCACCGTCGGCACGCCCTGGCGGGTCAGCGCCAGCACCGAGGGCCTCGCCTCGGCCTGCAGCGCCAGCTGCCAGCACTCGGCCGTCTCGATGGCGTCGGCCGGGCGGAAGACGTTGAGGTTGGGGATGGCCCGCAGGCTGGCGAGGTGCTCCACCGGCTGGTGCGTCGGCCCGTCTTCGCCGAGGCCGATGGAGTCGTGGGTCATGACGTAGACCACGCGCTGGCCCATCAGGGCCGAGAGGCGGATAGAGGGACGGCAGTAGTCGGTGAAGACCAGGAAGGTGCCGCCGTAGGGGATCACGCCGCCGTGCAGGGCCATGCCGTTCATGGCCGCCGCCATGCCGTGCTCGCGCACCCCGTAGTAGAGGTAGTGCCCGCCGAAGTCCGCGGCGGTGATCGGCTGCTGCGCCTTGGCCTTGGTGTTGTTGGAGCCGGTCAGGTCGGCAGAGCCGCCGACCAGTTCCGGCATCAGGCCGGCCAGGGTCTCCAGCACGTCGCCGGAGGCCTGGCGGGTGGCCACCTTCGGCTGGTCCGCCAGAACCTTGCGCTTGAAGTCGGCGATCGCCGCCTCGAGGCCGGCCGGGAGGCTTCCCGCGGTGCGGCGCTCGAACTCGGCGCGCGTCTCCGCCGGCGCCTCGGCCAGCCGGCGCTCCCAGGCCTCGGCCTCGGCGGCGCCGCGGCGGCCGATCGCCTGCCAGGCTGCGCGGATCGGCTCGGGGATCTCGAAGGCGGGATAGGGCCAGCCCAGGGCCTTGCGCGCGGCGGCGATCTCGGCGTCGCCGAGCGGCGAGCCGTGGGTGGCGGCGGTGCCCTGCTTGTTCGGTGCGCCGAAGCCGATCACGGTGCGGCAGGCGATCAGCGAGGGGCGGTCGCCTGCCGCCTTGGCCGCGGCGATGGCCGTCGCGACCGCCTCGGGGTCGTGGCCGTCGACCTGCTGGGTGTGCCAGCCGTAGGCCTCGAAACGCTTGAGCTGGTCGTCGGAGCAGGACAGCGAGACCGCGCCGTCGATCGAGATGCCGTTGTCGTCGAAGAGGACGATCAGGCGGCCCAGCTTCAGGTGGCCGGCCAGCGAGGCGGCCTCGTGGCTGATGCCCTCCATCAGGCAGCCGTCGCCGGCGATGGCATAGGTGTGGTGGTCGACCAGGGCCTCGCCGAAGTGCGCGGCCAGGATGCGCTCCGCCAGGGCCATGCCGACGGCGTTGCCGAGTCCCTGGCCGAGCGGCCCGGTGGTGGTCTCGATGCCCGGCGCGTGGCCGTATTCCGGGTGGCCGGCGGTGCGGCTGCCGAGCTGGCGGAAGTTCTTGAGCTCTTCCAGCGTCATGCCGGGATAGCCGGTCAGGTGCAGCAGCGCGTAGAGCAGCATCGAGCCGTGGCCGGCGGAGAGCACGAAGCGGTCGCGATCCGGCCAGTCCGGGCGCTGCGGGTCGAACTTGAGGAAGCGCTCGAACAGCACCGTCGCCACGTCGGCCATGCCCATGGGCATGCCGGGGTGGCCGGAGTTGGCCTGCTGCACGGCATCCATGGCGAGGGCGCGGATCGCGTTGGCCAGATCCTTGCGGCTCACCTCGGGAGCGGCGTCGGCCGCCGGGCCCGCCGGCGAAGCATTCATGTCGGGGCTCACTCGTCCTGGTTTCTCGATCGGTTCCGCGTGCCGCGGGCAGGGCGGGGCGGGCCGGCGCCACCGGCCGCGACGCGCCGCACAATGCCGCCGCAGCCGGCAAGGGTCAACCGACTCCCCCGGCGACTTCCCCCGGGGGGTCCCCCGTCACTTCCCCGCCCGTGCGCAGCAAGGGCGGCAGGTTCGGTTTGACCGTCGCCGCGGCGGCTCACTATTGTGCCGGATCGTAGCGGTTACGGCAGCAAGTGGGGTGCGCATGGCCATGCTCGAGCAGGAGCCCGAGAGTGCCGGACCGGCGGGGACGCCGACGGCGGTCGACGAGGCCACCCGCCGTCTGGAGGCCGCGCTGGGCCGCCTGGAGGGGCTGATCGAGCGGCGCGGCGCCCGCGAGGGCGAGCTGCGCGCGGCGCTGGCGCGCGCCCGCGAGGAGAACGCGGAGCTGCAGCAGCTGGTGGAGCGTCTCGCCGAGCGCGTCGACCTCGCGGTGAGCGGCCTCGAAGAGGTGTTGGAGGATTAGCCTCATGGGTCGAGTCAATCTCAGCGTGAACGGACGCTCCTACGAGATCGCCTGCGCCGACGGCCAGGAGCAGCAGATCGAGGCATTGGGGGCCGATCTGGATCGCCGCATCGCCGGGCTGGTGGCGCGGTTGGGCCAGGTCGGCGAGGCCCGGCTGCTGCTGCTCGGCGGCCTGCTGGTCGCCAACGAGCTGGAGGAGCTGCGCCGGAGCGGCGCCGGCGACGAAAACAGCTCGGCCGCGGCCGCCGGTTCGCTGGAGAGTGCGGCCGAACGCATCGACGCCCTTGCGGGCCGGCTGGAGCAGGCCTAAGTCTGACGGCGATGGATCACGGTCCATCGGGGGCTCGCTGCGGAGTGCGTCAGGTCCTTTCGATCCCTGGGGCCAATGTACACCTCTCGGGAGCTGCCTCTGCCGGGGTCCTGGCCTCGGTATGCGGCGCCCACCTGTCCATGACAGGCCACAGAGGATGATCCGCGACCGACGGCTCAGGCGGCACCCCCTCATGCGCCATGCCCTTCATCCTTTTACACCGGGAGTCGCGCCGTGAGCGAGGCGACGCTGGATCTCGCCGCCGTCAAGCGCGGCCTGCGCGCCGAGGCGGAGGCGGCCCGCGCCGCCGCGGCCGCCGCCGCGGGACCGGACGCGGGCGCGCGCCTGGCCACGCTGTTGCTGCAGGCGGTGACGCCGCCGGCCGGTGCCGTGGTCTCGGCCTACTGGCCGATGCGCGACGAACTGGATCCCCTGCCGACGCTGGAAGCCCTCGCCGGGCGCGGCCATCCCACCTGCCTGCCCGTGGTGGTGGGGCGGGCGCGGCCCCTGGTCTTCCGCGCCTGGCGTCCCGGGGCACCGCTGGTGCCGGCACCCTTCGGCACCAGCGTGCCGCCGGAGGAGGCGCCGGAAGTGGAGCCCGACCTGCTGCTGGTGCCGCTGCTGGCCTTCGACCGGCGGGGGTATCGCCTGGGCTACGGCGGCGGCTTCTACGACCGGACGCTGGAGGGCCTGCGCGCCCGCAAGGTGGTGACGGCCGTCGGCGTCGCCTTCGCCGGGCAGGAGCGTGCGGCCGTGCCGCACGACGCGCTCGACCAGCGGCTGGACCTGATCGTGACCGAAGCGGCCGTGCTGCGGCCGGCCTGAGGAGAGAGCATGCGTATCCTGTTCTGCGGCGACCTGGTCGGCCGCTCCGGCCGCGAGATCGTGCTGCAGCATCTGCCGGAGCTGCGCCGCTCGCTGCGGCTCGACTTCGTGGTGGTGAACGGCGAGAACGCCGCGGGCGGCTTCGGCATCACCCGCAAGATCTGCGACGAGCTCTTCGCCGCAGGCGCCGACGTCGTCAGCGGCGGCAACCACTCCTGGGACCAGAAGGAGGCGCTCGGCTTCATCGACGCCGAGCCGCGGCTGCTGCGGCCCATGAACTATCCGCCCGGCACGCCCGGCCGCGGCGCCGGCGTCTTCTCCGCGGGCGGCCGCAAAGTGCTGGTGCTCAACGTCATGGGGCGGGTCTTCATGGACCCGCTCGACGACCCCTTCCGCGCGCTGGAGCAGGAACTGGGCCGCCATCGCCTGGGCGCCACGGTCGACGCCATCCTGGTCGACGTCCACGCCGAGGCCAGCAGCGAGAAGATGGCCCTGGGCCACGCCCTGGACGGCCGGGTCAGCCTGGTGGTCGGGACCCACACCCACGTGCCCACGGCCGACGCCCAGATCCTGCCCGGCGGCACGGCCTATCAGACCGACGCGGGGATGTGCGGCGACTACGACTCGGTGATCGGCATGGACAAGCGCGTGCCGCTGGAGCGCTTCACCCGCAAGCTGCCGACGGATCGCATGAGCGCCGCGCAGGGCCCCGGCACGCTCTGCGCCGTCTTCCTGGAGACCGACGATAAGACCGGTCTGGCGAAGCGAATCGAGCCGCTGCGTCTGGGCGCGCGGCTGGAGGAGCGGATGCCGACGCCCTGAAGGCGCCGGGGCCGGGATCAGCCGCGGCCGGGCAGCAGGGAGAGGAAGCGCTCCACCTCGTCCGACAGCAGGGCGGCCTGCTCGCCGGCGCGCTGGGCCAGGGCGGCGGCCTCGGCCGGGGCGGGCTCGGCCAGCAGCGCGTCCAGCGCCTCCAGGCTCTGTTGCTGCGCGAACTCCCCGACGCGCGCCGCCGCGGCGGCGAGGCTCTCCGGCTCGCGGACGTCGTCGCGCAGGCGGTCGAGAAGAATACCGGGCAGGGCCATGGGGCGGCTCCTCGGTGGACGATGGGCGGAATGCCGCTCCAATGTTAGGAGACGAAGGTTAATGCCGGGTAAAGAAAGCCGCCGCAGGTGCTTTCCCAGGCTCCGGGATTCCTGCTAGAAGGCGCCCCACTCTCGCCATGTTTGCTGGCTATCCGGGGCCGCAGTCCAGCGCCCTCTTCGGAGTCCGCCGGCCGACGGGCGCGAGTCGAACGAAAGTCGCCGAACAGTCGGGATCGAGAGTGTCATGGCGGGCCATAGCCAGTTCAAGAACATCATGTATCGCAAGGGTGCGCAGGACAAGAAGCGCGCCCAGCAGTTCGCCAAGCTCGGCCGCGAGATCATCGTGGCGGTCAAGAGCGGCGGCGCCGACCCGGAGTCGAATCCGCGCCTGCGGGCCGCCGTCCAGGCCGCGCGGGCGGCCAACATGCCGAAGGACAACGTCGAGCGCGCCATCAAGCGGGCGAGCGGCGAGGGCCAGGACGTGAACTACGAGGAGATCCGCTACGAGGGCTACGGCCCCGGCGGCGTCGCCGTGATCGTCGAGGCGCTGACCGACAACCGCAACCGCACCGCCGCGGAGGTCCGTACCATCTTCTCCAAGAACGGCGGCTCGCTGGGCGAGACCAACTCGGTCTCCTTCCAGTTCGAGCGCGTCGGCGAACTGGTCTATCCGGCCGGCGCGGGCGATGCCGACACGCTCTTCGAGGCGGCCGCCGAGGCCGGCGCGCAGGACGTCCAGTCGGGCGACGAGGGGCACGTGGTCACCTGCGCCCAGGAGGACTTCTCCGAGGTCCGCGACCGCCTGACCGAACGCTTCGGCGATCCCCAGAGCGCCGGGCTGGTCTGGCGCCCGCTCAATACCGCGCCGCTCGACGAGGAGCAGGCGCAGACCCTCTTCAAGTTGATCGACGCCCTGGACGACAACGACGACGTACAGCAGGTCGCGGCGAACTACGACATCGCCGAGGACGTGCTGGCGCGGCTGACGGCCTGAGGACGCTTCCTTGGCCCCGACTCCCCGTCGTCGTGCAAGCTCGTGGGCAGGAGGGGCGCGATGCGTGTGATCGGCCTCGATCCCGGCCTGCGTTGCACCGGCTGGGGGGTGATCGAGCAGAGCGGCAGCCGCCTGAGCCACATCGCCAACGGCACGCTGCGCAGCGATGGCGCGCTCGGCCTGGCGGAGCGGCTGGTGCAGCTGCGCGTCGCGCTGGAGGCGGTGCTGGCGGAGTACCGGCCCGAGGCGGCGGCGGTGGAGGAGACCCTGTCGAACCGCAATCCCGCCTCGACCCTGAAGCTCGGCATGGCCCGCGGCGTCGCCCTGCTGGTGCCCGCCTCGGCGGGTCTGCCGGTGACGGAGTACCTGCCGATGATCGTCAAGAAGTCGGTGGTCGGCACCGGTCACGCCGGCAAGGAGCAGGTGCAGATGATGGTCGAGCGGCTGCTGCCCGGCTGCAAGCTGGCTTCGGCCGACGCCGCGGACGCCCTGGCGGTTGCGATCTGCCATGCCCACCACGCCGCCAGCCTCCGCAGCTGGGCCGGGACAGGGGCCGGGACCGGGCTGACCGCGGGCGGCGTGCGATGATCGGCAAGCTCACCGGTCTGATCGACGAGGTGGCCGAGGACCACCTGCTGCTCGACGTCGGCGGCGTCGGCTACCTGGTCTTCGCCTCCGGCCGGACGCTGGGGCGGATGCCGGCGCGCGGCGGCTCGGCCGGGCTGCTGGTCGAGACCCATGTGCGCGAAGACCACATCCACCTCTACGGCTTCGCCGAGCGCGCCGAGCGCGACTGGTTTCGCCTGCTGCTGACGGTGCAGGGAGTCGGCGCCCGCCACGCCCTGTCGATCCTCACGGTGCTTCCGCCCGACGAGCTGGCCCAGGCCGTGCTGGCGCAGGACAAGGCCGCGCTCTCGCGCGCCTCGGGCGTCGGCCCGAAGCTGGCGCAGCGGGTGGTGGTGGAGCTGAAGGACAAGGCCGGGCGCATCGCCTTCGACGCGGCCGGCGGCACGACCGCGGCCCTGGCCGCCGGCCTCGCCGGCGGCGTCGCCGCGGCGGCGGAGGACGCGGTGGCCGCCCTGGTGTCGCTCGGCTACCGCCGCACCGAGGCCTTCACGGCCGTCGGCAAGGCGGCCGCCGAGCTGGGTGAGACGGCCGGCGTCCAGGCGCTGGTCAAGGGCGGGCTGAAGGAGCTGGCGCGGTGAGCGAGGCTCCCCCGAGCGCACCGCGGGTCGTGACCCCCGACTTCGCCCAGGACGAGGCGGAGCTGGGGCTGCGTCCGCTGAGCCTGGAGGAGTTCATCGGCCAGCAGCAGCTGCGCGCCAACCTGCGGGTCTTCATCGAGGCGGCCAAGGCGCGCGGCGAGCATCTCGACCACGTCCTGTTCCACGGCCCGCCGGGGCTCGGCAAGACGACGCTGGCGCAGATCGTCGCGCGCGAGCTGGGCGTCGGCTTCCGCGCCACCTCGGGGCCGGTGATCGCCCGCGCCGGCGATCTGGCGGCGATCCTGACGAACCTGCAGCCGCGCGACGTGCTCTTCATCGACGAGATCCACCGCCTCTCGCCGGCCGTGGAGGAGATCCTCTATCCGGCGATGGAGGACTTCCAGCTCGACATCATCATCGGCGAGGGGCCGGCCGCCCGCTCGGTGCGGATCGACCTGCCGCCCTTCACCCTGGTCGGCGCCACGACCCGCAGCGGCCTGATCACCCGGCCGCTGCGCGAGCGCTTCGGCATTCCGCAGCGGCTGCAGTTCTACAATCCGGCCGAGCTGGAGGAGATCGTGCGCCGCGGCGCGCGCGTGCTGCGCTTCGAGATGACGGCCGACGGCGCCGCCGAGGTGGCCCGGCGCAGCCGCGGCACGCCGCGCGTCGCCGCCCGGCTGCTGCGCCGGGTGCGCGACTTCGCCGCCGTCGACGGCCATGCCGTGGTCGACGCCGCCGCCGCCGACACGGCGTTGCGGCGGCTGGAGGTCGACGCCCGCGGCCTGGACGCCATGGACCGGCGCTACCTCGCCTGCATCGCCGAGCACTACGGCGGCGGGCCGGTGGGCGCCGAGACCATCGCGGCCGCGCTGTCGGAGCAGCGCGACGTGATCGAGGAGGTGATCGAGCCCTACCTGCTGCAGCAGGGCTTCATCCAGCGCACCCCGCGCGGCCGGCTGCTGACCCGCACGGCCTACGCGCACCTGGGCCTGGAGGCGCCGCGCGCGCTGACGGAGCAGCTCGATCTGCTGGGACCGGCCGCCGCGGCCGAGGAGGAAGAGGCGTGAACGCCGACGCCGCTCTCGGCCGCCTGGAAGGGCGTCTCCACGTCATGCCGCTGCGGGTCTACTACGAGGACACCGACGCGGCGGGGATCGTCTATTACGCCAACTACCTGCGCTTCGCCGAGCGGGCGCGCAGCGAGTTCCTGCGCCTGCTGGGGATCGACCAGCGCGCGCTGCGCGAGCGGGACGGCCTGGTCTTCGCCGTGCGCCGTGCGGCGCTGGACTACCTTGCGCCGGCCCGGCTCGACGACCTGCTGGAGCTGCGCTCGACCCTGACGGCGGTGCGCGCCGCCAGCGTCGAGGCGCTGCAGCGCGTCCTGCTGGACGGCCATCTTCTTGTCGACATCCGCGTGCAGGTTGCCGCGGTGGCCGTGGCCTCGGGCCGCGCCGCCAGGCTGCCGGCGGGGGTGCGCCGACGCCTCGAAGACTTCTGCGAACCCGGAAAGGGGGAGTAAGCGCGCGATGGAAACGGCAGCGGTGGACGCCGCTCAACTGGCCGGAGAAGCCGGCACCCTGACGATCTGGGGCCTGTTCCTGCAGGCCGACCTGGTGGTCAAGGCGGTGATGTTCATCCTGATCGGCGCCTCGATCTGGAGCTGGGCGATCATCTTCGACAAGGCGATCCGGCTGCGGCGCCTGCGCGCCCACGCCGAGCAGTTCGAGGAGGCCTTCTGGTCCGGGCAGCCGCTCGACGAGCTCTACGAGCAGATCGGCGACCAGCCGAACGGCCCCTTCGAGGCGGTCTTCGGCTCGGCCATGCGCGAATGGCGGAGGTTCGCGCGGCGCGGCGGCTCGGTCGACGAGGAGGCGGTGCTCTCCCTGCGCGAGCGCTCCGAGCGGGTCATGGGCATCACCATCGGCCGCGAGATGGACCGGCTGGAGAAGCAGATGATCTTCCTCGCCTCGGTCGGCTCCTCTGCGCCCTTCATCGGCCTCTTCGGCACGGTCTGGGGCATCATGAACTCCTTCGCCTCGATCGCGGCGACGGCCAACACCTCGCTGGCGGTGGTGGCGCCCGGCATCGCCGAGGCGCTCTTCGCCACGGCGCTGGGGCTGGTGGCGGCGATTCCGGCGACGATCGGCTTCAACAAGCTGAACAACGACATCGGCCGCTACGGCCAGCGCCTGGAGGCCTTCGCCGGCGAGTTCTCGGCGATCCTCTCGCGCCAGCTCGAGGAGGCCCGCTGAGCCATGGCGGGGCCGATCATGAGCCGGCGCGGCGAGCGGCACGGCGGCTTTCGCCGGCGCCGCTGGCAGCCGATGAGCGAGATCAACGTCACGCCCTTCGTCGACGTGATGCTGGTGCTGCTGATCGTCTTCATGGTCACCGCCCCGCTGCTGACCGTCGGCGTGCCGGTCGACCTGCCGCAGGTCTCGGCCCGGCCGGTGACCGACAGCGGCGAGCCGCTGGAGATCAGCGTGACGGCCCAGGGCGAGGTCTACATCCAGGAAACGCCGGTGGAACTGGACGCGCTGGTGCCGCGGCTGGTGGCGATCACCGAGAGCGACTTCGCCGCGCGGGTGCACGTACGCGGCGACCAGACCGTCTCCTACGGCGCGGTGATGCAGGTCATGGGGCGCTTGAACCAGGCTGGTTTCAGCCGCGTCGCCCTGATCGTCGACCGGCCTCTCGACGAGAGGCGCTGAGGAGCGGAACCGGACGGGCATGGCAGTCATGGACGCCGCATTGCCGAGGGAAGGGACGGGCGGAATGAACCGCGCGCTCGCCGCTTCGGTCGGGCTGCATCTGGCCGTGGTCGCGGTGCTGCTGGTCGGCGTCCCCTATTTCGACCGGGAGCCGCGCAGCGTCGTCGCGGTGCCGATCGAGATGCTGTCGGAGGACGACCTGCTGGCCGAGCAGGTGATGCGCACCCGCATCGACCCGGCGGCCGAGGCGCAGCCGGAGGCGGTGTCGGAGACCCAGGCGCCGGAAGCCGCCGCCGAGGCGCAGGCCGAGACGGTGCAGGAGGCGCAGAGCGAGACGACGTCCGCCGCCGAGGCGCCGCCGGCCGCGGCCGAGAGCCCGGCCGAGGCAGTCGAGGAGGCGCGCCCGACCCCGACCCCGCCGCCGCCTGCGCCGGACCTGGCCGCCGAGGCACAGCCGGAGGCGCCTGCGGCACAGGCAACGCCGGCCACCGAAGCGCCGCCGGCGCCGAGCATCCTGGAACTGCCGCCGGTGCGACCGGCGCCGGAGGAGCCGAGCCCGCCGGCCGAGACCGCGGAGGCGACCGAGGCGGCGCCGGCGAGCCAGGCCGAGGCGCCCACCGCCCCGACGCTGGAGGCGCCGGAAGCGCCGCTGGCGGAAGCCGCGCCGCCGGCGCAGGAGGCGGAGGCACAGGAGGCGGCGCCCGCGCCGGAACCGGAAACCCAGGCGGTCGAGGCGAGCGAGCCGCCGGTCGAGACGGCCGAGGCGCCGCCGGCCCCGCGCCGCCGGCCGGCCGACGCGCCGACCAGTGTGCAGCAGGCCCAGGCCGCGCCGCCGCCGCCGGCCGCGCAGCAGCAGGCGCAGCCGGCCGAGCAGGCCAGCGACCCGCTGGCCTCGATCCTGCGCAACGTCGAGCAGATGGAGCCGCAGCAGCAGCAACAGGCCACCGCGCCGACGCCGCCGGCGGAGACGGGGGCGCCGCTGACCTCCGCCGCCGTGCAGCGCCGCGCGGCCGAACTGGGCGACATGATCCGCGAGCAGGTCGCCTCCTGCTGGCGGATCGACGGCGGCCGGCAGGAGGCGCGCAGCCTGCGCGTACCGATCCGCGTTCGCCTTTCCCCCGACGGTCGCCTGATCGGTCAGCCGGACGTGCAGGAGCCGGGGCGCTACGCCAGCGACGGCTACTATCGCTCCGCCGCCGACGCGGCCGTGCGCGCGGTGATCGGCTGCTCGCCGCTGCGCCTGCCGCCGCAGGACTACAACCTGTGGCGCGATCTCGTGCTCAACTTCGATCCCAGTCAGATGTTCGGAGGATAACCAGCGTGCTTCGCCACCGACTCCGCGGCCTGATCCTGGCTATCGCCTTTCTGGCGCCGGCGTTGCCCGTCGCCCAGGCGCAGCTGACCGTCGACATCACCCGTGGCTTCGTCGAGCCCCTGCCGATCGCCGTCTCCGACTTCTACGCGCCGGGCGGCGAGGCCGCCGGGGCCGGGAGCGACATCGCCGGAGTCGTCACGGCCAACCTGGAGCGTTCGGGCCTGTTCCGGCCGGTCGACCGCCGCGCCTTCATTCAGGAGCCCGCCTCCCTGCATGCCGGCCCGCGCTTCGCCGACTGGCGCCTGATCAACGCCGAGGCGCTGGTGAGCGGCAGCGTCGACGTCCAGGCCGACGGCCGCCTGCGCGTGGAATTCCGGCTCTGGGACGTGCTCGCCGAGCAGCAGATGATCGGCCTAGCCTACACCACGGCTCCCGGCAACTGGCGGCGCATCGCCCACATCATCTCCGACGAGGTCTACAAGCGGCTGACGGGCGAGGAGGGCTACTTCGACACCCGCATCGTCTACGTCGCCGAGAGCGGCCCGCAGAACCGCCGGGTCAAGCGCCTGGCGATCATGGACCAGGACGGCGAGAACCACCGCTTCCTGACCGACGGCAGCAGCCTGGTGCTGACGCCGCGCTTCTCGCCGACCACCCAGGAGATCACCTTCATGTCCTACGCGGGCGACCGCCCGCGGGTCTACCTCTTCAACCTGAACACCGGGCAGCAGGAGGTGCTGGGCGAGTTTCCGGGCATGACCTTCGCCCCGAACTTCTCGCCCGACGGCGACCGGGTGATCTTCTCCATGTCGTCCGGCGGCAACACCGACATCTACACCCTGGATCTGCGCACCCGCAGCTCGCAGCGGCTGACCAACCACCCCTCGATCGACACCTCGCCCTCCTACGCGCCGGACGGGCGGCGGATCGTCTTCAACTCCGATCGCGGCGGCGGGCAGCAGCTCTATGTGATGAACGCCGACGGCAGCAACGTGCAGCGGATCTCCTTCGGTGACGGCCGTTACGCCACGCCGGTCTGGTCGCCGCGCGGCGACCTGATCGCCTTCACCCGCATGCACCGCGGCAACTTCTACGTGGGGGTGATGCGCCCCGACGGTACCGGCGAGCGCATGATCAGCCGCGGCTTCCTGGTCGAGGGACCGACCTGGGCGCCGAACGGTCGTGTGCTCTCCTTTTTCAGACAGGAGCCGGCCGACAGCGCCGGCCAGGTGCGCAGCCGCCTGGTCACGGTCGACGTCACCGGCTTCAACGAGCGTGAGGTTGCCACACCGATGGACGCCTCCGATCCGGCATGGTCGCCGCTTCTGACCCTGCCGGGTGCCCCTTGATCGGGGATGGCCCCCTGCCTATTCTGCGGTTGCGATGATCGCGCCAGGTGAGGGGAGTCCGCCATATGGGCGATCGTGCCCGAACGTCTTGCGACGACTAACTCGTCTCGGCCGGCCCAGTCCGACGAGACATTCAGGGGACCCCAGAATGCGTTTCAAGGTATTGACGATTGCGGCCGCGGCGCTGCTTCTGGCGGCCTGCGAGACCACCCCGCGGGAGACCAGCACCTCCGGCACGGCGCCGACCACCTCGACGGAGCGCCTTGGCGCGCCGGCGCCCGGCTCCCAGGAGGAGTTGACCCAGACCATCGGTGATCGGGTCTTCTTCGACTTCGACAGCTATGCCGTGCGTGCCGACCAGCGCCGCACCGTCGAGCTGGTCGCGGCCTGGATGAACCAGCACCAGAACGTGCAGCTGACCATCGAGGGCCACGCCGACGAGCGCGGCACCCGCGAGTACAACCTGGCCCTCGGCGACCGCCGCGCCAGCTCGGTGCGGGACCTGCTCGTCTCCCAGGGCGTCTCCTCGCAGCGCCTCTCGACCATCTCCTACGGCAAGGAGCGGCCGGAGGTGCTCGGGTCCAACGACTACGCCTGGCAGCAGAACCGCCGCGGCGTCTTCGTCGTCCGCTGAGGCCTTTCGCCGAATCGGAGCCGACCGCCCGGGGCCTCACGGTCCCGGGCGGTTCGCTTTTCGGCTGCGGCGCGGCGCCGCCCAAATTGTGCCATAAGGGCGGGGCATGTCAGGAGACCGAGCCCGACGGGCCGCGCCGTGCCGGCGATGTCTCGTCGCCCGATACCGGAGAGTTCGCATGACCGGCCCGATCCCCTTCTCGATCCCGCGCCCGGCCGCCGCCCTGCTCGGCGCCGGGCTGGCCCTGCTGCTGGCCGCGCCGGCGGCCGCCGAGCTGCGCCCGCTCGGCGAGGAGGCCGGCGCGCTGCGCGTCGAGCTCGCCGCGCTCGACGGGCAGTTGCAGCTGGCCCAGGCCGGCGGCTACGACGCCGACCGGATCAATACCTTCGAGACCGTGGTGCGCGATCTGACCGGACGGATCGAGACCATGGAGTTCCGCCTGCGCCAGCTCTCCGAGCGCGTCGAGCGGCTGGAAACCCAGGTTCGCGAGGGCATGACCGCGCCGTCCGAGCCCGCGCCCGCGGCGCCCTCGGCCACCTATCGGCCGCCCGAGGATGCCGAGCCGGCGCCCGAAGGCGGCCCGCGCGTGCTCGGCACGCTGCCGCAGGCGGCCTCCTCGGCGCCTGCCGCGGAGCCCGCGACCGGCACCGCGTCGCCGACGGTCGAGCAGCCATCGCAGCCCGCCCCTCAGCCCCAGCAGCAGGCCGCGCTGCCGGATGGAGACGCGGCGGCCCAGTACGACCACGCCTTCGGGCTGCTGCGGCAGGCGAACTGGGGCGAGGCGGAGAATGCGCTGCGCGCCTTCCTGGAGCGGCACGGGGACCACGGCCTCGCCGGCAACGCCAAGTATTGGCTGGGCGAGACGCACTACGTGCGCGGCGACTACGTCACCGCCGCCCGGGTCTTCGCCGAGGCCTTCCAGCAGTATCCCAATTCCGGCAAGGCGCCGGACAACCTGTTAAAGCTGGGCATGTCGCTGGCGGCGCTCGATCGCCGCGAGGATGCCTGCGGCACCTTCACGGAGCTGGAGCGGCGCTACGCCGACGCGCCGGCGCAGATCATCCAGCGGTCCCAGGCGGAGCGCAATCGCCTCGGCTGTTGAGGTGCCGCCGCCGCTGGACGAGGCGGCCTTCGCGGCGCTGATGGCGCCGCTGGAGCCCTTCGAGCCGCGGCCGCTGCTGGCCTGCGCGGTCTCGGGCGGCCCCGACAGCCTGGCGCTGCTGCTGCTGGCCTGCCGCTGGGCGGCGGCGCGCGGCGGCAGTGTCCTGGCGCTCACCGTCGACCACGGCCTGCGGCCCGAGAGTGCCGACGAGGCGTCGCGGGTCGGCGAGATCGCCCGGCGCCTCGGAGCGGCGCATCGCATTCTGGCCTGGCGCGATCCGCCCCGGCACGGCCCGGTCCAGGAGGCCGCACGGGAGGCGCGCCTGGCACTGCTCGCCGAAGCCTGCCGGGATGCCGGCTGTCTGCACCTGCTGCTCGCCCATCACCTCGACGACCAGGCCGAGACTCTGCTGCTTCGCCTCGCTCGGGGCAGCGGGCTGGATGGGCTCGCCGCGATGGCGCCGCAGCGCCGGCTCCAGGGGCTGCGCCTGCTGCGGCCGCTGCTGTCCCTGCCCAAGGCGCGGCTGGAGGCGACGCTGCGCGCCGCCGGCCTGGACTGGATCGAGGATCCGAGCAACCGCGACCCGCGGCATGAGCGGGCGCGGCTGCGCCGCGTCCTGACGGCGGCGGATGGCGCGGCGCTGGCGGCGGCGGCCGCAGCCTTCGCCGGGCTCCGCGGTTGGAGCGAAGGGCAGGTGGCCGACGCCCTGGGGCGGGCGGCCCTCTTTCATCCCGCGGGCTGCGCGCAGCTCGATAGGGCGCTGCTGCGCGACCTGCCGGAACCCCTGGCCCAGCGCGCCCTGGGCGGGGTCCTGCAGGCCGTGGGTGGGGCGCCCTATCCGCCGCGCGGGCCCGGGCTGGCGCGGCTGCTGGCCGCTCTGCGCCGCGAAAGCGGCCGCCCGGCGACCCTCGGCGGCTGCCGGCTGTTGCCGCGCGACGGCGGGGTGCTGGTGGTGCGCGAGGCTGCGGCGGTGCCGGGGATCGCGATCCGCCCCGGGCAGACCCTGCTTTGGGACCGCCGCTTCCGCGCGCGACTGGCCTTGGCGGAGGCCGCTGTGGAGTCACCCTCCGGCTTCAGCCTCGGCCCGCTGGGGGAGGCCGATCGGCGCGGACTCGGGCCGGGACCGGAGGCGCGCGCGATCCCGCCCGTGCCGGGGCCTGCGCGCGCGGCTCTTCCGGCCTTGCGTTACCTTGACGCGGTGGTCGCGGTGCCCCACTTGAACCTCTACCGCTCGGACTTCCGTCCGGCCGAGTTCGACTGCGTCGCGGCTCCCTGCGAGTCTGCGAGCCGGTCGTACTTTACCTTCGGGGACGGGGCGGGCATTCTGCCGTGACGAGGCGCCGGCCCGATACGGCGAAGGTGGCCGTGCGAGGTCGCCCCGGCGGGCATTTGTGAGGGAACGACTGCCTTGAACTTCAGCCGCAACGCAGCGCTCTGGATCATCATCATCCTGCTGCTCTTCGCTCTCTTCAACCTGTTCCAGGGCAGCAGCTCGCGGGCGCCGCAGACGCAGCTGCCCTACTCGCAGTTCATGGACAGCGTGGAAGCGGGCCAGGTTCAGGAAGTGACCATCCAGGGCCGCAACATCAGCGGGCGCCTGCGCGACGGCCGTTCCTTCCAGACCTATACCCCGGAAGACCCGGGCCTCGTCGATCGCCTGCGCGAGTCCGGCACGCAGATCAAGGCGGAGCCGCAGGAGAGCGTCAATCCGCTGCTCTCGATCCTGATCTCCTGGTTCCCGATGCTGCTGCTGATCGGCGTCTGGATCTTCTTCATGCGCCAGATGCAGTCCGGCGGCGGCAAGGCCATGGGCTTCGGCAAGTCGAAGGCGAAGTTGCTGACCGAGAAGACCGGCCGCGTGACCTTCGAGGACGTCGCCGGCATCGACGAAGCCAAGCAGGAGCTGGAGGAGATCGTCGAGTTCCTGCGCGATCCGCAGAAGTTCCAGCGTCTCGGCGGCAAGATCCCGAAGGGCTGCCTGCTGGTCGGGCCGCCGGGCACCGGCAAGACCCTGCTCGCCCGCTCGATCGCCGGCGAGGCCAACGTGCCCTTCTTCACCATCTCCGGCTCGGACTTCGTGGAGATGTTCGTCGGCGTCGGCGCCAGCCGCGTGCGCGACATGTTCGAGCAGGGCAAGAAGCACGCCCCCTGCATCATCTTCATCGACGAGATCGACGCGGTCGGCCGCCACCGCGGTGCCGGCCTGGGCGGCGGCAACGACGAGCGCGAGCAGACGCTGAACCAGCTGCTGGTGGAGATGGACGGCTTCGAGGCGAACGAGGGCGTGATCCTGATCGCCGCCACCAACCGCCCCGACGTGCTGGACCCCGCGCTGCTGCGTCCCGGCCGTTTCGACCGTCAGGTCGTGGTGCCGAATCCCGACGTGAACGGCCGCGAGAAGATCCTGCGCGTCCACATGCGCAAGGTGCCGCTGGGTCCCGACGTCGACCCGAAGGTCATCGCCCGTGGCACGCCGGGCTTCTCCGGCGCGGATCTGGCGAACCTGGTCAACGAGGCGGCCCTGCTGGCGGCTCGCGCCGGCAAGCGCGTGGTGACCCAGAGCGACTTCGAGATGGCCAAGGACAAGGTGCTGATGGGCGCCGAGCGCCGCTCCATGGCCATGACCGACGAGGAGAAGGAGCTCACGGCCTACCACGAGGCCGGGCACGCCCTGGTGGGCCTCTTCGTCGAGGGCAACGACCCGCTGCACAAGGTGACGATCATTCCGCGCGGCCGCGCGCTGGGCGTCACGATGTCGCTGCCGGAGCGCGACCGCTACGGCTTCAAGAAGAAGGAGATCCTCGGCAAGCTGGCGATGATGTTCGGCGGCCGTGCGGCCGAGGAGCTGATCTACGGCAAGGAGAACGTCACCACCGGCGCCGGCAACGACATCCAGCAGGCCACCAACCTGGCCCGCCGCATGGTCACCGAGTGGGGCATGTCGGAGAAGCTCGGCCCGCTGCGTTACAACGAGAACCAGGACGAGGTCTTCCTCGGCCACTCGGTGGCGCGCCAGCAGAGCATCTCGGAAGCCACCGCCCGGATGATCGACGAGGAGGTCCGGCGCATCATCGACGAGGCCGAGAAGCAGGCCCACGAGGTGCTGACGGAGCACATGGACGACCTGCATCGCCTGGCCAAGGGGCTGCTCGAGTACGAGACCCTCTCCTCCGACGAGGTGCAGCAGGTGCTGCGCGGCGAGACGGTGGAGCGCAACGACCGCGAGCCGGCGCCGATGCCCGGCAAGGGCAAGAAGTCCTCGGTGCCGCCGAGCGGCAAGGCCGCCAAGGATACCGGCGGCGGCATCGGCCCGGAGCCCGAGCCGGCAGGTTAGATACCTTCTCCGGAATATCGTTCCGCAACCGCCTTCCGCCCGGGTCCTTTGGCCCGGGCGGATTGCTTTCGGGCGGTGGTATCTGCTGCCGCCCGGGCTATCAGGTCGTGCGCTACCAGGTCGTGGGCTTCGGGTTGCGGTCGTCGAAGCCCTTCTGATGCCAGTAGGGGTAGATCGGCGTCTGATGGCTCGCTTCGTCCAGAGCGGCGATCTGCTCGGCCGTCAGCGACCAGCCCAGGGCGCCGAGGTTCTGCTTCAACTGCTCCTCGTTGCGCGCGCCGATCACGATGTTCGCGACGGTCGGGCGCTGCAGCAGCCAGTTGAGGGCGACCTGCGGCACGGTCTTGCCGGTCTCCTCCGCGACCCGCTCCAGCGCGTCGACGACACGGAAGAGGTATTCGTCCTCGACGGGCGGCCCGCCCTCGGCGCCGCCGGCGGCGATCCGGCCGCTCGCTGCGGCCTGGCCCCGGCGGATTTTGCCGGTCAGGCGTCCCCAACCGAGCGGGCTCCAGACCATGAGCGCGACGCCCTGGTCGAGGCCGAGCGGCATCAGCTCCCATTCGTAGTGCCGGCCGACCAGGGAGTAGTAGCCCTGGTAGACGACGTAGCGCGCCAGGCCGTTCTTCTCGGAGGTCGCCAGCGACTTCATCAGGTGCCAGCCGGAGAAGTTCGAGGCGCCGATGTAGCCGATCTTGCCGCTGGTCACGAGGTCGTCGAGCGCGCGAAGCGTCTCCTCGACCGGGGTCAGGGCATCGAAGCCGTGCATGAAGTAGATGTCGATGTGGTCAGTGCCGAGCCGCTTCAGGCTCGCCTCGCAGGCACGCAGCAGGTGGAAGCGCGAGGACCCCTTGTCGTTGGCGCCCTGGCCCATGGAAAAGGTCGCCTTGGTGGAGATCAGCGCCTTGTCCCGCTTGCCCTTCAGCGCCTGGCCGAGAATCTCTTCCGAAGCGCCTTGGGAGTAGACGTCGGCAGTGTCGAAGAGGGTCACGCCGGCCTCGAGGCAGAGGTCCACCATGCGCGTGGCCTCCGCCACGTCGACCCGGCCCCAGCGGCCGAAGAACTCCGTGGTGCCGCCGAAGGTGGCGGTGCCCAGGCTCAGAGCCGGGACCTTCAAGCCGGAGCGTCCGAGTTGCCTGAATTCCATCGATGCCTCTCTCTGCGTTGAGTTGCTTGCGAAGCGCTGTCGTCGTGGTGCTTGCGGTACACCGGTCACCCTGCCGACTCCTCGGCGACCGGGGAGGGATGGGAGGAGCCTTGAGCGCGGATATGGCCACGGAATCTCGCCGCGAGAATAGCCGATCGAGCGGCACCGGATCCCGCGAAGCGCCGGCACGCGGCCGCACGGGCGCCTTTTCCGCGCCTTGCGGAGGCGCTACAAGCCCCTGCCATGAGCGAGCGTCTCAATCTTCAGCCTACCGCGATCGCCCGCGATCTCCCGCCGACGGCGCCCCGGCTCGCCGGCGGCCCCCTGCGCTTCGCCGCCGCGGTCGTCGCGCGGCGCGCCGATCACGGCGTGCGACGCGAGACGCTGCCTGTAGAGGCCCTGTCGGCGGAGGCCCTGGCGCCCCTCACGGCGCCGCGCGTGCCCTTCGCCGGCGTGCCCATGGACCGTCCCTGCGTGATGGGCGTGGTCAACGTAACCCCCGACTCCTTCTCCGACGGCGGCGACCGCTTCGACACGGGGCGCGCGATCGCCGACGGCCTGGCGATGTGGGAGGCGGGGGCCGCCTTCGTCGACGTCGGCGGGGAGTCGACCCGGCCCGGGGCCGCCCCCCTGCCGGTCGAGGAGGAACTGGCCCGTGTCCTGCCGGTCGTGAAGGCACTGGCGGGGCAGGGCGTGCGCGTCTCCATCGACACGCGGCGCGCGCGGGTGATGGCCGAGGCGGCGGCCGCTGGCGCTGCCGTGATCAACGACGTCACAGCCCTGCGCGACGAGCCGGAGAGCCTGCGCACGGCCGCCGAGAGCGGCCTGCCGGTCATCCTGATGCACATGCTGGGCGATCCGCGGACGATGCAGCGCGATCCGCGCTACGACGACGTCGCGCTCGACGTCTACGACCACTTGGCCGAGCGCGTGGCGGCCTGCGAAGCGGCCGGCATCCCGCGCACGCGCCTCTGCCTCGACCCCGGCATCGGTTTCGGCAAGACGGCGGCACACAATCTCGAGCTGGTCGCCCGCCTGGCGATCTTTCACGGCCTGGGATGCCCGCTGCTGCTCGGGGTCAGCCGCAAGTCCTTCATCGGCCGGCTGTCCCGGGGCGAGCCGCCGAAGCAGCGCCTGCCGGGGAGCCTGGCCGCGACCCTGGCGGGGCTGGCCAGGGGCGCCCAGATCCACCGCGTCCACGACGTTCCGGAGACGCTCCAGGCCCTGACCCTGTGGCAGGCTGTGGACGCGGCGGCGGCTTGCGATAGACTGATGACAGATGCTGCGGCTGCGGCAGCAAAGGGGGAGGCATGAGCCGACGGCTCTTCGGCACCGACGGGGTGCGCGGAACCGCCAACGAGGAGCCGGTCACCACGACCACGGCCCTGGCGCTGGCGATGGCGGCGGGTGCGCGTTTCCGTCACGCCGGGCGGCGCAGCCTGGCGGTGATCGGCAAGGACACGCGGCTGTCGGGCTACATGCTGGAGCCGGCGCTGACGGCGGGCTTCTCCTCCGTGGGCATGGACGTGGTGCTGCTGGGACCGCTGCCGACCCCGGCCGTCGGCATGCTGACGCGCAGCCTGCGGGCCGACCTGGGCGTCGTCATCTCCGCCTCGCACAACCCCTACGGCGACAACGGCATCAAGCTCTTCGGTCCCGACGGCTACAAGCTCTCGGACGAGGAGGAGACGGCGATCGAGGCGGCGATGGAGAACACCGCCGCCCTGCGCGCACCCGGCGAGGCGCTCGGCCGCGTCAAGCGGCTCGACGACGCCTTCGGCCGCTACGTCGAGTTCGTGAAGTCCAGCTTCCCGCGCGATCTCCAGCTCGACGGGCTGAAGATCGCCGTGGATTGCGCCAACGGTGCCGCCTACCGAGTCGCCCCGACGGTGCTCTACGAGCTGGGCGCCGAGGTGGTACGGCTCGGCGTCGAGCCCGACGGTTTCAACATCAACCGCGGCTTCGGGGCCACCGATACCGCGGCGCTGCAGCGGGCCGTGGTCGAGACGGGGGCGGACCTGGGTATCGCCCTGGACGGCGACGCCGACCGCGTCATCCTGGTCGACGAGCGGGGACGCCGCATCGACGGCGACCAGGTCATGGGGCTGATCGGCGGCTACTGGCTGCGCGCCGGCCGCCTGCGCGGGCCCGGCGTGGTCGCGACGGTGATGTCGAACCTGGGTCTGCAGCGTCACCTCGAGGGGATGGGGCTGGGCCTGCTGCGCACGCCGGTCGGCGACCGCTACGTGGTCGAACGGATGCGCGCCGAGGGCTGCAACCTGGGCGGCGAACAGTCCGGCCACCTGGTGTTCTCCGACTACTCCACCACCGGCGACGGCCTGATCGCGGCGCTGCAGGTGCTGGCGGTGCTGGTGGAGAGCGGCCGGCCGGCCAGCGAGGTGCTCGACGTCTTCGAGCCGATGCCGCAGCACCTCTGCAACGTGCGCCTGCGCCCCGGCGTGGAGGCGCTGGCCTTGCCGCAGGTGGGCGCCGCCATCGGTGCGGCGGAGGCGGCGCTGGGTGAAGGCGGCCGCCTGCTGATCCGCAAGTCCGGCACGGAGCCTCTGGTGCGAGTGATGGCCGAGGGCGAGGACGCGGCGCTGGTGACCCGGGTGGTGGAGGAACTCGCCGCCTGCATCGAAGCCGCTGCCCAGAGCGCGGCGTGACGGGCATGACGGAGCCCTCGCCGCGGGTTCTGGCCATCGGCCGCTCCGACGCCCTCGGCCTGGAGGGCCTGCAGGGCGACCAGCGGACCGTGGAGGCACTCGGCGGCCGCGCCGCCAGTGTAGTGGTCAACCTCTGCAGTGCCGACACCGGGGCGCCGCACGACGAGGTGGAGCTGCCGGCGACCTTCATCGTGCGGCAGTTCGAGACGGTGATGGCGCGCCATCGCATCGCCGCCATCAAGCTGGGACGGCTCAGCTCCGAAGAGCAGGTGGAAACGGTCGCCCGGCTGCTGGAGAGCCTGCCGAGCCGGCCGCCGGTTATCCTGGCGCCGGCGCTGTTCCGGCTGACCGGCGAGCGGGTGCTGGGCGTGCGGGCCCTGGCGCACTGGAAGCGGCGGCTGCCGCATCTGGCGACGGTGATGGTCGCCTCGGGGCAGGAGGCGGCCGCGCTCGGCGGCTTCGAGATCGGCGATCGCGCGGACCTGCGCCACGCCACCGAGCTGCTGGCGACGCTGGGCAGCGACAACGTGCTGCTGACCGGAACCCTCGCGGCCGAGGGGCGCGGGCTCGACCTGCTTCTGGGTCCGTCCGGCAAGCTCGTGGAGCGCGAGTTTCCGCTGCCGGAGAGCCTTGCCGGGCGCGTCGGCACGGTCCTGGGGGAGGGAGGGCTGGGACGCTCGATCCTGGCCGCCGGCATCGCCACGGAGCTGGCCAGGGGCCGCGATCTCCAAAGCGCCTGCGAACTCGCACGGAACTACGTGGTGACCGAGCTGACGCGGCAGCGCAACGATCCGGGCTAAAGGAGCGGCAAGGAAGACATGCAGGCTAGGGTACTCATCATTGCCGGTTCCGATTCGAGCGGCGGAGCCGGAATCCAGGCGGACATCAAGACGGTTACGGCACTCGGCGGCTATGCCGCCACGGCGATCACCGCGCTGACCGCCCAGAACACGCTGGGCGTCTTCGGCGTGCTGCCGGTCGGCCCGGACTTCGTGGCGCAGCAGATCGAGGTGGTGCTGGACGACATCGGCGCCGATGCCATCAAGATCGGCATGCTGCACTCGGCCGCCATCATCGAGGCGGTGGCCGAGAGCCTCGGCCGCCACGCCGCCGAGGTGCCGGTGGTGCTGGATCCGGTGATGATCGCCCAGTCGGGCGCGACGCTGCTGCCGGACGAGGCGGTGCAGGCCTTGAAGACCACGCTGCTGCCGCAGGCCGCGGTGCTGACTCCGAACCTGCCCGAGGCCGAGCGCCTCTGCGGCCGGACCATCGCCGACCCCGACGAGATGCGCGCCGCGGCCGAGCAGCTGCTCAGCTTCGGACCGCGCGCCGTGCTGCTGAAGGGCGGCCACCTGCCGGGCTCGCGCCTCTTCGACGTGCTGGCGGGGCCCGACGGAACCGAGCTCTTCGAGGGGCCGCGCATCGACACCGAGGAGACCCACGGTACCGGCTGCACCCTGGCTTCGGCCCTGGCCACCGGCCTGGCCCAGGGACTGCCGCTGCGCCAGGCCGTGGTGCGGGCCCGCGCCTATCTGCGCGAGGCCCTGCGGACCGCGCCCGGACTGGGGCGCGGCCAGGGGCCGGTGAACCACGGCCATACGGTCGGCGGCTTCGCCTCTTGAGATATCTCCTACCGGGCAGCAGAAGGGAGACGGCGGCATGACGGCGACCGGACCGGACACGACGCAACCGCTCGCCGGCGTGCGGGTGATCGAGTTCTGCAACGTGGCCGCAGGACCCTTCTGTGGGATGCTTCTGGCCGACATGGGGGCGGAGGTCATCAAGATCGAAGCGCCCTCCGGCGACATGCTGCGACAGTGGCCGCCGCACAGCGAGGGCTTCAGCGAGAACTTCGCCTCGTTGAACCGCGGCAAGAAGTCGATCGCCCTGGATCTCAAGAACCCGGCGGACCTGGCGACCGCGCGCGCCCTGGTCCTGGCCTCCGACGTGCTGGTCGAGAACAACCGCCCTGGCGTGATGGAGCGGCTCGGGCTGGGCCACGCCGAGCTGGCCGCCGAGAAGCCCTCCCTGGTCTACTGCTCGATCTCCGCCTACGGGCAGGAGGGGCCGCGCGCGCAGGAGGGCGGCTTCGACGTCACGGTGCAGGCCGTCTCCGGCATCATGAGCGTGACCGGCGAGCCGGAGGGAGCGCCGGTGAAGTGCGGCGTCCCGGTCGCCGACTTTACGGCCGGGCTCTACGGCGCCTTCGCCATCGCCGCCCTGGTGGCGCGGGTGCGCGCCGGTGGGCCGGGCGGCCGCGTCGACGTGCCGATGCTCGGCACCAGCCTGGCGATCGGCGCGCTGCAGACCAGCGAGTTCTTCGGCACCGGCCGCGATCCCCGTCCGCTCGGCTCGGCGCATCCGCGCAACGCCCCCTACCAGGCCTATCCGGCGCGCGACCGCTTCTTCGTCGTGGCGGCGGGCAACGACAAGCTCTGGCAGTCCGTCTGCGCGGTGATCGAGCGGCCGGAGCTGGCGCAGGACCCGCGCTTCCTGACCACCAGCGAGCGCGCCCGCAACCAGGGGGAACTGGCGCAGATCCTGGAGCCGATCTTCCGTGGCCGCGATGCCGCCGAGTGGTTGGAGCGGCTGCGCGCCGAGGGTGTCCCTTGCAGCCCGATCAACAGCTACTCCGAGGCCCTGGGTGATCCGCAGGTGGAGGCCATGGGCTGGGTGGTGCCGTTGGCGCTGCCGAGCGGCCCGGTGACCCGCTCCTTCGGCTCGCCGCTGCGCTTCGACGGCGCGGCACCGCCGATCGAGCGCGGGCCGCCGGCGCTGGACGGCGACCGCGCCGAGATCCTGCGGTTGCTCGACGGCAAGGCGGCGGCCCAGTGAAGGAACCAGTGAGCGAACCGGTGGGCGCGCCGCTGCGCGCGGAGCGCGAAGGGGCGGTGCTGCGGCTCCGTCTCGACCGGCCGCGGCGGCGTAACGCCCTGGGGCCGGAGCTGGTGGAGGCGCTGGATGCCGCGCTCGCCGAGGCGGAGGCCGAGGGTACGGCCCTGCTGGTGCTGCAGGGCGAGGGCCCCGACTTCTGCGCCGGTTTCGACCTCAGCGACGCCGAGAGCCTCTCCGAGGCCGATCTGCTGCATCGTTTCGTCTCGATCGAGCTGCTGCTGGCCCGGCTCTGGGCCGCACCCTTCGCGACCCTGGCGGTCGGCCACGGCCGGGTCTACGGCGCCGGCGCAGACCTCTTCGCCTGCTGCGACCGCCGGCTCGTGCTGGAGGAGGCGCGCTTCCGCTTTCCCGGCGCGGGCTTCGGGCTGCTGCTCGGCACCCGCCGCCTGGGCGAGCGGATCGGCCGGGCGGCGGCGCGCGACCTGGTACGCTCCGGCCGCGAGGTCGCCACGGAGGAGGCGCTGCGGCTGGGCCTCGCCACGGCCTGTGTCGCTGCGGAGGAGCTGGAAGGGCTGATCGCCGCCGAAGCCGAGGCGGCGGCGAGGCTGGATGCGGCAACCCGCGCCGAGGTGCATCGGGTCACCGCCGGCGCGCCCGCCGCCCTGGACAGCGACCTCGCCGCCCTGGTGCGTTCGGCCATGCGCCCCGGCTTCCGCCAGCGCCTGCTGGACTACCGCGCGGCGGCGCTGGGGCGTCGGACGACTTAGACCAGGTGCTCGAAGCGGCGGTCGGGTGAGAGCTGCAGCAGGTCGGCCAGGACCGTCAGGCCGCGGCGCAGCTCGCTGGGATCGGTCGGCCGGCCGAAGCAGATCCGCACCGCCCGGCTCTCGTAGCGCGGCTCCACCGCGAAGGGGCGCGCCTGGTTGACGGCGACGCCGCGCTCCAGCGCGGCGGCGGCGAAGTCGCCGGGGTACCAGCCCTCGGGCAGCTGCAGCCAGGCGTAGAGGCTGCCCGGCGCGGTGACGCAGCGTTCCGGGCCCAGCAGGGCCTGGGCCAGCAGGCGGCGGCTCTCCATCTCCTCGCGGACCCGGCCCAGCACCCGCTCGACTGTGCCGTCCTCGATCCAGCGCCGCGCCACCTCGGTGGTGATCGGCGAGGGCTTGCCGCCGCCGGTGTCGAGTGCCGCCAGCAGCGGCGCCGCCGTACCCTCGGGACAGACCAGCAGACCGCAACGCAGCCCCGGCGCGGTGGTCTTGGAGAGGCTGGAGACGTAGTAGCCGCGGTCGGGCACCAGGGTGGAGACGGGCGGGAGGGAGACCGGCGCGAGGCGGGCGAAGATGTCGTCCTCGACCAGCCGCAGCCCCTGGGCGGCCACGGTCTCGGCGATCGCCTCGCGGCGCCTGGCGTCGAGCGTGACGCTGGTGGGGTTGTGCAGGGTCGGCACCAGGTAGAGCAGGCCGCCCGAGGCTCCCTCGGCGTCGGCCCGACGGCAGGCCTCGGCCAGCGCCTCCGGCAGCAGGCCGCCGGCGTCGCAGGCGACGGCGGTGGGGCGCAGGCCGAGCTGGTGCGCCAAGCTGTAGACCCCGGGAAAGTTCAGTTCGCCGAGGAAGAGGCGATCGCCGGGGCGGGCGAGGGCGGAGAAGGCTGCGTGCAGGGCAGCCTGCGCGCCGGCGGTCAGTAGCACCCGCTCGGCCGGAACCTCGAGGCCGCAGGCGGCCAGCCAGTCGGCGCCGGCGCGGCGGTGCTCGATCGGCCCGGCGGAGGGGGAGTAGTCCAGCAGCCGCCGCCAGCCGGGCCCCCGGGCGACGGCCTCGAGCGTCTCGCGCCAGCTGGCCTCCTCGATCAGCTCCGGCGGGCGGGCTTGGTTGAAGGCGATGGGGCCGGCATCGCCGGATTCCGGGGCCAGGTCGCCGGAGCGCCGCTTCGGTGTGCTCCGGCCCCGCACGTAGGTGCCGCGGCCGACCTCGCCGGCCACCAGGCCGCGCCGCTCGGCCTCGGCATAGGCGCGGGTCACCGTGCCCAGGGTCACGCCCAGCTTCCAGGCGAGCTGCCGCTGCGGCGGCAGGCGGGTGCCGGCGGACAGCCGGCCGTCGGTCACGTCCGCTGCGATTGCCTCGGCGATGGCGAGATAGCGCGGGCCCTCGGGGGGGAGGGTGGGGAGCCACATTGTCATAGTGACAATATATGAATTGCATCCATTCATTCGTCAACTCTATAAGGACAATAGTTGCGATGGAAAATTGCTCTGTAATTGTATCTATCGGAGAGACCAATGTCCGCGTCACCCTGGCTGGCCCAGACCGCCCCTTTCAGCCCTCTCGGCGCCGCCGCGTCGGTGCTGCGCGGTGCCGTCGAGCGCCTCCGGGAGTGGCGCGTCCGCGCCCGGCAGCGTGCCGATCTGGCCGAACTCGACGATCGCCTGCTGCGCGACGTCGGCTTGACGCGCCGCGATGTCCTGCGGGAAACCGGAAAGCCGCCCTGGCGCAGGTGAGGAGACGCCCGTGAAACTGCCGCTCTACCAGCTCGACGCCTTCGCCGAGCGCGTCTTCGCCGGCAATCCGGCGGCCGTCTGTCTCCTCGAGAACTGGCTGCCCGACGCCACGCTGCAGGCCATCGCCGCGGAGAACAATCTCGCCGAGACCGCCTATCTGGTGGAGCGGCCGGACGGGGACTACGACCTGCGCTGGTTCACCCCGGCGATCGAGGTCGATCTCTGCGGCCATGCCACCCTGGCCAGCGCCGAGGTGGTCTTCACTCGCCTGCGGCCGGAGGCCGGCCAGGTGCGCTTCCACAGCCGCAGCGGCCCGCTCACCGTCACCCGGCAGGAAGGGCTGCTGACGATGGACTTCCCGAGCCGGCCGCCCCATCCGGCGACGGCGGAGGAGGCGGCCGCCGTGGCCGCGGCCCTGGGAAGCGCCCCTGCCGCGGTGCTGCGCAGCGACAAGTTCCTGGCGCTGCTGGCCGACGAGGCGGCGGTGCAGGCGGTGTCGCCGGACATGGCCGCGGTCGCGGCCCTGCCCGGCGACGGCCTGATCGTTACGGCCGAAGGACGGGATTGCGACTTCGTCTCGCGCTACTTCGCGCCCCATGCCGGCATTCCCGAGGATCCGGTGACCGGCTCGGCCCACTGCGTGCTGGCGCCCTTCTGGGCCGAACGGCTCGGCCGCAACCCGCTGCGCGCCCGCCAGGTTTCGCAGCGCGGCGGCGAGGTGGGGTGCCGGGTCGCGGGCGATCGGGTCTTCCTGTCCGGACGGGTGGTGCCCTATCTGGAAGGCAGCATTACGCTCTGACCCGGCCGCATCTTCTAAGAAAGATGAGAAAAGAGATGGAACTTACCGAAACAAAAGAACTTCCGGTTTTCGAAGACGTGCTGGAGGCGGCCGGGCGGCTGGAGGGGCAGGCGGTGCTGACGCCGCTGCTGGAGTCGCCGGAACTGAATCGCCGGACCGGCGGCCGCATCCTGCTCAAGCCCGAGGTGCTGCAGCACACCGGCTCCTTCAAGTTCCGCGGCGCCTTCAACCGCATCAGCCGCATTCCCGAGGCGGAGCGGCCGCGCGGCGTGGTCGCCTACTCCTCCGGCAACCACGCCCAGGGTGTGGCGGCGGCGGCGGCGCGGCTCGGGCTGCCGGCGACCATCGTCATGCCGGCCGACGCGCCGGCCATCAAGCTGGCCAACACCCGTGCCCTCGGAGCCCGGGTGCTGAGCTACGACCGCTACCGCGATGTACGCGAGGAGGTGGCCGCGGCGGTGCAGGCCGAGACCGGGGCGACCCTGGTGCCGCCCTACGACGACCGCTACGTGATCGCCGGGCAGGGGACGGTCGGCCTGGAGATCCTGGCGCAGGCCAAGCAGGCGGGGCTGCAGCCCGACGCGGTCCTGGCCTGCTGCGGCGGCGGTGGGCTCAGCTCCGGCATCGCCCTGGCGGTCCGCCACCTCGCCCCGGACACCGAGGTCTTCACCGTGGAGCCGGAAGGCTTCGACGACACGGCCCGCTCGCTGGCGGCGGGCAGTCGGCAGCGCAACGACCCGGGGGCCCGCTCGATCTGCGACGCGCTGCTCGCGCCGATGCCGGGCGAGCTGACCTTCGCGCTGAACAGCCGGCTCGCCGCCGGAGGCATCGCGGTGTCGGACGAGGCGGTGCGGGAGGCCATGGCCTTCGCGTTGCGCGTCCTCAAGCTGGCCGTGGAGCCGGGCGGCGCGGTCTGCCTGGCGGCGCTACTGTCCGGCCGCTTCGAGGCGCGCGGGCGCGTGGTCGCCCTGACGCTGTCCGGCGGCAACGTCGACGACGCCACCCTGGAGGCGGCTCTGCGCGCCTTTCCGGCGGCCACCTGAGAGCGCTTTCCTCAGCCCGCGGCAGCGGTCATGCTGCGCGCCTTCCGGCGCACAGTGAGGGCAAGGCGAGATGGCCAAGGATCTCTGGTTCGAGGATTTCACGGTCGGGCGGCGTTTCGAGACCCGCGGGGCCACGCTCAGCGAGGCGCAGATCCTGGACTTCGCCTGGCAGTGGGACCCGCAGCCCTTCCACATCGACGTCGAGGCCTCGGCCGACTGGGGCTACGGCGGGCTGATCGCCAGCGGCTTCCATACCCTCTGCGTGGCCTTCCGGCTGGTGGTGCAAGCGCGCATCTTCACGGCGGCGAGCCTGGGCTCGCCCGGGGTGGACAAGCTGCGCTGGCTGCGGCCGGTGCGCCCCGGCGACACGCTGCGGGCCGAGCTGGAGGTGCTGGAGGCACGCCCGTCGCAGTCCAAGCCGGACCGCGGGCTGGTGACGATGCTCTACCGCGTCTTCAATCAGCGGCGCGAGGAGGTGATGCGGCTGGAGGCGGTGCAGATCCTGCGCCGCGCGCCTAGCTAGCCTTGGCCTGTCGCGGCTTGCGGCCGTGCACCTCGACGCGGCCGCGGCCCGCAGCCTTGGCGGCGTAGAGCGCCGCGTCGGCGCGGGCCAGCACCGGCTCGATCGTCGTTTCCCCGGGCTGCAGCTCGGCGACCCCGATGGAGATGCCGAAGTTCAGCGTGCCGCGTCCCTGCACCGACACCTCCGTCGCGCGTACGCGCTCCAGCAGGCGTTCGGCAGCGCCCTCCGCGGCTCCGAGGGCGGTACCGGGCAGCACGACGGCGAACTCCTCGCCGCCGAGGCGGCCGACTATGTCGATGCGCCGCAGCATCTCGCGGCAGAGCGCGCCGAAGCTCTGCAGCACCTCGTCGCCGCCGGCGTGGCCGTAGCCGTCGTTGATCTGCTTGAAGTGGTCGAGGTCGATCAGCAGCACGCTCAGTGGCTCCCGCCGGCGCAGCGCGTGCTCCACCGCCGTTTCCGCCAGCGTGAAGAAGTGCCGACGCGAGGCGGTGCCCGTCAGGTCGTCCATCGTCGCCTGGCGCTGGAGCTCCTCGGCCAGCTCCGCGCGGCGCCCCATTTCCGCGTGCAGGGCGTCGTTGAGGCGGGTGAGCTCCTCGGCCTGCTCGGCGAGGCGGCGGTTGGCGTTGTGCAGTTCGAGCTGGTTGCGATCGCTGAGCCGGACCAGCCGCTGCTGCTCGTGCAGGCTCTGGCGATAGGCCTTGGACAGCAGGCGCAGGCGCTCCACCACCTGGTGGAGCATGCCCACCATATCTTCCGACTCCGAGGCGATACGCTCCTCGTTGTCGAAGAGGCTGAATTCCTCCAGCCCTGCGCGCTTATCTTTTCGCTCCTGCTTCATGCCTAGTCGCGAGGACAGAGGGTGAAGGTCGCGTGCTCGAAGTCCTCGGAGAAATCCTCTCCGAACTCCTGCATGGTATCGTCGTCGGAGTGATAGTGCCAGTTGATGCGGATCCTGCGGCCAGCCGCCGCAGCGCTTTCCAGCATCTGGAAGATGTTCATCAGCGCTTTCGCACTACTGGAGTTGAAGTAGGCGAGGTCGAGATCGAACTCCAGTTCCGGCCCCGGTTCGCCGAGATGCTGTTCCAGAGCCTTCAGGAGCGGGCCGAAGAAGGCCGCCGCGTTCTCCGGATAGGACTCGCCTTGCATCCGCAGCCTGCCGGCCGCGAAGTCGAACTCGACCTGCGGCGAGCGCTCGCCCGCTTCGATGATGATGGCTTGCATATCGGGGCTCATACGTAGGCTTTCAGGCAGAAGAAGCAGTAGTGCTCGTCCAGATCGAAGAAGTCGAACTGGATCGGGCGGCTGGAGCGGCGGGCGATCTCGATCAGCCCGAGTGTGGCGCCCAGGCTCTCCTCTTCCGGCGGCTCACGCAGCTTCTCCCGGTAGGCGGAGCGAAGGCCGTCCTTGTCGAGCGCGGCCAGCTTCGCCAGGCGGTCGTGCAACTGCTGCTGCCGGTCGCGGCGGACCGTGTTCGCGCAGACGACGAAGAATGCCTCGCCCTCGGTGCCGACCGAGACGATTCCGGAGCCGACCAGGCTGTCGTCCTCGCTCTTCTGCGGCAGCTTCTCGGCCGAGTAGCGGATGATGTTCTGCACCTGCTCGACGAAGACCGAGAAGAGGCGCTTGGCGCGGTTGGCGTCGCTCTCCTCCATCTCGATCTTGCGGCGCAGCGTCTCGCCGAGGGCGAAGAGAATGCCTTCCGACACGAAGCCGCTGTAGGAGAGGATCACGCCCGCCTGCTCCTGCTGGTGTTTGAAGCCGTAGTAGGTCTCCGCCAGGCCGGCGGTGATGCCTTGGCTTGCTGCTGCTGTCATGCGATCTCGGTCTCCAGCCTCTGCAGAAAGCGTCCCTCACAGGGGACGGAAGGCAACCAGTGTGAGGTCGTCCCGCGGGGCCTCGCAGCCCCGCCACTCCTCCAGCGCCCGTTCCAGGGCGGCCACCTGAGCCGCGAGCGGCAGCCCCCCGGTCTGCCGCAGCAGGTCGGCGAGGCGCCGACGGCCAAAGAGCCGAGGGCCGCCCGGCTTTGCCGGGTCGGCCATCTGGTCGGTCACGCCATCGGTGAAGAGATAGCAGCGCAGGCCCGGCCGTACCACGATCACCTTCTGCTCCAGCGCACGAGGTGCCGGCAACGAGCGGTAGCCCAGGCTGCCGCGCGCCGCGCGCAGCAGCTCGATTTCGCCGTCCTGCAGCAGCAGCAGCGGAATCTGGGCGCCGGCGAAGGCCAGCTCGCGCCGCGCCGGGTCGTAGATGCAGCAGCCGGCGTCGAGGCCATCGTCCGCTTCCGTGCCGCCGGCGCGGCTCAGGTGGTCGCGGACCAGGCCATCGACGGCCTGCAGCAGCGCCGCCGGATCCGGCCGCTCCAGCTCCCGCAGCGCCTGGTCCAGGGCCGCGGCGACGATCAGCGTCATGAAGGCGCCCGGCACGCCGTGGCCGGTGCAGTCGGCCAGGAAGAGGATGCAGCGGCCGTCCTGGCGCACCACCCAGCAGTGGTCGCCGCCGACGAGCTGCAGCGGACGCCACAGCAGCACCGCCTCCGCGAAGCTGCGCTCCAGCTCCTCTGCGTCGGGCATCAGCCCTTCCTGGATGGTGCGGGCGTAGGTCAGGCTCTCGGTGATCTGGGCGTGGGCCGACTCGATCTCGCTGTTCTTCTCCACCAGTTCGGCCTGGGCCTTCTCCAGCGCCGCCAGCAGGCGCTTGGCCTCGTCGCCGCTGCGCAGGCCTTCGACCATCCTGTCGAAGGCCTCGCCGGCCCGGCCGAGCTCGTCGCGACGGCTCCAGTCGAGCCGCGGCCAGTCCTTGCGCTCGACCCGGCCCATCGCCGCCAGCATCTCCTCCAGCGGCCGGATCACCAGGCGCCGCACCGCGACCTGCGAGGCCAGGACGAAGCCGAGCACCAGCACGGCGAAGGCGGCGAGGCCGATCGTCAGCTGGCGCAGCAGCGTGGCGTGAAGTTCGTCCTGGGTCATTGCCAGCTCGAAGTGGCCGATAACCTCGCCGTCGCGGGGGCCGGCGATCTCCGTCACGGCCAGCAGCAGGCTCGAGTCCGCCACATCGGGGTCGCCCACGGTCAGCACCGGACGTCCCTGCTCGTCGAGGATGCGCGCGAAACGGAAGGCCGGATCCCGGGCGGCCGCTTCGACCTGGGCGCTGTAGGTGGCGCGATCCAGCGTCCAGAGGGGCCGCGACAGGGCTTCGGCGGTAAGCTCGGCAACGACCTGGGCACGGTTGGCGAGCTGGGCTGACCGGTCCTCGTACTCCAGCCAGGCGATGGTCGCCTGGGTGAGCAGCACGATGACGGCGATCACGGGGAAGGTGCGCAGCATCAGCCGCGAGGCGAGGGCGGTGCCCCGCTGCCGCGCCGCCGGTCCGGGTGCTTCCACCGGGGCGGTCATTCGATGATGCTCGACCGGCGCCAGAGCGCTTCTAGCGCGCCCTCGGCGTCCAGCCGCTGCAGCAGCGCGTCGATCTCGCCGGGACTCGGCCGGCTGCCCCGGCGGATCAGGGCGCGGTGCTCGTAGTGCTGGTCGGCGATCTCCGACAGCAGCAGGGCCTCCGCCCGCTCCGGATGCTCGGCGAGATGGCGCAGCAGGTACGAGCGGGTGACGACCGCGAGGTCGGCGCGGCCGCGCAGCACCAGCTCGATGGCTGCGGTGTTGTCGTTCACCAGGATCATGCCGAAGTCCGACTCCAGCCGCGCCGGTTCGCTCTCGTAGCCCGCGAAAGCGTAGTGGTAGCCGAGCATCCCGGCGATGGTCTTGCCTTCCAGGTCCCAGAAGTAGCTCTGGAAGCGGCCGGACTCCGCCTGGGTGACGAAGATCTCGGAGTCGCCCAGGAAGACCTCCGAAGCTTCGACGGGCAGATTCCGTTCGCTCCAGCCCCAGTCGGGGCTCTCGAAAAAGATCAGGTCGAAACGGCCGGCCTCGAAGTCGGCGAAACGACGGGCCGGCGAGGTCAGGAAGAAGTCGAAGGCGTAGTCGTCCTGCGACTCGTTGAGTAGGGCGATCAGCTCGAGCGCCAGTCCGTCGACCCTGCCGTCCTCGGCGACCTCCACGTAGGGTGCGAAGGCATAGCCGCCCACCATGACCTCTTCGCGGGCCTCTGCCGGGTTCGGCAGGAGGGCGAGAGCGGCAAGGAGGAGCCATGGTGCGGCAACTCTACCCAGGGACGGCATCATATTCCCAAAAACAATCTCTAATTCTAGCTTTCAGTATGCAGGCTCGGGCCGTCCCGGTCTATGGCGCGGGGCACGGCAAACACGTCGAAATGGCGATATGATCGCCCCACTACCCGTCGTTTCGTCGGAATACAGGGGTCACAGCCGGCCATTTGTCTTGCAACGGAAGGTGACCGCTCGGGCGTCGGGGCCGTAGCGAGGCGTTTGGCGCTACTTCATCTGGTAGATTTGCGTGAAATTGCCGAAGGCTGTGCCCGCGAGTTCGCGCCTGAGCACCTCTTCGGCCAAGGCGAAATCGACGACGAAGCAGCAGACCTCCATGCTGCCGGAGCCGATCGAGCCGCCGTCGCAGTGGCCGAGGCCTAGGCGGGCGGTGCAGTCGCCGAGGAAGAGTTGGGCGGCGTGGCGGCGGTCCAGATCCTCCGGGGAGCCCATCCCCTCCACCGCCCACTCGACCAGCAGGCGCGTGTGGCGCGAGGGTGCGATGGGCCGGTAGCCCTGCGCCCGAACTTTCCGCTTCAGCTCTTGCAGTATCCGCTTGGCCGACTTCGTGTTTTCGACCGGATGAGCGTGCTGTTCTCCTGCCTCCCCGCAGCGACCCCAGTGCTCCCGCACCACCTCACCGTCCAGCAAAGCCTCATGATAATGCAATGCACCGTCGAGGCGACGATAGAGCCTGAAAGCCGGCGGCGGCTCTTGCGGCCGCCGGAGGCTCACCGCCATCGCCGCATCTTCCGGCAGTAGCTCGACGACGCGACCGCCGCTGATCGGAAGAAGAGGGACGCCAGTGAAGCTGATACAGGAGTGCTCTGGCGAGGCCTCGTCGTAGATCAGGAAGATCGACTGGATCTCTTCGATCTGCTCCGGCGGCGCTTGCACAACCGCCTCTTCGGCTTCGGAGACGAGCGTGTACAACCGTGCGCGCTCGCTTTGGCTCAGACGCGTCTTGGCGACGCGGCTGATCGCCTCCCGCACGGCATCGGCGATTGCCGAGGTTCGCTGTTGCCATTCCCGGGATCCGAAGCGCGGGTACTCGACCGGGACGGTGGAGTAGTAGGCTTGCTGCTTTGTATCGAACGAGCGTTTCGCCGGCCAGGGTTCGCTGACCGGATGATGCAAAGTGAGGCAGACGACGAGTTGCTGCATTGAGAGGAAGGACGGTTCCTTCGCCGCCAGTGGCCGCAAGGCGGCGTCGAAGAGCCTGGTAGCCTGGCGGAAGCTTGTACTTGCCTCTGCTGTACCCGATATCGTTTTGACTGACAGGTCCATGGTCCTCTGCCTTCGATGGAGTCAACGATAGGTTGAGGGCGCCTGCGCAGCGAAGCAAGTACCTGCTCCCAATCCGTGTGTCCCGAACGCTGTAACCCAATGTGATCCTGCGCCTTGGCGGCTGCGTTGACGCACTGCAGCACGGGACCTAGTATCCGCGCCGCCGCTGTTCCCCGAGCGACGCCTTAGCGCGAAGGAGCGCCCCGTTCCCATGAGCACAAGCCTTTCCGCGACCGCCCTTTCCCCGGAAAGGCCGGCGGTTCGGCCGGCCAACCCCAACTTTTCCTCCGGCCCCTGCGCCAAGCGGCCCGGCTGGTCGCTGGCGGCTCTGGAGGACGCCTTCCTCGGCCGCTCGCACCGCGCCAAGGGGGGCAAGGCGAAGCTGCTAGAGGTGATCGAGCGCTCGCGGACGCTGCTGGGGATGCCGGCCGACTGGCGGCTGGGGGTCGTGCCGGCCTCCGATACCGGCGCGGTGGAGATGGCGCTCTGGTCGCTGCTGGGGCCGCGCGGCGTCGACCTGCTGGCCTGGGAATCCTTCGGCCAGGGCTGGGCCACCGACGTGGTCAAACAGCTGAAGCTCGCCGACGCGCGCGTGCTCGCCGCCGACTACGGCGCCCTGCCGGACCTGACGCAGGTCGATCCGGCGCGCGACCTGGTCTTCACCTGGAACGGCACGACCTCGGGCGTGCGCGTGCCCGACGCCGACTGGATCCCGGCCGACCGCGAGGGCCTGGCGATCTGCGACGCCACCTCGGCGGCCTTCGCCATGGCGCTCGACTGGGACAGGCTCGACGTCGTCACCTGGTCCTGGCAGAAGGTGCTGGGGGGCGAGGCGGCGCACGGCATGCTGGCGCTCTCGCCGCGCGCCGTGGCGCGGCTGGAGTCCTACAGCCCGCCCTGGCCGCTGCCGAAGATCTTCCGCCTGACCAAGGGCGGCAAGCTGATCGAGGGCGTGTTCAAGGGCGAAACCATCAACACCCCCTCCATGCTGGCGGTCGAGGACGCCCTTGACGGGCTGCGCTGGGCCGAGGAGATCGGCGGCCTGGCGGCCCTGATCGCCCGGACCGAGGCCAATCTGGCGGCGGTGGAGCGCTGGGCCGCGGCCCGCCCCTGGGTCGGCTTCCTCGCGCAGGCGCCGGAGACCCGCTCCTCCACCTCGATCTGTCTCTCCTTCACCGATCCCTGGTTCGCCGGGCTCTCGGCCGAGCGCCAGGCGGCCGCGGCCAAGGCGGTGGCGGCGAAGCTGGAGGCCGAGGGCGTGGCACTCGACATCGGCGCCTACCGTGACGCGCCGCCGGGCCTGCGGATCTGGGGCGGCGCCACGGTGGAGACCGCCGACCTGGAGGCGCTGCTGCCCTGGCTGGACTGGGCCTGGGCCTCGGTGCGTGCCGAGCCGGCCTGAGGCTTTCCTTCTTCTCCCCGAGAACCGGACACGGAAAGACGAAACGCAGATGCCGAAGGTTCTGATCGCCGACAAGCTGAGCCCGCGCGCCCTGGAGATCTTCACGCAGCAGGGGGTGGAGGCGGAGGTCGCGACCGGTCTGTCCGAGGAGGAACTGGTCGCCCGCATCGGCGACTACGACGGCCTCGCCGTCCGCTCCGCCACCAAGGCCACGGCGCGGGTGCTCGAGGCCGGTGCGACGGGTCGCCTGCGGGTGGTCGGCCGCGCCGGCATCGGCGTCGACAACATCGACGTGCCGGCGGCCACGGCGCACGGCGTGGTGGTGATGAACACGCCCTACGGCAACGCGGTCACGACGGCCGAGCACGCCGTGGCCATGATGTTCGCCCTGGCACGCCAGCTCCCCGCCGCCGACCGCTCGACCCAGGCCGGCAAGTGGGAGAAGTCGAAGTTCATGGGCGTCGAGCTGACCGGCAAGACGCTCGGCGTGATCGGCTGCGGCAACATCGGCTCCATCGTCTGCGACCGCGCCCACGGCCTGCGCATGAAGGTGCTGGCCTACGATCCCTTCCTCTCGCCCGACCGCGCGGCGGACCTGGGTGTGGAGAAGGTGGAGCTCGAGGCCCTGCTGCAGCGGGCCGACATCATCACGCTGCACGTGCCGCTGACCGACCAGACCCGCGGCATCCTGGACGCCGACGCCCTGGCGAAGTGCCGCGAGGGCGTGCTGATCGTCAACTGCGCGCGCGGCGGGCTCGTGGTCGAGGCCGACCTGAAGGCGGCGCTGGAATCGGGGCAGGTGGGCGGCGCCGCGCTCGACGTCTTCGAGGTGGAGCCGGCGAAGGAGAACGCGCTCTTCGGCACGCCCAACCTGATCTGCACGCCGCACCTCGGCGCCTCGACCAGCGAGGCGCAGGAGAAGGTGGCGCTGCAGGTGGCGGAGCAGATGAGCGACTACCTGCTGACCGGCGCCGTCACCAACGCCCTGAACATGCCCTCGCTCAGCGCCGAGGACGCCAAGCATCTCGGCCCCTACATGGCGCTGGCCGAGCAGCTCGGCTCCTTCGCCGGGCAGCTCACGCGCACCGGGCTCAAGGCGGTCTCCATCGAGTACGAGGGGCACGTCGCCGGGCTGAACACCCGGCCGCTGACCCAGGCGGTGCTGGTCGGGGTGCTGCGGCCGATGCTGGACTCCGTGAACATGGTCAATGCGCCGGTGCTGGCGCGCCAGCGCGACATCGAGGTGGCGGAGACCAAGTACGAGCGCGACTGCGACTACCAGACGCTGCTGCGGGTCACGCTGCGGACCGAGCAGCAGGAGCGCTCGGTCGCCGGCACGCTGTTCGGCGGAACCAAGCCGCGCGTGGTGGAGATCAAGGGCATCCAGGTCGAGGCGCAGCTCGGCCACCACATGCTCTACCTCACCAACGAGGACAAGCCGGGCGTGATCGGCGGGGTCGGTCGGATCCTGGCCGAGGCGGGGATGAACATCGCCACCTTCCACCTGGGCCGCGCCCAGGCCGGCGGCGACGCCATCTGCCTGATCGAGCTGGACGGCGAGATCCCCGCGGAGGTGCTGGCCCGGGTGCGCGCCCTGCCGCAGGTGCTGCGCGCCGAGCCGCTGCGCTTCTGAGCCGGGGCGACTCCGGCCTTTCGGCGGCGGGCAAAAGCCGGTAGTAACGGCCGCGCCAGAGGCGGAGCGATACGACAGCCATGATCGACAGCCAGCGATCCGAAGGGGCGAGCGGCGCCCTGTTGCCGGCCGGCCTGCAGGACGTGCTGCCGCCGGAGGCCGCGCACGAGGCCGCGGTGACGCAGCAGCTGATCGTAACCTTGGCGGGCCACGGCTACGAGCGGGTGAAGCCGCCGCTGCTGGAGTTCGAGGACTCGCTGCTGGCCGGGCCCGGCGCCCAGGTGGCGCCGCAGACCTTCCGGCTGATGGACCCGGTGAGCCAGCGCATGATGGGGCTGCGTGCGGACATGACGCCGCAGGTGGCGCGCATCGCCGCCTCGCGTCTGGGGCGCGCACCGCGGCCGCTGCGGCTCTGCTACGCCGGCCAGGTGCTGCGGGTGCGCGGCACCCAGCTGCGTCCCGAGCGGCAGTTCGCCCAGGTCGGCGTGGAACTGCTCGGCTCCGACGCGCCGGCGGCCGACGCCGAGATGGTGCATCTCGCCGCCGAGGCGCTGCAGGCCGTCGGCCTCGTCGGCCTCAGCATCGACCTCTCCCTGCCCACCGTGGTCGGTACGGTGCTGGACGAGCTGGGACTGGCCGCGGAGGCGCGCCGGGCGCTGCGCGCCGCGCTCGATCGCAAGGACGCCGCCGCCGTGGCCGAGACGGGCGGGGAGGGGGCGAGCCTCTGCCTCGCCCTGCTGCGGGCCGCCGGTCCGCTCGATCGGGGCCTGGCGGCGCTGCGGGGGCTGACGCTGCCGGCTCCGGCGCGGGCCGAGGTCGAACGGCTGGAGGCGGTGGCGGCGCAGCTTCGGCGGGAGATGCCGGACCTGCAGCTGACCGTCGATCCCGTCGAGCACCGCGGCTACGAGTACCAGACCGGCCTGTCCTTCACGCTCTTCGCCCCCGGCGTGCGCGGCGAACTAGGGCGGGGCGGACGCTATGCGGCGGCCCGGGGCCCCGGCGCCGGGGCGGCGGAGACGGAACCGGCGACCGGTTTCACCCTCTACATGGACACCGTGCTGCGGGCGCTGCCGGCGCCGCGGCGGGCGCGCCGGGTCTATCTGCCCCATGGAAGCGACCCGGCGCGCGCCAACGGCCTGCGCGCGGCTGGCTGGATCACCGTCGCCGGGCTGGAGCCGAGTGCGGAGCCGCAGGCCGAGGCGCGCCGCCTGGACTGCGGGCATCTGCTCGACGGCGAGGCCCTGCGCGAGTTGGAGAACGACTAGGATATGGCGAACGTAGCGGTCGTCGGCTCCCAGTGGGGCGACGAAGGGAAAGGCAAGATCGTCGACTGGCTGTCGGAGCGCGCCGACGTGGTGGTGCGCTTCCAGGGTGGCCACAACGCAGGGCATACGCTGGTCGTCGGCAATGTCACCTACAAGCTGTCGCTGCTGCCCTCGGGCGTGGTGCGGCCGGGCAAGCTCTCCATCATCGGCAACGGCGTGGTCGTCGACCCCTGGGCGCTGGTCGAGGAGATCGAGCGGCTGCGCAGCCTCGGCGTGACGATCACGCCCGAGACGCTGAAGGTCGCCGAGAACGCCACGCTGATCCTGCCGCCGCACGGCCGCCTGGACCGGGCGCGCGAGGCCGCGCAGGGCGCGCGGGCGATCGGCACCACCGGCCGCGGCATCGGTCCGGCCTACGAGGACAAGGTCGGCCGCCGCGCCGTGCGGGTCTGCGACCTGGCCGATCCGGCGCTGCTGGCCGAGCGCGTGGACATGCTGCTGGTCCACCACAACGCGCTGCTGCGGGGTCTGGGCGAGACCGAGATCGACCGGGACGAGCTGCTGGCGCTGCTGCTGCAGGTCGCGCCGAAGGTGCTGCCCTACGTCGATCGCGTCTGGCACCGGCTCGACGCGGCGCGCCAGGCCGGCAAGCGCATTCTCTTCGAGGGCGCCCAGGGGGCGTTGCTCGACGTCGACCACGGCACCTATCCCTATGTCACCTCCTCCAACACCGTGGCCGGTCAGGCGGCGGCAGGGGCGGGGATCGGGCCGGCGGCGATCGACCGGGTGCTGGGCATCACCAAGGCCTACACCACCCGGGTCGGCTCGGGGCCCTTCCCGACCGAGCTGACCGACGCGATCGGCCAGCGCCTCGGCGAGCGGGGCCACGAGTTCGGTACGGTCACCGGCCGTCGGCGCCGCTGCGGCTGGTTCGATGCGGTGCTGGTGCGCCAGGCGATCAAGACCGGCGGCATCACCGGCATCGCGCTGACCAAGCTGGACGTTCTCGACGGCCTGGAGGAGCTGAAGATCGGCGTCGGTTACGAGATCGACGGCACGCGCTGGGACCACCTGCCGGCCAGCCCGGCCCTGCAGGCCCGCGCCCGTCCGGTCTACGAGACCCTGGAAGGCTGGTCCGACAGCACCCGCGGCGCGCGCTCCTGGGCCGAGTTGCCCGCCACCGCGGTGAAGTACGTGCGCCACATCGAGGAACTGGTGGGCGCGCCGGTCACGCTGCTCTCCACCAGCCCCGACCGCGAGGACACGATCCTGATGCAGGACCCCTTCGCGGGGTAGGGGGCAGGGGCCGGCCAAGCTGCTGGCGAATGCCCGCGTCATCCTGAGCGATAGCGAAGGATCTCGGGCCAGTTGGAGCCCGACTCCCGCGAGATCCTTCGCCGACGCTCAGGATGACGGTACAGCTGGGCTGGCCGCCGCACCGAGCAGCAGCGGCCGTCTTGCTCAGTTCGGCTCGTTCGCCGGCTTTCGGAGCGGCTCACCGCGCATCCAGCGAGCGATTGCCGCTGCGACGCTGTTGCCAAAGCGTTCCGCCAACTCCTCCATGCTGATGTGCGATATGCCTCCGATACCGGCGCCTCCCTGGTAATTCTGACTGGAGCTGAATGAGCCCAGGCTAGTCCCGTCGACGTCGGCGAGGTCGAATTTTCCGGAGATCGACTGGGCGCCGGCACCGAATCCGATGATGATGCGCGCGGCTGCGTTGCCGAGGTCTACCTCCGTGAGTGCACCGGTCACGAGGACAGCCTCTGCGGGAAGGGGCTCCGCTGTGCCGTCGACGACGCGCGTGATCGCGCTCTGATCGCGCAATCCGTTCAAGAGGCCCTGGCGGAAAAAGGGAGCAAGTCCGGCTGCCGGCGCGACGCCCGATTCGATATCACCAACGACGACCTCGCTATACAAGCGCTGCGCCGGAGCGATATTCGCTTCGCGGAGGTCGATCTGGTTGCTGGTGCAGGCGGAGGTCAGCAGGAGCAGGCCCAGGACGGGCAGGAGAAGCAGTTTCCTCAAGTTCGGATCCCCCGAAGGACGTTGAAAGACCGCACCCCCGATGCGGCCGGTGGATTGCTTACCAGCTTGCCGCCGGAAAGCAACTATCCGTTGAACTCCCCTTGTCCGGAGGTTGGTTGTCGGCTCCGACCGAGTGGTCGTGGCCCGTGGCTCCGCCCGGCGCGGCCCGTTAACCCGATCTTAGCCCTGTTTGGGCACCCTGCGATCGATCCAGAAGGAGAGGTCGAGGTGTGGCGGAGCAGGCGCTGAACGAGTTGGAACCGGAGGCGGAGGTGGAGGCGGAGACGCCGCCGGCGCCCGCGGCGCCCTCGTTTGCCGAGGGCGCGCGCAGCGGCGCGCCCGCGAGCGCCGGCCCGGTGGTGGTCGCGCGCCACTTCATGGTCGACCCGCGCCTGCCGCTCCCGGAACTCGACCAGCCCCACGCGGAGGCCTATGCGGTCGAGGATCGGCGCCCCAGCCGCGGCGAGAGCCGCCCGCCGCTCTTCGCCCTGGTGTGCGGCCACGGCCTGGAGCCGCGCCTGGACGCGCTGCGCTACTTCTCACGGGCGGAGCGCCTGCCGCTGATCCGGCCCGTAGCCTGGGACGTGGTTTCCTGGCCCGGGCACAAGTCCAAGCGCTTCGTGATCCTGCTGACCCGTCCTGCCGGCCCGCGCGTCCAGTCCGCGCCCGACGTCGCCTTCGAGCCCTTCACCGAAGACGCGGTGGTGCGCAAGGTGGTGCATCCGCTGCTGGCCATGTTCCGCGATCTGAAGGATCGCGGCCTGTCGCACCGGGCCATTCGCGCCGACAACCTCTTCCTGGCCGATACCGCCGGCAACTCGGTGCTGCTGGGCGAGTGCGTGTCGGTGCCGCCGGCCTTCGACCAGGCGCCGATCTACGAAACCGTCGACAGCATGATGGCCCAGCCTTCCGGGCGCGGCGCCGGCTCGCAGGCCGACGACCTCTACGCCTTCGGCGTGCTGCTGGCGGTGCTGCTGCACGGTCGCGACCCCTGCCGGCACATGAGCCTGGCAGAGCTGACGCAGATGAAGATCTCCCAGGGGTCCTATGCCGCCGTCGTGCGCGACCTGCGGGTTTCGCTGCCGATGATGGAGATGCTGCGGGGCCTGCTCTGCGACGATCCGCGCGACCGCTGGGAGGAAGAGAACCTCACGCTCTGGGCCAACGGCCGGCATCTGAGCCCGAAGCAGCCGGTGGTGCCGCCGCGCGGCCAGCGTCCCTTCACCTTCGCCGGCCGTGACTTCTGGAGCATGCGCGCCCTCTCGGCGGCGATGGGCCACGACTGGGCGGCGGCGCGCGACGGCGTCTCCACCCGCGAGGTGGCGATCTGGATAAGGCGCAGCCTGGGCGAGGAGAAGCTGTCCGAGCGGCTACTGGAGGCGATCGGCTCCGACCTGACCGGCGATGCCCGCACCTCGCGCCAGAGCGACCGTTCCCTGGCGCGCATGCTGATGTACATGGACCCCGGGGCGCCGATCCGCTTCCGCAACTTCGCGGCCCGGCCGGAGGCCCTTACCCAGGCGCTCGCCTTCGAGTTCGAGAAGCCCGGCATGCAGCAGCTCTTCACCGAGCTGATCGCACGGCGCCTGCCTCAGGCCTGGATGGAGGCGCAGCCTTCGCTGCGGACCGACCAGGCACTGCTGCGCCGCAGCTTCGAGAGCCTCTATGCCTTCGTCACCCGCGGCGCCCCCGGCTTCGGGCTGGAGCGCTGCCTCTACGAGTTCAACCGCAGCTGGCCCTGCCTCTCGCCGCTGATCCGCGACGACCACGTCACCGAAATCGCCGACCTGCTGCCGGCACTCGAGCGGCGGGCGGCCGCAGAGCAGGGCCGCCATCCGCCGATGGACCGCCACCTGGCCGCCTTCGTCTGCGCCCATGTCAACGCCTTCCCCGAGCGGGTGCTGGCCGGTCTGGGGGAGGGTGTGGATCCCGTGGCACGGGGCATCGGCGTGTCCGAGTTCCTGGCCGAGATCGTCCGCCGCATCGGCCATGGCAGCTACCCGCGGCTGGCCGCCTGGGTGGCGCGCTCGCTGCAGCCCCTGGTGGAATCCTACCGCAGTCGACGACTGCGCCGGCAGTTGGAGCGCGAGATCGAGGCGGCGGTGGAGGCCGGCGACCTCAGCGCGCTGGCCAACGCGGTCGGCAACCTGGAGCGACAGGAGACGGATCGCCAGGGCTTCGAAGAGGCGCGCCGGCACTATACCCAGCTGGCGCGCGAAATCCGCTGGCTCGAGGACGGCAATCTGACCGACCCGGCCTTCGTGGCCTCGCGCGCGCAGTCGGCCGCCGCGACTCTCGCCACCTTCGTCTCCGGCGTGATCGTGCTGGTGTTGACGCTGGTCTATATGGCCTGAACGATGACCCGAAACTCCCCGCAGACCGGCCGATCGGCCCCCGACGTCGCCGTCCAGCAGCTACCGGTGCGCCGGCGCTGGGGCTGGATGCGGATCTCCGCCGCCGTCCTGCTCGCCACACCGGTGCTGGCCGTGCTCTTTCCCAGCGCCGCGCTGCTGGCGGTGCTGATGCTGCCGACCCTGGCGGCGGCGATCGCCGACCGCCGGCCGGAGAAGCACGCGGCCATCGCGATCGGCCTGCTGAACTTCTGCGGCACGCTGCCGGCCCTCGCGGATCTCTGGAGCCGCGGCCAGGTCATGTCGAACAGCCTGCTGTTGCTGGGCGAGGCCATGACCTGGCTGACCGCCTTCGGGGCGGCGGGCCTGGGCTGGCTCCTGGTGCTGCTGGCCACGCCGCTGGCGCACACCTACCTCTCGCTCACCACCCAGGCACGCCTGCGCGCGCTGCAGCGGCAGCAGCAGCGGCTGGTCGAAGAGTGGGGCGAGGGGGTGGCGCTGCAGGACGCCGGCGTCTTCGGCGGAGAGGAGAGCACGGAAGGCTGACGCCCGCGGGTATCCCGGGCGCCGGCCCCCAGCGTTTCAGGCTATCGCCAGCCGCTCCTCGATGGCCGCGTTGCGGATCGCCTTCTGCAGCTTCTCGAAGGCGCGCACCTCGATCTGGCGGACACGCTCGCGGCTGATGCCGTACTCCTGGCTGAGCTCCTCCAGGGTCGTCGGCTCCTCCTTGAGCCGGCGCTCCGTCAGGATGTGCTTCTCGCGCTCGTTCAGGTTCTCCATGGCGCGGGCCAGCAGGGTCCGGCGCTTGCCGAGTTCCTCCTCCTCGGCCAGGCGGGTCTCCTGATCCTCGGACTCGTCGGCCAGCCAGTCCTGCCACTCGCCGTCGCCGTCGATGCGCAGCGGCGCGTTCAGGGAGTGGTCCGGCCCGGCCAGGCGCCGGTTCATGCTGATCACGTCGTTCTCGGGCACACCGAGCTGGGTGGCGATGTGGGCGACCTGCTCGGGGTGGAGGTCGCCGTCCTCGATCGCCTGCATCTGGCCCTTGAGCTTGCGCAGGTTGAAGAAGAGCTTCTTCTGCGCTGCCGTGGTGCCCATCTTCACCAGCGACCAGGAGTGCAGGATGTACTCCTGGATCGCGGCGCGGATCCACCACATGGCATAGGTCGCGAGGCGGAAGCCCTTCTCCGGATCGAAGCGCTTGACCGCCTGCATCATGCCGACGTTGCCCTCGCTGATCAGCTCGGCCAGCGGCAAGCCGTAGCCGCGATAGCCCATGGCGATCTTGGCCACGAGGCGCAGGTGGCTGGTCACCAGCTGGTGCGCAGCCTCGACCTCGCCGCGCTCCTGCCAGCGCTTGGCCAGCATGTACTCCTGATCCGGCTCCAGCATCGGGAACTTGCGGATCTCCTGGAGATAGCGCGTCAGGTTGCTCTCGGCCGTGAGGACCGGAAGCCTCGGGGAAGCGGTTGCGCTGCTCATCTCTCCATCACCCCTCTATCGGCGGATAGGGCCGGTCCGGTTTCAATCCGGACCAACGCCATCCGATTTCGTCGATATTAGATTAATTCCAGAACCGATATCAAGTTCCCAAGATCGGGCGGCAGCCCTGCATCGAAGTGGAGGCTGTCGCCGCTCCTCGGGTGGACGAAGCCGAGGCTGGTCGCGTGAAGTGCCTGGCGGTCCAGGGCTTCCACGGCGGCCCGCGCCTCCGGCGGCAGCCGGCGCGCCAGCCGCGGCGCGCCGCCGCCGTAGAGCGGGTCGCCCAGCAGCGGATGGCCGGCCTCGGTCAGATGCACCCGGATCTGGTGCGTACGCCCGGTCAGCAGCCGGCAGCGCAGCAGGCTGACGCTCCCCTCGGCATAGGTGGCGAGCGTCTCGTAGCGCGTCACCGCCGCCTTCCCGCCGCGGCGCAGCACCGCCATCTTCTTGCGATTGCGCGGGCTGCGGCCGATGTTGCCGGCGATTTCGCCGCGCGCCGGGTTCGGCGCGCCCCAGACCAACGCGAGATAGCTGCGCTCGATGCTGCGGGCGGCGAACTGCCGGGTCAGGGAGTGCAGCGCCGGCTCGCTCTTGGCCGCGACCATCACGCCGCTGGTGCCCTTGTCGAGGCGATGCACGATGCCCGGCCGCCGCTCGCCGCCGATTCCGGTCAGTTCCGGGCCGCAGTGCGCGATCAGCGCGTTGACCAGGGTCCGGTCCGGATTGCCGGGGGCCGGGTGAACCACCAGGCCGGCGGGCTTGTCGATCACGATCAGATCGGGATCCTCGTAGAGAATGCTCAGGTCCATGGCCTGCCCGGCGGGCGGCGCTTCCCTAACCTCGGGTAGCTCTATGGCGAAACTTTGGCCGGATTTGACCCTGAGTGAGGCCTCGTCTATCGTCGCGCCGTCGGCGCTGGCCGCACCCTCCTCGATCAAGCCCTTGATCCGGCTGCGCGACAGCCCCGGCAGGCGCGCGGCGAGGAAGCGGTCGAGCCGCAGCCCGGCTTCCTCGGCCGCTACGGTCAGTTCGTAGCGGCCGGGCGGCAGGGGAGCGGCGTCGGGCGAAAGCGCGTCGTCGGTCGGCTGGGACATGGTCGGGCAAGAGGACAACAAGCCATGGTCGCGCTCAAGGCCCTCGTGTTCGGGATGGCCGGGCTCATCGTCGTCGGCATGGGGCTGGTGGTCTACGGCATGATGCGCCAGGCCGACGGCCTGCGCGGCGCTCCGGCCTTCGTCGAGGCCAGCCTGCCGCTGCCGGCCGACTGCCGCCTGGCCGAGGCCAGCGGCGACGGCCGCGGCCTGATCCTGCTGCGGCTGGAGGGGCCCTTGCGCGACGGCTGCCGCGCCGTGCTGCTCTTCGACCCCGCCGAGGGCGTCCTGCGCGGCCGCATCGACCTCCCGGCGGAATGAGGCCAGCGGAAAGAAGCCGGTGGAATGACGAACGACAGGAAAACCCCAGCGATGGTGAACTTCGCCTCCGACAACGTGACCGGGGCCTGCCCCGAGGTGCTCGACGCCATCGTCGCGGCCAACGGCCAGGACCCGCGCATGCCCTACGGCAACGACGAGGCCACCAAGGCCGTCGAAGCCCGGCTGGGCGAGCTCTTCGAGACCGAGGTGGCGGTCTTTCTCGTCGCCACCGGCACGGCGGCGAATTCCCTGGCTCTGGCTGCCGTCACGCCGCCCTGGGGCGCCATCTACTGCCACGAGGAGGCCCACATCCAGACCTCGGAGTGCGGGGCGCCGGAGCTCTTCACCGGCGGCGCCAAGCTGGTGCCGCTGCCGGGGGCGGCGGGCAAGCTGGCGCCCGAGACCCTGCGGGCGGCCATCGACACCAGCGGCTCGGTCCATCACGTCCAGCCCGCGGCGGTCTCGCTGACCCAGTCGACCGAGGCGGGAACGGTCTACAGCCCGGCCGAGCTGGCGGCGCTGGCCGAGGTGGCGCGGGGCGCCGGCCTGCCGCTGCACCTCGACGGCGCCCGCTTCGCCAACGCCATGGCGGCCCTGGGCTGCAGCCCGGCGGAGGCGACCTGGAAGGCCGGCGTCGACATCCTCTCCTTCGGCGGCACCAAGAACGGCTGCCTCGCCGCCGAGGCGGTGGTCTTCTTCCGACCGGAGCTGGCGCGCAACGCCGGCTTCCTGCGCAAGCGGGCGGGGCACCTCTTCTCCAAGATGCGGCTGCTCACGGCACAGTTCGAGGGCTACCTGCAGGACGACGCCTGGCTGCGCCACGCCGCCCATGCCAACGCCATGGCCCGGCGCCTGGCCGAGGGCCTGGCGCCGCTGCCGGGGGTGGAGCTGCTGTTCCCCGTCGAGGCGAACCAGCTCTTCCCGCGTTTCCCGGCCGGCATGGCGCAGCGGCTGAACCAGCAGGGCTATCGCTTCTATCCGGAGATCTGGGACGGCGCCTCGCGCCTGGTCACCGCCTGGTGCACCACCGAGGCGGAGGTCGAGGCCTTCCTGGCGGCCGTGCGCGCGGAGCTGCCGGCTCAGCGGGCGGCGCAGTAGCCCTCCCTCATTCCTCCAGCGCGCGGCGCAGGCGCCGCAGCAGCACGCTGCGGGCCTTGGTGTCCGCCGCTCCGTCGAGGGCGTGCTTCAGGTCGAGGACGAGCTGGGCGTAGTCGTTGTGCCAGTCCTCCCGGCCCAGCGCCTCCGGCGGCAGACGGTGGTGGGTCGGACGCTGCCGTGGCCGGGCGCCGTCCGTGAGGTCGACCACGTCGTCGAGTTGCGGCAGGAAGACCCGGTCGGCCGGCAGCCCGGCGGCCAGCAGCCGCTCGCGCAGGCTCTCGCGGCCCTCCTCCTCGCCGTGCACCAGGAAGAGGCCGCCGCGCAGCGGCAGGCAGGCCCGCACCCATTCGCAGAGTTCCTCGGCATCGGCGTGGCCGCTGTAGACGTCCAGGCTGCGGATCGTGGCGCGCACCGCCACCTCCTCGCCGTGGATGCGCACGGAGTCGCGCCCCTGCAGAAGCAGGCTGCCGAGGGTGCCGACGGCCTGGTAGCCGGTCAGCATGACCGTCGAATCCCTGCGCCAGAGGTGCGCCTTGAGATGGTGGCGGATCCGCCCGGCGTCGCACATGCCGCTGCCGGCGATGATGATGGCGCCGCCGCGGATGCGGTCGATGGCCTTGCTCTCCTCCACCCGCAGGGTCGGCTTCAGGTTCGGCAGGCGGAAGGGGTCGATGCCTTTCGGCAGGTCCTCCAGCTCGCGGGCGTGGCGGCGGAAGACCTCGGTGGCGCGGATCGCCAGCGGCGAGTCCAGGAAGACCGGCACCTTGGGCAGCGCGCCCGAGACGAAGAGGGCGCAGAGGTCGGCCAGCAGCTCCTGGGTGCGCTCCACGGCGAAGGCCGGGATCAGCAGGTTGCCGCCGCGCCCCAGGGCCTCGGCCACCTCGCCGCGCAGCTTCTCGCGCCGGGCGGCCGGCTCCAGACGGCGGCGCGTGCGGGCGCCGTAGGTGGCCTCGCAGACCAGATAGTCCAGATTGGCCGGCGCCTCGGGATCGGGGTGGAAGGCCTTGTGCTCCGGCCCGATGTCGCCCGAGAACAGCAGGCGCAGCAGGCGCGGGTCGCCGCCGCTCAGCAGCTGCAGCTCGATCGAGGCGGAGCCGAGGATGTGGCCGGCGTTCCAGAAGCGGGCCTCGACGCCCGGCGCGGGTTCGATCCAGGCGCCGTAGTCGACAGAGCGCAGGAGACCCAGCGCCTTTTCGGCGTCGGCCGCCGAGTAGATCGGCGTCACCTCCGCGCCGCCGCGCTGGCGGTTGCGGCGGTTCAGCCGCTCCACCTCGCTCTCCTGCACCTGCGCCGAGTCCGGCAGCATGAAGGCGAGCAGCTCGGCCGTCCCCGAGGTCGCGTAGACCGGCCCCTCGAAGCCCTCGGCCACCAGCTTGGGCAGCAGCCCGGCGTGGTCGATGTGGGCATGGGTCAGCAGCACGAAGTCCAATGCGCGGGGGTCGAAGGGAAAATCGCCGTAGTTGAGCGCTTTCAGCGTCTTGGTGCCCTGGAACAGGCCGCAGTCGACCAGGAAGGCGCCGCCGGGATGGGTCAGGCGGAAACAGGCGCCGGTGACCGAGCCGGCCGCGCCGTGGAACGCAAGATCGACCGTCAAGGTTCTTCTCCCGAAAAGGTCACCGTCGGGCAGCTTAGCCTCCGCCCGGCGAACCACCATATGATGCGGATCAACAAGGGAGGAGCCTGCCATGCGCGCCGCGACTCTGCCCGTCGTCCTCGTCCTCCTGCTCGGCCTGGGTGCCTGTGCCGGCGCAGGCCCGACACCCTATGGACCCGCGGAACGGCCGGGCGGCACGGGCTACAGCGAGGAGCGCCTGGCGCCGGACCGCTATCGCATCACCGTCGCCGGCAATGCGCTGACGCCGCGCGATCGGGTCGAGGACTACCTGCTCTATCGCGCCGCCGAACTGACGCAGCAGGAGGGCTTCGAGCATTTCCGCCTGCAGGAGCGTCAGACCGATTCCGACACGCTGCGTTACGAGGACGGCTGGGGCGGTCCGGCCTGGGGACCCGGCTGGGCCTGGGCCCCCCACTGGGGTGGTTACTACGGCTACGGCGGCCGTTCGCGCTACGGCATGGGGGTCGGCTTCTCGACCGGCGGCGGGCGGTCGGAGACGCGCTATCGCACCACCGCCGTGGTTCTGCTGCGCCCTGGGCCGGCGACTGCCGCCGAGAGCCCGGCCTACGACGCCCGCGACGTGATCGAGCGGCTGCAGCCCGTGGTGCGCCCGCCCGCCTGATCGCGGCCGCTTCCCCGCTTGCGTCGGGCCCTGATCCCGACGACAAGGCTCGGCCATGACCGAGGACAGAGCTCACCTCCGTCGCGCCGTCGCCGTGGTCGGCGCCGGGCCGGCCGGACTGATCGCCGCGGAAACGCTGGCCGCCGCCGGTGTCGTGGTGAGTCTCTACGAGCGCATGCCTTCGGCCGGCCGCCGGCTGCTGATGGCCGGGCGGGGCGGCCTCAACCTGACCCATAGTGAGCCGCTGCCGGCCTTCCTGGAGCGCTACGGCCCGGCCCGAGACCGGCTCGCGCCGGCGATCGAGGCCTTTCCCCCCGCCGCGCTGCGCGCCTGGGCCGAGGGGCTGGGGCAGGAGACTTTCGTCGGCTCCAGCGGCCGGGTCTTCCCGCGCGCGATGAAGGCTTCGCCGCTGCTGCGGGCTTGGCTCGGGCGGCTGCAGGAACGGGGTGTGCACCTGGGGCTGCGGCAGGAATGGCAGGGCTGGGACGGGGCAGGGCGGCCGCTCTTCCGTGGCCCCGAGGGCGCTGTGGAGGCGGTTCCCGCCGACGCCTTGCTGCTGGCGCTGGGCGGCGCCAGCTGGCCGCGGCTGGGCGCCGACGGCGGCTGGGTGCCGCTGCTGCGCGAGCGCGGCGTGGCGGTGGCGCCGCTGCGGCCGGCGAACTGCGGCGTCGCGCTGGCCTGGAGCGAAACTTTTCGCAGCCGCTTCGCCGGCACGCCGCTCAAGAACGTCGCGCTCCGCATCGGCGACAGTCGCGTGCGGGGCGAGGCCATGGTCGCCGACTACGGCCTGGAGGGAGGCGCGGTCTACGCCCTCTCCGCGTCGCTGCGCGATGCCGTGGAGCGCGACGGCAGGGCGCCGCTGTCGCTCGACCTGCGGCCCGACCTCTCGGAAGCGGCGCTGGCGGGCCGCCTGGCGCGGGTCGGCGGGGCCGCCTCGCTGGCCAACCTGCTGCGCAAGGGCGCCGGCCTGACGCCGGTCGCCGCGAACCTGCTGCGCGAGGCCCTGCCGTCGCCGCCGCGCGATCCCCGAAGCCTGGCCGCGGCGATCAAGGCCCTGCCGCTGGCGGCCACCGGGGTGCAGCCGCTGGAGCGTGCCATCTCGGCGGCCGGCGGCCTGGCCTGGTCGGAGCTGGACGAGGGCTTCATGCTGCGCCGCCTGCCGGGGGTCTTCGCCGCCGGCGAGATGCTGGACTGGGAGGCGCCGACCGGCGGCTACCTGCTGCAGGCCTGCTTCGCCACCGGCCTGGCCGCAGCGCGGGGGATGTTGGCCTGGCTGTCGGCGCGAGGCTGAGGCTTCAGCTCGGCCAGCCGGCCAGGACCACCTTGCCCCTCGCCTTGCCGCTCTCGATCAGGGCGTGGGCCTGGCGCAGGTGGGCAGCATCGATCGGGCCGAGCACTTCGCCCAGGGTGGTGCGGAGCACGCCGGCGTCGATCAACTCGGCGACCTGGGTCAACAGGCGGTGCTGCTCGATCATATCGGCCGTGGCGAACATCGAGCGGGTGAACATGAACTCGGGATGCAGGGCCACGCTCTTGCTGAAGAGGCGCTGCGGGTCGAAGGCCTTCAGCGCGTCGGCGGTCTCGATCATGCCGACGTGGCCCTGTGGTGCGACGATATCCAGAACCTGATCGGCGTGGCGGGCGGTCTCGGCCAGGATCGCGACGATGTCGACCGAGGGGAATCCCAGGGCCTCCAGCTGCGGCGCCAGGGGCCGGCTGTGGTCGACCACCTGGTGGGCGCCGAGTTCCCGCACCCAGGACTGCGTCTCGGGCCGCGAGGCTGTGGCGATCACGGTCAGGCCGGTCAGGTGCCGGGCGAGCTGGAGGGCGATGGAGCCGACGCCGCCGGCGGCGCCGACGACCAGCAGCGAACGGCGGTCGCGGCCCTCGCCGCGCGCCACGCCGATGCGGTCGAACAGCAACTCCCAGGCGGTGATGGCGGTGAGCGGCAGCGCCGCCGCCTCGGGGAAGCCGAGGGTGGCCGGCTTGCGGCCCACGATCCGCTCGTCCACCAGATGGAACTCGGCGTTGGTGCCCGGGCGCAGGATCGAGCCGGCGTAGTAGACCTCGTCGCCCGGTCGGAAGAGGGTGACCGCCGCGCCCACGGCCTCGACCCGGCCGGCGGCATCCCAGCCGAGCACCCGCTCGCCGCCCTCGGGATCGCCGCGGCGTCGGACCTTGGTGTCGACCGGGTTCACGGACACCGCCTCGACCCGCACCAGCAGGTCGTGCGGCTCGGGCTCCGGCCGAGGCAGCGTGGCGTCGAGCAGGGCCGCCGGATCCTCGATCGGCAGCGACTTGCGGAAGACGACGGCGCGCATCAGTCCGCCGCGTAGTCCGCGCTGACGCCCAGCCGGTCCCAGAGGGCGGCGGGGTTCATCATGCCCTCGAGGAAGGCGCCAGCGTCCAGCGGCGCGGCCGGCACGAAGGAGACCGAGAGCCGGCGCGGCTGCTGGTTTTCGCGCGCGAAGGCGGAGATCGCGGCCAGCAGCGCCTGGGCGGCCGGGTGCTCGCCCAGGCCCATGTCGCTCAGCTCCTTTTCCATCTCGGCCAGAGCGACCTCGACCAGGGCCTCCACCGAGGTCCGCTCCTCGGCCGCCCCCGCCTCCAGTATCCGCCGCAGCAGGCCGCTGTCGTGGACGTTGATCGCCGCCTCCTCCAGACGCAGGTCGATCTGGTCGGGGCCGAGGAAGCCGAACATCAGATCTTCCGGCTCCGGCGGCGTTCCCAGCATCGTCAGGCGCAGGTTCATCTCGGCCTTGCCCGGCACCCGGACCATGACCCGCTCGAAACCGCCCCGGGCGGCGGTCGTGTCGTAACGGTAGAGAATGGCCGCGTCGACGATGGCCGGGTCGTCGCCGAACAGCAGCGGCTCCATCTCGTCTTCGGGCAGGTTGCCGGTCAGGTCCATGCCGTCGATCTCGATGTCCATGACCGAGGGCATGCGCTGGGCGGCGAAGGCCTCGACGTCGAGTTCGCGGATCAGCATGCGTGCCACGGGGACCTGATCGTGGGTCGGCCCCAGGAGCAAGTCGAAGAGCTCCAGGCTGCCGTCGGCGTGCTCCTCGGCGCGGCCGAAGCGGAACTCCTCCTCCGCACCCTGGAAAGCCAGCGCGGCCTGCAGCGCCTCGAGCAGGCTGAGGCCCTCGAGGTCCAGGCGGGGCACCGCGGTTTCCCACTGCGGCGGCCCGAGGGCCGCGAAGAAGGTGGCCGCCTCCTTGCCCGTGCCCCAGCTGCCGACCCAGACGGCGTAGCGGCCCGGCTCCGGATTGCTCAGGATCACGCCGGGGTGGAGGTCATAGCTGTCGTCGTCGCAGACCACGCTGCCATCGGGCCGCAGCACCAGCAGCGTCAGGTCGCCGGTCGAGGTGGCGTAGAGACTCAGGATATCCACGCCCCCCCCGATGTCGACGAAGAGGTCGGCGGCCTCGGGATCGATGCGGCCGCTGCAGGAGCCGGCGAAGTCGTAGGCGGATACGGAGCCTCCGGCCTCGAGCGAAAGGCTCAGCGGTTCCGGCCCGGCCTGGGGGCCGACCGACAGCACGCCGTTGCGGCTCTCCGTGACCTCGCTCAGGGCGCTGTCCGCCTGCCAGAGCGGCTCCCCGGCGCGCAGGTTGAGGGTCGCCGGTGCGCCGCCGCTGCCCCAGAGGGACACCCATACCGAGATCTCGCCGGGACCCACGTCGTAGAGCGTCACCGCCGGGTCCAGCCCGAAGCTGTCGTCGTTGCAGTGCCAGCTGCCGTCCGGCGCCTGCACCGCCAGCGCCGTGTCCGAGTCCGACATGGCGTAGAGGCTCAGTTCGCTCACCGACCAGTCCAGCTCGAGCACGAGCTGGGGATTCTCGGCGTCTAGGTTGCCGTAGCAGCGATCGTCGAAGCTGGAGGCGGAGTCGGGGCCGCCGGCCGTCACGGACCAGCTGGTTACGCTGCCGTCGAGCATTTCCTGGCTCGCCACGACCCATTCGCCGGGCTCGCCGAGGAATTCGCCGGTGCTGCCGCCGACATCCGTGGGCAGCGCGCTCGCCCAGTCGGGCTCTCCCGCCACGGCGAAGAAGGTCGCCGGCAGGGTGCTTTCGGACCAGTTGCCGACCCAGACCCGGTAGGTCCCCGCCGGCGGATGATCCATGATCAGCGCCGGGTGCAGATCCCAGGCGTCGTCGTTGCACTGCAGCGCCCCCTCGGGGTCGACGACGAGCAGGGTGAGGTCGCCCTGCGCGGTGGCATAGAGGCTCAGCATTTCGGTGCCTTCCGGCACCTCGAGAAAGAGGTCCACCGCGGAGGCGTCGATGTTGCCGGCGCAGCCCGGTGCCAGGTCGTAGGCGGCATCGGGCCCGCCGGCGGCCAGTTCGAGGGAGAGGGGCACGCGGTCCTCGGGATCGAAGGCTACGCTGCCGAGCCGTGCCTCGCTCACCTGGGCCAGACGGGCGTCGGCCTCCCAGCGCGGCTCGCCGGCGCGCAGGTGCAGCTCGGCGTCCGCCTCGCCGCCGCCCCAGACCGTCACCCAGACCGTCACCTCGCCGGGGCCGGCATCGTAGAGCGTCACCGCCGGATTGAGGCCAAAGCTGTCGTCGTTGCAGTGCCAGACGCCGTTCGGTGCCGCCACCACCAGCGCCGTATCGGTCTCGGACCGGGCGTAGATGCTGAGCTCCTCCACCGAGGCGTCCAGGCTCAGCGTCAGGTTGGGCGAAGCGCTGTTCAGGCTGCCGACACAGTAGTCGGCCGCGAAGGTGTTGGCCGAGTCCAGGCCACCCGCGGCGACGTCGAAGGTGAGGACGCTGCCGTCGCGCGGCAGGTCGGCGTCGGCGAGTTGCAGGCGCGCCTCGCCGAGCGGCGGCGGTGCTGGCTCGGCCGCCGCGCCGGTGAAGCGCAGGTCGTCGTCGGAGAGGGTCAGTTCCGAGATGAAGAGGCGGGCGTCGGGGAAGCCGCTGTCGGAGCCGGTCCAGATCTCGTAGCTGCCGGGAATCGGCTTGCCCAGCGTCAGGCGGGCGAGGGTGTCGGTGGGGCCGGAGCACTGCAGGGCGCCGTTGGGCAGGCGCACCATCAGGCTGACCGGATCAAGCGCGGAAAGGGTCAGATGCAGCGCCGTTTGCGGCTCCGCGAAGTTCAGTCTCAGGTCGGGCGGCCCGCTGTTGACGTAGCCGGCGCAGGCGGCGTCGATCTCGCCGGCCCAGCGGTCGCCGCCCGCCAGCAGGTCACGGGTCCAGGGATCGGGCATGAAGCCGCCGCGCAGTTCCACCTCGCCGTAGAGCGGCTGGGCATCCTGCGCCATCGCCGGCAGCGCCGACAGCGACAAGGCGGCAAAGGCCGCGGCTCCCAGAACCGGGACACGACGAGCGAACATGACTTTCCTCCCCCTGAGTCGCTGCGCCGCGATCCGCGGATCCGGCGGCGCCGCGCCTAGAGTTCCACGAAGGCGCCGGTACCGGAAGCGGAAAGAGCCACGGCCCTCAGAGCAAGGCGGCGACGCGCGCCTGCAGGACGGGGACCAACTCGGCCTCGAACCAGGGATTCCGCTTCAGCCAGCCGGTGTTGCGCCAGCTCGGATGCGGCAGCGGCAGGAAGCGGGGCAGGTGGTCGCGCCAGCCCGAGACCGTATCGGTCAGGCTGCGGCCGCGAGCCCGCCCCAGGTAGTAGGCCTGGGCGTAGCCGCCCACCAGCAGCGTGAGCGCCAGGTCCGGCAGCAGGGCGGGCAGGCGGGGATGCCAGAGCTCGGCGCAGCCCTTCACCGGCGGCCGGTCGCCGCCGCGCGGATCGCGGCCCGGATAGCAGAGGCCCATGGGCACGATGGCGATGCAGCGCGCGTCGTAGAAGGTTTCGCGGTCCACCCCCATCCAGGCGCGCAGGCGGTCGCCGGAAGGGTCGTTGAAGGGGATGCCGGTCGCGTGCACCCGGGTGCCGGGTGCCTGGCCGACGATCAGCAGGCGGGCCGTGGGGCTCGCCCGCAGCGTCGGGCGCGGCCCGAGCGGCAGGATCTCGGCGCAGCGGCGGCAGGCCCGGGCCTCCGCCAGCAGTGCCTCCAGGCTCATGCCGCCGCTTCGGCCAGGAGCCGTTCGACATAGGCCGGCACCAGCTCGGAGGCCGGGCCCTGCAGGGCCTCGTGGAAGAGGCTGTGGCCTTCGCTCGGCTCCAGGTTGAGCTCCACCGTGTGGCCCCGGCCCTGCTGGCGCACCTCCTGGACGAAACCGGCCGCGGGGTAGACCACCCCGGAGGTGCCGATCGAGAGAAAGAGGTCGCAGTCGGCCAGCGCCGCGTAGATCGGCTCCAGGTGATAGGGCATCTCGCCGAACCAGACCACGTCGACGCGCAGCAGCCCGCGGGTGCCGCAGGCCGGGCAGAGGCTGTGGCGGTCGAGGTCCTGGGGCCAGGGATGCACGGCCTCGCAGGCCAGGCAGCGCGCCTTCAGCAACTCGCCGTGGAGGTGCAGCAGCTTGCGGCTGCCGGCGCGCTCGTGCAGGTCGTCGATGTTCTGGGTCACCAGCAGGAAGTCGCCGCGCCACTCCCGCTCCAGCCGGGCGAGCGCCGCGTGCGCCGGGTTCGGCTGTACCGCGCGATCGCGCAGGCCGGCGCGCCGCGCGTTGTAGAAGGCGTGGACGCGATCGGGGTCGCGGCGGAAGGCCTCGGGGGTGGCCACGTCCTCGATCCGCACCGTCGCCCAGATGCCGTCGGCGTCGCGGAAGGTGGCGAGGCCCGATTCCTTGGAGATTCCGGCGCCCGTCAGCACCACGATGCGGCCCTCGCGCGCAAGGGCGAGCTTGCCAAGGGATGGCGTGGTCACGATCCTCTCCGTCATCGTCGCAAGGCTACCAGAGCCGGTCCGCGGAGCCACCCTGTTCCATGAAGCTGCTCTTCGTCTGTACGGGCAACATCTGCCGCTCTCCCACGGCGGAGGCGGTGCTGCGCGCCCGCGCCGCGGACGCCGGCCTGGAGGGGCTGCGCGTCGATTCGGCGGGGACCCACGGCTACCATGTCGGCGAGCCGCCCGATCCGCGCACCATCGCCGCCGCCGCGCGGCGCGGCTACGACCTCGCGCCGCTGCGCGCGCGCAAGCTGAGCCTTTCGGACTACGCGGATTTCGACCTGCTGCTGGCGATGGACCGCGGCCACCTGCGCCTGCTGGAAAGCGGCCGTCCGCCGGGAAGCGCGGCACGGCTGCGCCTCTTCCTCGAGCGCGACGTGCCCGACCCCTACTACGGCGGCGCCGAGGGCTTCGAGCGGGTCCTGGACCTGATCGAGGCCGGCTGCGACCGCCTGCTGGGCGAGCTTCGGGCGCGGCGGTGACGGGCAGCCGGTTATCCGGCTCGCGTGGCGATCGGCTGCTGCCTTTCCCGATCGTTCAGGTAGGCACGAAGCGGCGGGAAGAGTTCGGGATCGAGCGTACGGTGGATCCACTGCGCCTCCATCCACTCGGCGCGGTCGAACCTGTCGGGTTCCCGCACGGCCGGTTCCCCGCCTTCGTAGTCGCAGACCCAGTAGGCAATACGGGCCGCGGTCCGAGGATGCTGCCGGTCGCCCAGCCGAAGGCGTGGCCGGCAGTGGACGCCGGTTTCCTCGAACACTTCGCGAGCGGAGGCGGCACTCTCGCTCTCGGGCGCCTCGATCCTGCCGCCGGGGAAGACCCAGCGCGGACCGGCCGGATCGTCCAGCCGTCGAACCATGAGGAACTTGCCGTCACGCTCCACCAGCGCGACCACCACATCGGGCATGTCTCGGCCTCGAACCACGACACCGACGACCGCCGTTCGGCCGGCTGGATTCAGACCCGGCTCGGGTTTCGACGGCATGAACCAGCGGCGGATGTCTCCGCCGAAGATCGTGGCGGCAACGCCCGCGAGGGCTACCATCACCGCCAGTATGCCGATAAGGATCTCCATCCTCGGTGATTCTGCGGAAGGTTTCAGGATTCACAATCAAAAATAGATTTGAATTCTCTGAAGACCCTCCAAAGATCCCGCGCCGAGATGCTCCCCGATCATCCCCGCCCCTTCCCGGAGCCCCTTCGTGACCGCCAGAGCGCCCGACAACCTGCTGCTCGGCATCGGCGCCATGCTGCTCGGCATGGTGCTGGTGACGGTGATGGACGCCACCGCCAAGTGGCTGGGTGAGGGCTATCCCATCAGCCAGGTGGTCTTCTTCCGCAATCTCTTCGCGCTGCCGCCGATCCTGCTCGCCGCCTGGCTGGGCGGCGGCGGGTGGCGCGGGCTGGCGACGCGGCAGTGGCGGTTGCATCTGCTGCGCGGCTGCGCCGTGCTGCTGGCCATCTACACCTTCTTCTGGGGCCTGCGCTTCCTGCCGCTGGCCGAGGCCGTCGCGCTCGCCTTCCTGGCGCCGCTCTTCGTCGCCTCGCTGTCGGTGCCGCTGCTCGGCGAGACGGTGGGGCCGCGCCGCTGGGCCGCCGTCGGCGTCGGCTTCCTCGGCATGCTGGTGATGCTGCGGCCCGGTGCCGAGGTCTTCCGCTGGGAAGCGCTGCTGCCGGCGGCGGCGGCCTTCGGCTACGCCCTGGCCATGATCCTGACGCGGCGCCTGTCGCGGCAGGACTCCAACGCGGCCATCGTCTTCTGGGGGACGCTGCTCGGCTGCCTCGTGTCGGCGCTCTTCCTGCCCTTCGCCTGGCGTACGCCGCCGCTGGCCGACCTCGGCCTGCTGGCCATGATGGGCGTGGTCGGCAGCCTCTCGATGTACGTCCTGACCGTGGCCTATCGCGCGGCGCCGGCCGCGGTGGTGGCGCCCTTCGAGTACTCGGCGCTGCTCTGGGGCGTGCTGCTCGGCTGGCTGATCTGGCGCGAGTTGCCCGACGCCTGGGTCTGGGCGGGCACGGCGGTCATCGTCGCCGCCGGCCTCTACATCCTGCACCGCGAGCAGCGGGCGGCGAGTGCTCAGAGAAACGAGTAGGGGTCGATGTCCACCTGCAGGCGGACGCCGCCGCGCAGGGGGAAGGGGCGCAGCCACTCGGCGATCAGCCGCTGCAGCGGCAGGTCGCGCCGCGCCTTGACCAGGAAGCGGCGGCGGTGGCGCCCGCGCAGCACGGTCAGCGGCGCCGGCGCGGGGCCCAGCACCTGCAGCCCCTCGCCGCGCGGCGCCATGCGCCCCAGCGCCCGGGCGGCGGCATCGGCCCGCTGCGCGTCGGGGGCCGAGACCACCAGGGCGGCGAGGCGCGCAAAGGGCGGCAACCCGCCCCGGCGGCGCGCATCGGCTTCGCGCTCCAGGAAGGCGTCGCGGTCGCCCTCCGCCAGGGCGCGGATCACGGGGTGTGCGGGATCGTGGGTCTGCAGCAGCACCCGCCCGGGCCGCTCCGCCCGGCCGGCCCGGCCCGCGACCTGATGCAGCAGCTGGAAGCTGCGTTCGCCGGCGCGCAGGTCGCCGCCGGCCAGGCCCAGGTCGGCGTCGACCACGCCCACCACCGTCAGCCAGGGGAAGTGGTGCCCCTTGGCGACGATCTGCGTGCCGACGATCAGGTCCACCTCGCGCTCGCGGATGCGCCGCATCAGCTCGGCCGCGGCCGAGGGGCCGGGCAGCACGTCGCTCGACAGCAGCAGGCGGCGCGCCTCGGGGAAGAGCTGCGCCAGCTCCTCGTCGAGCCGCTCCACCCCCGGGCCGCAGGCGGCCAGGCTGTCCTCCGCCTCGCAGGCGGGGCAGTGCCGCGGCAGCCGCTCGCTGTGGCCGCAGTGGTGGCACTGCAGCCGGCCGGAGAGGCGGTGCTCGACCAGCCAGGCGGTGCAGTTCGGGCACTCCAGGCGGTGGCCGCAGGCGCGGCAGAGCGTCAGCGGCGCGTAGCCGCGGCGGTTCAGGAACAGCAGCGCCTGCTCGCCGGCCGCCAGGGCCTCCTCGACCGCCCGGCGCAGCGGCGGCGAGAGCCAGCCGGTGGCGCCGTCGGGCAGGCGGGGCGGGCGCTCCCGGCGCAGGTCGACGATCTCGACCCGCGGCAGCTCGGCGACACCGTGGCGCGCCGGCAGGTGCACCGCGCCGTACTTGCCGGCCTGGACGTTGACCAGGCTCTCCAGCGAGGGCGTGGCCGAGGCCAGCACCACCGGGATCGCCTCGAGCGAGCCCCGCACCACGGCCATGTCCCGGGCCTGGTAGACCACACCATCCTCCTGCTTGTAGGCAGGGTCGTGCTCCTCGTCGACGACGATCAGGCCGAGCTCGGTGAAGGGCATGAAGAGGGCGGAGCGGGCGCCCACCACCACCCTGGCCTCGCCCTCGGCGACGGCGCGCCAGGTCAGCCGCCGCTGCGCCTGGGTCAGCTCGCTGTGCCACTCGGCGGGGCGCGTGCCGAAGCGCACCTCGAAGCGGGCGAGCCACTGCGACGAGAGGGCGATTTCCGGCTGCAGCACCAGCACCTGCCGGCCCTGGCGCAGCGCCGCGGCCATGGCCTCGAAGTAGACCTCGGTCTTGCCCGAGCCGGTGACGCCGTCGAGCAGCGTGACCGAGAAGCCGCCGCCCACGGCCGCGACCAGCCCCTGGGCCGCCGTCTCCTGGTCGGGGGACAGGCTGTGACCGTCGTGCTCGGGGTCGGGCGGCCGCAGCTCCAACCGCACCGGCAGCTCGACCCACTCCAGGACGCCGGCGTCGGCCAGGCCTTTCACGACTCCGGTGCCGACCCCGGCCTCGCGCGCCAGTTCCGCCGCGCCGCGCGCCAGGCCGTCGGCGGCCAGCACCAGGACGCGCGCGCGCGCCGGCGTGGCGCGGAAGGCCTCGGGCGGCGCGGCGGCGAGGCGCAGCGCGCGCTGCGGGCGTTCCGGGCGCAGCGCGGCCGGAACCGGGATCGCCATCCGCAGCACGGCGCCCGGCGGCGCCAGGCAGTAGCGCGCCACCCACTCCACCAGGCGCCGCTGCGTCTGCGGAAGCGGCAGCGCCGGCAGCCTCTCCAGCACGGGCTTCAGCCGCGACTCGGGGACCGAACCCTCCTCCTCGCCGGGTGGGTCCCAGACGACTCCGGTCAGCCGCCGGTTGCCGAGCGGCACCTCGACGAGGTCGCCCGGCGCCAGGCCCATGCCCTCCGGCACCGCATAGTCGTAGGCCCCCTCCAGCGGCAGGGGCAGCAGCACCCGGACGCGGCGGGGAGAGGCGGCGGGATCGAGTCGGGCGGTCGGCATGGCCGCAGAGTGCTCCTTCCCGGCCGCGCGGGCCACCCCGGGGTGCTGCCCACCGCGCAGGGAGCCGGGTCGGAGCCCGCTGTTCTCCCGTTGCCGCCCGCGCCAAGCCGTTGCGAATCTGCTAGGGTCTGGACGTGCCTGCCGCGAGCCTCTAAGAGGCCCGCGAGAGAGCGCCGCCGGGGCGGCGCCGGCCGAGAGCGAGGGCAGACATGAAGTTCTTCGTCGATACCGCCGACGTGGCCGAAATCCGCGATCTCGCCGCGACGGGCCTGGTGGACGGCATCACCACCAACCCCTCGCTGGTGGCCAAGAGCGGGCGGCCTTTCCTGGAGGTGGTGCGCGAGATCTGCGAGATCGTGCCCGGCCCGGTGTCGGCCGAGGTGACCGCCACCGACCACGAGACCATGCTGGCCGAAGGCCGCAAGCTGGCGGCGCTGGCCGCCAACGTCTGCGTCAAGGTGCCGCTGACGCCCGACGGGCTGAAGACCTGCAAGGCGCTGGCCGACGACGGCACCCTCGTCAACGTGACGCTCTGCTTCTCCGCCGCCCAGGCGATCCTCGCCGCCAAGGCCGGCGCCGCCTTCGTCTCGCCCTTCGTCGGCCGGCTCGACGACATCGGCAGCGACGGCATGGAGCTGATCGCCGACATCGTGCAGATCTACGCCAACTATCCCGAGTTCGGTACGGAGGTGCTGGTCGCCTCGGTGCGCGGCCCCAACCACGTGGTACAGGCGGCCAAGCTCGGCGCCGACGTGGCGACCCTGCCGCCGGCCGTGCTGCGGGCGCTCTTCAATCACCCGCTGACCGATCGCGGCCTGGAGGCCTTCCTCGCCGACTGGGCCAAGACCGGGCAGTCGATCCTGGACACCGACGGATGAGCGGCAAGCGGCCAGACGCATCGCCCGAGCCCGGAATCGACCGGGCGGTGGCCGAGGCGGCCCGGCCGACGGCCTTGAACGACGACCTGGTGGCCGGCTATCTGCGGCGCCACCCCGACTTCCTGGTCGCGCATCCGGCGCTGCTCGACGTGCTGGTCCCGCCGGCCCGCAGCGAGGTGGCCGAAGCCGGCCGCGGCGTCGTCGATCTGCAGCAGGCCATGGTGCTGCGCTGGCGCGCCGAGGCCGAGCGGATGCGCAGCACCTGCGACGAGCTGATCGCCAACGGCCGGGTCAACCAGACGGTCCAGGGCCGCATCCACCAGGCGGTGCTGGCGCTGCTGGCGGCGCGCTCCTTCGAGCACCTGATGGAGACTATCGGCACCGACCTGCCGATCCTGCTCGACCTCGACGCCGTCTTCCTCTGCGTCGAGCGCAGTGACGGCGCGGCGCCCCCGGTGCGCCTGCTCGGCGTGCGCAGCCTGGCGCCCGGCACGGTCTCCGCGCTGCTCGGGCCCGGGCGCGCAGTGGCGCTGCGCAGCCACCAGCCCGGAGAGGCTGCGCTCTTCGGCCCGGCCGCGGGCATCGTCGCCTCCGACGCGCTGCTGCGCCTCGAGGTCAGCGCCGCCACGCCGCCGGCGCTGCTGGCGCTGGGCTCGCGCGATCCCGAGCACTTCGCGGAAGGGCAGGGCACGGAGCTGCTGCAGTTCCTGGCCCAGTCCCTCGAACACCTGATCCGCGCATGGCTGGAGCTCCCCGAGTAGCCGGCTTCCAGGCCGACGCGGATCTCGGCGGCCTCGCCGAGGCCTGGCTTTCCTGGCTGTGCCACGAGCGGCGCTGTTCCCCCCATACCCTGGAGGCCTACGCCCGCGATCTCGGCGGCTTCCTCGCTTTCGCCGGGGAGCACCAGGGCGCCTTGCCCGATCGCCGGCTGCTGGGCGAGCTGCGCCTGGCCGATTTCCGGGCCTGGCTGGCCCGCCGCGCGGCTTCCGGCCTAACCCCCGCCTCGACCGCGCGCGCACTCTCGGCGGTCCGCACCTTCTTCCGCTGGGCCGAGCGACGCGGCCACTTCGAAAACGCCGCCCTGGCGCTGCTGCGCACGCCGAAGCGCCCGCGAGCGGTGCCCCGGGCGCTGAGCGTCGGCGACGCCGCGGCGACCATGACGGCGGTGGTCGAGCTCGACGCCCGCCCCTGGGTCGCCAAGCGGGACATCGCCGTGCTGCTGCTGCTCTACGGCTGCGGTCTGCGCATCGGCGAGGCGCTGTCGCTCACGGCCGCCGAGGCGCCGAAGCCGGACCAGGAGGTGCTGACGGTCACCGGCAAGGGGCGCAAGCAGCGCCAGGTGCCGCTGCTGCCGCTGGTGGGCGCCGCGGTGGCGGACTACGTGGCGGCCTGTCCCCATCGCTTGGCGCCGGAGGGACCCCTGTTCCGCGCCATCCGCGGCGGTCCGTTGGTCGCGCGCACGATCCAGGCGCGTCTGCAGGCGCTGCGCGGCGCCCTGGGCCTGCCCGAGGGGGCGACGCCGCACGCCCTGCGCCATTCCTTCGCCACGCACCTCCTGGCTGGCGGCGGCGATCTGCGGGCGATCCAGGAACTGCTCGGCCACGCCTCACTCTCGACCACCCAGCGCTACACCGCCGTGGACGTCGGCCGGCTGGGGGCGGTCTATGCCAAGGCGCATCCGCGGGCGGGATAGGACGTGCGTTGCCAGAACCGTGTCGCCCGCCTAGAAAGACGGCGTCGCCGGGCCGCGCGGCCCGGGGTTCTCTCAGCAGGCACCGACGGATCGCGTTCGAGGCCGCTTCGACGGGCCTCTAGACGCCGCCATCTCGACCATCGACGGGGACGACCGGATCACCATGGGCTTCAAGACACCGAATCTGAACGACCGACTCGCTGCGGCCGCCAAGGCCAAGCAGGCCGCACTGGAGAAGTTCCGAGCCCGGCCCGCGGCCGACGACCCCGCCGTGCTGGCGCGCCAGGCGGAGCGCAAGGCGGTGCAGGAGGCACGGGAAGCCCGGGCGGCGGAGCGCAAGGCCGCGCGCGAGAAGGCCGAAGCGGAGGCCCGGATCGCCCGCGTCGAGCGCGAGGAGCGGGAGCGGGCGGAAGCCGAGGAGGCCCGGCTGCGCAAGGAGGCCGAAGCCGCCACTGAAGCCCAGGCGGCCGCCGATCTGGCGGCACGGCAGAAGGCCGCCCGCGATGCCCGCTACGCCGCCCGCAAGGCGCGTCGCCGTTGATCCCCTGGTCGCAGCTCGACACCGCGCGGGTCCCCGGCGGCGAGGGCGAGCTCCGGCTGATGCGGCGCGGCAGCGAGTTCTCGATCGGCGTCGGGCGCCACGAGCTGATGAACAGCCGGCTTAGCGGCTCGGAGGAGGCGCTGGCGAGTCTCGCCTGCGACCGCATCCGCGACCGTCGGCGCCCGCAGGTGCTGATCGGCGGCCTGGGAATGGGCTTCACCCTGCGCGCGGCGCAGGCCGAACTGGGGCCGGAGGCGGGCATCGTCGTCGCCGAGCTGGTGCCGGCCGTGGTCGCCTGGGCGCGGGGCCCCATGGCGGAGATATTCGGCGACAGCCTCACGGACCCACGCGTCACGATCCACGAAGGCGACGTCGGGGCGCTCATCCGCTCGGCCGCCGGGCGCTACGACGCGATCCTGCTGGACGTGGACAACGGCCCGGGGGGGCTGACCAGCAAGGCCAACGACGGTCTGTACGGTCGGGAAGGGCTGCAGGCGGCCCGCGCCGCGCTGCGCCCGGGAGGTGTGCTGGCGGTCTGGTCGGCGGGTCCGGACCAGCCCTTCGGCCGGCGGCTGCGCGAGAGCGGCTTCGGCGTGGAGGAGGTCCAGGTGCGCGCCAGGGGTGCGCGCGGCGGCGCCCGCCACGTCGTCTGGATCGCGGCTCGGCGCGGCGACCCGTCGGGAAGAGGGTAGCCGCGGCTGCGCCCGGCTCAGCCGGCCTTCGCCTGTTCGATCTGCTCGACGAAGCGCTGGAAGAGGTAGTGGCTGTCCTGCGGGCCGGGCGAGGCCTCGGGATGGTACTGCACGGAGAAGACCGGGCGGTCCTTCAGCCGGATGCCCTCGTTGGTGCCGTCGAAGAGGCTGACGTGGGTGACGATCACCTCCGGCGGCAGGCTCTCGGCCTTCACCACGAAGCCGTGGTTCTGGCTGGTGATCTCCACCTTGCCGGTCTCCAGGTCCTTGACCGGATGGTTGGCGCCGCGGTGGCCCAGGTGCATCTTCTCGGTCTCGCCGCCCAGGGCCAGCGCCAGGATCTGGTGGCCGAGGCAGATGCCGAAGATGGGCAGCCGCTCCTCCTGCAGCAGCCGCTGCACCATCGGCACGGCATAGCGGCCGGTCGCCGCCGGGTCGCCGGGGCCGTTGGCCAGGAAGACGCCGTCGGGGGCGTGGCGGAGGATGTCTTCGGCCGGGGTGTCGGCAGGCACCACGGTGACGTCGCAGCCGAGTTCGGCCAGGCAACGCAGGATGTTGCGCTTGGCGCCGAAGTCCACCGCCACCACCCTGTGCTTCGGCTCGGTCAGCCGGCCGTAGCCTTTGCCCAGTTGCCAGGCGGTCTCCTCCCAGCGGTAGCTCTGGCGGCAGCTCACCTCCTGCGCCAGGTCCATCCCTTCCAGGCCCGGCCAGGCCGCGGCCTCGGCCTGCAGCGCGGCCACGTCGAAGCGGCCGTCGGGGGCGTGCACCAGGGTCGCGTGCGGCGCCCCCAGCTCGCGGATGCGGCGGGTCAGCGCCCGGGTGTCGACACCGGCGATCCCGGGCAGGCCATGGCTGGCCAGCCAGGCGTCGAGGTGCTGGCTGGCGCGCCAGCTCGCCGGCTCGGTGATCGGCGCGCGCAGCACCACGCCGCGCGCGGCCGGCGTCAGGGTCTCGATGTCCTCGAGGTTGGTGCCGACGTTGCCGATGTGCGGGAAGGTGAAGGTGATGATCTGCCCGGCGTAGGAGGGGTCGGTGACGATCTCCTGATAGCCGGTCATGGAGGTGTTGAAGCAGACCTCGCCGACGCTGCGTCGCGCCGCGCCCAGGCCCTGTCCCCAGAACAGCGTGCCGTCGGCCAGCACCAGGGCGGCCGTGGCCCCTTCGGGCGCGCAAAGCGGGCCCCCCGGCGCAGGGCTCGGGGCGGCGGGCGTGGAAACGTCGCTCATCGTGGTACCTTCTGGCGGGAACGCGGGCGGCCGACCAAGGCGGTTGCGTCCGGGGCGCCGAGTCCGATATAGGGCGGTCCCATTGCCGGCGCGAGGCGGCCGGCGCAAGGTGTAGGGTAACCCGTCCCAGGGGTCAAGCAGGGGGCGGGATACCGCTGTCGGTGCCCGGGACGGGGCGCCAGGGGCGGGAACGAGCCATAGCGACGGCCATGCGCCGGCGGCCCGACGCGGTCGCCGGTCGCGATCGGTCGGGCGAGGCCCGCACCGCCAGACAAGGGGAGAGCGCGGATGCTGCGCAGCGAACTCAACGACGCGCTGAAACAGGCGATGAAGGCCAAGGATCAGCAGACCCTGGCCACGGTGCGCCTGATCCTGGCCGCCCTGAAGGACCGCGACATCCAGGCGCGGAGCAGCGGCAACCTCGACGGCGTGCCGGAGCAGGACATCCTGGAGATGCTGCAGAAGATGGTTAAGCAGCGCCGGGAATCGATCGCCCTCTACGATCAGGGCGGCCGTGCCGACCTTGTGGCGAAGGAAGAGGCCGAGATCGGCGTGATCGAGCGCTTCCTGCCGAAGCCGCTGGACGAGGCGGAGACCGAGGCCGCCATCGACTCGGTCGTCGTCGAGCTGGAAGCCGCCTCGATCAAGGACATGGGCCGCGTGATGGCGGTGCTGAAGGAGCGCTACCCCGGCCGCATGGAGTTCGGCCGCGCCAGCCAGCTGGTCAAGAAGCGGCTGGCCTGAGCCGCCGGCTTCCCCACTCTTCACCGGCAGGGCGCGATCTTGGAAACGACTGGAAAATCAGCGTGATACTGGCGATTTTCTCGTGTTTTCCCTGAGCTTGTCCACAGCCGGGACGCGGATCGCCGCGGTTTTCCACCGACTGCTCCACCCTTCGTCCACCGAATAGTCGCGGCGGCGGCACCTCCGCCGGGGCGCCGACGGCCGTGGCGTGGCATGATGGGCATCCCCCGCTGCGAAGCCGAAACGAGAGCATGTCCTTCGACGAAGCCTTTCTGGAGCGCCTGCGCGACGCCCTGCCGGTCTCGGAGCAGGTGGGGCGGCGTGTGCGGCTGCAGCGGCGCGGACGGGAGTTCACCGGCCTCTGTCCTTTCCACAACGAGAAGACGCCCTCCTTCACCGTCAACGACGACAAGCGCTTCTTCCATTGCTTCGGCTGCGGCGCGCATGGCGACGTCATCGGCTGGGTGATGCAGACCGAGGGGCTGAGCTTCCCCGAGGCGGTGGAACGGCTGGCCGAACTGGCCGGCCTGCCGCTGCCCGAACGGGCGCCGGAGGAGCGTGCGGCGGCGCGGCGCCGGGCCGGACTGCACGAGGTCACGGAGGCGGCCTGCGCCTGGTTTCAGGAACAGCTCGCCGCCACCGCTGGGGCCGAGGCGCGCGGCTACCTGGAGCGCCGCGGCCTGACGGCGGAGACCATCGCCCGCTTCCGCCTCGGCTTCGCGCCGGACCGCCGCGGGCTGCTGCGCCAGACGCTCAACGCCCGCGGCCTCGACGACGCACAGCTGGTAGAGGCCGGCCTGCTGAAGCGGCCGGAGGAGGGCGGGGAGCTGCGCGACTACTTCTTCGGCCGCGTGATCTTTCCCATCACCGACCGCCAGGGCCGGGTCATCGCCTTCGGTGGCCGCGCCATGGCGGCGGACGCGCGGGCCAAGTACCTGAACTCCCCCGACACGCCGCTCTTCGAGAAGGGCCGGGTGCTCTACAACCTGCACCACGCCCGCCAGGGAACCCACGACGGTGCCGAACTGCTGGTGGTCGAGGGCTACATGGACGTCATCGCCCTGGCCCAGGCCGGCTTTCCCGCGGCGGTGGCGCCGCTGGGAACGGCGGTGACCGAGGAGCAGATTCGGGAGCTCTGGCGGCTGGCGCCCGAACCGATCCTCTGCCTGGACGGCGACGCCGCCGGACAGCGCGCGGCGCAGCGCGCGGCCGAGCGGGCCCTGGCGCTGCTGCGGCCCGGCTGCAGCCTGCGTTTCGCCACCCTGCCGGCCGGGGAGGATCCGGACTCGCTGCTGCGCAGCGCCGGCCCGGCGGCCGTCCGGGCGCTGCTGGAGGCGGCCCGTCCGCTCGACACTCTGCTCTGGGAGGGGCTCCTGGCGGAGCACAGGCTGGACACGCCGGAGCGCCAGGCGGCGCTGCGTCAGGCCGCCCTCGACCTGGTGCAGCGCATCGCCGAGCCCTCGGTCCAGGCGGCCTATCGCAGCGCGCTGCTGGACCGCTACTTTACGCTGCTGCGCGGCAGGCGGCCGGCGCAGGGTCGAAAGGCGCAGGGGCAATCGCCGGCCGGCGGCGGTCGCGGACGCCGCGGTGCGCAGCGCGGCGGCGAGCGGGTCGTGCCCCCCTTGCCGCGCCCCGGCGCCGCGACGCTGCGGCGGCGCCCGCTGCAGATCCTGCTGGCGCTCGCCGTGCTGCATCCCCATCTGGCGGTGGCGCGGCTGGAGGAGCTGGCCCGCCCGGAGCTGGGCGACCCGGAGCTGGAACGGCTGCGGGCTGCCTTGGTTGATGCGCTCGCGGCCGCGCCGGACCTTGACTTCGACAGGCTGGAGTGCCACCTACGCGGCCAGGGTTTTTCAGGGCTGCTCGATCGCCTGCTCGGTCCGGAAGTGCACACCCACGAGCCGGCGGCGCGGCGGGGGGCGGTGCCGCTGGAGGCCGAGGAGCGGTTTCTCTATTGGCTGCAGCGGGTCGCCCTGGGCGAAGAGGAGCCTGTATACCGGATGGCGGTCCCGCGACGAGCCGGTGATACGGACGAGAGGCCGCAGACCGCCGGTGACGGCGCGCAGTCTTCACCGGCAGAGGATCGGGTCGCAGTCAGCGAGGCCAGCGAGTAGGGGGAAGCCGGGCGACGGGGCCGCGATCCGGCGCGGCCACGGGTCCGGTTTTTGTGCGAGGACGGAATGGCGAGCAAGGCGAACGAAAACGGCGAAGACACCGAGGGTCGGGAAGAGACGACCGACGGTGCCCTGGGGGACAAGACCACCGCCGCGGTGAAGCGGATGATGGGCCGCGCCAAGGAGCGCGGCTATGTCACCTATGACGAGCTGAATCAGGTCCTGCCCACGGATCAGGTCTCCTCCGAGCAGATTGAAGACGTGATGGCCACCCTCTCGGAGATGGGCATCAGCGTCATCGAGAGCGAGGAGGCCGAGGATGCCGCCGCCGCGGCGCCCGCCGAGGAGGAGGAGGACGAGGAGACCCTCGTTCGCAGCGGCAATCTCGACGACGAGGATGTCGGCCGCACCGACGACCCGGTGCGCATGTACCTGCGCGAGATGGGCTCGGTCGAGCTGCTCAGCCGCGAGGGCGAGATCGCCATCGCCAAGCGGATCGAGGCCGGCCGCGAGAAGATGATCGGCGGCCTCTGCGAGAGCCCGCTGACGATCCGCGCGCTGCTGATGTGGCACGATGCGCTGCAGAACGGCGAGCTGCTGCTGCGCGACATCATCGACCTCGATGCGACCTACGGCGCCGGGCCCGAGGGTGCCGCCGCCGGCAACGGCGAGTCCGAAGGCGAGACCGCGGCCGAGAGTCCCGCCGCCGAGGTGGACGAGAAGGGCGCCGCGGAGGCGCCGAGCGAGGCGACCCGCGCCGGCAACGGCGCCGCCCGGACGCGCGGTGCCGAGGACGAGGAGGGCGGCGAGGAGTCGACCGCCGCGGCCGAGGAGGAGGAAGAGGAGGAGGAGAGCAGCCTCTCTCTCTCCGCCATGGAGCAGCAGCTGCTGCCGCAGGTGCTGGAGACCTTCGAGCGGATCGACGACACCTTCAAGAAGCTGCTGAAGGCGCAGGAGAAGCGCCTGGCCGTCCTGCAGAAGGGCGAGACGCTGCCCGCGAAGCTGGAGAAGCAGTACGACGAGCTGCGCCGCTCGCTGGTGCGGGAGATGGACGACGTCCACTTCAACAACGCCCGCATCGAGCAGCTGGTCGAGCAGCTCTACGCCCACAACAAGCAGCTGATGGGCCTGGAAGGCAAGCTGCTGCGGCTGGCCGAGCGCCACAAGGTCGACCGCGAGGGCTTCCTGAAGAACTACTACGGCCAGGAGCTGGACCCGAACTGGGTGAAGAACGTCGGCTCGCTGGGCAAGCCCTGGGGCCGCTTCGTCGAGAACGAGGCGGAGGAAATCGCCCGTCTGCGGGGCGAGGTGGCGCTGATCGCGGAGAAGACCGGCCTGCCGATCAGCGAGTTCCGGCGCATCGTCACCACGGTGAAGACCGGCGAGCGCGAGGCGACCAAGGCCAAGACCGAGATGGTCGAGGCCAACCTGCGGCTCGTCATCTCCATCGCCAAGAAGTACACGAACCGCGGCCTGCAGTTCCTGGACCTGATCCAGGAGGGCAACATCGGCCTGATGAAGGCGGTGGACAAGTTCGAGTACCGCCGCGGCTACAAGTTCTCGACCTATGCCACCTGGTGGATCCGCCAGGCGATCACGCGCTCGATCGCCGATCAGGCGCGCACCATCCGCATCCCGGTGCACATGATCGAGACGATCAACAAGCTGGTGCGCACCAGCCGCCAGATGATGCACGAGATCGGCCGCGAGCCGACGCCGGAGGAGCTGGCCGAGCGTCTCGTGATGCCGCTCGACAAGGTGCGCAAGGTGCTGAAGATCGCCAAGGAGCCGATCTCGCTCGAGACGCCGATCGGCGACGAGGAGGACAGCCACCTCGGCGACTTCATCGAGGACAAGAACGCCGTCATCCCGCTGGACGCGGCGATCCAGTCCAATCTGCGCGAGACCACCACGCGGGTGCTGGCCAGCCTGACGGCGCGCGAGGAGCGGGTGCTGCGCATGCGCTTCGGCATCGGCATGAACACCGACCATACCCTGGAGGAGGTCGGCCAGCAGTTCTCCGTGACCCGCGAGCGCATCCGCCAGATCGAGGCCAAGGCCCTGCGCAAGCTCAAGCACCCGAGCCGCAGCCGCAAGCTGAGGTCGTTCCTGGACACCTGAGCGCCGCGGCGGGGCCTCCCCCGCGGGTGCGGGCGGAAGCTTCGTACCATAATTGCGAGCGCAGCGAAGCAACCCAGGGCCGTTGGCCTCTGGCCCCTGGATCGCCACGCTCCCTGCGGTCGCTCGCGATGACGTGCGAGGCGGGCATCCGCCGTGTCGGCTCCGCTCCGTTGGCAGATGCAGGCTCAGCCCCGCCAGGACCGAGCCGCCGAACCGGCGCTCACTCCGCCAGGGCGATGCGCCCGTCGGGAAGCGGTGCGATCCGCTCGAAGCGCTGCAGGTAGGCGAGGACCACCGCCGAGTCGAGCGAGCCTGCCGCGGGGTGGGGGAGCCGGGGTGCCGTGGCCAGCATGTCGTAGCCGTCGCCGCCGCTGGCGATGAAGGAGTTGACGGCGAGGCGGTAGTGCCGCGCCGGATCGAGCGGCCCGTGGTCGAGGCTCACCTCCAGTAGCCGCTCGCCCGGCGGGCGCCTCGGGTCGTAGCGCAGGCGCAGGCCGGCGACCTGGGGGAAGCGGCCGGAGCCCCGCTCTACCGCGCCGACGCCGTGTTCCAGGGCCTCCTGCAGCGTCGCCCCCGTCACCTCGAGCAGGACCAGCTCGTTCCGGAAGGGCAGTTCGGCGAAGACGTCGCCGTGGGTCAAGCGGCTGCCGGCCGGGTAGAGCCGGTCGCCGCGGAAGCCCCCGCCGTTCTGGAAGGCGACGTCGGCACCGCTGGCCTGGCGCAGGGCCTCCGCGACCAGGCTGCCGAAAGCGCTCTCGCGCCGGCGGACCGTGTCGCGCCGCGTGTCGAGCTCGGTCTCGGTCACCAGCAGCTCGACCGCCAGTTCGGCTTCCAGCGTGGCGAGATGGCCCTCGACCGCGGCCGCCATCGCCGGCTCCGGCTCGACGAAGCGGGTGTCCACCACCTCGAAGGCGGCGCTCCAGACCGTGCCGCCCTCCGCTCCCTCCTCAAGGAGGAGGCGGACCAGCGTGACGTGGTCGCCCTGGGGGCCGGACTCGACGAAGGCGGTGCCGCCCGGCCGCCAGTGTAGCCGCAGGTCCTCGTCGTGGCCGCCGAGGACCAGGTCGGCCGCTCCCTGGCGGATCAGCGCCAGATCGACGTCGGCGCTGCTGTGCGCGAGGGCGACCACGAAGTCCGCTCCCTCCGCACGCAGGGCCTCGGCCTGCTCGGCCGCGACCGCGAGCTCGGGCAGGAAGGAGACGGGCTCGGGGCTGGAGACGGTCGCGGTCTGCGGTGTCACCAGGCCGAAGGCGCCGATCCGCCAGTCGCCGACCGTCAGCACGACGCGCTCCGCCACGCCCTCGGGCAGCCCGCCCTCCGGCATCCGGGCGTTGGCCCCCAGTACGGGGAAGCCGGCTTCCGCGACCCGCTGCAGCATGACCTCGGGACCGAAGTCGAACTCGTGGTTGCCCAGGACGAAGAGGTCGAGCCCGAGCCGGTTCAGCAGGTCGATCATGTGGGCGCCGCCATCGAAAGCGCTCATGGTCGAAGGCGAGATGGCGTCGCCGCCGTGGGTGACGAGGACGTGGTCGGCCTCGTCCCGGACGCGGGCGACGACCGCCGCCACCTTTGCCATGCCGCCGCGGCCGTCGCGGGCCTCCATGCGGTCGAGGTCGTTGAAGTGGACGATGGTCAGCTGCAGCGGTTCGCGCGCCTCCGCGCGGGGCAGCGGCGCCCCCGACAGGAACAGCAGCAGGAACAGGATCACGGGGGCTCGGATCATGGTTCGAACTCCGGCCGAGTGGGCGAATACTATGCCCGATGACGGCCGGCGCGGGGAGGGGCGGCGCGGGGAGGGGGCTGGAACCAGGGGAATCGCATTTGAAAGAGAGGGGTAGCGTCTGGGGAGGAAAAGGATTCTGAAGAGGCTCTCTGATGTTTGGGGAGGGCCCTTGGATGTGGTGGAT
>SR_TP_S13solDRAFT_1000026_pt1 | contig 105731 bp, 93 predicted proteins | sample SodReaTP_S13sol_FD_11159 | JGI IMG/M metagenome (IMG submission 11159) | reverse complement strand
CGACGATGACGACGATGACGACGATGACGACGACGACGATGACGACGATGATGACGACGACGATGACGACGATGATGGCGGCACTGTTACAACGCCTCCACCAACGACTACCGTCACAGTTCCAACAGTAACTGGAACAACAACGTCAACGGTCACGGTAACATTCGGCGGTTAATCGCTAAGTGTTTCATCGAAGCCGAATAAAAAGCCGCTCTGTAAAAGAGCGGCTTTTTTATTGGTGCGTCAGCTAGGACGGAACTCGATTCGGTAATCAGACCCGATAGAGTGGCGGCAACGCTGCATCGTCTTGCGTATCGGTCGCTTGATTTTTGTGAATCGACTGGATGATCTGCCAGAGCGACTTGCCGCCTTGCCAATTTTCTTGGTCCGCACGATAGAGTGCACGTTCAAGCTCTTTTACCGAAGCTTGCAGTGTTTCTGAATGAAGTTGCTCGGCAACATCATGGACGCCGCGAGCAACTTGTCCGGTGCGGGCCTTATGCCAATTCAATAAGGCCAAGCGCGCGGCACGCGGGTCATTCTTCATACAGGCTGATTTAAGTGCTTGCAGTGGTTCCCTTGCTGTCGCTGGAATTCCGCGCGGTTTTTGCGGCTGCTGACGTCGTCGTAGGACTAAGAATGCAAGTGTTAAGGCCCACAAAAGTGCTAATCCGAGACTGACCCATGGCCAAATACCGGAGCGATACACGACAACAGGTTCAATTGTTGTCGGTAATGTGCTGATAGCGTGCTCAGCCGCGGCTTCGTCTTGAATACTACCAGGAACCTGTAAACCGCCAGGTGGATTGATCACTTCGATGGTACGAGCAGGTAACACAGCAACTTCAGCTTGATCCGTTTCTGTGTTCCACCAAGGGATACGAACTTCAGGCAGTTCATAGCTGCCAGCGCTGGCCGGTACAATGGCAGTGGCGAATACGGCGCGGGCGAGGTTGGTACCGCGGGCGGCGATTTGTTCACTTTGACCACGGTCGGGGTAGACTCGCAGACCTTGCGGATAGTCATCCTCAAGTTCAGGAAGCTGCTCAGGGCGCAGTCCTGCTGCGGTAATGGTGATACGGCGGGTGATTGGTTCACCGACGGTAAAACGCTGTGTATCAGGCTCCCACGCTTCCTCTAGACTTAACCGAGGGGTCGGTAGCCAGGTACCTGTGAACTCTACTGGGCGAGGACGAACATTCAGTGCCTTCGCATTAGTTCCCATACTCACGGGTTCGATTCGTCCGAGCGCGCTGAAGCCTGTGGTCGGCATTCGCCGGATCTGGCCGTCGAAATAAATTGCAGGGATGGTTAATTCACCACTACGTCGCGGTGTAATGGCGTAATTACGCGTAATCACGAGGTAGCGTTTACCATCGATTAACTCTTGAGTTTGCTGGTCTTGACCAATTTGCTCAATTTGTAAGTGCTCGACTGAGGGAAAGTTCACGCTGCCGCCTTCTGGGTTCATGGCAAAATGCAGTCGCAATTGTGCGCGAATCTGTTGTTGCACATAAGGGCTCTGGGTGTCGAGCGTGAGTGTCATGAAATAGTCGGGTGCTTCGCCCGTATCCACGGGGGTTAGCACTTCAAGGCGGATGGGTTGAGTGAGCTGACCGGCGACGTCAAATGCTGGAATTTCTGTATTTCCAGGCTCGCGAGCAAGTAGGGTTAAGCGCCACTCTGTGGTGTTCTGGGTTTGTCCATTGACCGTGCTTGATGACTGTTGATAGCCCGTGTTTCGCAAGACAAGACGACCGAGATCGCTAGGTATGGTCAATGCATTGCGCGGCAGACGCTCATTTGCACGAATAATGAGGGTGAGTGATTCACCGGCAATCACCGGGTTTTTGTCCACGTTTGCGGTAACACTGAGTGACTCAGCGTGGGCGTTGTTGACGAACGTAGACGTTGCCATCGCGCAAAAGAAAATCAACCAAGAGATGACTATGAACTTCATCGTGCGCATTCTAAAATCCCCGTGGTGGTAATTGTTGGCGTCGACGCTCAGCTTCTCGACGCAAACGGTTTTGTAATAATAAGGTCGGATCATCTTGCAAGCGACGTAGAATTTGCTCTAACTCCTCACGTTCTTCTGCACTAAGCTCATCGACATCCAACGCTTCTGCGCGTGCTTCAGCGTCGTTACCTTCGGCGGGCGTGGGTTCTTGCTGTTGTTCTTGCTGATCAGCCTCGGCATCCTCATTTTGTCCGTTTTCATCTTGCTGCTCAGGTGAACTGTCTTGCTCGCCTTCTTGTTCTTGATCCTGATTCTGCTGTTGTTGATCGTGCTGACCTTCGTCGGCTTCGTCACTTTCGCTGCTGTCTTGCTGTTGCTCGCCTTCGCCTTCGTTGTCTTGTTGCTGTTGGTCGCGCAACTGTTCTAACAGTGCCTTATTTTCCGCGGCTTCAGTCCAGTCGGGGCGTTGTGCCAAAGCGTCTTCGTAGGCGGCGATGGCAGCGTCTAACTCGCCAAGGTGTGCAAGGGCGTTGCCGCGATTGTAAGCCGCTTCAGGGCTTGCAGACTGGCTGTATGCAGCCACTGCATTGGCATAGTCGCCAGCTCGATACCAAGCGTCACCTTGCCGTTCGACCTGACTAAACTTGCTTGCTGCAGCCTCATAAGCACCTCGTTCGAAGAGTTGTTGTGCTTGTTGCTCACGGGTCAAGAACGGGCGTTGCCACCATGCAACTTGCTGGAGTCGAGAAGCGGTTTCGGCAGTTTCCGCCCAAGCGTTTGCGCCCGGTAAAAAGCTAATGAGCGCCACTGTGGTGAGTGGCAACAACCAGAGCTGACCGCGCCGGGCAAGCGGCAATAACCATGGCAAGAGTAGCAATGCGAGCCACGGAGCACCATCGAGCCAAAGCTCACCGGTGATTTCACTTTCGCTAAAATCACCAAGCCGTAAACTTTGTTCGTAGAGCAGGGTGATGTCGCTGTCATCAGTTTGTGCCGTGACATACAGACCACCAGTTTCGCGAGTGATCCGTTGCAGGTAATCCGGAACTAAACGCGGCAGTAAGACCCGGCCTTGTCCATCGCGCACAAACTCACCGTTGGCGTCGCGCACCGGCGCGCCTTCGGCCGTGCCCACTGCGAGTACCGAAACACGGAAGCTATGTTGTTGTAGCAACGTGCGTAACTCCTGCATATCGCGCTGGTCGATACCGCTGGTGAGCCAATAGATATCACCCTCACGATAGCCGCCGTCGGTGAGTAACTCAATTGCAGCGCGCATCGCTAAAACTGGGTCATGGCCGCGAATCGGCATGATTTCAGGAGTGATCACGCGCAGATTCTGTAAAATCGTGGCGCCATCACGGGTGAGCGGATTGACAACAAAAGCATCACCGGCATAGGCAACAAAACCAAGTTGGCCTTCACGGAACTGCTCGACTAAATCAATCGCTTTAAAGCGTAGTTGGCTAAATCGATCAGGGGCGATGTCTTGGGCACGCGTTTGTACACTGGTATCAAGCAGGAGCACGGCGCCGCGATCTTGGTTGAAGACCGGTAATTCAACTTTTTGCCAAGCCGGCCCGGCGAGTGCGAGTATCGCGATAAGGAAAAATAGTGCCGTGCCAATGCGCTTCCAGCGCGTTTGGCGGGCACTCTTGCCAATAATCATGTGTGCACGTAAATGCGGTGCAATCACTTGCTCTGGGCCTTGCTGCTGACGTGAACGCCAGATCAATGCTGGAATCACCAAAAAGAGCCAAGCGAGCAATAACCATAAGGCTTGTGGGCGCAGCCAAATAAACTCAATCATTGGCCAGCCTCCGGGTTATCTGTTGGCTCGGTCGCTTGGCTACGCGGTAACTGCAGACCGGACAATAACATCAAGAGACTGAGCAATAATGCAAGTGCAAGCGGGTAAGCAGCCAAACTAATAAATGGCCGGAAGTACTGCTCTGCTGCTGAAATCGGCTCGAGCTCATCAATTATTTGATAAATCTCTTCCATTTCTTCGGTACTGCGGCCACGAAAATAGCGTCCTCCAGAGACTTCAGCAATGGTTGTTAAGAAACGTTCGTCGAGGTCTGCGCTCGGGTTGATGCGTCGTTCGCCAAAGAGGCCTTGTACGGTCATTTCGTCAGAACCAATGCCGATGGTGTGAATTTTTACGTCATGATTGGCGGCTAACTGTATGGCTTGTTCGGCATTGATGACACCGGTGTTGATCATGCCGTCGGTGAGCATCAAGGCCACTTGATTGTCGCTCGGACGCTCTTCAAAGTACTTAATTGAAAGCCCTATTGCATCACCAAGCGCGGTGCGTTGGCCGGCAAGACCTATGGTGGCCTCCTCAGCCATGGTCGCGACTGTTTGTAAGTCGCTGGTAATGGGGACATAAACATACGCATGATCGGCATAAACAATTAGACCGACGCGATCACCGCTACGCCGCCGAATAAAATCAGCAAGAATTTTGTGCGCAGCTTCTAAACGCGAGGCGCGGCGTCCATTCAACGTCATGTCGTCCATTTCCATGCTGCCGGATAAATCCAGTGCGATCATAATTTCGCGCGCTTCCGGATTAATCGGGATTGGCTCGTCAAGCCAACGCGGTTGAGCAACCGTGGCCACCAGCGCGGCCCAAATAAGTAGCGGTACTAGCCAACGTCCGCGCTTTGCCCGACGGCTTACTTTTTCGGGTAACACATACTGCTGCTGTGGCAGCCACAGTGCAGCTTGTTGCGGGGCCTTCTTCGGTAGCAACCAACGAACGAGTAAGGGCAAGGGTAACAGGAGTAAAAACCAAGGTGCCGCCAGCGAGATCATGAGCGAACCTCCCGGCCATGCAGTCGCGTTGCCCAGCTAACCTGTAACCATTGCTCAGCGAGTGCTTGATAGCGCTGGGTCAACTGTGGATCAGGCGAGGCCACATAGAGCTGCGCTTGAATTTCGCTCAGATCGGCGGCGACGTCTTGTTGCATGGCTATCGGCCATGTTGATAGCCAAAAATCCGTCCAAGCTTGGCCTTGCAGATTAGCGATCTGCTCGCGCTCCCATACGGCTAAGCAGGCGCGTCGGATTGCCGTGTGAACTTCGAGGAGACTGGTTGCTGTGCTAATTTTGGATTGCGCCAACTGCACGCGTCGTCGCTGTTGTTGACGCTTGTGAATTAACTTGTACAGCGTCACCAGCATGATGACAATAAGGAGCAACAGCGCCCACCAACCCCAACTCAATGGCATAAATATAACCGGCTCGGTGACCTGAATGTCGTGCAGTTGATCAAGTGGCGAGGCTGCTAAGGCGATCGATTTCATTGCCATTACTGTGGCCTCCCGACAAACCATTGTTGCTGTACCGGTAGGGCCGCGGAAATCGCAATGTGGGCAATGCCACTGCGCCGCAGTTGTGTCGTTAAGTTGTGTTGACGCGCACTGGCTTGTTGTAACCAACTCCTATGGGTAGCAGCCTGACTTGCTGGCAGTTGGCTACGAGCGTTCTCACCCGTGCTCGATGGACTGATAATGTCAATATCTTGGCGGAAGTTGGCCGGTAATTGTCGCTCAAGGGGATCAAAAACTTGTACCGCAGTGACATTGTGGTGGCGGCGAAGTCCGCGCATTAATAGCAGCTCGTCGTCACCACATTGATAAAAGTCGCTGATGAGTACTATGTCAGTACCCGGTCGGCAGATTTGTTGCAAACGCCGCAGTTGGCTGGCCAGATTCTGCGTAGACTGTGCTGCGCTGATGGCTTGTGTTTGCAATGCCACCAGTTGTTTAAGAAGCAACAGCGCACCATGTTGGCGGCCTTGAGGTTTGATTTCATGGTGCTGATTATCGTTGTATATCAACCCGCCAATGCGGTCACCGCGTTGTACGGTGTGCCATGCCAGCCCGGCGGCTATATGCGCGGCTTGCACTGACTTTAACAACAAGGTAGAACCGAAATTCATACTTGTCCCGATGTCGACGCAAAGATAGACCGGTCGTTCTTTTTCCTCACGATACAGTTTGGTATGGGTTTTACCGGTCCGTGCTGTGACTCGCCAATCAATCGCGCGAATATCATCACCCGCTTGATAATGGCGCACTTCGTCAAACTCCATGCCACGTCCACGCGTTTTACTCAGGCGCTGACCGCTTTGGACGGTGATACCTGCCCGACGAGGAACGGGCATACGTAACGGCTGTTGGCGATAAGCCAACAACTCGGTCAGATTCAATTCGCTGCCGTTGCTATGAGCATCTTGCAACCATTGTGCTGCGCTAGCAGATGTAAAAGCCGACGACTTCATAATTACGCTACAACTCTATTGGCGACTTCAATTAGGGCGCAGGGACCAGTTCAATAATCCGATCAATGACTTGATCTGCACTGATTCCGTCTGCTTCGGCACCGTAACTTAAAATAATTCGATGGCGCAAGACATTGTGCAACAAGCTGGCGATGTCGTCTGGTGTGACAAAGTCGCGACCTGCTAACCAAGCCTTGGCACGAGCGCATCGGTCGAGAGCGATGGTTGCGCGTGGACTCGCACCAATCGCTAACCAACTGGCTAAGGTTTCGCAGTACGCTGCTGGTTGGCGAGAGGCCATAATCAAGGCAACAAGATACTCTTCAACTTCATTGGCCATGTGCAAGTCAATCAATGCCTTGCGTGCTTCGAAAATAGTGCTTTGTGACAGAGGCTCTGCCATGGTGACATGGCCCTGAATCGTTTCGCTGCGGGTCAACTGCAGAATTTTTTGTTCGGTGACCGCGTCAGGATAGTCTAAGCTTAGATGCAAGAGAAAACGGTCAAGCTGTGCTTCTGGTAGCGGATAGGTACCTTCTTGTTCGAGCGGGTTTTGGGTCGCCATGACGGTGTACAGCGCAGGTAGCTTATAGGTGTTGCGACCCACGCTGATTTGTCGTTCTGACATGGCTTCTAGCAATGCAGACTGGACTTTTGCTGGCGCACGGTTAATTTCGTCAGCAAGAATCAAATTGTGAAAGAGTGGCCCTTGCTGAAACAGAAACTCACCCGTTTCCGGACGATAAATATCGGTACCGGTTAAATCTGCAGGTAATAGGTCGGGGGTGAACTGAATGCGTTGAAAGTCGCCTTCGATACCGCTGGCCAATGCCTGTACGGCACGGGTTTTGGCTAAGCCAGGAGGCCCTTCCACCAAGAGATGGCCATCCGCCAGAATTGCAATCAAAAGATGTTCAGTCAGACTGGGTTGGCCGAGCACTTGACTGTCGAGATAGGCGTGTAACTGGTGAAAAGCGTTGACTGCGCTCATAGCTTCCTCTTCATTTATGGCGTTCGAATTGCACATCTTACGGCTATGGTTTTAATTTTCTACAATTGTGTATAGAATCGAAAGATAAATTGTGGTCTGACCACTAATACAACAGGGGTAATTTATGTCAGCTTCAGAACCGTCTGTCTCAGGACAGCGCTTGCTCACGGCTAAGGGCGACCGCATTGCGATTGTCGCCGGCTTACGTACGCCGTTTGCTAAGCAAGCCACTTACTTTCACGGTGTACCCGCAGTCGATATGGGATCGATGGTGGTACAGGAACTGATTCAGCGTACCAATTTAGACCCAGCATTGGTAGAACAATTAGTCTTTGGTCAGGTTGTACAAATGCCAGAAGCGCCGAATATCGCGCGGGAAATCGTTTTGGCGACCAGTTTACCAGTCACTTGCGATGCTTTCAGCGTCAGCCGCGCCTGTGCGACCAGTTTCCAGTCAGCAGTGAGTGCTGCCGAAGCTATGGCTGCGGGCACCATTAGCGTTGCGATTGCCGGCGGCGCTGACTCGTCTTCGGTTTTGCCGATTGGCGTTTCGAAAAAATTAGCCCGCGCTTTGGTCGACTTGAATAAAGCGCGGAGCCTCGGCCAACGCCTCAGTATTTTGAAGCGCTTAGGCTTGAAAGATTTAATGCCAGTCCCGCCGGCCGTTGCCGAATACTCAACCGGTTTGAGCATGGGCCAGACGGCTGAACAAATGGCAAAGAGCCATGGCATTAGCCGAGAAGATCAGGACAAGCTTGCCCATCGCTCGCATCAGCTCGCCCACGAGGCTTGGGAAGCCGGAAAATTAACCGACGAAGTGATGACGGCACATGTACCGCCATACAAGGACTTTATGAGTCGCGATAACAATATTCGCGCGAACTCCGACTTAGCCGGCTACGCGAAGTTGCGTCCGGTTTTTGATAAAAAACACGGCACGGTCACCGCGGCAAACTCAACGCCGCTCACCGATGGTGCATCAGCGGTGCTGATGATGACTGAAAGTCGCGCCAAAGAGCTCGGCTATACGCCATTAGGTTACATTCGTAGTTATGCGTTCAGTGCCATCGATGTCTGGGAAGATATGCTGATGGGACCGTCGTATGCGACTCCAATTGCATTAGATCGCGCGGGCATGACGCTGAATGATCTGACCCTGATTGATATGCATGAGGCTTTCGCTGCACAAACTTTAGCCAACGTAAAAGCCTTCGCCAGTCAGAAATTCGCCGCCGAGAAACTCGGTCGCAGCAGCGCGATTGGTGAAATTGATGAAGCGAAGTTTAATGTTATGGGTAGTTCACTTGCTTATGGCCATCCGTTTGCAGCAACCGGCGCTCGGATGATGACGCAGGCCTTGAATGAATTACATCGTCGCGGTGGTGGAACCGCATTAACGACCGCGTGTGCAGCAGGTGGTTTGGGTGCAGCAGTAATCTTGGAGACAGAATAATGGCTAACGCAGAGACGAAAAGCGCCTTCCAACTAGACATTCGTGACAACGGCATTGGTGTGATCACCATCGACGTGCCGGGCGAAAGTATGAATACGCTAAAGGCAACGTTCGCCGATGAAGTTGCGGATTTGATGGCGCGGATTGAACGCGAGAGTGGCTTGAAAGGCTTGGTCTTTATCAGTGGCAAGCCAAGTTCGTTTGTCGCGGGTGCCGATATTCGCATGATTAACGAGTGTGAATCTGCAGCGGATGCAGAGAGCTTGGCGCGGCAAGGACAAGCTTTATTTGATCGTTTAGAAGCGATGAAGATTCCGGTTATTGCGGCGATTCATGGCCCAGCGTTAGGTGGCGGATTAGAACTTGCTTTAGCCTGTCATGCGCGTGTGGTCAGTGATTCGCCGAAAACTGTGTTGGGTGTGCCGGAAGTTCAGCTTGGTTTATTGCCTGGCTCGGGTGGTACTCAGCGCTTACCGCGTTTGGTCGGGGTGCAGAATGCGCTGACCTTGATGCTAACTGGCAAGCAATTACGACCGAAACAAGCGTTGAAGATGGGCTTGGTGGATGAAATTGTGCCGCAAAGTATCTTGCTTGAAGCGGCTATAGAATTTGCGCTGAAAGGCAAGCCGAAAAAGAAGAAGCCGCAACTGAACTTAGTGGGTAAAGTTTTAGAAGGCCCAATGAGCTCTGTGCTGTATAAGAAGGCGCGTGAACAAGCGCAGAAGAAGGCGCTTGGTAATTATCCAGCGATCGACAAGATTATCGATACGGTCATGCACGGCATGAGCAAAGGCATGCAGGCTGGTTTAGAGTACGAAGCCAAGCAGTTCGGTGAACTGGCGATGACTGAGGTGTCTTATCAGTTACGCAATATCTTCTTTGCCACAACTGAAATTAAGAAAGAAACCGGTGCCGATGGTGTGCAACCGGAGACAGTCAAGAAAGCGGGCGTGCTTGGTGGCGGTCTGATGGGTGGTGGTATTGCCCATGTGAGTATTAACAAAGCCAAGGTGCCGGTGCGCTTGAAAGACATTAATCAAGAAGGCATTAAGAATGCTTTAGCCTATCACCACAAGTTATTGCAGCCGAAAGTGCAGCGCAAAATCATGCGCCAGTCACAACTGCAACAAGAGTTGTTGATGTTGACGGGCACAGTGGACTATTCCGGCTTTAAAGACACGGATATCGTGGTTGAAGCCGTGTTTGAAGATCTCAGCCTGAAGCAGCAGATGGTGGCTGACATCGAAATGAACGCTGCTAAACATACGATCTTCGCGACCAATACGTCGTCGTTACCGATTACCAAAATTGCCGCCAAAGCCGAACGCCCGGAACAGGTGATTGGCCTGCATTACTTTTCGCCGGTGGAGAAAATGCCATTAGCGGAAATTATTACCCATGCAGGAACGTCGCAGCAGACCATTGCAACGACCGTTGAATTCGCCAAGCGCCAAGGAAAGACTCCAATTGTTGTGCGTGACGGTGCTGGTTTTTACGTCAATCGTATTCTTGCGCCGTACATGAACGAAGCGGCACGACTATTGCTGGCTGGAGAGCCGATCGAAGTGCTCGACAAAACCTTGGTCAAATTTGGCTTCCCAGTCGGGCCGATCACGTTATTAGATGAAGTGGGTATTGACGTTGCAGGTAAGGTCGCGCCGATTCTTGCTGATGAATTGGGTGACCGTTTCAAAGCGCCAGATGCCTTCAGTAAATTGCTTGATGACGGCCGCAAAGGTCGCAAGAGCAACAAAGGTTTCTATCTCTATGGCAGCAAGAAAAAAGGCAAAGAAGTCGACAGTTCGGTCTACCGTTTATTCGGTATCACACCTGCGGCCAAGCTTGATAAAGACGTCATGATCGAGCGTTGCGTGCTGCCGATGTTGAACGAGGCGGCTTGGTGTCTGCAAGAAGAGATTATCCGCTCGCCACGCGACGGTGATATCGGTGCAATCTTTGGCATTGGTTTCCCGCCATTCCGTGGCGGCCCGTTCCGTTACATGGACAGCCTCGGTGTGAAGCATGTCGTTGAGCGCTTGCAGCATTATGCGGAGACCGAAGGCGAACGTTTCCAACCTTGCCAATTGTTGCTTGATATGGCGGCCGCGGGTGACTCCTTCTATACAAAATAATTGATTTATCTTTTAGGCTAAAACCCGCGCATTGCGCGGGTTTTTTGTTGGCGTCTCTGGAAATACATGCTATATATCAATCATATTTAATTAGATAGAATATATTTAATCATAATTGATCAATTAAATGAAAAGTCAAGAGCTGTTAGTATTACTCGGAAAGTTGATTAAGCGTGAACGTGCTTTGCGTATGGATCAACACGAATTCGCTACCCGTCTCGGTTGTGGCGTGGCCACTGTATCGCGAATGGAGCGCGGTCTAGCCGTGAATGCGGGTACCCTATTTGCTGCGCTCGAGCTCTTGGATATTTTAGATCCCCTGATTGTCGCCACTGATAATCTACTCGTTGAACGACTCGATGCACCGCAACGCAAGCGCAGTCGAATGGAGGACAAATACGCAAATGACTTCTGATGCTTACGTATTTGTCGAGGGATTGGAACAAGAGCCGGTTATTTGCGGACGTTTCTGGTATGACGCTCAGTATCGCATCGGCCGTTTTGTTTACGGTCAATCGTGGCTGGCGCGCGGGGATGCTTTTGCACTCGATCCGATTCATTTACCGCTAACCGATCAAGTCCAAACCACACGTTTACATAAAGGGATTTTTGGCGTGCTGCATGATGCAGGCGCTGACTCTTGGGGGCGTCAACTCATTGGCCAGCTGCGCAAGACGAAGCCGCAAAATGAATTGGAATACTTGATTGCGGGGGCATCGATGGGTGTCGGTGCGTTGACGTTTAGTTTATCGCGCAGCAAAGTTAAGCCAAAAGTCTCACGTAATTCTTTGGATAATCTCGAGTTATTAATTGCGGGCAAAAACAGTATCCTTAAATCTGAGCGTGTTTCGGTTGAGGTTAAAAAGGCGTTTCAATACGGCGACTCAATGGGGGGAGCACGTCCGAAGACAGTTCTACAGCATCAGGGGCAGCTGTATTTAATCAAGTTTAATCGCGCTGATGACCTCATGAATATAGCGCGGGTAGAGCACGCGGCGATGTCGATGCTGGCTGAACTTGATGGTCTTGATGTGGCTGAAACAGAAGTCATAAGAGGCACTGAGGACATCCTGATGATTAAGCGTTTTGATCGCCAAGGTATCGATGTTTCTCATCACTTTCTCAGCGCAAATAGTCTGTTGACTGAAGGTGCAGTGAGTAGCGAGTCTTTAGCGACGTGGTATTCCTATGCGAGTCTCGCCGAATTTTTACGCAAACAGAGCGCAAACCCAAACGATGCAACACAACTGTTCAAGCGCATGGTATTTAATGCATGTATCGGAAATACCGACGATCACTCGCGAAATCATGCAGTTCTGTATGATCTCCAAGCAAAAAGTTGGCGCTTATCACCAGCCTACGATGTGCTTCCGATTAATAACCATCGACAGCATGCACTGGGTCTCGGAGAACAGGGACGGCTTGCAACGGTCGAGAACTTAATGTCACAGTGTAAGCGCTTCGGTCTGCAGTCGTATAAAGCTAAGCGAATCATTGACGACGTTGTTGATGTGACCAAGCAATGGCCCGATTACTTTGCGAAAAAAGGTGTTGCTGAGGGCGATTTAGAGCTTCTCAGAGGCGTAATTCCTCAGCTTGATTAATGCTGTACGAGAGGGTTTCTGTAGGAAATCAAATGGATTGTGTCATTTCGTTTCGTTTTCACTGGACGACTGCAGGCTCATCGCACAGCGTTCGGTGTGAAAACGACTGGTAAAAAATTCCTGAATAGCGGTGAGTGAGAGCTCGTCTACTTGTCCACAGATCTGGCTTGCCAAGGCAAAATTAGCAAAGTTATTGATAATTGAACCCCAGTAACGCTGCGCGCGTACCCGTAAGCTTGGCGCTGCTTCTTGCATTTGCCGAATGACACTCTGTTGGGCATTCGCAAACTCTGCCGGTGCGAGGGTATTGAGTTCACTGGCAAAGTCTGCCAAGAAGGCTTCCATGGCGTGTTGCAATGCTTCTGGTGAGGTATGTGGTGATTGGATGTAACACAGCAAACCGGGCAGGCCGTGCATCGGCACATAACTGCTACCGACTAAATAGCCGAGCTGTTGTTGGGTACGTAATTGATTAAAAAAGCGTGGGCCGAGCAGCTGATTGATCACCAAGAAAGCTGCCTTTTCATACAAGTCGGTCGTGTGTCCTTGTACAAACAATGCGCAGGCGTGATCGGTATGTTCACTATGGAACCGCGTTTCGCTCATGCCGCTGGATAGCCGCTTTACGGTTCGTTGAACCTGCAACCGCGGCTGACTGACAATCGGCAATGATTGTTTTACCCAGTTCGCTAAGTTTTGCGCGGTAGTCGTGTCGATGTCGCCGTGGGTCAAGAGGATGACTTGAGCGTCGCGCAGCATTCCGGGCAGCAAATTGCAGTAGAGTTCAAAGTCGAGATCATCAATGCTCGCCGCTAATTCTTGGGCAGTGTAAGCGCCGTATTGCAGCTGGTGATGCAAGAGAGCAAACAGGTGGTTAATCGGTTTGTTTTGATTCATCGCCTGCCATTCGCGCTGCAACTGTTTGCGTACGGTTTGGAATTGTTGCTCACTGCTGCGATGCTCAGCAAGGCTGCGCATGAGTGCTTTGAATAGCTCAGGTTGTTGATCGGAAAAGCCGGCGATGTGCAACGTCACACCGGACTGCTGCGGAAATAAGTTAAAGTGCATGCCCGCGACTTCGGCAGCATAAAATTGTTCATTGAGATCTTCCAGAGCGAGTTCACACCAAATTCGACTAATCGCATTATTGCGCGCATTGGCCGTGGTCATTGGCAGTCGCAAGGACAAATAGATGTGCGCTTGAGGTTCCCGAAAGGTCGCATCTTGCAAATGCCAAAGCGTCACGCCAGCTGGCGCTTTTAACGTATTCGGCCAGTAACCATTACGTTCATCGGTAGCGCTTTCCGGCAGTTTGTCGACGAGCGGTAATGCTTCAATTCGTTTGGGAATATACGGATTAGCGCTGGGTGATTGGAGTGCTTCGAAGCCCTTTGGCGTTTGCTGGAAGCGCTGCTTTTGTGCTGTGGTTAGCGCTTCAATGCGATACTCCGCCCCATAATAATGTCCGATTTGGTCGGTTTCGACCTCGCGGTGAATAAGCGTGATCCGACTCCGTTCCGGTGTCATTTCGGCGAGTAAACGCTGGGCGAACTGATGGCGCAAACCGTCCATGCGATAATCACCACTAATCACATGTTGAGGCTGATAATGCAGCATATTAATCGATAGCTGAGCTGCGAGATCGATTGGCCGTTGCGATTCAGGGAAACGGTAATTCAATTCCTGCATCTGCTGCCGCTCCGCATAGAGATCGTCACGTAAACCTTGTGTGGCGATTTCGCGAATGGCGTAGTAGCAGGCCTGCAAAATCTCGTCGATGTGCTCGAGCCCATCGTCAGTGAGCAATATATTCAAATTAAAGTCTTTGAAGTTATAGCCACTCATACCACCGCCGGCAGAGAGCTCACTGATCCAATGTTTGCTGCGTAATACACTACACAAACTTCCCGGGCCTTCATCACCGAGAAGATGGGCAATGAACGACGTAGTTTTGTGTAAATAATCGCTATTAATTTCTGGAAACGAAAAGGTGACAATTAGGCGGCTCGACTCTTTCAGTGGCCGCACGTAAATCATGCTACCGAGTTGTTCAGGCAAATAGATTGGCGTTTCCGGCAACGCTTCCGGTAACCGACTACTGGGCAATACATTGAATGGCTTGGCGAGTGCTTCAAGTTCGTCCATTGATTGCGGGCCGATAAGCACCAGTGCGGCGTTCGCAGCGGTGTAATAGGTTTGCCAATAGTCGCGCAGACGCTGGTGCATGGGCAAATCATCTCGGTCAGCCAGGGTTTGTGCATTACCAACTGAGAACTTAGCAAAAGGGTGGTGCGGATTAGCGGTCAACTTATGCACTTCATACAATCGCCGTAATTCATCTTGGCGCTTGAGTTGGTATTCGGCTTCGATCGACTGCCGTTCTTTTTCAACCCATTCTTTGGCAAATAAAGGTTCGGTGAACAGGCAGCGAAAGTGCTCGAGGATCGCGCTGAATGCATCTGGGCGGACGGTCAGGTAATAGTTGGTGTGCTCGGTGGCCGTCCACGCATTGTAGTGACCGTTGGCAGCCTGAACCGCTTCGGCAAAAGACTCGGGCGCGGGAAACGAGTGACAACCTAAGAACAGCATGTGTTCAAGAAAATGTGCAACACCCGCTGCGTCTTCTGGATCTTGAAAATGTCCGGTATTCACTGCAAAGGATGCCGCTGACTGAGTTAAGTTGGGATTGTGTGCAAGTAATACCGGCAAGCCATTGTCCAGCCAAATCCACCGATAAGCGTGCGGATCATGAGGGCTGGACTCTGGTATAAACGCGTTGTGCGTCGTCTGCATGCGGTATTTCCTTTCCAGTGCTTCGGATTTCGGAGGTGCTGCAATACCGCTTCAGCACAGCAAAAACTTATTGTTCCAGCGGTGTGTAAAAGTCGGCGTGAGGCTCGTAGTCACCAGTGACTGAGGTTAAGCGACCGTCTTCAAAATTTAAGGTCATTTGCCGTAACTGCACGTCGCCGCGACCTGGCTTGAGACGGAACAAATAATGCCATTCATTGCTGGCAAAGGCATTTTCAGCAACGGGTGCTCCTAATACGAAGCGGACTTGCTCTTGGGTCATACCGACTCGCAAGTTATCAACATCACGTTGCTCGATATAGTTGCCCTGAGGAATGTCAATTTTGTAGACCAAAGGGTCGATCACTGCGCAGTGAGTCAGCAGCAGCGTTGCTGCAATAGCAAGTGGTATTCTCATAATTCTTCCGATTTCTCTAATGTAGGAACAAATCTTATCGCAAAAACCGCCCGTTATACCAGAGGCAAACCACGGTTAATTTTTTTCGTGCGTGTATTGGTCTGCTGTTTTGCGTAGAAGTTCCCGTCAACCAGAGGGCTGACGGGATTTAATCGGTTTAGCTTGCCAATAACTCGCGAGCATTAGCCAGTGAATGATCGGTGACAACGTCACCCGCAAGGAGGCGTGCGAGCGCATGGACACGATCATCCTGTTGTAAGGATTGCATTGAGGTAATGGTTTGGCCGTTGTGGGCTTCTTTGCTGACAAACAAGTGCTGATGAGCACGCGCGGCAACTTGTGGTAAATGGGTAACACAAATGACCTGATTGTTTTCCCCTAACGCTTGTAGCAATTTACCAACGGTTGTTGCGGTTGGGCCGCTCACACCGACATCGACTTCATCAAAAATGAGTGTTGGCAATGCGCCTTGGCCAGCGGTCAGTACCTGAATGGCGAGGCTAATCCGTGATAACTCACCACCGGATGCGACTTTTGCGATCGGCTGCAGAGGCTGACCGGCGTTAGCGCTGACGGTAAAGATGACCTGTTCAATGCCTTGAGCCGAAGCGAAATCGTCTGCATGACTGGTTATTTTTACTTTAAACTCACCATCAGGAATATTTAGCTTATGCATGCTGTCGGTGACTTTGAGGGCGAGATCGTCAGCTGCTTTTTGGCGGCTTATGGTTAACTGTTTGGCGCTTTCAATGAAGTGTTCATGCGCAGCTTTAATTTCTGGGTCTAAATCCGCCAATCGTGTTTCAGCAGCATTAAGTTCGGCAAGTTCAGTGCTGATACTGGTAAGCAAATCGCCGAGCTGCTCAGGTGCCACCTGATGCTTCCGTGCGAGCTGCAAGGCAGCGCTCATCCGCTTTTCGCAATCGGCAAGTGACTCAGGATCAAGTTCGACATGATCTTGATAGTGGCGCAGTTCGCGTGCAGCTTCTTCTACTTGGACACTTGCTTCGCTCAACAAGGCGACGACAGGTTCTAGCTGCGCATCAAGCGATACGCTATTTTGTAGCCGCTCAATGACGCCTTGAATCAGGTTGTACACATTATTGTGTTCACCGTCGTATAAGGAGTTCAGTGCAAACTGACTGTCTGCAAGTAATTCTGAAGCATTGGCGAGGCGTTTATGGTCACTTTCGAGTTCCGCATAAGCGTCGGCACTCAGTGCTGCTTCTTGTAATTCTTTGACCTGATAATCAAGAAGTTGCTGGCGCGCTTCCTGCGCGTCTTGCTGGCTTTGTAAGCGTTGCTTTTCCCGTACCAGTCGGCGCCACTCACGATAGGCTGCGCTAGTGCTATTCAGCAACGATGAATGGCCAGCATACTGATCGAGCAACTGCAATTGATACTCTGGCTTCATCAACAGATGATGGTCATGCTGACCGTGAATACTGACTAAATGGCTGCCGAGTTCTTTAAGCAAGTTCATGGGCACCGGTGCGCCATTAATGAAGCCCTTCGAACGACCTTCACTAGTAATCACACGGCGGACAATACATTCTTCATCAGCATCAATGCCGAGCTCATGTTCGTCGAGCCAAGTTTGCACTCGGGGCAAGCCTTGAATTTGAAAGCAGGCAGTAATTTCGGCTTTTTCACTGCCATTGCGCACCATCCCGGTTTCCGCTCGCGCACCTAAACAGAGGCTAAGGGCGTCAAGCGCGATGGATTTACCGGCGCCGGTTTCTCCGGTGATTGCGGTCATACCGGATTGAAAGTCGATGGTGAGTTCATCAACGATGGCAAACTGTCGAATATGCAAATGAGTGAGCATGGCTGGGCCTCGCGATAGCATTTACGGATACTGTTGTTATATACAGTAAATATACAGTAGTTATCCAGTAGTGCAAGAGGCTGTTGAAAAAATATTCAGAAGAGGCGACTACCCCAGTTCAATTTATTGCGCAGCACGTGATAATAGTTGTAGTTGAGAGGATGGATCAGCCTTAAAGGCTTCTGCTGCCGTTGAATAATAATTTCCGCGCCGGCGCTTACCGGTAACTTCATGTGGCCGTCGCAACTAATGTGCAAGGGTTGGTCGTCGGGGGCGACTAAAATTTTCACTACGCTATCGCCGCTGACGACAATCGGCCGACTGCTCAGTGTATGAGGAAACATGGGGACGAGCGTCATGGCGTTTAACCCCGGTGTTAGAATAGGGCCGCCGGCGGACAGTGAATAAGCGGTTGAACCGGTAGGGGTTGCCACAATTAAACCGTCGGAACGTTGGCTAAATACAAATTGACCATCGACTTGCACTTCGAACTCAACCATGTGCGCCACCTGGTCCGAGTGCAATACCACCTCATTCATGGCGTTATTCCGCTGGCTAACGACGCCATTTAACTCGACGCGAGCATCAAGCAAAAAGCGATGTTCAGTATGGTACTTGCCTTTGAGAACCTCGCGCAGTTGTGCTGCCGCTTCGTCGGGCGATAAATCAGTAAGAAACCCCAAGTTACCGCGGTTGACGCCAATAACTGCAATATCGTACAAACTGAGTTCCCGTGCAGCACCCAGCATTTTGCCGTCGCCCCCAATCACAATGGCTAATTCGGCGCGTTGACCGATATCGGCAACTGAGCAACGTTCGATTTCTTGCGGCAGTATGTGCACCGGACCGTTCTCATCGGCAAGCACGGTATAGCCTTCAGCAATTAAGAGAGCTGCAACTTGCAACAAGGTTTCTTGCGCTGTTGTCGATTCATTTTTGCTCAATAAGCCAACCACCTGAAAGGGTGGGTGACTGTTGCTATCAGTCTGGTTCACGGCCATTCGAACTCCTCGTTCAATTAATCTTCCATAAGCTACGGACTTTGTTTGCGCAGATCAATATCCAAGGCGAGCAGAATTGACGTTAAATTTCCTGTCGAAAAAAAATAAATGCTTGAAATAAAATTCGCTGACCCCATATCCGATGCAAGCTAGAGTTTTGGTGCGGTCAATAAGGTGCCGCATAGGTTTAAGTTTCAGTGACGGAGAATGGCATGAGTACGCAAGGCCAACCAGAAGATCAGAAGCACAATGACGCCAATCAGGTTGAAGAAGGTGCTGAACAAGTAAGCGACGCGGCGGAGGCAGTCACGACTGACGAAGCGAGCGAGCAAGCTGAAGTTTTGAGCGAGCGCGAAGCCGAGCTTGAACAACAGGTGCAGAACTTGCGTCAAGAATTGCAGAACGAACGGGATAAAGCGTTGCGCGTTGCCGCTGAAGCAGAGAACGTGCGTCGCCGGGCATCCCTCGAAGTCGAAAAGGCGCGTAATTTTGCCTTGGAAAAATTTGCCGGTGAGTTATTAACCGTCATCGACAATTTAGAGCGGGCGTTGCAGAGCATTGACCGTGAAGACGAAGCCCAAGCCCAAGTTGCTGAAGGTATCGACATGACGCACAAAGGTTTTGTGCACACGATTGAAAAATTCGGCATGGAGGTGGTGGACCCGCAGGGTCAGCCATTTAACCCGCAACTGCATGAAGCCATGGGCATGCAAGAACACGCAGAGCTACCAGCCAATACTGTGCTGTATGTGATGCAGAAAGGCTATACCTTGAATGGCCGCTTGTTGCGTCCAGCCATGGTGATGGTCTCGAAAGCGCCAGAATAACTGGCCGCAAAAAAACCTTATTAAATGTATTGAAATCTTTACGGGTCGTCCCCAAATAGTAGACATCCCGGAACCAATTTGAAAGTGTGGAGATAGTTATGGGTAAAATCATTGGTATCGATTTAGGCACCACCAACTCTTGTGTCGCCATCATGGATGGTGACAAAGCACGCGTGATTGAAAACGCGGAAGGCGATCGTACAACTCCGTCAGTGGTTGCTTTTGCCGATGACGGTGAAGTGTTAGTCGGTGCGCCGGCAAAACGCCAAGCAGTTACGAACCCGAAAAATACCTTGTTTGCGATTAAGCGTTTAATCGGTCGTCGTTTTGAAGACGAAGAAGTTCAGCGTGACATCGGCATCATGCCCTTTGGTATTGCCAAAGCAGACAATGGTGACGCATGGGTAGAAGTGAAAGGCGAGAAGAAAGCGCCACCACAAATTTCTGCCGAAGTGCTGAAGAAAATGAAGAAAACTGCAGAAGACTATCTCGGTGAGAAAGTCACTGAAGCAGTGATTACCGTACCAGCCTACTTTAACGATGCTCAGCGCCAAGCAACTAAAGACGCGGGTCGCATTGCTGGTCTGGAAGTAAAACGGATTATTAACGAGCCAACCGCAGCGGCACTTGCCTACGGTATGGACAAGAAGTCGGGCGACCGTACGGTTGCAGTTTACGACTTAGGTGGTGGTACGTTTGATATCTCAATTATTGAAATTGACGAAGTCGACGGCGAGCACACCTTCGAAGTTCTGGCGACCAACGGTGACACACACCTCGGTGGTGAAGACTTTGATAACCGTGTCATCAACTACTTAGTCGAGCAGTTTAAGAAAGACCAAGGCATTGATTTGCGCAAAGATCCATTGGCGATGCAACGTCTGAAAGAAGCAGGCGAGAAAGCTAAAATCGAGCTTTCGTCAGCGCAGCAAACGGAAGTGAACTTACCGTATATCACGGCGGACGCAAGCGGTCCGAAGCACATGGCCATTAAACTAACACGCTCGAAGCTCGAGTCGCTGGTTGAAGACATGGTGCAGAAAACCCTTGAGCCGGTGAAGCAAGCACTTGCTGACGCAGGTCTGAAAGTGGGTGACATCAACGACATTATTTTGGTCGGTGGTCAAACACGGATGCCGAAAGTTCAACAAATCGTTGCTGACTTCTTTGGTAAAGAAGCGCGCAAAGACGTCAACCCAGACGAAGCAGTTGCCGTTGGTGCTGCGGTGCAAGCCGGCGTTCTACAGGGTGACGTGAAGGACGTTCTGTTGCTAGACGTGTGCCCATTGTCGCTCGGTATTGAAACTATGGGCGGTGTGATGACCACGTTAATTGAGAAGAATACGACGATTCCAACGAAGAAGTCGCAAACCTTCTCGACCGCGGATGACAACCAGTCAGCGGTAACCATTCACGTGCTGCAAGGTGAGCGTAAGCGTTCGTCTGACAACAAGTCACTTGGCCAGTTTAACTTGGAAGGTATTCGTCCAGCTGCACGTGGTGTGCCGCAAATCGAAGTTACCTTCGATATCGACGCGGACGGTATTTTGCATGTGTCGGCGAAAGACAAAGACACCGGCAAAGAGCAGAAGATCACGATCAAAGCGTCTTCTGGTCTGAGCGATGACGAAGTCGAAAAAATGGTTCGCGACGCGGAAGCGCACGCGGAAGAAGACAAGAAGTTTGAAGAAATGGTGCAAGCGCGTAACCAAGCTGATGCTTTAGTTCACGCCACCAAGAAGCAAGTTGAAGAAGCTGGCGATGAACTGCCTGCGGATGACAAGACGGCGATTGAAGGTGCCATTAGCGAGCTAGAAGATGCCATCAAAGCGAGTGACAAAGACGCAATTGAAGCGAAGTCACAAGCGCTGATGGAGAAGTCTGCGAAGTTGATGGAAATTGCCCAGCAGAAAGCTCAGCAGCAGCAAGCGAGCGGTGCCGATAGCAGTGCGGCGAGCGATGCAGCCGACGATGTGGTCGATGCTGAGTTTGAAGAAGTGAAAGACGACGAGAAAAAGTAAGACGCTCGCGTGATTCATGACTAAGTAGCACGGGCGTTTCCTTCGGGGACGCCCGTGTGTGTGTCTGCAACAGGCGCGTAAAACCCAAGTAAATTGTGGCGAGAATTTATGGCTAAACCTGATTATTACCAAGTCCTTGGCGTGGCAAAAGACGCTGGCGAACGCGATATTAAGAAAGCGTACAAAAAGCTGGCAATGAAGTATCACCCAGACCGTACAAAGGGCGATAAAGAACTTGAAGCTAAGTTTAAGGAAGTCAAAGAAGCGTACGAAATTCTGAACGATCCGGAGAAACGCCGGATGTACGATCAGTATGGTCATGACGCTTTTGATCAAGCGCGCGGAGGCCCCGGTGGCTTTGGTGGCGGTGGTGCTGACTTCTCGGACATTTTTGGTGACGTGTTTGGCGATATCTTCGGCGGTGGCCGTCGTGGTGGCGGACGTCGCGCGCAACGTGGCGCCGATCTACGTTATGATATTGAATTGACGCTCGAAGAAGCCGTACGCGGTAAAGAAGTAGAAATTCGTATTCCGCGCATGAGCCACTGTGATGACTGTGACGGCACGGGTTCTGCCGACGGCGGGACTCCAGCAACTTGTGATTACTGTCATGGCGCAGGTCAAATTCAAGTGCGTCAGGGCTTCTTTGCGGTGCAACAGACCTGTCCTCAGTGTCATGGTCGCGGCACGATTGTGAAGAATCCTTGCCGTAGCTGCCATGGTCATGGCCGTGTGGAAAAAACTAAGACCCTGAATGTGAAAATTCCGGCTGGTGTCGATACCGGTGATCGCGTGCGCTTAAGCGGCGAAGGCGAAGCAGGTGAGCATGGCGCACCGAGCGGCGATTTGTACGTGCAGGTGCATGTGCGGGAACACAAAATCTTCAAGCGTGATGGCAATAACCTCTATTGCGAAGTGCCAATTAGCTTTACCCACGCAGCGCTCGGTGGCGAAGTGGAAGTGCCAACGTTAGATGGCCGGGTTAAGCTGAAGATCCCAGCGGAGACGCAAACTGGCAAGATGTTCCGTTTACGTGGAAAAGGCGTGAAGTCAGTGCGTTCTGGTGCGATTGGCGACTTGGTGTGTAAAGCAGTGATTGAAACGCCTGTGAACTTATCGGCGAAACAGAAAGCCATGTTGAAGGAACTGGAAGACTCGATGGGGGTTGGCGATGAAGCAGCTCGCTATCGTCCGAAAGAGCGCGGTTTCTTTGATGGGGTGAAGAAGTTTTTTGATGATTTGACGGGTAATTAACGGCAACTGAATCGTTGGTTTTAATTGATTGACCGAAAATGCCAATTCAGTAATGGATTGGCATTTTTTGTTGCCTTTTGCGTATCTAGATGTGTATCGAGTGGCCAAAAACTGTTTGTAAGAGTTTGTTTAATGTGAGCGATAAGGCTTTGTATTCTAACGAGGTCAACTCTATACTTTATGGTAACTAGTGATTTTATATCACTCAATAAGGAGAGTTTGATGAAGCCATTCATGAAGTTGCTGACTGTCGTCGTGACCGTCATTGTGGTTGCCGCCTGTACGACGTCACCGACAGGACGTAAGCAGTTGAATTTCTTTTCTGGCAGCGCGTTGAATTCCATGGGTGCCGAAGCGTTTGCGCAGATTAAGCAAGAAGAAAACGTGTCGAGCGATGCAGAGCTCAATCAGTATGCGCAGTGTATTGCTGACGCCATTATTGAAGTGCTTCCGCAAGAATATAGCCATATTGAATGGGAAGTTGTGGTATTTGAGTCAGCGACGATTAACGCTTTTGCTTTGCCGGGTGGTTATATTGGTTTTTATACCGGTATTTTGAAACTGGCGGAGAATGAACATCAGGTAGCAGCAGTGATGGGTCACGAAATTGGTCACGTCATGGCCGACCACAGTAGTGAACGTTTATCGACGAACCTGTTAATCAGTGCCGGCTTGTTAACGGCTGATATCGCCACTTCGAATCGTTCTGCCGGACAGCGGGCGATGATCATGGCCGGACTAGGAATAACCAGTCAACTTGCAGTGGCATTGCCGTATAGCCGTCGTCACGAGTCTGAAGCCGATGAAATAGGCCTCGATCTAATGGCTCGGGCTGGCTTCCAACCGGATCAAGCGCCGCGTTTGTGGGAGCTGATGGCACAAGCCGGTGGCGGTGGTACACCCGAACTCTTGTCGACGCACCCTTCGCCTGACAGCCGGATTCGCGATTTAACCAACCAAATTCCACGCGTCATGCCCTATTACGAAGAACGAGCGCGGCAGGGGCGTTTAACCCGTTGTCCGCGTCCGTCAAAGCTGGATCAAATGCATGAAGAGGAAGCATAAAGAATTGATCTAAGTAAGATGAATCTATTCTTTCCGAAAAACCGTTCTGAACAGTACAGTGCCTGATCAGAACGGTTTTTTTGTTTTAGGCTTGAGGTTGCGGTGGTGAGAGTCTGCTTCCTCTTGTCTGCTTCTTTTTCGACGTCTAGCCGGCGGTGAGAAAACTCCAATTCGACGGGATTAGTATGTTAAAAGCTTGGTTTGCAATTCCATTTTGGCAGCGGGTGCTCGGTGCGTTTGTGCTTGGCGCCTTGCTTGGTTTTGGTCTTCCCGAAATTGGCGCAGCGATGCAACCGCTTGGGCAGTTGTTTGTGCGCTCGATTCAAATGCTGGTAGCGCCGCTCATTCTATTTGCGATTGTGAGCAGTATCACCAGCATGCAAAGTCACAACAACCTCGGTCGCTTAGCGTCGAAGACCGTTGGTTTATTCCTACTCACCGCATTCATTGCCAGTGCGATTGGCCTCGCTGTGGGTACCTTAATGGACCTAACACCAACCGTCGAGTTAACCGCAGGTGAGGTGGTTGAACGTGATATTCCGCCCGTCTCGCAAGTGCTGTTGAGTGTGATTCCGACCAACCCATTTGCGGCGCTGGTGGAAGGCCGCGTGCTGCAAATTATCTTTTTTGCCGTGTTGTTAGCGATTGCACTAAACACGTTGAAAGAGAAAGCAGCACCAGTGCGTGATTTCTTTAACGCTGGTGCTGAGGTCATGTATCAAATCACGCGTTACGTCTTGGAGCTCACGCCAATTGGGGTATTCGGTTTAATGGCTTGGGTGGTCGGCACCTATGGCTTAGAAATGCTCTTGCCACTTGGCAAATTCATTGTTGCGATTTATATAGCCTGCTTAATTCATATTATTTTTGTTTACGGTAGTTTGGTGCGTTGGGGCGCAAAAATTAAGCTCATGCAATTTTTCCGAGCTATTTTCCCAACTCAGGTGATTGCTTATTCGACCTCAAGTAGCTTTGGCACCTTGCCGTCAACGCTGAAAACGACCACCGAACGCTTGGGCGTTAAAAAAGAATATGCCAGTTTCTCGTTGCCACTCGGCGCAACCATTAATATGGATGGCTGCGGTGGTATTTACCCGGCGATAGCCGCTATATTTATCGCGCATTTATACGGTATTCCACTTGGTTTTACCGAGTATGCCATTATTATGGTCACGGCAACCTTGGCATTGATTGGTACCGCTGGCGTTCCTGGCTCAGCCATGGTCATGTTAACGGTCACCTTGTCTGCGGTCGGTCTGCCACTTGAAGGCATTGCATTTATTGCCGCAATTGACCGAATTATTGATATGATGCGCACAGCGACAAATGTCACCGGTGACATGGCAGTGTCCGCAACTGTGGCACGTTCGGAGAATATGATTGATGAAGATATACTGAACGCAGAACTGGCGCGTCAACGTGGTGTGAATGATGAAAGCGTAAACACTTCATCGGCATCAGGTTCAAAGTAGGGTTAAACGAGAGCAAAACAAGGGAACGCATGACTGCACACATGACAACACAAATTAAACTCGCCGTAGTCGGGGCCAGCGGTCGTATGGGCCGGGAAGTTATCCGGGCGGTGGCGAAGCATGAAGGCTTCACACTCGCCGCAGCAATCGGCCGCGCTGGGTCCGACAGTATTGGTGTTGATAGTGGCCTGTTAGCGTATGGTCAAGCCAATGGCGTTACGCTGACTGACGATCTGCAAGCGCTTGCCGGCGTTGATGCGGTGATCGATTTTGCCTTACCTGAGGGACTCGAAGAACGTGTTGAGGCTTATGCTGAGTTGGCTAAACCTGCGGTTATCTGTGTGACAGGTTTAAGTGAGGTAGGTCGCGATGCGTTGGCCCTTGCCGCAACTTCAGTGCCAATTGTCTATGCAGCAAATACCAGCGTTGGCGTGAATTTATTGGCGGCCTTGACTGAGCAAGCGAGTGCCGTGTTTGGCCGTGATGCGGATATCGAAGTTCTCGAAGCGCACCATACCCGTAAAGTCGATGCACCGTCAGGCACCGCGTTGTTTTTAGGTGAGGCAGCAGCTCGTGGCCGTGGCCAAGTACTCGACGATGTTGCCGAGCTAAACCGTAATGCCGATGACCATCAGTACCAGAAAGGCAGTATTGGGTTTGCGACGCTGCGGGCTGGCGATATCGTTGGTGAACATACTGTTTATCTGGTCGTTGGTGGTGAACGGATTGAATTAAGCCACCGTGTAGCTAATCGTAGTACCTTTGCTGACGGTGCACTGCGTGCCGCCGCATGGTTGGCAACAGAAAAAAAACCACAGATTTATGCGATGAAGGACGTCCTCGGACTAGACTAGAAAGTCGATTTTTCGTAGAATACGAACAATTTGCCGAACGCCGGCAAGCACAGGTGCAGCCATCCGTTCGCCGCTTACTTTTTCACTCTATCCATATAAAGGATCGCTCAGCGCGCTCCTTTCGACTAAACGCAAGCTGTGTTTAGTGTCCGGTATAAGGAAGGGGATAGCGTAAAGAGTAACGAAACTGAAGTGGGTCTGGCTGTGCATGATTCGGTGTAAAGCGGGGAAGTGAAAGCAAACTTGCCCGTTTTTTTATGTTCGGAGGTACCCTTGAGTATTTCGGCGAGTAAGTCCACGCGTAGGGCCATTCTGGTTCTAGCTGACGGCTCTGTTTTCTACGGCACAGCAATTGGTGCGGAAGGGCAGGCTGTCGGTGAAGTTGTTTTCAATACGGCCATGACCGGCTATCAAGAAATTTTAACCGACCCCTCATACGCAGAACAAATTGTTACCCTCACTTACCCACATATTGGCAATTACGGCACCAACCCTGAAGACACTGAGTCATCACGTATTTGGGCCAAAGGTTTAGTCATCCGCGACTTATCCCCAATCGCCAGTAATTTCCGCAGTACTCAATCGCTGAGTGACTATTTAAAATCACAAAATATTCTCGGTATTGCCGACATCGACACCCGTCGTTTGACGAATCGTCTACGTGAGACTGGTGCTCAAGACGGCTGTATCATGACTTATAATGCTGGTGAAGAAGCGCCAGTTGCTGCCGCACTTGAGGCTGCGAAAGCATTCCCGGGCTTAGCCGGCATGGACTTAGCCAAGGTCGCAACCTGTGACGCTGCCTATCCGTGGACTGAAGGCACGTGGAAACTTGGTCAAGGGCATCAGCAACAAGGCGAAACGAAGTTTCATGTGGTTGCTTACGACTTTGGGGCAAAATTAAATATTCTGCGCATGCTTGCAGAGCGCGGTTGTCGCATTACCGTGGTGCCAGCGCAAACCTCTGCCGAAGAAGTGCTTGCCTTAAACCCAGACGGAGTTTTTCTCTCGAACGGTCCCGGTGACCCTGCGCCGTGTGATTACGCCATTGCAGCAATTAAAGTGTTTCTCGAAAAACAACTGCCAATATTCGGTATTTGTTTGGGCCACCAGCTTTTAGCCTTGGCCACTGGTGCGAATACCGTAAAAATGAAACATGGCCATCATGGTGCCAACCATCCTGTTCAAGACCTTGCCACGGGGCGGGTGATGATTACCAGCCAGAACCATGGTTTTGCGGTGGAAGAGGCGTCACTGCCTGAGCATTTGAAAGCGACTCACAAATCACTATTTGACGGTACCTTGCAAGGCATTCACCACACTGATTTGCCTGCATTTAGTTTCCAAGGTCACCCAGAAGCGAGTCCAGGGCCGCAAGATGCTGCGCCACTGTTCGATCATTTCATTGAACTGCTTGAAGCTGCGAAGCAATAAAGACGGGATGCCACGATGCCAAAACGTACAGACATAAAAAGTATTTTGATTATCGGCGCGGGCCCTATCGTGATTGGCCAAGCGTGTGAGTTCGACTACTCGGGTGCGCAAGCGTGTAAGGCGCTGCGTGAAGAGGGTTACCGGGTTATTTTGGTGAACTCGAATCCAGCCACGATTATGACTGATCCAGAAATGGCCGATGCGACTTACATTGAGCCCATTCACTGGGAAGTAGTTGAGAAAATTATCGAACGTGAACGTCCAGATGCAATTTTACCCACCATGGGTGGGCAAACTGCACTGAACTGTGCGCTTGAGCTCGACGCCCAAGGTGTTTTAGAAAAGTATAATGTTGAAATGATTGGTGCGACGGCTGATGCCATCGACAAAGCGGAAGACCGTGATCGTTTCGACAAGGCGATGAAAAAGATTGGTTTGGAAACGCCACGTGCTGAAATCGCTCACAGCATGGACGAAGCCTTCGATATCCTTGAACGCATTGGTTTCCCCTGTATCATTCGTCCGTCATTCACTATGGGTGGCAGCGGCGGCGGTATCGCCTACAACCGTGACGAATTCGAAGAGATATGTAAACGTGGTTTGTCACTGTCACGCACTAAAGAGCTCCTCATTGACGAGTCGTTAATCGGCTGGAAAGAGTATGAGATGGAAGTGGTTCGTGACAAGAATGACAACTGCATTATTGTCTGCGCGATCGAAAACTTTGACCCCATGGGTGTGCACACCGGTGACTCGATTACCGTTGCCCCAGCACAAACATTGACCGACAAAGAATATCAAATCATGCGCGACGCCTCGATGGCCGTTCTGCGCGAGATTGGCGTTGAAACCGGTGGGTCGAACGTGCAGTTTGGTATTTGCCCAGATACCGGCCGGATGGTCATTATTGAAATGAACCCGCGGGTGAGCCGTTCTTCAGCGTTGGCGTCAAAAGCGACCGGCTTTCCGATTGCTAAAGTTGCAGCCAAGCTGGCTGTGGGCTACACCTTGGACGAATTGGCCAACGACATTACTGGTGGCGTGACGCCGGCTTCGTTTGAGCCTGCAATTGATTACGTCGTCACTAAAATCCCACGTTTTAACTTTGAAAAATTCGCTGGTGCGAACGATCGCTTAACCACGCAAATGAAGTCCGTGGGTGAGGTTATGGCGATTGGTCGCAACCAACAAGAGTCCATGCAGAAGGCGTTACGTGGCCTTGAGCTTGGTATGAATGGCTTAGACCCAATTGTTGATTTAAGCGAGCCTGACGAAGCGCGAACCAAAATCATTCGTGAGCTAAAAGAACCGGGTGCTGAGCGCATTTGGTATATCGGTGATGCATTCCGCATGGGTATGAGCTTGGACGAGGTTTTTAATCTGACCAAGATCGACCGCTGGTTCCTCATTCAACTGGAAGAAATTATCGCGTTGGAACGCGAAGTTGAGCAACTTGGCTTGGCGGGAATGGATGCTGATAGCCTGCGTTACCTGAAACGCAAAGGTTTCTCGGATGCTCGTTTAGCCGCAATTCTCGACGTGCATGAAAGTGAAGTGCGTAAGCGTCGCGAAGAGTTCAGCATTTTCCCGGTCTACAAGCGCGTGGACACCTGTGCGGCAGAGTTTGCCTCAGAAACTGCGTATATGTATTCAACCTATGACGAAGAGTGTGAAGCCCGACCAAGTGATCGGGAAAAGATCATGGTTATTGGTGGTGGTCCAAACCGGATTGGTCAAGGGATCGAATTCGATTACTGCTGCGTCCATGCTGCTCTTGCAATGCGTGAGGATGGCTACGAGACCATTATGGTCAACTGTAATCCAGAAACGGTTTCAACCGACTACGATACGTCTGACCGCTTGTATTTCGAGCCGATTACGCTTGAAGACGTACTTGAAATTGTTCGCATTGAAAAGCCAAAAGGTGTCATCGTCCAGTACGGCGGTCAAACGCCTTTAAAACTGGCACGTGACCTCGAAGCGAATGGTGTGCCGATTATCGGTACGTCGCCTGACGCCATTGACCGAGCGGAAGATCGTGAGCGCTTCCAAACCGCAGTGACGCGTTTAGGCTTGAAACAACCTGAGAACTCAACCGTCACCACGGTCGAGCAAGCGATGGTTGAGTCGGACCGTATTGGCTTCCCATTAGTTGTGCGTCCGTCTTACGTGCTCGGTGGACGAGCAATGGAAATTGTTTATGACCAAGCAGATTTGCGTCGTTATTTAAATGAAGCAGTGAAAGTATCGAACTCAGCACCGGTGTTACTTGACCGATTCCTCGACAATGCCATTGAAGTTGATATCGATGCAATTTGTGACGGCGAAGATGTATTAATCGGCGGCATTATGCAGCACATCGAGCAGGCAGGGGTGCACTCAGGTGACTCAGCGTGTTCATTACCACCCTATTCATTGAGTGACATTACTCAGGCTGAATTACGTGAGCAAGTCCGTAAACTCGCTTTTGAACTCAATGTTCGTGGCTTAATGAATACGCAGTTTGCGATTCAGAACAATGAGATCTATCTGATTGAAGTGAATCCGCGTGCCGCTCGCACAGTGCCGTTCGTTTCGAAGGCAACCGGTTTACAGCTTGCGAAAATTGCAGCTCGAGTGATGGCAGGTCAATCATTGAAACAACAAAACTGCTTGGACGAAATCATTCCACCTTACTATTCGGTGAAAGAAGTCGTGGTGCCGTTTGCTAAGTTCCAAGGTGTTGATCCGATTCGTGGCCCAGAAATGCGCTCGACCGGTGAAGTCATGGGTGTTGGTGAAAGCTTTGAAGAAGCTTATGCAAAAGCCAACTTGGGTGCTGGTCAAGCCTTGCCATTAAAGGGCAAAGCCTTGTTGTCCGTGCGTGAAGGTGATAAAAAGCGCGTGATTGACCTTGCTCGTGGCCTGACTGCACTTGGTTTTAGCGTCGAAGCGACTCGTGGTACCGCTGCCGCCTTGCAGGCGCAAGGAATTCACTGTAGCGTAGTAAATAAGTTGCAAGAAGGTCGACCCAACATTGTCGACGCGGTGAAGAACGGCGAATACAGCTATATCATTAATACGGTGGAAGGGCGTCAGGCGATTGAAGACTCAGTCTATATTCGTCGCGAAGCGCTGTTGAATAACGTCAGCTATACCACCACATTAAACGCAGGTTTTGCGGCCGTGAAGGCTCATACGGTTAACGACCGAGCGCGGGTAAGCTCGGTGCAAGAACTGCACAAGAGGATTTTGAATCAATGACAAACATTCCCATGACAGTTGCGGGTGCGGAGGCATTACGCAACGAGTTGAAGCGTTTAAAAAGTGAAGATCGGCCGCGGATTATTCAGGCGATTGCCGATGCTCGCGAGCACGGCGACTTAAAAGAAAACGCTGAGTATCATGCAGCACGCGAACAACAGAGCTTTTGTGAAGGCCGTATTCAAGAGATTGAAGCGAAGCTTTCCAATGCGCAGATTATTGACGTGACTAAGTTGCAGAACAACGGCAAAGTTGTATTTGGCGCAACGGTGACAGTCTTTAACACTAAAACGGACGAAGAAGTGACCTATCGGATTGTCGGTGATGACGAATCAGACATTAAGCAAAACTTAATTTCTGTAAACTCGCCACTTGCCCGTGCATTGATTGGTAAAGAAGTTGATGACGTTGCGGTAGTGACAACACCGAGCGGTGAAGTAGAATACGAAATCGTCAGCGTGGAATATATTTAAACGCCACTGACGCAATTCGTTTTCCTGAATAAGAGAAAGCCCCAGTTTACTGAAAAGCGAACTGGGGCTTTTTGTTGTTTGCTTTGCTCACCTTGAGCTAGCTAACAAGTATTCGGCTATTCACTTAGTAGCTTAGCAAGTTCAGCGGCTTTGCGCTCACGCCCAGTACTGCTCGTTGGCAACGGATTATGATACTCCTCAACGTCTGGGAATACTTCCTGGATTGGCTTACCGATGGCTTTAGCCAGGGCAATCGCCACAATTCGTGAGCGTGCTTGGCGCGCGACGACCTTGGAAATCAGTGACGGACTGCGTTCAATTGCATGAGCAACAATAGAAAAGTCGTATCCTTTTTCGGCGAGCGCCTTTTTAATTTGATTTTTATCCATAATTAGTTTTACATACCTGTGGTTATGAATTCCGTTTGAACTCAAATGAGTTCAATGTGCACTCATTTGAGTCATGCTCAACAAATAAAACACAGGCCATAATGAATAGCAAGGAAAAGGATCACGCGGTGGTTGTTACTTTCGACGATTTCGTTGAGAAAGGACGCCAAGCATCAGGACTCGAGGATACGACCGAGATTTTAAAATGGTTTGGATTGAGCCGTTCGGCAATAAACAATTGCCGACAACGCGGACATGTGCCGTTTTCGACCTTGATTCCAGCATTACTCAGGCAAAATTTGTCCTTGGACTGGTTTTTCCGGCCGCAGGGTGGGTTGGGTATGCCAATCTATAAAGGTTCCGAGCGGGCCACCGTCGATGCACTGCAATTTGCTGAAACCGCGCGCTATGGCAGTGACGATGCGAGGATCAGCAAGGAAAGTGTCGCCAAAGTTGTCAGTTACTTCCATGCATTGCTTACGCGGCATCAAGCAAAAGTCAGCGAAGAGAACATTGATTTAATGTGGGCTGTCTATCAGTCGTTCCCGGTGGCGAGTGAACTCCGTACGCAAGTCATGGAGGCGTTAGCGGCTAGCTTGGCCAGTCGGCAGCCATAAAAAAACGCTGCGTTTGCAGCGTTTTTAGTATGCTTTCAGCCTGCGTTAGCCTTTCGGTAATCGCAGCTTAGGTTCCCGCGCCGGACGATACAGAACTAAGGTCTTGCCGATAACTTGAACTTGAATCGCGGCGGTTTCACGGACGATGGCTTCATAAATGGCGACGCGAAGTTCACGATCTTCTTCCGGAACTTTTACTTTAATGAGTTCATGATGTTCTAAAGCACTGTCAATTTCAGCGACAACCCCTTCGGTCAACCCATTCGCACCTAAAAGCACAACAGGCTTAAGCGGATGCGCAAGGCCTTTCAAGAATTGTTTCTGTTTATTACTAAGTTGCATAAGCTTTGCCTGTGGTTAATTCGATTATAAAATTGTGTTTCGATTCTGCCGAACAGCGCAATCGAACGATTTTTGCTGCAGTTGGCGAGCGAAACACTTGAATTTGCTGTATTCTAACGCCATCTGTTATATCGAGCCAGTCCGAGTTAGCAAAAGAAGAGGAAACATGGCGAAAAAGAAGCGTTCAGCCAGTAGCAGCCGTTGGCTAAAAGAACATTTTGATGATCATTACGTACAAAAGGCGCAAAAACAAGGTTTGCGTTCACGCGCCGTGTTTAAACTCGACGAAATTCAAAAGCGCGATAAGATCCTTCGGCCCGGTCAAGTCGTAGTAGATTTAGGTGCAGCACCGGGTGGTTGGTCGCAGTACGTGGCAGACCTGCAAGATGGTCAGGGCGAAATTATTGCCTGCGACATTTTGGACATGGACCCGATAGCTGGCGTTGACTTTTTGCAAGGTGACTTTCGTGAAGAAGCGGTCTTGAATGCCTTGCTTGAGCGAATCGGTGGCGCAAATGTCGATGTTTTATTGTCGGACATGGCGCCAAATTTTAGTGGCACCGACGCAGTAGACCAGCCGCGATCAATGTATTTAGTCGAGTTGGCCCTAGAAATGTGTCGATCGGTTTTGAAACCTGGCGGCGCTTTTGTCGTCAAAGTATTTCAAGGGGAAGGTTCAGACGTGTTTTTAAAAGACGTTCGACAAGCCTTTACCAGCGTCAAAGTTCGCAAGCCTGACTCATCTCGGGCAAGGTCGCGCGAGGTCTATCTGGTGGCGACCGGTTACAAAATATAGTACCCTGTTTTGAATAGGTCGGAAGAATTAATGCGGCTTCGCAGCCAGCAATTTTCGACAAACAAGTTTCTGCACAGCAGTTGAGAGGAAATAGCGTTGAGCGACATGGCAAAAAATCTCATTCTCTGGCTCGTTATTGCCGTAGTGTTGATGAGTGTCTTCCAAGGCATGAATCCGGGCACGAGCGACCAGCGCACGTACGCATACTCGGAGTTTGTTCGAGATGTTAACCGTGGATCGATCCGTGAAGTCACGATTAATGAATCAAAGCGCTCTATCTCGGGTGTTCGTTCAGGTGGTGAGCAGTTCCGCACTGTCATGCCTGCACAAGACCCAGATTTGCTCAATGAATTATTAAACCAGAGCAATGTCACGATTCGATACGAAGAACCAGAGTCCCGCAGTTTGTTGGGCACGATCTTTATTTCATGGTTCCCAATGTTGTTGCTCATCGCGGTCTGGATTTTCTTCATGCGCCAGATGCAGGGCGGCGGTGGTCGCGGCGCGATGTCCTTTGGTAAAAGTAAAGCGCGCCTCATGGGCGAAGATCAAGTGAAAACCACATTGGCTGACGTCGCTGGTTGTGAAGAAGCGAAAGAAGAAGTTGCTGAATTAGTCGACTTCCTCCGCGATCCAAGCAAATTCCAACGTCTCGGTGGCCGTATTCCGAAAGGTGTGTTGATGGTTGGACCGCCCGGTACCGGTAAAACCTTGCTGGCGAAAGCGGTTGCTGGCGAAGCGAAAGTGCCATTTTTCACGATTTCCGGTTCGGACTTCGTTGAAATGTTCGTTGGTGTTGGTGCATCGCGTGTCCGTGACATGTTTGAGCAAGCGAAGAAAGCCGCACCATGTATTATTTTCATCGACGAAATTGATGCCGTTGGCCGTCAGCGTGGCGCTGGTTTAGGCGGTGGTCACGATGAACGTGAACAAACCCTGAACCAAATGCTGGTTGAAATGGATGGTTTTGAAGGCAATGAAGGTATTATTGTTATTGCTGCAACCAACCGTCCTGACGTGTTAGACCCCGCTTTACTCCGCCCTGGTCGTTTTGACCGCCAAGTAACAGTTGGTTTACCGGACGTTCGTGGTCGTGAACAAATTCTGAAAGTGCACATGCGTAAAGTGCCAATTGCTGACGACGTTGAGCCGGCAGTTATCGCTCGCGGAACTCCAGGCTTCTCAGGTGCCGATCTTGCCAACTTGGTCAACGAAGCAGCGCTATTTGCTGCCCGTGAAAACCGCCGTATGGTGTCGATGGCTGAATTTGAAAAAGCCAAAGATAAGATCCTCATGGGTAGTGAACGTAAGTCGATGGTCATGACCGAAGAAGAGAAGGCCATGACGGCCTACCACGAAGCAGGCCATGCGATTGTTGGTCGTTTGGTGCCGGATCATGACCCAGTGTATAAAGTGTCGATTATTCCACGTGGTCGGGCTCTTGGTGTCACCATGTATTTGCCGGAGCAAGACCGAGTTAGTCATAGTAAGCAACATTTAGAAAGTATGTTGTCGAGCTTGTACGGTGGTCGCATTGCGGAACAAATCATTTATGGTGACGAGCATGTGACCACGGGCGCGTCGAATGACATCGAGCGCGCCACCGCTATTGCGCGCAAAATGGTGACGCAGTGGGGCTTATCGAGCAAGATGGGACCTCTATTGTATGCGGAAGATGAAGGGCAGGTATTCCTTGGTCGTTCAGTCGCGCAAAACAAACAGATGTCAGATGACACCATGCGTGCTATCGATGCGGAAATTCGCCAAGTAATCGACCGTAACTACGACCGGGCGAAAAAGATTCTTGAAGAGAATGTCGATATTTTGCATGCGATGAAAGATGCGCTGATGAAGTATGAAACTTTGGATGCAGGTCAGATTGATGATTTGATGGAGCGTCGTGATGTGCGCGAACCGTCGAACTGGCATGACAAGAACGACGGTGACAAATCTTCAGGTCAGGCGGCTGAGGCAAAAGCGCCGAAGACCAGAAAGAAAAAAGACGACGGTAACGAACGTCTGGACATTGATGCGCCAGATAGCCCACCCGCGAAATAATCGTTAACGGTTCGAACTGAACCCCACTGAGCTTTGCTTTGTGGGGTTTATTTTTCCCATGCGATAATCATTTTTGCTATGATAGCGCGCGTTATTGCACGATGAAGTGAGAGCTGCTGTGGGGACACCTGAAAACTCAATTGCCGTTATGGGCATCTTGAATGTAACGCCTGACTCTTTTTCAGATGGTGGCCAATACCGTGCGCTTGATGCCGCTTTACATCGAGCGGAGCAAATGCTCAGTGAAGGTGCGGCATGGATTGATGTCGGCGGTGAATCGACTCGTCCGGGCGCTGCCGACGTAACGGTCGATGAAGAGCTGGATCGGGTTGTGCCGGTGATCGCTGCGCTGAAGCAACGTTTTGATCTGAAGATTTCTGTCGATACCAGCAAAGCTGCGGTGATGACAGCCGCGGTCGCAGCGGGTGCCGCGATGATTAATGATGTGCGCGCCCTGCGTGAGCCGGGTGCATTGGCTGCAGCTGCTGCAACGTCAGCAGATGTCTGTTTGATGCACATGATTGGACAACCACGCACGATGCAATCGGCGCCAAGTTATGCCAATGTGGTCGATGAAGTAAAACTGTTTTTGCAACAGCGTATGCAAGATTGCATCGCCGCAGGAATCGGCCATCAACGGATCTGGTTAGATCCCGGTTTTGGCTTCGGTAAAACCGTCGAGCACAATTATCAATTGTTGGCGAATCTCCAAGAGTTTCGGTCATTAGGAGCACCGTTATTAATCGGTGTTTCACGTAAGTCCATGTTAGGCGCAGTCACTGGTCGCGAAACCAGCGAACGCCTAGCAGCAAGTATTAGTGCAGCAACCATAGCAATGCTGCAAGGTGGTCAAATTATTCGAGTACACGATGTTGCTGCAACCGTGGACGCGATGAAGGTGGTGCAGGCAACACAAGCAGGAGAGTTTAACTAGGATGGCTAAATATTTCGGTACGGACGGTATCCGTGGTCGCGTCGGCGTAAGCCCTATTACACCAGCATTTGTTTTAAAGCTCGGTTGGGCAGCTGGCAAAGCATTGGCAGCCCAGGGCAACACCAAAGTCTTGATCGGTAAGGATACCCGGGTGTCGGGTTATATGTTGGAGTCCGCTCTTGAAGCAGGTTTTTCCGCTGCGGGTGTCAGTGTTGAGTTTCTTGGACCGATGCCAACACCGGCGGTTGCTTACCTGACGCGCACATTCCGTGCAGCAGCCGGCGTCGTGATTAGTGCGTCACATAACCCTTATTACGACAATGGTATCAAGTTTTTCTCTGACACGGGTCATAAACTGTCGGACGAAGTTGAAGCTCGGATTGAAGCATATCTGGAACAAGAGATGGACTGTGTTGAGTCTGAGCAGCTTGGACGTGCTTATCGCATCGAGGATGCCGCAGGACGTTACATCGAGTTTTGTAAAAGTGCATTTCCATCATCTTTGTCGTTAAGCGGCATGAAAATTGTGGTCGATTGTGCACACGGCGCGACCTATCACATAGCGCCGAATGTTTTTCGTGAGTTAGGCGCGAAAGTCATCGAGATGGGTACCACACCGGATGGTTTGAACATTAATGCCGGCTGTGGGGCGACAGACCTAGCAGCGTTACAAGCGCGTGTTAAAGAAGAAAAAGCACATATTGGTTTGGCATTGGATGGCGACGGTGATCGCATTATGATTGTTGACGCCGATGGCCAGATTATTGACGGCGACGAAATTGTTTATGCGCTTGTGCGCCAAGCGATTAAAGACGGTAATTTAGAAGGTGGCGTGGTCGGCACACTCATGACTAATATGGGTATGGAGTTGGCGTTAGCCGACTTGAATGTGCCGTTTGTGCGTGCCAAAGTGGGCGACCGCTTTGTTATGGAGGCACTGAAACAGCATCGCTGGTGCATAGGTGGTGAAGGTTCCGGACATGTCATTAACTTGAAATACCATAGTACTGGCGACGGTATTCTTGCAGCTATCCAATTCCTCTCTGGGATGGTTCGCGAAGGTGTCTCGGCGCGTGAAATGATTACCGGTATGCAAAAGCTACCTCAGGTACTGATTAACGTAAAGTATGCGGTAGGAACCGACCCATTGACCGCCGATAACGTCGTCTCTGCGGTTGCTGAGGTAGAAACTGCGTTGGCTGGTAAAGGTCGGGTATTGTTGCGTAAGTCTGGAACCGAACCGCTGATACGCGTTATGGTCGAAGGCGCTAATGATAAAAAAGTGCGAGCGTTTGCACAACAAATCGCCAGTGAAGTTGAGGCGGTTAATTAAGCGCGCATACAATTGCTTAAAGCATGAGCAATTAACAAATTTTTCTCCTGCGGTGCTTGTATCAGACGTCGATGTCGGGTACTATCTGCGCCGCTCAACGAACTGGACAGGAGCGTCTTGTGAGAACATCACTAGTCATCGCAAACTGGAAGTTAAATGGTGATGCCGAGCTGCTAAAGCAGATGGCAGAGCATTTCCACCAGAGTGAAATTCAGCAACAAGTCAGTGTTGTTGTCTGTCCTCCGGCAGTGTATTTAAAGACCGCAGATGTATTACTCAATGCCATTGGTATTGCTATCGGCGGCCAAAACTGCAGTGAATTTGAGAGCGGCGCTTACACCGGCGAGATAAGCGCAAAAATGCTTGCTGATTGTGGCTGCAAATATGTTTTAATAGGACATTCGGAACGACGCTCGCTATTCGCAGAAAGCGATGCAGTCATGGTCGGAAAAGTCCAACAAGCACAACGTGCTGGTTTAACCCCTGTATTGTGTATCGGCGAAACGCTGGAGCAACGCGAAGCGGGTCGACTAGCAGAAGTCATTGAGCATCAGCTCGAGAGTGCTTGTGCAGAAATTGATTTTGAAAACTTGGTGATCGCATACGAGCCTGTATGGGCGATCGGCACCGGGGAAACCGCGAGTCCCGAGCAAGCACAAGAAGTGCATCGGATGATTCGTGACTGGGTCGCCACAAAGGCACCCGAAACAGCGCAGAAAATACAAATTTTGTATGGTGGCAGCGTAAAAGCAGAAAATGCCGCAGAGTTGTTTTCACAGGCCGATATCGATGGTGGCCTAATTGGTGGAGCAAGTCTGGATACGCAGCAATTTGATGCCATTTGCCAGGCAGCAAAGGACAAATAATTTTATGTACGAAACATTATTAGTGCTGTATTTACTCGTCGCAATCGCTTTGATTGCTCTGATTATGATTCAGCAAGGTAAAGGCGCCGACATGGGTGCGTCATTTGGTTCAGGTGCCTCGAATACCGTTTTCGGTTCCGGTGGTGCAGGTAACTTCTTGACGCGGATGACCGCGATTGTGGCAGTGAGCTTCTTTTTGTTGAGCTTAATTTTAGGCAGTATCGTTGCCGGTGAACGTTCACCAGCGGAAGACGACTTCTTAGATTTAAGCGTACCGACAACGCAGCAGTTGCCGCAAAATGATTTACCGCCAGGAAATTAAGTTTTAGCGTAATTTTCTGGGAAAAGATTTGCCGAAGTGGTGGAATTGGTAGACACGCCATCTTGAGGGGGTGGTGCTCTTCTGAGCGTACGAGTTCGAGTCTCGTCTTCGGCACCAAATTATTGTTATCTTCTTGTTAATTCAGTTGTTTTCGAAAACACCAGAAGCAATATAAAGTACGCTTTTCGGTTGAAAACAAGTGAGAACAGAGTATAATGATAACCATTCGGACGCGGGGTGGAGCAGTCTGGTAGCTCGTCGGGCTCATAACCCGAAGGTCGTAGGTTCAAATCCTGCCCCCGCAACCAGTTCGAGTTTAATGGTATTCAGATTGTAGTGAGCCGTTAGACTCAGGTCGAAAGGCGCGCCAGGTTTATAAGCCCCGACTTAGTCCGGGGCTTTTTGCTATCTAGCCTGACTGACATTAGTTTTGACACCGAAGAACTGGGCGTTATGCCCTTTTTTTGTTTCTGGAGGTTGAGTTGGCAACTTTGGTTGAACGACTGACAAATATGCTTGAACCCGCAGTTGCTGCTGCCGGTTTTGAGTTGGTTGGCATTGAATTTGTGCGTGCAGGTAAGCATTCGACTCTGCGCGTTTTTATTGATCATGAAGAAGGCATCTCAGTGGATGACTGTGCGGACGTGAGTTATCAAGTCAGCGCTGTTTTAGATGTCGAAGATCCGATCAATACTGAATATAACCTAGAAGTCTCTTCACCCGGACTCGAGCGGCCGCTGTTTAATGCCGCGCATTACGAGCGTTTCTTAGGTGAAGAAGTATCTGTGCAGTTGACGGCTGCGGTGATGAACCGCCGTAACTTTAAAGCACAGATAGCCGCGGTCGATGGCGAGAAAGTGACATTCGCGATTGGCGATGAATCCTTAACTGTACCAGTCAACGCAATTAAGAAAGCGAATCTGGTACCTAAGTTTGACTAAATTTAGCGTTGACGAGGCAAGAGCATGAATAAAGAAATTTTGCTGGTTGCAGAGGCAGTATCGAACGAGAAAGCGGTACCACGCGAGAAGATTTTCGAAGCGTTAGAAATCGCCATTGCAACAGCAACTCGGAAAAAATATGACGGTGACATTGAAGTACGTGTCGCAATCGATCGCCAAACGGGCGACTTTGAAACTTTCCGTCGCTGGAAAGTGGTAGCTGATCCAGATACCATTTTAGAGAATCCGTACGCGGAGATCTCGTTATCAGCTGCACAAATTGATGACCCGGAAATTCAAGTGGGCGAGTACATCGAAGAGCAAATCGATTCGATCGTCTTCGACCGTATTACCACGCAGACTGCAAAACAAGTCATTGTGCAAAAGGTTCGCGAAGCTGAACGGGCACAAGTGGTTGAGCAGTATGAAGACCAAGTGGGCACGTTAATTAGCGGGATTGTCAAAAAAGCGACACGTGACAATGTCATTCTTGATCTTGGTAATAATGCTGAAGCGGTTATTTTCCGTGACGACATGCTACCGCGTGAAAGTGTTCGTCCTGGTGACCGTGTACGCGGTTTGTTATTTGCAGTGCGGCCAGAAGCGCGCGGCGCCCAATTGTTTGTCAGTCGTTCACACCCAGACTTCCTGATCGAGTTATTCCGCATTGAAGTGCCGGAAATTGGCGAAGAAATGATAGAAGTTAAAGGCGCTGCACGGGATCCGGGTTCACGGGCGAAAATTGCTGTAAAAAGCAATGATCGTCGTATCGATCCGGTCGGTGCTTGTGTGGGTATGCGTGGTGCGCGTGTCCAAGCCGTTTCGGGTGAACTTGGTGGTGAGCGTGTCGATATCGTGTTGTGGGATGACAATCCTGCACAATACGTGATTAACGCGATGGCGCCAGCAGAAGTTGTTTCCATCGTCATGGACGAAGAAACACATACTATGGATATTGCTGTCGATGCAGCAAACTTAGCACAAGCGATTGGTCGCAATGGCCAGAACGTTCGTTTGGCGAGCCAGTTGACTGGCTGGGAACTGAATGTCATGACTGTTGATGACTTCAATGCGCGTAACGAAGCTGAGTCAGAGCGTTTGACGTCATTGTTCATGGAAGGCTTAGAAATCGACGAAGATTTCGCCGCCGTCCTGATTGACGAAGGGTTTTCATCGCTGGAAGAAATTGCCTATGTTCCTGTTTCTGAGCTGTTGTCAGTTGAGGGCATGGACGAAGACATCGTCGAAGAATTGCGCAACCGCGCACGCGACTATTTAACAACCAAAGCGTTAGCAACGGAAGAATCACTTGAAGGCGCAGAGCCGGATTCAACCTTGTTAGAGCTCGAAGGTTTAGACCGTCACCTGGCTTACGAACTAGCCGCCAAAGGTGTACGAACCTTAGAAGACTTAGCCGAGCAGGGTATTGATGATCTCGAAGAAATCGAGTCATTAACGCCGGAAATGGCTGGTGAGCTGATCATGAAAGCTCGTAATATTTGCTGGTTCAGCAACGAAGAATAATCGGTACAAGTGAGGGATGAATTAGATGGCAGAAGTCAAAGTCGAAAAACTTGCCAGTGATATCGGAACCTCCGTTGATCGCTTGCTGACACAATTAAGTGAAGCTGGAATTAAAAAATCCGGCGCAAGCGATACAGTTTCTGAAGATGAAAAGGCGCAATTACTGGCGCATTTGAACAAGGCTCATGGTGGCGATGGTAACGCTGCTCCGAGTCGGATGACACTGAAGCGGAAGACTCGCAGCACGTTAAGCATCAACGCCGGTCCGGGTAAAGCCAAGGCCGTTCAAGTTGAGGTGCGGAAAAAACGCACCTATGTGAAACGTTCTGCAGAAGAAGAACAGCGTTTAGAAGAAGAGCGTTTAGCAGCTGAACAGGCGGAAGCAGAAGCTAAAGCCAAAGCTGCCGCGGAAGCGAAAGCAAAGGCAGAAGCGGAAGCAAAAGCCAAGGCAGAAGCAGAAGCCAAGGCAAAAGCTGAAGCCGCGGCGAAAGCAGAAGCAGCGAAAGCGAAAGAAAAAGCGAAGCCTCAGCCTGAGAAGTCGCCAGAAGAAAAAGCGAAAGCTGAAGCTGCGCGTGCTGAAGCTGATCGGATTCGCCAAGTGCAAGAAGCCGAAGCAGCGAAAAAAGCGGAAGAAGAAGCCAAACGTCAAGCTGAAGAAGCTCGCCGATTAGCGGAAGAAAACCAAGCACGATGGGAAGAAGAAGAAGCCCGTCGGAAGAAAATGGAAGAAGAAGACGTTCACTTTACGACGTCGGTGACCGCTAAGTTTGCTGAAGAGCAACAGGACACCGAAGAAGAGCGTCGTGGCCGCCGTACCGCGAAGAAAACTAAGCGTCGTGGTAAAGATGACGAGAAAGACGATAGTCCTCGTCGTGAGCGCCGCCGTAAAGGTAGCAAGCGTTCTCCGAGCAGTATGCAGCATGGCTTTAACAAGCCAGCCGCGCCAGTTGAGCGTGAAGTTCGCATTCCAGAAACCATTACCGTTGCTGATTTAGCAAATCGGATGGCGATTAAAGCGACTGAAGTCATCAAGGCCATGATGAAAATGGGCGAGATGGTCACGATTAATCAGGTGTTAGATCAAGAAACTGCATCGCTGGTGGTGGAAGAGCTAGGCCATAAGTTTGTGTTAGTGAATGACAATGAACTTGAGCAGTCAGTTCTTCTTGACCGTAGCGATGAAGGTGAACTGAAGTCACGTGCACCTGTGGTTACCGTTATGGGTCACGTTGACCACGGTAAAACCTCGTTACTCGATTACATTCGAAAAGCGAAAGTTGCAGCGGGTGAAGCCGGTGGTATTACCCAGCACATTGGTGCGTACCACGTTGATACCGGTCACGGTATGATCACCTTCTTGGATACACCGGGTCACGCGGCGTTTACGTCAATGCGAGCTCGTGGTGCCAGCGCAACCGATATCGTTATCTTGGTTGTTGCCGCCGACGATGGCGTAATGCCACAAACCGTGGAAGCAATCCAGCACGCGAAAGCGGCCGGTGTGCCATTGGTTGTTGCCGTGAACAAGATTGATAAGCCGGAAGCGGATCCGGATCGGGTTAAGTCTGAATTGGCACAACATGACGTACTTTCCGAAGAATGGGGTGGTGACGTTCAGTTTGCTCACGTCTCAGCGAAAAGTGGCGAGAATATTGACGGCTTGCTTGAAGCCTTGTTGTTGCAGTCAGAAATGCTCGACCTGAAAGCTTCATTTGAAGGCATGGCGAAGGGTCTGGTTATTGAATCACGCTTAGACAAAGGTCGTGGACCGGTTGCAACCATCTTGGTTCAAAGCGGTACCTTGAATCGTGGTGATATCGTTCTTTGTGGCCTTGAATACGGCCGTATCCGGGCGATGCGCAACGAACTTGGCCAAGAAGTCGAGACCGCTGGGCCGTCTATCCCGGTCGAGATCCTCGGTTTGTCGGGCGTTCCTGCTGCCGGTGATGAAGTCAACGTGGTGAAAGACGAGCGCAAAGCACGCGAAGTTTCGAACTATCGTCAAGGCAAGTACCGTGAAGTGAAATTAGCGCGTCAGCAGAAAGCGAAGCTAGAAAACATGTTTAGCAACATGCAAGACGGCGACGTATCAGAACTGAACTTAGTTGTGAAAGCAGACGTTCAAGGGTCACTCGAAGCGATTATCGAGTCGTTGACCAAGCTCTCTACCGATGAAGTAAAAGTGAACATTATTGGTAGCGGTGTGGGTGGTATCACTGACACGGATATGAGTTTGGCAGGTGCTTCGAATGCAATCGTCATCGGCTTTAACGTTCGTGCTGACGCAACTGCACGTCGTACCGCCGAAAACGAAAGCATTGAGCTACGTTACTACAGTGTCATCTACGACTTGATTGATGAAATCAAGCAAGCTATGACCGGTATGTTAGCGCCTGAGTTCAAACAACAGATTATCGGTCTTGCAGAAGTTCGCGATGTCTTCAAATCACCAAAAATTGGCGCGATTGCTGGTTGTATGGTTACTGAAGGTATCGTCAAACGTTCAGCGCCAATTCGTGTTCTCCGCGACAACGTGGTGATTTACGAAGGTGAGCTTGAATCGTTACGTCGCTTCAAAGACGACGTGCAAGAAGTTCGTAACGGCATGGAATGTGGTATCGGCGTCAAGAACTACAACGACGTTCGAGCCGGCGACCAAATCGAGGTCTTCGAAACCATCCAAGTCGAGCGCACACTATAAAATGCAGAGACTGCTCTCGCGCTGCGAGGCAGTCTCGTTGTTTAAAAGGTGGCATGACGAAAGCTAAGGCCTCGTGCTGAGTCTGCTTACGCACATCAGAATTGTACATTGGCAAAGACGCCGTGAACCCATCCATGGGGGCTTGGCCTCGCCATCCATGGCTCGGACACTTTGCCAATGTACAACCCTGTCGTGCTTTGCAGCCTTCATCGCAATGAGTTAGCTTTCGTCATGCCACCTTTTTAATCTGTTTGAGTTTTAATCGTTAAGCGCAGGTAAGACGCCCCAGAGCCCGGCAGCGGGCAGGATTGAGGAGAGTTTATGAAAAAGCAATTTAGTCGTACGGATCGGTTTTCGCAGCAGATGCAGCGTGAGATTGCGATGATCTTGCAGCGTGAGATTAAGGATCCGCGGGTTGTGATGCCGACGGTGAATGATGTTGAGGTCTCTAAGGACTTGGGTTATGCCAAGGTGTTTGTGACCTTTTTACAGGATGATCCGGAGCAGGTGAAAGCGGCGTTGGCTGTGCTCAATGAAGCGGCGGGTTATATCCGTTCGTTGTTGGGCAAGCGGATTAAAGCGCGAGTGACACCGGAGTTGCGCTTTGTGCACGATGTTAGCTTGATGGAAGGTATCCGGATGGCAACCTTAGTCCGTGAAGCGCGCGAGAGCGACGAAAAACGCGCGCAAGAGAATCCAGACGACGAACAGGAATAAGCTGTGGCAAGACGGACACGAGGGCGGTTGATCGATGGCGTGATCCTAGTGGATAAGCCGTCGGGAGAGTCGTCGAATCGAATACTGCAACAAGTAAAACGCGCTTTTTATGCGCAAAAAGCGGGTCATACGGGGGCGTTGGATCCACTCGCAACCGGTATGCTGCCGGTGTGTTTGGGTGAGTCGACCAAGTTTGCGCAGTTTTTGCTGGATGCCGACAAAGGCTATCGTGTGGTGGCTGAATTGGGTATTCGTACCAATACCAGCGACGCGGACGGTGAAATTGTTGAACAACGTCCTGTGGACGTGACGGCTGACGACGTGCGTGCGGCACTTGAACCTTTCGTGGGTGATATTTTACAGGTGCCGTCCATGTTCTCGGCGCTTAAGCATGAAGGGACGCCACTGTATGATTATGCCCGCCGTGGCATTGAAATTGAGCGCAAAGCACGGCCGATTACGATTTATTCGATCGATGTCGTTGCCATTGAGCTGCCATTTGTGACGCTTGATGTACTGTGTAGTAAAGGCACGTATATTCGCTCTTTGGTCGATGATCTCGGTCAAGCACTCGGTTGTGGTGCTTATGTAAAAAGTCTGCATCGTACTCGGGTTGGCGATTATCCGGCAGACGCGATGCACTCGTTGGCTGAATTACAAGCGCTGGTTGCAGACCGTGAAGACCCTGCTGACTTTGATTATAGCGCGATGGATGCGTTGTTATTGCCGATCGACGCACCGGTGCAACAGCTTGCTGAAGTCCGGGTGAGCGATAAGGCCGCTGGCGGCTTTTTACATGGCCAACCGGTCGCAGCGGATTCGACCGATTCGTTTTTGCGGATTCGGCGCGACAGTGACGCGGTATTTTTAGGTGTCGGTGAGCGTCGTGAAAGCGACGGTTTATATTGGCCGAAGCGCGTGGTGGTGTTGTAATTAGGCGGCAAGGTGCGTATAATTCGCGCTCCCGCTTGGGCTGAATTAGTGATCGGCTCGGGCATCATCAAAACTGGAGTAACATTATGTCACTAACAGCTGCTCAAAAAGCTCAAATCGTAGCCGACTACGCTCGTGGCGAAGGCGATACAGGTTCACCTGAAGTTCAGGTCGCTCTGTTAACCGCGCAAATCAACCACTTGCAAGGTCACTTCAAAGAGCACAAGCACGATCACCACTCACGTCGTGGTCTGCTGCGCATGGTAAGCCAACGTCGTAAGTTGTTGGACTACTTAAAGCGCAAAAATGAAGAGCGTTATGTAGACCTGATTAAGCGTCTTGAATTACGTCGCTAACAGAATACATGCAAAGGGGCCTCAGGGCCCCTTTGTTTTTTGGTGCAGCGGAAAGCGCTATAAGAGTAGGTTTTTGCTGAAAGATTGCACACTTGCTTTCTTTAGGTTTGCTTATTCCGCTATAATGCAGCGTGAAAGTAGTAAAAAAGCACAGGGCCCGGGACAAGAATGGGCGAAATTAAGTAGGTAAAGGAAAAACAAAACGTGAATCCGATTATTAAGCAATTCCAATATGGTCAGCATACTGTCACTTTAGAAACGGGCGCGATTGCGCGTCAAGCTTCAGCTGCAGTAATGGCAAGCATGGACGACACCACAGTATTAGTGACTGTGGTTGGCAAAAAAGAAGCGCGTCCAGACGCAGATTTCTTTCCGCTGACTGTCAACTACCAAGAGCGTACTTACGCTGCGGGTAAAATTCCAGGCGGTTTCTTCAAGCGTGAAGGCCGTCCTTCAGAGAACGAAACATTAACTAGCCGGTTGATTGACCGTCCAATTCGTCCTCTGTTTCCAGAAGGTTTCTTTAACGAAGTTCAGGTGATTGCGACGGTTATGTCGTTAAACCCTGAAGTAAATCCTGACATTGTTGCCTTAATTGGTGCTTCTGCAGCATTGACTATTTCTGGCATTCCTTTCAATGGTCCAATTGGTGCAGCTCGTGTTGGCGTAATCAACAACGAATATGCGTTAAACCCAACCAAATCAGAACTTGAATCTTCAAGCCTCGATTTAGTCGTTGCTGGTACTGAAGCTGCGGTACTGATGGTTGAGTCAGAAGCCAACTTGCTTAGCGAAGAAGTCATGCTTGGCGCGGTCGTATACGGCCACGAGCAAATGCAAGCGGTTGTCTCGGCAATCAATGAATTTGCCGCTGAAGTGAACACCCCGAAATGGGATTGGGCGCCGGCTGCGAAGAATGAACCATTGATCGCCAAGATCAAAGAATTAGCCGAAGGCAAAATTGGTGAAGCATACCGCATCACTGATAAAGGCGAGCGTAAAAACGCTTTAGGTGTGGCACTGAAAGAAGTGATCGAAGCACTGAAAGCAGACGACGCCGAGCTCAATGAAAAAGAAGTGGGCGATATTTTCCACGAATTCGAATCACAAGTAGTTCGTCGTCGTGTTATCGCTGGCGAGCCGCGTATCGATGGTCGTGAACCGGATATGGTTCGTGCACTTGACGTTGCTACCGGTGTTTTACCGCGCGTTCACGGTTCTGCTGTGTTCACTCGTGGTGAGACCCAAGCGATTGTTGCTGCGACGCTTGGAACTGAGCGTGATGCACAGAACATCGACGAAATCATGGGGGCGCGTACAGATCGCTTCATGCTTCACTATAACTTTCCTCCGTACTGTGTTGGTGAAACCGGTATGGTGGGTTCACCGAAGCGTCGCGAAATCGGTCACGGCCGTTTAGCCAAGCGTGGTGTCTTAGCTGTGATGCCAAGCCCAGAAGAATTCCCGTACACCATTCGTGTGGTTTCGGAAATCACTGAGTCAAACGGTTCGAGTTCAATGGCTTCTGTTTGTGGTACTTCATTGGCATTGATGGATGCTGGTGTACCGATTAAAGCATCGGTTGCTGGTATCGCTATGGGTCTGGTTAAAGAAGGCGACGATTTCGTAGTGCTTTCTGACATCTTAGGTGATGAAGATCACCTAGGTGACATGGACTTTAAAGTAGCGGGTAGTGTTGATGGTGTTACTGCGTTGCAGATGGACATCAAAATCGAAGGCATTACCAAAGACATTATGGAAAAAGCGTTGGCACAAGCGAAAGCGGCCCGTTTACACATCTTGTCAGTCATGGATCAAGCCATTAGTTCTGCACGTGATGACGTCTCTGACTTCGCACCACGTTTCCACATCATGAAGATTAACCCTGAGAAGATTCGTGATGTTATCGGTAAAGGTGGCGCGGTGATTCGTGAGTTGACCGAGTCAACGGGTACGACAATTGAAATTGATGACGATGGTACGATCAAAATTGCAGCGACTGACGATGCGTCTGCACAAGCCGCAGTTAAACGTATCGAAGCTTTGACTGCTGAAGTTGAAGTGGGCCGCATTTACGAAGGTAAAGTGGCGCGTATCGTTGATTTCGGTGCGTTTGTCACGGTATTGCCAGGTAAAGACGGCTTAGTACACATTTCACAAATCAGCGACAAGCGCGTTGAAGACGTGAATGATTACCTGAAAGTCGGTGAAGTGGTGAAGGTGAAGGTTCTCGAAATCGATCGCCAAGGCCGTGTTCGTTTGAGCATGAAAGAAGCACAAGAGACTTCTGAAGCTCCAGCTGAGCAAGACGCTGAGTAACAGTTTGCATTAAAACTTGTTAAGATAAAACGCCATGAGCAGTCTTGTTCATGGCGTTTTTCTTTTGTTAACAAAGAAATGAGGACCTTCATGCGTAAGTTTATCCTGCTCGGAGTGGTGTTACTCATTCTCGGTTTATCGCTGCAAATTCACTTTGCTGAGCACGAAATTAGTGAATCGGGGCTAAGTTCTGCTAAGGACGTGGCGGTTTTGCATGCTGAGGCTCAACCTTCAGGTTTGCTAACACCGAGATTGGTTTTATCTGAGGATTTTGAACAACTGGATCAGCCTGCAGCCGAGCGCTTAATTGCTCATCGCTATGTGGACTTTGCACCTGAGCAAGGTGTTGATCGCAGTGGTGGTGTCCGAGTCTCCTATCAAGGGAATGAGCGTGGTAGTGCACGCGTGGTCAGAAACGTAGCCCTTGCCGGAGCCAGTGAACAAGCAGAGCTAGAATTCGCGGTGCAATTTTGTGACGACTTTGATTTTGCTCGCGGCGGCAAGTTACACGGTTTAGGGCCACAGCAGCCCGTTGCAGGTGGTAATCCGGTCGAGCCTGAGCGTTGGAGTGCGCGTTTGATGTGGCGAGCAAATGGCACATTACAGACTTATGTTTATCATCAGGATCAAGCTGGGCGTTATGGTGATACGCGGACAGCGCGTGATTTTCAGTTTCAGCCTGGGCAATATTACCAAGTCAAAGTAAGGGTAACTCTGAATTCCGCTGCTGATTTAGCCGATGGCTCGATGCAGGTTTATGTGAATAATCAACAGCTCATTGACCACCAAGCACTTCGTTTTCGCAGTCAGATGAGCGATGCGAGTCAAATTCATCAGTTTTTATTTAGTACGTTTCATGGTGGCAGCTCTCCAGAGTGGGCACCGCGTGATGAAGCGGGTGAGTACAAGCTCGATTGCGCTTATTTTGATGCGATCCGGGTGACGGCTTTCAATTAATTTAGGCGCGACTCGCTAGTCGCTGTCGGTCGGATGTGATTTAATGATTGAAGTGTTCGAAAAATGGAGATAAACGTGAAAAAACTGCGTGAGTTGAGTGCAATAGCGCTGGTTGTTTTGCTCTCAGGATGTGCAAGCAGCAATGGATTGAGTAGCGCCGAGGAGCATGCGGCGGTCGCGACAGTCGATGCCGAGTATTATGAGCCGAATCTCTATTTGGTGGAGCCACTACCGATTAATCAAAGTTTAGAAATTGAATTGTTGCAGTTGAACGAAGTGTTGCAAACGATTGAAATGACCGACGACCAGCGGGCTCAGCTCCTACATCGCCGGGCGGTTACCTATGATCGGGTCGGCTTGCGCACGTTAGCGATGGTGGATATTAATCAAGCTCTCGAATTAAAACCGGATCTCGTGGATGCCTATCATGTGATGGGAATTTATCTTACGGCCATGGGTGAATACCAAGCTGCGTTTGAAGCCTTCGATAGCACCATTGAGCTCGCACCTGACCATGACTATGTGTATTTAAATCGTGGTTTAGCAGCCTATTACAATGGACAATATCATTTAGCACATACGGACTTTGCTGATTTTTACTTTCAAGATCCAGCGGATCCATTTCGCTCGATTTGGTATTACTTTGCCGGCCGTCAACTCGACAGTGGCAGAGCGGAGGAGTTACTCCGCTCACAATGGCCGAATGCTTCTGGAAACGAGTGGGGGCAGGAGATTATTGCTTATATTCTTGGGGAATTAACGGAAGATGAGTTGATTCGTCGGGCGTTTGAACGCAGTTACGACCAAGATGAGTTGAATCATAATCTCTGTGAAGCTTACTTTTATATGGGGAAAGTAGCGGCCGCAAGGGGACAGTCCTTTAGCGCAATCAATTATTTTAAACTTTCATTAGCTACGAATGCGTATAGCTATTTAGAGCATCGCTATGCCCGTACCGAAATTCAAAAGCTCCGCCAACGACTCGAGGATTAGTATCGGTTGGCCGCTACTTGGCGCTGTGCTTGGTACGGCAGCCTTCGCTGTTTGGTGGGCGGAATCTTCCGAGCCAGAAGGGCTGAGGAGTTCGCTGCAAACAGAACCAACGATAGCGACAGTTAAGCAAGCGCCTATTGCGTTGCCGAGCGATGCCGGTTGCGACGTTTTACTAAATGTTTATGGTCGTTTGTCGGATCTACCACGCAGCCAAGAATGGCTCGAACAAACGCAAGCGCTTTATCAATCTCAGCAAAATACCATTCAATTTTGTGGTCGTTTAATCACCTCAGTGTGGCAAGATGAATGTGCATCAAACCAGGGGCGCTCTGCCTGTCAGTTAGCCAATCCGGTGGCTTATGACTTAGTCTGGCAGCAGCCACCATGGAACGCTGCCCAACAAGTGGATGTGGTCCTTACGGACGATGGCATTGCCAACACGCGTAACGGTTTGGTGTTTGTTGACCGTAATGCGCGTTCACGTGTGCTTGCCCATGAGCTCGGACATACTCTAGGTGTTGCCGATGAGTACGCCATGAGTGAAGACTTGGCGACACGGTTTTGTGCTGGTGAATTCAACTTTTCAGCTCTGAATTTGGTTATTACTGAATCGGCGATTGTCGATGCGAACACGCTTGTCGCCCTGACGCAGTCGTTACCGTGGCAGCGTAAGTTACAGCAACCGATAGCGCACAAGCTCGAGGAAGATCGTTGGCGTTTAGGCTCACGTGATCCATTACGCGTTGGTTTGCATCCGGTGGCAACCTGCGAGGGAACGGGTTTCTATGCTTGGCGTCCGGTGGGCTATGTGACACTGTGGCAACAACATGAAATTGGTGTTTTACCCGACGTTTATTTGTATCTCATGCATCAACGCTTGCAGCAACAGTGAGATACCAACTGACATCTTCGATAAAAAAACCAGCGCAGTAGCGCTGGTTTTTCAAGTGATAACGTGTGGCAGATTCTATTCTGCGTTTTTGACAAATTCGTCAAGCCATTCAACGGTTTCCCAAAGCATGTGCAGCACCGATTCACGGGCACGATAGCCGTGTGACTCAAGTGGCAACATGACTAAGCGAACCGTACCACCATTGCCTTTTACAGCTTGATATAAACGTTCGCTTTGCATCGGGAATGTGCCCGAGTTGTTGTCGTCGGTACCGTGAATTAACAGCAACGGTGTTTTCAACTGATGGGCAGCAAAGAAAGGTGACATACGCTGGTACAACGCCGGGTCATCCCAAATGGTCCGTTCTTCACGCTGGAAGCCAAACGGTGTAAGTGAACGGTTATAGGCGCCGCTACGTGCAATACCCGCACGGAAGAGGTCAGAATGGGCTAACACGTTAGCAGTCATGAAAGCACCGTACGAGTGGCCACCAAGGGCAAATCGATTGCGGTCACTGACACCACGCTCAACCCCATAGTTGATCACCGCTTCCGAGTTCATGATCAGCTGTTCGATAAAGGTATCGTTTGGTAGCTCTTCACCTTCACCGACGATCGGCATGGTCGCCGCATCAAAGACTGCATACCCCTGTGTCGCTAAGAACTGCGGGTTCCAATAGCTAATGCGGATAAAGCGGTAAGGTGAACCGCTCACTTGCGCTGCTGCTGCAGCACTGCGATATTCACGTGGGTAGGCCCAAACAATCGTTGGTAATGGACCGTCACGTTCTTGATCATAACCGGCAGGCAAGAACAAGTTCGCAGACATCGCCAAGCCGTCAGCCCGCTCATAGTTCACCAGTTCACGGGTGATTTCGAGCGTGTGTGGCATCGGGTGCGGTGTTTGTGTTAGTGCAGTGAGACTATCGTCACTTAAGTTGCGCAGATAAAAATCGGGCGGTGTGTCGACACCTTCACGTTGCGTCAAGAAGACTTTATTGTCTAAGTCGACTAATGACCACGGACGCTCATAATAAGGTGACTCGGAGCGCCAAAGGCGTTCTGTTTCACCGCTAGCAAGGTTGCGACGGTCAATAAATGGACGGTCACCTTCGTCCGATGCGCCTGTACCTGTGAGCAGTAGATGACCATCGTCAAGCAAGAGAACCCGACGACCGTTTTCTAAGGTGGTCGTTAACGGTTGGCCCGGATCGTTGTAGCTGTCGTCATAGGCACGTTCCCATACCAGAACCGGATCGGCATCGCCGTCTGGGCTGATACGCCAGAGGCGTTCTTGGCGCTCCGCCCACCAACGTTCCCACACTAATGCGGTGTCACCGTCGGCTGCTAATAAACGCGCATAACGGGTTTCCAGCTCGACCAAGAGCTTCGGTTCAGCACTGAACGGTGCTGGCAATTGGTAAACACGATCACGAACGTCTGCAGGTGCGCGTGAATTACCGCCGTCACCGGCAACCGCCCAAACGAGGGTTGCGTCGGCGTCATTACGCCAGCTAATGCTGCGGCGATCCGGTACGACCACGTCGAACCCAATCGGCAGGTTGTCGGCAACATCTTGTTCAACAACGGTATACACCGGCTTACCGGTTTTATCCCACACCACGGTATTGCGCGCAAAACGGAAATGTGGAACGGCGTAAGAGTAGGGCTTTTGTAATTCGGTGACTAATAGGTAATCACTATTGGGCGACAAACTAATGTTATTGATGACGCCGACATTACCTAAATTGTGCACACGACCACGTTGGTCGATACGCGCAACTTGGCTGGCAAAATAGTAGTCAAACAATGCGACGTCATGGCTGTCGGCCAATAGATCTTGGTAGGTCCGTGCTGGCGCTGAGCGACCACGCGACTCGGTTACGACCGGTGCAGCAGGTACGCGTGAACGTTGTGGCGCGGCACCGCGCTTACTGTCGACCAATAAGGTATAGACGGATTGTGAGTCATGGCTCCACTCAAGCTGTGAACCCCAAACTGCATTGACTGCAGCTTTAGTCCACTGGCTAGCACGGCCACGTTCAACATCGATACGCCACAAATAGGTGCCATTTTCTTCCATATTCAAGAAGGCGATGGTTTTACCGTCAGGTGACCAGCTCATGCCAGTAGCCCGCATATCTTGCGGTAAACCACGAATGTCGCGGCTGCTGCCATCGGCGATGTTTAACAAGCGGAAACTTGAAACATAGCGACTTTGGCTCATGGTTTGGTTGTCTGGATTAATCCGCATACCGGCAAGACGATACTCGCTGGCAGCGAGATCAACCAGTGTTGGCAATGCTGGGTAATCGAGGATAAGTAACACATCGCCATTTGGGCTAATACTTGCGCCCGGAGCTGGTGCTGCGTCAACGATATCAATAATTTCTTGAGCTGGCTGTTGATAGCCGGTATGCACCGGATTAGCAACAGCGATACTGCTCACAAGCAAGCACAAAAGTGCAACTGCACTGATCAGTCGTGCCATGTTGAGGTCTCCCTGAGGGTTGATACAAACCCCCATCAAACCTGAATACGGTGACTTTGGCTAGTGTTATGAGATTAAGCGAGGAAATTCGCGGTTGATTGCCGGCTAAAAAGCAAAAAGGAGGCGAAATGCCTCCTTCATGTTTATCCTGCGTAACGGATTATTTCACTTCAATACCAGCGGCTTGCAAATCTGCGTGGTAAGAAGAGCGAACTAATGGACCAGACGCCGCTTGTGTAAAGCCCATGCGGTCAGCTTCACGCTTAAACATGGCAAATTCGTCCGGTGTGACGTAACGTGCAACGGGAATATGGTGCCGGCTTGGCTGTAAATATTGACCAATGGTCAACATGTCGACGTTGTGACGACGCAGATCTTCCATCACTTCAAGAATTTCTTCGTTGGTTTCACCTAAACCGACCATCAAACCTGACTTGGTGCGAACATCAGGACGACGCTCTTTGTAGAGTTTGAGTAAGTCGAGTGACCATTGATAGTTAGCACCTGGGCGTGCGGCCTTGTAGAGACGCGGCACAGTCTCTAAATTATGGTTAAACACGTCCGGTGCTTCACCTTCGAGAATATCGAGCGCCACTTGCATGCGGCCACGGAAGTCAGGAACCAGTACTTCGACTCGAATCCCTGGGGTGTGGGCACGAATTTCGCGAATACAGTCGGCAAAGTGCTGGGCACCACCGTCACGTAAATCGTCGCGGTCTACCGAGGTGACCACGACATACTTCACACCCATGTCACGAATGGTTAAGCCCAACTTATGCGCTTCTGCTGGATCAGGCGGTAATGGACGACCATGTGCAACGTCACAGAATGGGCAGCGACGGGTACAAATGTCACCTAAAATCATGAAGGTCGCAGTGCCGTGGTTAAAGCACTCTGGCAGGTTGGGGCACGACGCCTCTTCACACACGGAGTGAAGACCATGTTTGCGCATGGCTTGCTTAATTTTGTCGATTTTTTCGCTGGAAGTCGGCAGTTTTACTTTCAGCCATTCCGGTTTGCGTAGCATCTGTTCGCGTTCGACCGGCATGATCTTGACCGGAATCAGCGACATTTTGTCGGCATCACGTAATTTCGTGCCGGCTTCGATGCGTGCGCTCTTGGTCGCAGGCTGTGATTTCACTACGTCTGAATTAGCCATGTTTGGGTAAACCTGTCTGTTCGTCGATGTCAGTGTATTGCAGAAGCTGAGCAAACTCGGCAGTAATGAGTTCGGCAGCTTCGGCAAACGAAGTTGGCCCGCCATGGGCGCTCGTTTGAGTCATGACCATTCCGGCATATCCGCATGGGTTGATGCGTAGGAATGGTGACAAGTCCATGTTGACGTTCAGTGCTAACCCGTGAAAAGAGCAGCCGCGTCGAATCCTTAACCCCAGTGAACATACTTTCTCGGCGCCAATGTAGACGCCCGGAGCGTCAGGTCGAGGCGCCGCGCTGACGTCATACTTAGCCAGCATATTCACGATGGTATTTTCAATTTGTGTGACCAGCTCACGTACGCCCATTTTCCGGCGACGGATGTCGAGCATGAAGTATACCACGACCTGTCCGGGACCGTGATAGGTCACTTGTCCGCCACGATCGACCGGCACGACTGGTATATCACCAGGTGCAAGAAGATGTTCTTCTTTTCCTGCTTGGCCTTGGGTAAATACTGGCGGATGCTCGACCACCCAGAGCTCATCAGCGGTATGTTCATCGCGGCTGTCGGTAAAGGCCTGCATAGCCTTCCAAACCGGCTCATAGTCAAGACGACCGAGCTGGCGAATGATAAGTCGATTCATGTGTCTATTGTACTCTATCGAGCGTTGAATTACAGGACGTAGCGCACGTCGTCGATGTCAGATAAGGACCGGTATAACGTTTCGACGTGGATTTTACTCGTGACGACCACGGAAACCGATACCGAAAAGTAGTTACCCTTGCTGGATGGACGAATCTCTGGGCTGTAGTCACCGGGTGCATGTTCCTGAACGACCGCAATGATTTCGTCCGCCAATGAGTCAGTGGCGACGCCCATGACTTTGAAGGTGAAGTCACACGGAAAGTCGAGTAACTCGTCAAATTTGGTATTCATGCGGTACTCCCGAAGCCGCTTTAGCTGCGGCTTGCTCTAAATAATTCAATTAGCTGCTGAGTCACTGGTCCACAGTGACCGTCAGCGATGATTTCATTGCCGACTTGGCCGACCGGAATGATCTCACGGGTGGCGCTGGTCATAAAGCATTCGTCCGCAGCAAATAACTCAGCGGTCGAAAATGCTTGCTCTCGCACCTTTATATGGGCGCCGCGGGCTAAATTCAAGACGTGCTGACGGGTTAATCCGGCTAGTATGAGTTCATCGGCGGGGGGCGTGATGAGTTCATGATCTTTGACGATAAAATAATTACATGACGCGCCTTCAGTGATACGGCCGGCACGATGAAGTATCGGCTCTTGTCCACCACTGGTGGAGGACTGTAATTTTAACAAAATATTACCCAGTAAGCTGACCGATTTAATGTCACAACGGAGCCAGCGAATGTCTTCGAGCAATTCGACCTTCACCGGTGTTGGCTCACCTGCAGGTGGTGTAAATGGCACCAAATAAGCCATGACCGTCGGTTGCATGTTGGGACTGGGTAAATGATTGCGCGGAAATTCAGCGCCACGAGTAATTTGGATGTACAAAATTGCATTGTCGAGCTGCTCGATTGAGAGTAAATGCCGTAAAATGGCTTCCCACTCAGCAGGGCTATGCGGAGGTGTAATGCCGATCGCATGGAGACTGTTGTGAAGTCGCTGCATGTGTTCGGCCAACATAAATGGTTGACCTTGATAGACAGGAAGCACTTCATAGATGCCGTCGGCAAACAAAAATCCCCGGTCAAAGACGGAGATTTTTGCTTGTTCATGGGGGACATAGTCCCCATTCAGATAGATCAGGCTCATTCGTCGCTAAAGCTCTTCTTGATGCTGTCGATGATACGCTTGAAGAAGCCACCTTCTTCAACACCTTGCAGGGTCACGAGCGGGAAGCTAGCAATGTCACGATCACCTAAGGTGAGGTTGACCGTGCCGACGACTTCGCCTTCAGCTAAAGGCGCTTCCAATGCTTTATCGAGGACGAAATTCGCGCGCAAATTTTGCCGTTGGCCACGCGGTAGGGTGACGACCACTTCGGCACCGGTACCCAATTGGATTTCATCCACGGAACCACCCCAAATACGCTGGCTCGCAAGTTGTTCGCCAGCTTCATAGGCGGTAACCGTTTCATAATAACGGAAGCCGTAGTTGAGTAATTTTTTCGTTTCCGCCGCGCGGGCTTGTTCACTTGCAGTACCCAAAACCACAGTAATTAAACGGGTATCGCCGTCAACCGCAGACGTGACCAAGCTGTAGCCCGAATCACTGGTAAAACCGGTTTTAATGCCATCGACATTAAGGCTGCGGTCCCACAGTAACGAGTTACGGTTATATTGGCGAATGCCGTTGTAAGTAAACTCGCGTTCCGCGTAAATGGCATATTCTTCTGGCACATCGCGAATTAATGCTTGGCCGAGTAAGGCCATATCGCGGGCGGTCGTGATTTGATCTGGATGCGGTAAACCGTGGCTATTGCCAAAGACGGTGTTGTTCATGCCTAATTCACGAGCATACGCGTTCATCAATGATGCGAACGCTTCTTCGGTTCCGGCAATGTGTTCCGCCATCGCCACACAAGCGTCGTTACCTGAAGCGATGATAATACCGCGGTTCAAGTCCTCGACACGAACTTGGCGTCCGACTTCAATAAACATTAATGATGAACCGGGAAAATTACGAGCCCACGCATTTTGACTAATTGTGACTTCGTCATCGAGGCTAATCCGACCTTCCTTGAGCTCTTTACCAATGATGTAACTAGTCATCATTTTGGTTAAAGACGCAGGGCCGTGGCCTTCATCGATATTTTCACCTGCAATAACTTGTCCGGTTTTGTAATCCATCAAGACCCAGGCACGTGCATTGACTGTTGGCGTGGGTGGCACCACACCTTGTGCATAGGCAACAACAGAAAGGTGACTCACGGTTAACGTGACGGCGGTAACTAAACTTGCAAGTAAGCGGCTACTTTTCATGGTCGGATACTTTCTCTGTAGTGATTATTATCTGCGAGCATCTGTGTTCCTGCTCGGCATCGATGAATTCGGATCGGATGGGCAACGAGTATAGCAAAATGAGGATCGGGAGTAACTAATCGTTCGTAACATTTTGCTGCTTTCCACTTGCTAAAACGAATCACTTGGTAAGCGGAAAATGCCGTCAAATCCGTCGGCTTGTAAACGGTTCATCCAATAGATGATTTGGCGATCATCAAAGGGACCTAATAGTAAACGATTCAGACCTTGATGTGGGCGGGTAGTTGCATCAAGGCTATAAATTTCCTGTAAACGCTGGCGCAAGCTCTCGAGGTTTTGCAATTCGCGCGCGGCAGCAACCTGTATATAGGTTCGCGCACCACTACTTGGCACCGGATGGCCGAGATCGATCGCCTCAACGCGAACCGGTGCGGTGCCGTGTAAATGCATATCGAGCGCATAGGCAGCTGCATAAGAAAGGTCGATGACGCGTTCGGCATGAAAAGGGCCGCGATCGTTGACGCGTACAATGACTTCTTTGTTGTTGTTCAAGTTGGTGACTCTTACCCAACTTGGTAGGGGTAAGGTCTTGTGCGCGGCACTGAGACTAAACATGTCATAAAACTCGCCATTTGAGGTTAAATGACCATGAAACTTCTCGCCATACCACGAGGCGATGCCTTCAACGGCATAGCCTTCAGCAGAGTCTTTAACTGAGTAGGCTTGGCCGTTGACTTGGTAAGGCAAGTTACCACGCCGTGAAAGTGGCTCAAGTCGTGGCGTTAACGGATAGAGTTCAGCTGCAGTTGGCGTGCGCAGCGGCGCAACATCTTGCGCCGTGCGGTAACGCTCAGTACTGGTTGTTGGTGTTTGCCCGCAACCAGCGAGTAAAACGCTTAAGGTGATTGCGCCGCTAAACAGCTTGATATTCATCAGGCGCTCTCCTAGCGGTGGGCGCGGAGTTGTTCAGCCAACTGGAACACTGCCATGGCATAAAGTGGACTATGGTTGTAGCGCGTGATCGCGTAGAAATTCGGTAAACCAACCCAATAGGAATGGCTGCCGTCGGCTTCTTCAAAGGCGAATAATCGCGCTCGGGTATCGTCCGGCATTGCCGTAATGAAACGTACGCCAGCCTCTTTGAGCTCACCAATTGTATGTGTGAGTACTTGGCCGCGACCTGAGGTAAGTTCGCTCACATTGGTACTTTGACTCACCCAAGCAGGCACGGTGATAGGTTGATTCGCTTGCCATCTGTGCTCAGCAAAGTAGTTGGCGATCGAACCAATGCCATCCACCACGTTGCCCATCAAGTCGCGTACGCCATCGCCGTCAAAATCGACTGCATAGTGACGGTAACTCGACGAAATGAATTGGCCGTAGCCCATAGCGCCGGCGTAAGAGCCTTTGATACTCGTCGGATCGATATCCTCTTCAGTAGCAAGCAGGATAAATTGGCGCAGTTCGCTGCGGAAGAAGGTCTGGCGTGGTGGATAATGGAAGCCTAGGGTATATAGAGCGTCGAGAACTCGATGCGTGCCCATGACATTACCGTAAAATGTTTCAACACCCAGTACGGCAACGATAATTTCCGCTGGAACACCAAATTGCTGCTCCGCTCGGGCGAGCGTTTCCTCGTGTTTGTTCCAGAACTCAATACCTTGGCGTAGACGCCGCTCGGTTAGAAAAATTGGATAATACTGATGCCATGGCCGTGCTTCCCAAGGGCGTGCAATTGCATCGAGAATCGGCTGGCTTTTCTGCGCTTGACGCAACAATGCTTCAGTGCGTTCCGCAGGGATTTGATGTTCTGACTGCATTTGCGCAATGAACTCACGTTCTGCCTCACTCCAGTCATTCGCAGCGCTGGACGCAGAGAAGAGAAGGGCGCTGGCAAGGGTTATCGTGCCAGCCAGTTTAGCGACGTGCGGAGCCAATTTTTTAAGCATACAACATCCTTTCTTTTTGTTTTAATTTGCAGCCGACTAGCCGTGACTGATGACCAGCCTTCGATGCGTGGCAATCGCCATAAGAATACCAAATCCGGCCATCATGGTGACCATCGAGGTGCCACCATAACTAATTAACGGCAGTGGTACCCCGACCACAGGCAATAAGCCGGAGACCATACCAATATTCACCAAGACATAAATAAAGAAGGTGAGCGTGATGCTGCCACCGAGTAAACGATTGAAATTACTTTGTGCCCGCATGGAAATCAGCATGCCACGGAAAATGACAAAACCATAGAGGATTAACAAGCCAATCACGCCGTAAAAGCCAAATTCCTCAGCAAAAACGGAAAAAATGAAATCCGTGTGGCGTTCAGGCAGGAATTCAAGTTGTGATTGGGTGCCTTGCAGCCAACCTTTACCTTCAACACCACCTGAACCGATGGCAATTTTCGACTGAATGATATGATAGCCCGAACCGAGTGGATCGGTTTCCGGATTCAAAAATGTAAGTACTCGCTGACGTTGATAGTCGCGTAGCAAGAAAAACCAGAACAACGGCAGGGAAGCGGCTGCAAGTGCACCGCCGCTGACAACCACACGCCAACTCATGCCGGCGAGGAACAAGACGAAAATGCCGGAGCAAGCAACTAGGAGTGCAGTACCAAGATCAGGTTGTTTGGCGATTAGCAAGGTTGGAACAAAGACAAAAACCAGTCCTAATAAAACATGCCAAAAACGTATCGGAATGTGCACACGAGAACAATACCAAGCGAGAAACATGGGTACTGATAATTTGAGAATTTCTGATGGCTGAATACGCGTGACACCGATGTTTAACCACCGTTGAGCACCTTTGCCGACCTCACCGAATAAGAGCACTGCAACGAGTAACAAGACACCAACGATGTATATGGGTAAGGCGTAATGTCGATAAATCTGTGGTGTGATTTGTGCGACGACCAACATGATAACAAAGGAAACACCCATACGAATGGCTTGACGTATCACCAGTCCTTGGTCTTGACCACCTGCACTATACATAACGATAAGGCTGACCACAGCCAAGGCTAATAGGCCAAGCAGCAGAGGGCCGTCGATATGAATTTTGGCCAGCCAACGATTACGTTGACGTTCTTCAGTCGTTTGCATCGTTTTGTCCTTCGCTGTCGTCTGGCTCAATGATCACGGGTTCCTCGGCAGCACGAGCGGCTGCTTCTTCCCGTGCGGCACGTGCCGCGGCGGCCGCTGCAGCGCGCTCGGCAAGGCGCTGCTGTTCATCCGCAAGCGCTTGTTGATAGGCTGCCGCTTGAGTTAGCAGCATCTCTGCCCGGGCATCGTCAGTGGCAAAATAATAGTCCATCATCGTGCGGGCGATCGGGGCAGCATTGCGACCGCCGCCACCAACGTTTTCAATCGCCATAGCAATGACGACTTCTGGATAGTCTGCCGGTGCATACCCAATGTAGGTGGCGTTGTCACGTAAGTGCTCGGCGACGTCTTCAAGATCTGGCCGCTCGTCAGTTTCGTCACTCAGCGCCGCAACTTGCGCGGTACCGGTTTTGCCTCCAGCGGTGTAGCTGGCGCCACGAAACGCAGTCCGAGCGGTACCGCTTTGATCGGTAATCACCATCTCCATACCTTTCCGAATCGTGTTCCAAGCACTTGGGTTATTTAGAACAATCGGCTCTTTCTCAATAATTTGGCGTTGGGTCATCTGCTCACCATCGCCGATAGCACGCATAATACTGGGCTGAATGCGGCGACCGTCGGTGACCAACACACTGGTCGTGGTGGCTAGTTGCATGGGGGTGACGGTCCAAAAACTTTGGCCGATTCCAATCGATAGCGTTTCACCTTGATACCAAGGTTCGTTGAAGCGCGCGCGCTTCCAACCTCGATCGGGCATTAAAGCAGGACTTTCTTCAGCGATATCGACACCGGTGCGTTCACCAAAGCCCATCCGCTGCATAAACGAAGAAATTTCATCGATACCAATCTTGTGGGCGAGGTCGTAGTAAAAGGTGTTGCACGATTCGGCGATGGCTTTGGTGACATTGACCCAACCATGGCCATGTCGACGCCAGTCGCGAAAACGCCGCTGAACTCCTTCCAATTGGTACCAACCTGGATCCCAGACGCGGCTTTCTTCGGTAATGGTACCAAGCTCTAGGCCCAATAGACCAAGATGAGGTTTAATGGTTGAAGCGGGCGGATAACGTCCTTGGGTTGCCCGGCTGATCAGAGGGTTTGCTGGGTTATTGAGCAATGCACGATAATCTGCGCTAGAAATACCGTTAACAAAAAGATTGGGGTCGTAACCGGGATTTGAGTAGAGAGCGAGTACAGCACCTGTGTTTGCGTCAAGCATGACGATTGCGCCGCGACGAGTACCCAACTGATAACGCGCTAAACGCTGTAAGCCACTATCCAGTTCAAGATAAACGTCTTGTCCCGGTGTCGGCGGTGTGAACTCAAGTGTGCGGACGACGCGTCTACGGTTGTTCACTTCCACGGTTTGATAACCAACCTGACCGTGTAGGGTATGCTCGTAGGAACGTTCTATACCTAATTTGCCAATATTGCGGGTTGCGGCGTAATTGGCATAGATTTCCATGTCCCGCAAACGGGCAACGTCTTGTTGGTTAATCCGACCGACGTAACCAAGCGCATGGGTGAACAAATCGCGGTGTGGATAAAAGCGCTGTAAACGTCCTTCCACATTAATACCGGGATAACGATGTTGTACCGTCGCAAACTGAGCAACTTGTTCTTCACTAAGCTGGTCGGCAAAGGTGATTTGTGGGAAACGCCGTGGCTGTCGTAAACGTGCGTAAAACTCATCGACGATATCCTCATCGAGTTGCAGAAGAGATTGCAACTCGGTCAGCGTCTCGCGCAGGTCGCGAACTTCTGCGGGTGAAACCTCGAGGCTATAAACTGGAATGTTGTCGGCTAAGAGAATGCCATTCCGATCATAAATCATGCCGCGGTTAGGGGCGACTGGCAAAACCATAATACGGTTACTATTGGAACGGGTCTGGAATTCTTGGAAATTTTTAACTTGCAGGGTGTAGAGGTTATTGAGCAGAACAATGAAAACGACAAACACAATCGCGAGGCAAACGACGGCCCGTCGACTGAAAAGAGCAGCCTCAGCTTGATGATTTCTTATAGCGACGCGTTTTTTTGGCATTCTTATTCGCGATGATAAGGGTGATTATTCAGTAAACTCCAGCCCCGAAAAAGAGCCTCAGCGATGATGACACGCACCATAGGGTGCGGCAATGTTAAAGGTGACAGTGACCACCGTTCATCGCTGCGCGCTTGTACTTCGGGAGCTAAACCTTCCGGTCCACCGACCATGAAAGCAACATTCCGGCCGTCTAACTGCCATTGTTGCAGTCGTTCGGCTAATTTATGCGTGTCCCACGGTTTACCATTCACTTCGAGTGTGATCACGTGAGTCGGGCCCTTTAAAGCAGCGAGCATTTTCTCACCTTCCTGCTGAGTGAGTTTGCCAATATCGGCTTTTTTCGCTCGTTTACCTGCGGTGATTTCGATCAAGTCGAGTGGTAACTCAGGTGGCATGCGTTTGGCATACTCATGGTAGCCCGTACTGACCCAATCGGGCATCTTGTTGCCAACGGCAATTAATTGCAAACGCATGCGAACACTTTAACCTTTAACCCCAGAGCTTTTCTAACTGATAGAAGTCTCGAGTCGCGTCTTGCATCACATGGACGACAACTGGACCAAAATCGACTAATACCCACTCACCATCGTCTTCACCTTCAACGCCAAGTGCTGGTTCACCGGCGTGTTTGCTTTCAGTCGCAATGTGACCGGCAATACTGCGGACGTGGGTTTTTGAATTTCCTGAGCAAATAACCAGGAAATCAGTGACATCGGTTTTACCACGGACGTCGAGAACTTGAATGTCTCGGGCTTTCAAATCATCTGCTTTATCGACCACAAAATCGCGCAATTGTTCAGTTTGCAAGGCTTTCTTTCTCCAATTCATTATTTAACCGCGCAAGTGTAGCACGAGAGCGGCCTCAGGTGCAGTAGCTACGCCGCAGCAACGGAGAGTTAATTGTTTAATGCGGCAGCTTTATTGGCATCTATTCTGTAGAGGTTGTGCTCACGGATATAGTTCCAGACCGGTTCAGGTAGCACGTCAGGACAGTGCGCTTGTTGCGCAAGAGTTGCTCGCAACTCGGTTGCTGAAATATCAATTTGCTGACAATCAGCGAGGTAAATTTTACCGACGCCGCCGGGGAAATCTTCCGCACTGACTTGTCGTTCTTTAAGTAATTCAGTGATTTCCGCACGACAGTCGCTGAGCGAGTAGCCGGGGCGCGGCATTACCACAAAGTTGGCGAAATCAAACAAGCGTTCCCAATGCAGCCATTCAGGTAGAGTGAGCAAACTGTCGGTGCCAATAATGAAGTACAAACAAGCGTCTGCACAGGTTTGTCGGTAATGTTTTAACGTCGGCAGGGTACGCGATGGTAAGCCTTGTTTCAACTCCCAGTCATCAACGCGAAATCGTTCATCTACTTGTGCTGCTGCATCGAGCATGCCGAGTCGATGGGTATTGAGTACGTGTGGCTGAGCGCGATGCGGAGGCGCACAGGTCGGTAGCAAGTGAATGCGTTCCCAACCAAACTGATCGGCCAATTCAAGGGCGGGTTTTAAATGCCCCCAATGGACAGGATCAAAGGTTCCACCCAAAATGGCTATATGCCGAGTCGGCGTAGAATTCGTCTCTGGCGTAGGTGTTAAGGCCAATGGCACGGTTTCCTTGCTGAAAGAATAACAGGCCCAAATGCAGGGCTAACGTCAATGGATCTTCGCCAGAATCCTGCTTAATTGCAAGTTCCAGTCGTTGTAACAGTTCATTTCGTGCGTGGGCGCAGGCTGCGGTATCCTGCTGAACCAGTTGCAAGAACGCACTTTGATCTTTCGGCCAAATTCGCTCGGCTGCCCAGATTGACGCCATATTTTGACGATTGCGTTGGGCTTGACGAACTTTCTTCATGCTCTGATGGGTTTGCGTTAAAAGCCAATGCACGAGGACTAAATCGGTACCCGTTTCGCGCAGGCGCTGCAGGCAATGCACGAATGCTGCAAAGTCTTGAGCTAAGATGCAGGCCCTTAATGCAAATAAGTCAAACCGACTATTATCTTCAACCGCCGTTTGCACTTGTTCCAAACTAATTGGGTTGTTTGGGTGTGGGTAAAGAAGCTGTAGTTTTTCGAGACTCTGTTGCAAAGCAAGCAGGTTACCCTCGTAAAAACTGGCTAATTGTTGAATCGCATCCTGGCTGAGCGGTAGTTTAAATCGTTCGGCTCGCTTTTGAATGAAGGTCGGCAGCTGCGCTTTGTCTGGACCATAAATGGGGACAAAAACACCCTTGGCGGTCAATGCCTTAAACCATTTTGCATTTTGCTGTTCTTTCTTCAGCCGCGGACCGAAAAGTAGCAAGACCTGATCCGGCGACTGCTGCTGATGAAAATCAATCAGTGCTTTACCACCGTCGCGACCAAGTTTTATTTCGGGTAGTTCTAACTCGACCAGTTGCTGGCTGCTAAATAAGGACAGTGTTTGTCCGCCTTCATGCAGTTGGAACCAATCAAAGTCCTTGTCCTGAACATAGCGCTGGCGCTCGTCAAAGCCACGTTGTTTGGCAGCTTTACGAATGAGGTCGCAGGTTTCAGCAACTAAAAAGGGCTCGTCCCCAAACACCAAATACACCGGAGCAAGTTGCTCGTTGAGGTGTTGCGGTAAGCGTTCAGGGTAGAGTTGCATGATTAAGTGCTCCGTGCACTTTGATTCAGCAGGAGTAAGAGACGACGAGCTGCTTCGCGACGCATTTCGCCGAGAATAAGTTCAAGCTCACGGGTTTTCGCTAGGGCATAGTTGGGGTCATCCTGGTAGTCACGCAGGATTTGAATATTATGCTCATCACTTTCGCCATTCGCGCGGAGAATCGTGACCGGCAGGATGTAGATCAGCTCGTATTCCGCAACTTGTCCTGAAGCCAACATCGACAAGATTCGTCGCTCTAAGCGGTCCTCTCCGAGCACTACCGCGGGGAGATGACTGGGGTCGTCGATGAGGGTAACGTCACGGCGCTGAAACAGGTCGGTTACCGCACGGTGAATATCTGAACGTTCGTCACTGACAACACGTAGTTGTTGAATTTCAGCAGCAACTTGATAGTCGTCGCGCAGATGAAACCCGCAGGCACTGAGCGTTAAACTCAGACACAGTGCGACAATACAATAGCCGAGCCGACGTAAGTCGAGCCGACGTGCCTCTACGACACGTCGGTTCTGCTCAAGGTGCTTATGGTTAGTTGGCAACAACATTGACCAATTTACCTGGCACATAAATGACTTTACGGACAGTAACGTCAGCAAGGAATTTCTGCACGTGAGGCTCAGCGAGAGCCAGTACTTCAATGGCTTCTTTGCTGATATCTGCAGGCACCGTGATTTTTGCTCGAACTTTGCCATTCACTTGCAAGACGACCAGTTTCTCATCTTCGACTAATGCGTTTTCATCGACGACTGGCCATTGCTCGAAGTTAATGTCGCTGTCATGGCCGAGAGCCTGCCACATGCGCTCACACACGTGCGGTGTAATTGGCGACAACATGAGCACGATGGCGTCTAACGCCTCTTGCATCAATGCCTTGTCGTTATTGCTATCGAGCGTTGCTTTTTGCAGGTGATTGCTGAGCTCCATAATGGCCGCAATCGCCGTGTTAAAGTTTTGGCGACGACCCATGTCATCGGTCACTTTGGCAATTGCGCGGTGAACTTCACGACGTAACGTCTTTTGCGCGGCGCTTAAGCTACTCAGGTCAAGTTGTTGTTGACCAGCAAATGCTTGGAAGTCATAGACGAGCTTCCAAACCCGACGGAGGAATCGGTGAGCGCCTTCGACCCCTGCGTCAGACCATTCGAGGGTTAATTCAGGTGGTGCTGCAAACATCATGAATAAACGTACGGTGTCGGCGCCGTATTTATCGACCATAGTTTGCGGGTCGATACCGTTATTCTTCGACTTCGACATTTTGCTAATGCCGCCATGAATAACCGGCTGACCATCCTTGACGTAAATGGCTTCAACCACTTCACCTTTCTCGTTTCGTTTCACTTCAACGTCTAGTGGCGAGAACCAAGTTTTGCCACCATGTTGGTCTTCACGATAGAAACTATCGGCGAGAACCATGCCTTGGCAAAGTAGACGTTTAAAGGGTTCGTCCGACTGGACTAAGCCCGTATCACGCATCAGTTTGTGGAAGAAGCGAGCGTATAATAGGTGGAGAATCGCGTGCTCGATACCGCCGATGTATTGATCGACCGGCAGCCAGTAATTTGCTTTGCTTGGATCCAGCATACTGTCGGCTTTCGGTGAGCAGTAACGTGCATAGTACCAGCTCGACTCCATGAAGGTGTCAAACGTGTCGGTTTCGTGTTCTGCAGGCATGCCGTTAAACGTCGTTTTGCGCCATTCAGGATCCGCCTTTATCGGCGAGGTGACGCCGTTCATGACCACGTCTTCAGGTAGTCTAACTGGTAGTTCTGACTCAGGAACTGGTACCGACTCACCGTTTTCCAAATTAAGCATTGGAATCGGCGCACCCCAATAACGTTGGCGCGATACACCCCAATCGCGCAAGCGATAGTTCACTTGGCGCTCGCCAATACCCAGTTCAGCTAACTTATTGGCAATGGCATTGAAACCGTCTTCGAAACTAAGGCCGTCAAACTCACCAGAGTTGATTAAGGTTCCTTTCTCGGTCAATGCGTCGACGGCAAAGTCATGTTCGCCTTCCAGCGGTTGAATGACAGGTTGAATATCGAGCCCATAGGCTTTGGCAAACTCGTAGTCGCGTTGATCGTGAGCAGGAACCGCCATGACAGCGCCGGTACCATAGTCCATGAGAACAAAGTTGGCGACCCAAATCGGTACTTGCTGACCGGTCAGCGGATGCGTTGCGGTATAGCCAGTAGCAATACCACGTTTCTCCATGGTCGCGAGATCTGCCTCAGCCACTTTTTGCTGCTTACAACTGTCAACAAATGCAGCAACCTCAGCGTTCTCGGCTGCGGCTTTCTGCGCTAATGGATGTTGTGCGGCGACCGCCATATAGGTGACACCGAAAAAGGTGTCTGGACGCGTGGTGTAAACACTAACTTGCATATCGAACTGATCGACACTGAAGGTAATTTGTACACCCTCAGAACGACCAATCCAGTTGCGTTGCATAGCTTTTACTTGATCCGGCCAGCCGTCGAGTTGGTCGAGATCGTTGAGTAACTCTTCCGCATACGCGGTAATTTTGACAAACCACTGCGGGATCTCTTTTTGCTCCACGATCGCACCAGAACGCCAACCACGGCCGTCGATGACTTGTTCGTTGGCAAGAACGGTTTGGTCAACTGGGTCCCAGTTTACTGTCGCATTTTTTTTGTATACCAAGCCCTTTTCATAAAGCTTGGTGAAAAACCACTGTTCCCATCGGTAATATTCCGGCTGACAGGTGGCAAATTCGCGATCCCAATCGTAACCAAAGCCAAGCGCTTTTAACTGCGAGCGCATGTCTTTAATGTTTTCATAGGTCCATTTGGCAGGTGCCGTGTTATTTTGAATCGCTGCGTTTTCTGCAGGTAGACCAAATGCATCCCAACCGATCGGGTGGAGAACATTTTTACCGAGAAGGCGTTGGTAGCGCGAAACCACATCGCTGAGCGTGTAGTTACGCACGTGACCCATATGGAGCTTTCCGCTTGGATAAGGGAACATCGACAAGCAATAGAATTTCTCTTTGCTGTCGTCCTCATGCGCGGCAAACACTTGATCCTTTTCCCAGCGCTGTTGAATATCTGCTTCTAGCGCGATGGGTTGATATTGTTCCTCAATTCTCCGGGTCATCTATACTACCTGTACTTTGCTTAGCTGTTAAAAATAATGCCTAACCATAAGACTAAAGCGATAACGATACCGCCGATGCCAAAATAGAAATTCTCGATGCGATGTTTCACTGTGTCGTGTTCTTCTTTGCTTTCTGAAGCTGGAAGAAAGCCAACAATCAGCGACGCGATGCCAAGACCTGCAGCGGCGACGATGCCTGCGAATAAAACCGCGTCAAACAAATTACTCATCATGGTTTGATCCTCAAATAAGCCGTAACATTAAAAGTGCGGGCTGGAATAACCCCTAAGTGTATAATCTTTACTACAAATTGACTACGCTGATTTTCGCTTTTCACGTCGCCAAGCGAATAAACTCGCGAGCAATGCGATCAGCCAAGCGGGTAAGTCACCGAAGCGGGCAAAACCAGTCTCGCCCTCAACGTGCAATACCGACGTAGTGGCGACCCCTGCGGTGAACTGGGGCAGTCGGGTCAGCGTTGCGCCGGTATGGTCGATGACGCCGGTGATGCCGTTATTGGTGGCACGTAACATCGGCCTTCCCAACTCGCGCGCACGCATAACAGCGATTTGCCAATGTTGGTGCGGGCCATGGGAGTCGCCAAACCAGGTGTCATTACTAATGGTGAGCAAAAACTGAGTGTCAGTTGTCACATTGGCACGAATTTGCCGTGAAAAGGCCACTTCGTAACAAATGTTTGCCGCAATCAAGACACCATTTGCATTGAGGTTAGGCTGCACTGCAGCGCCGCGACTAAATGACGACATGGGTAAATTGAATAACGGCGCAATTGGACGCAACAACGCTTCAAAAGGTACAAATTCACCGATCGGTAACAGTTGATGCTTTTGATAACGATTGCTATGACCATACTGCCAGCCACCCTGAGGTTGCTCACCCATCACAATCATACTGTTGAAGAACTCACCAGTGTGACGATCTAAATCAATAATCCCGCTAATTAGTGTGGTTTCTTGTTCAAGCAACAGCTCGTCAAGCATTGCCAAGGGGCGTTGTGCCAGCGGCTCGATAAATGTGATCGCCGATTCTGGCCAAATAATGAGGTCATGCTGTAGATGCGGCACGGTTAATTCTGTATAGGTGTCAAAGTTGGGCCATTGTTGTTCAGCGTCCCACTTTAAGTCTTGCACGACATTGCCTTGGACGAGTGCGACTGACGTTTGTTCACCTGTGTAGTGCATTGGGTTGAAGCGTGGAGCAAGCCAAGCGACGATGACGATTGCGAGCGGCAAAAACAGCCACTCAAAGCGCTTCTGCAGGAGCATGTAGGTAAAACCAAGCGCCATCAGCCACAGGGCAACGGCAATGCCGATTTCGCCAATATGGGGAGCAAAATTGCCTAGGGTCGATAATGTCTGTGTATAGCCCAGGCCCAACCATGGAAAGCCGGTTAACAACCAACCACGTAAGAACTCGGTGAGTAGCCATAGTATCGGCACGAGAAATAAACTTAAACTGCCGCAGTAGCGCCGACATTTAAACCAGAGCCAGGCAGTCAGCAGGGGAAATAGAGCGAGATAGGCACAAAGTATGATCATCACCAAAACGGAGGCGATCATAGGCATGCCGCCAAATTGGTCGATACTGACGTAGACCCAACTGATACCCGCAGCGAACCAACCGAAACCGAAACTGAAACCCGTCCACGCCGCTTGTTTTGCGCTACTGCTGCGGACCAACATGAGGAGAAAACCAGTCAGCAACAAAGGCGTTAACCAAGCCTGAGAGAATGGTGCATAGGCAAAGGTGAGGAGAACGCCAAAAATCAATGCGCCGGCGTAACGCCAGCGCGGTTGCAGCAATTTTATTTGCAAGGGTCGTAACAACATCAAGCGCACCTTTGGCAAAGTCAGCGTGGGTTTGTGTTATTTATTATCGTCGTGTGGCAGCGTCACTTGAATCTGTTGAATACGGCGACGATCGGCAGCAGTCACTTTAAAGTTTAATTCGCCGATAAAGAGTGACTCGCCCACTTCCGGTAAATGGCCAAAATTATGAGCGACTAAGCCACCAATGGTGTCGTACTCGTCATCATTGAAGTCAGTATGAAAATAGTTATTGAAATCTTCAATCGTGGTGAGTGCTTTGACATTGTAGCGATGGGCACTGATTTTGCGAATATCGCCACGGCTTTCGTCTTCGTCAGTTTCATCTTCGATTTCGCCAACGATTTCTTCAAGAATGTCTTCGATCGTCACTAACCCTGAAACACCACCATATTCATCGACGACGATTGCCATATGGTACCGCTTTGAGCGGAATTCTTTCAGCAGGGCGTCGACGCGTTTACTTTCCGGCACAATCACGGCTGGACGCATGACTTGTTCGAGAGAGAAAGGTTCATCGACCAGATTAAAGCCGTACGCCAACAGATCTTTTGCCAGCAGAATACCTTCTATGTGGTCTTTGTTTTCACTGACCACCGGATAGCGCGAATGCTGTGTTTGAATGACAATCGGCAGAAACTCTGCGACGGATTGGTTTTTGTCAATGGTGACCATCTGCGAGCGCGGTATCATAATGTCGCGAACTTTCAGTTCAGCAACATCGAGCACACCCTCGATCATTTCTTTGGTATCAATGTCGATTAAATCGCGATGCTCAGCATCTTGGATTAAATCAACCAGTTCCTCACGAGTGTTCGGTTCACCATTAAAGGCCTGAAGTAGTTTCTGGGCCCAAGTTCGTCGCGGTGAACCGTTACTTGGGTGGGGTTTGTCATCGTTCATCGATGGTCGTTCGCTCCGTGGCAAAATAATCGAAATTGAAGCTTAGCATAACCAGACTGAGCTGCGCACCTATTCACTGCTGACATAAGGATCAGCGATATCTAAGGTTGCGAGGATCTGGCGCTCAAGTGCTTCCATTGCTTCTGCGTCCTGCTCTTCAATATGGTCATAACCGACTAAATGCAAGGTACCATGGACGACCAGATGTGCGAAGTGATTTAAATAAGGTTTTTGCTGATCTTGCGCTTCGGCGGCGACCGTAGGTTCAGCGATAATAATGTCACCGAGTAACGGCAAATCAAGTTCAACGCCAGCCGGTAACTCGGCACTAAAAGGAAACGACAACACATTGGTCGCCTTGTCTTTGCCCCGATAGTCGCGATTCAACGCTTGTACTTCGTCGTTATCCGTCACCCGAATGGTGAGTTCAGCGTCAGCTTTGCCGACAGCGGTCAACGCAGCTTCTGCCCATTGGGCAATGAGCTCAGCACTGGGTAAACGTTCTTGAACGTCGTTGCTAAGTGCTTGAGGCCAGCCTTCTTGCCATTGAACATCAATGCAATTAGCCATTGTTTTTATGTGCTCCGTTGCTGCTTGCCATTGGCTGTGCTTTCACCTTGGTGTCGCTTTGTGTTTTGCTTTCGATGTCGAACTTTTCGTACGCCATAACAACACGTTGTACCACCGGATGGCGAACCACATCCTTGGCGTTGAAGAAGGTAAAGCTAATCCCTTCGACTTCATTGAGGACTTCAATGGCTTGGCGTAAGCCAGATTTTTGGCCACGGGGTAAGTCGATCTGCGTAATATCGCCGGTAATCACCGCTTTGGAATTAAAACCAATGCGAGTGAGGAACATTTTCATTTGTTCCGTGGTGGTGTTTTGACTTTCGTCGAGAATAATAAAGGCGTCATTGAGAGTGCGTCCGCGCATATAAGCTAACGGTGCGATTTCAATGACACTGCGCTCGATCAGCTTTTCCACCTTTTCAAATCCAAGCATTTCAAACAAGGCGTCGTACAAGGGGCGCAAATAGGGATCGACTTTTTGCGCGAGGTCGCCGGGCAGGAAGCCGAGTTTTTCACCGGCTTCAACAGCGGGTCGAGTCAGCAATATCCGGCGAACTTCTTGGCGTTCCAAGGCATCGACAGCGGCGGCAACGGCAAGGTATGTTTTTCCAGTACCGGCAGGGCCAATACCAAAATTGATGTCATTGGTGAGAATGGCACGCACATAATCTTGCTGGTTTTTGTTGCGCGGTTTGACCAAACCTCGCTTGGTTTTAATCAGCGTGACCGGGTCATCCTCAGGACTTTCTTCCTGCTCAAGCGCGCGACTTTCTTGAATCGCTAAATGCACCTGATTCGGCTCGATGTCGCGTTGCTTGCCGCGTACCGGAGCGGTTTCGACATACAAGGTCGTGAGAATGTCACGCGTTGCTTGAATACCGAGCGGTTGGCCGATAATGCGAAAATGATTGTCTTTGTAGATCACTTCAACGCCAAGGCGACGTTCAATGTGGCGAATGTTGTCGTCAAATGGACCACAAAGGCTTGCCAGCCGCTGACTGTCGGCTGGCTCAAGATATAAATCAAAACTGTCGATAGACGTACTCAACTAAATTCCTCGATTAGGACGCTGGATTAAACGTGGTGACACCGAGCGTATCGGTCGTTTCGTTACTGCGCGCCAAAATAGCTTGCGGTGCAGTATCGATGCGTAAGCCCATTTCGTGCTCTTCACGGAGAATGTCACCGCGTAACGAGTTCGGTAATGCCTCGGTAATGATGACATCAACAAACTTACCAATCATATCGGGGCGACCTTCAAAGTTTACAACCCGGTTATTCTCGGTACGGCCACTCAGCTCCATTGGATTCTTCTTCGATGGACCAATGACGAGGACGCGCTGTTCTGTGTTCAGCATTTGCCGCGCATGGCGTTGGGCTTGCTGGTTGATGCGGTTTTGTAACAGCTGAAGACGCTCTTTTTTGGTCGCTTCACTGACGTCGTCCGGTAAGTCAGCGGCTGGCGTGCCGGGGCGAGCGCTATAGATAAAACTAAAGCTGATATCGAAGTCGATGGCTTGAATGAGGTCCATGGTGCCTTCGAAGTCGGCGTCCGTTTCGCCCGGGAAGCCGATAATAAAATCGGAGCTCATGGCTAAATTCGGGCGAACTTTCTTCAATTTACGAATTTGTGACTTGTATTCCAGCACGGTGTGGCCGCGCTTCATTAATGCCAATACGCGATCAGAGCCACTTTGTACCGGCAGGTGCAAGTGATTGACCAATTCCGGAATTGTCTCGTAAGCGGCGATAATGTCGTCGGTAAATTCCACCGGGTGCGAGGTCGTGTAGCGAATTCGGTCGATACCATCGATCGCGGCAATCAAGTGCAAAAGTTCAGCGAAGGTACAGATGCTGCCATCGAAGTTTTCACCACGATAGGCGTTGACGTTTTGACCCAATAAATTAACTTCACGCACGCCTTGGTCAGCTAACTGCGCAATTTCGTAGAGCACATCGTCGGCAGGACGACTGACTTCTTCACCTCGGGTGTACGGCACCACGCAGAAGGTACAGTACTTGCTGCAGCCTTCCATAATTGAGACGAATGCGGTTGGACCTTCGGCTTTCGGGTCAGGTAGACGATCGAATTTCTCGATTTCCGGGAAAGAAACGTCAATGACGGACTCTTTGCCTTCGCCAAGTTCTTTAATCATTGCCGGTAAACGATGTAAGGTTTGCGGGCCGAAAATTAAGTCAACAAAAGGTGCGCGCTGGCGAATCGCCGCGCCTTCTTGCGAGGCAACACAGCCGCCAACACCAATAATTAAGTCTGGCTTGTCTTGCTTGAGCAGCTTCCAACGACCTAATTGGTGAAACACCTTCTCTTGGGCTTTCTCTCGAATAGAGCACGTATTTAAAAGAATTAAATCCGCTTCTTCTGCTTCTGCTGCAGGCTCGTACCCCATATGGGCATGGAGTAAGTCTGCCATCTTCGCAGAATCATACTCGTTCATCTGGCAGCCCCAGGTTTTGATATAGACCTTTTTGCTCATAACCTTCGTCTTCATTTACCGCGTGTGCTAAGGGCTGCATATTCTACATGGTTCAAGGCGCAGGCGCTACCTTCTGCGTGTGACCTGTTGGTGAAATTTCAGCCATGTTGACTGCCGATTACGGGTTGGTTGTACCGGTTGGCGGAATCTTAATGGCTGGGCTGCGGCCAGCACGAATGGAAATGTAGCCAGCGCCAATAATGATCGCCGAGCCAATCCACATGTGGATGGTAAAGGGCTCACCCCAAATGAGATAACCAATTAAAGCGGCAAAAAGTACCGAGCTGTAGGTGAAAACACCAATTTGTGAGGGCGATGCAAGTGCAAATGCGCGGGTCATAGCGAGTTGTCCGCCGACCGCGAAAACGCCCATAATCATCACGCCGAGCCACAAACTGGCGGACAGAGACTGCCAATTTACCAACACCGGAATGGCGGTAAGCAGGGTCGCAAAAAAGGAGAAGTAGAAAACAATTTTACTCGGTGACTCATGCGCTGACAGTCGGCGTACAACGGTTTTCGCCCAAGCAGCAAGACCCGCAGCAAACAAGGCGACAAACATGATGATTGGAAATGGACCGCTCAATGGGTCAAGGAAAATGAGCACGCCGAGAAAGCCGAAGGCGATAGCAAACCAGAGTTTCGGTGACACGCGCTCTTTAAACCAAAACCAGCTAATGACGGGAATAATAAATGGCGCCATGAGCAAGACCAGTGTTGCTTTGGCTAATTCGACTTGGGTGATGACGTAGAAAAATAGATACATGCCACCAATGCCGGTAATAGCCCGTAGCAGGTGAAGTTTCAGCTGGGTCGTTTTAAAGGCGGTGGCGCGGCGTTTGTAGAGCCACGGCAATAAGACAATAAAGGCAAAAAAATTACGGAAGAAAACCAGATGCGTAGTGGGAATGTCGCCACCCAAGTATTTCACCATAGCGCTGGTGCCGGCGAAACAAAGTTCGGCCAGTAGTAACAGCAAGGAAGCTAAAATCACCGGATTCAGTGCTGACTCCAGACATCAAGGGTTCAGAATGGCGTAATTATGGCATAATGGCCGCAGAGATTACATGCGTCTTTAGGTAAGCGAATGAAAAATAGCCAAGCACAAACAACAGCGGAAACTTCTTTGCGGCCATGGGTGGTGGTTGGCGGCGGTATGGTGGGCGCAGCGATGGCCCTGAGTCTTGCAACCAGTGGTCGCCGCGTCGTGGTATTAGAGCCGCAGTTAGAGGCAATGCTCGCAGTAGATCTGACGACTTACCCACAGCAGGACTACGATCTCAGAATTTCGGCGGTGACAGCAGACAATATTGCCTTGCTTCAGGCGTTAGACAGTTGGTCGCCGGTAGCAGCGGTGCGCGCACAGCCATTTCGACAACTGGCTGTGCGCGAGCAGGGCGGTGATTGGCTGCGTTTCGGTGCAGATGATGAACGTGAACTTGGCTATATGGTCGAGAATAAGCTACTACAAGCCTGCTTGTTGCAGCGCTTACAACAACATCCCGGTGTTGAACTGATTGCGGCTAAAGTACTCAGCGTTGCCGATGGCATAGTCGCTCTGGATAACCAAGAGCAACCTCAGCTGGCCTATGAATGGTTAGTGGTTGCCGATGGCGCCAGTTCGGCGACGCGCCGAGCGCTTGGCATGGGCACCACGGGAGTCTCCTATCATGAGCGGTGTTTGTTAACTTTGGTTAAATTACAACAGCCAGCGGGTGATGAGACTTGGCAAACATTTTCCGGTCGGGAAGTGCATGCACTGTTGCCCCTCTGTGATGACTATGCGTGTTTAATTGTCTATGCCGATAGTCCAGTGATACAGACTTGGCAACAATCACAAGACACGGTCGACGCTGTGCTAAAGGAGCGCTTCCGTGCCCAGCTTGGGGACTTTGAGTTGATTAACTTTGCCAGTTTTCCGTTGCAACACCAACAAGCGTTGCGAACCTTCTGCGCGCAGCAACGCGCCTTAGTGATCGGCGATGCTGCGCATGCGATTCATCCGCTGGCAGGGCAAGGTGTGAATTTGGGGTTGCGAGATGTAGCTGCGCTGCATGCACTGATTACCGACTTTACCGATGAACACCATCAGCTGGGTGTAAAATTGGCGCGTGTGATGCAGCAGCGTCAAGCGGCTAATGTGTTGATGGGGCAGGGTCTTGATGTCGTTGCTCGGGTGTTTCGTAGCGAGAATCCGCTGCTGCAAGTCGCTCGCGGACTTGGCTTTGTTGGTCTGCGTCAGTTGCCTGCGGTGCGCTCAATGCTGGCTAAACTGGCAGGACAAAGCTAGCGTTAAAGTTTGCAGAAGATAGAAAGATGAAACAGAAAAAGATTGAGCTTGGAAAAGCGCGGAACACGAGGAATAAACCGAAGCGCGAGTTGGTGCGGAGGGTGGGACTCGAACCCACACATCCTTTCGGACACTAGCACCTGAAGCTAGCGCGTCTACCAATTCCGCCACCACCGCAACTCGAGGCTTCGGACTAAATGGCTGGGGTACCAGGATTCGAACCTGGGAATGGCGGGATCAAAACCCGCTGCCTTACCGCTTGGCTATACCCCAGCAGAGGTACTGACTTGCTGAAGTGCCATAGTGTTATGGAACGCGCTCGGACAGAAAGTGGCTGGGGTACCAGGATTCGAACCTGGGAATGGCGGGATCAAAACCCGCTGCCTTACCGCTTGGCTATACCCCAACTGACTAACTATTCATTTCGTTTTTGGTGCGGAAGGAGAGACTCGAACTCTCACGCCGTGAGGCACTGGAACCTAAATCCAGCGTGTCTACCAATTCCACCACTCCCGCCCATAAAAACGAAGTGAATCAGTTGGTGGCTACGGCGGGATTCGAACCTGCGACCCCATCATTATGAGTGATGTGCTCTAACCAACTGAGCTACGTAGCCATATTACTGATCAACTTTCTGTGCGTCTCAGCGGCGCGTATTATGCGAATCCACCGCCGTGCAGTCAACACCTTTTCGGAAAAAAATGTCCTTTTCATGGTTAACTGCTCAAAAAAACACTGAAATGGCTAAAAGAGCAGCAAGATATTTAATTTACTGCTCAATTTTGTTGTTCAAGTCGAGCTTATTTCGTGTTTCTTTGCGAGCCACTTACCACGGCAAAACTTCACCGTTACTGTGCCAGAAAGTACCGCTATTTGCCATGTTTAACTGTTCGATGCGCTGGCGTAAACGTTGTGCCGCCTCAGCCGCTGTAATGTCGCCGGTATTATTGACCATGTCGGTTTGCACATAACCGGGGTGTAACAAGGCGACTGCAATGCCGGAGTCCTTTAAGTCGCGAGCTAAGGAGACGCCGGCCGCATTGAGCGCTGCTTTCGACATGCGATAACCGTAATAGCCGCCGCTCCCGTTGTCGGTCAATGAGCCCATGCGACTGGTAATCATAGCAACTTTGGCATTTTTATTGAGATGCGGAAGCAAACCGATCGTAATCATCAAAGGCGCTAAGGCATTGACGTTAAATTGCTGCTGAATGTCTGCAGCTGGCGCATCATCAAGTGTTTCACGGGTAAGAATGCCGGCATTGTTAATCAGCAAATCAATTTTTTCATCGCCTAATGCTTGGCTAATCTTGGCCGCGGCATCAGCGGCAGCAACGTCGATATCAGCAATAATGGTGGCGTTAGTTTTTTCTAATTCAGCACTCGGCTTTCGACAGGTGGCAAAGACGTTCGCACCGGCTTCGGCGTATTGTTTGGCGAGCTGCAAGCCGATACCGCGATTAGCACCGGTAATTAAAACATTAAACAGACTCATTTAGATAATCCTCCTTCGGTAAGTTTTAACGGGTCGAGTAAGCGTTTTAAATCGGCTTCACTTAAATCCGTCATTTCGACCGCGACTTCGAGAATAGGGCGATTGCTTGCATAGGCAGCTTTAGCAATTGCGGCGGCTTGATTATAACCGATGACCGGGTTCAAGGCGGTGACGAGAATCGGATTACGTTCAAGCGCAGCATTGAGTTGCTCCTGATTGACTTGAAAGTCATTGATGCATTGTTCAGCGAGGGTATTGGCACTCTTCCACATCAGTTCAATGCTCTGGAGTAAATTGTAGGCAATCACCGGCAACATGACATTGAGCTGGAAATTCCCGCTTTGGCCAGCAATGTTCACGGTCGTTTGATTGCCCATGACTTGCGCACAGGCCATCGCCACAGCTTCTGGTATAACCGGGTTAACCTTGCCCGGCATAATACTAGAGCCGGGCTGCAGTGCTTTCAGGCTAATTTCACCAAGCCCGGCAAGTGGGCCGGAATTCATCCAGCGCAGATCATTGGCGATCTTCATCATCACGGTCGCCACCGAGCTCATGATACCGGCGGTTGCAACCGCCACGTCCTGACCTGCGATACCCGCGAATTTATTCTCGGCACTGGTAAAGGGTAGTTCCGTGAAGTTCGCCATTGACTGACAAAATAACCCAGCGAATTGAGAATCCGCGTTAATGCCGGTGCCAATTGCGGTGCCACCTTGGGGTAATGAATACAGCTGCGGCAAGATGGCCTCGAGGCGCTGCTCTGCCTGCTCAAGTTGAGCGTCCCACGTGAGCAATTCTTGGCTGAGCGTGAGCGGCATGGCGTCCATTAAATGGGTACGACCCGTCTTCACAACGTCGGTGTAGGCTTCTGCTTTACGTTGAATCGTTGCGCGTAAGTTGGCCAGTGCGGGCAGTAACTTTCGTCGAATCCGGCGAGCTGCACTCACTTGAATCGCCGTGGGAATTACATCGTTGCTGCTCTGACCTAAATTGACATCGTCGTTGGGGTGCACGTCAACGCCGGAATTACGTTTAGCGAGGTTGGCCAAAACTTCATTGACGTTCATGTTCGTGCTCGTTCCCGAGCCGGTTTGGAAAACGTCTACGGGGAATTGGTTTTGCCAACGGCCTTCAAAGACCTCCAAGGCGGCTTGCATGATCGCGTCAGCTTTTTTTTGACTGAGCAGGCCGAGCTCACTATTGGCTTCGGCTGCACGATATTTGATCAGTGCAACTGCGCGGATGAATGCGAAGGGTAAAGTTAACTCACTGATTTTAAAATTATTGAGGGCGCGCTGTGTTTGTGCACTCCATTGCGCATCATCTGGGACTTCAACTTGGCCCATGCTGTCTGTTTCAGTTCGAAATCGCTGTGCCACTAAGACCTCCCATCAATCGATTTAAGTAAAAGTCGCGTAGTATACCTAATTGAAGAAAAATAAATATTTGCAGTCATCTATACTTTGCATTTAGCTTAACACAAATAACAAAAAAACAGTTGCGCAGAAAACACTGCGTAACGACTGGAGGCGTTTTGACAACACGGTGGCTTACTTTTCACTGCTTCGGCGCAGTTTGGCTCACGTTGAGCGTGTCCGCGATGTCGGTCGCTGCTGCTAATGCGCCGCCAACATTACTTTTTCAGGACGCTCAAGGGGCGCCGCTCGCAGGCGTCATTCTTTTTCAAACGCAGGCGTCGGAGGATAGGCATAGCGACGGCAGTGGTTTGACGCCGACGGTGCATGTGATGGACCAAGTGCAGCGCCAATTTGTGCCTGATTTGCTTCTGGTTGCTGCGGGCGATCGTGTTAGTTTCCCGAACAGCGACTCCATTCGTCACCACGTTTATTCGTTTTCACCTACCCGAACATTCGATTTTGAACTTTATGGCAATGCCGAAGCACCATCAGTCGACTTCCCACAAGCCGGTTTTGTCATCGTTGGCTGTAATATTCACGACAACATGATTGGCCATATCGTGGTGAGCGCCACGGGCGAGTTTTTGCAGAGCGATGACCAAGGCGCCATGGATATATCAAGTTTGAGTACGGATGATGGCTGGTACGCTTGGCATCCTTGGATGGCGACGGCAGGCATACAACCCATCGCAGCGAGTGATTTAACTTCCGCAAGCGTCAATGTGATTGCGGTCGAAGCGCCTCAAGCAAGACCAGAGACTGATTTGGAATCGCGCTTCCGGCGGAGGCTGCAGGGTGGTCGTTAATTTTCGTACGCGCTTGTTACTGCTCATTGCGGGCGGCATTGGACTCGCTTTATTCGTTGTAGTCGTCGCGATTGTATTGGCGACTCGGCAAAGTGTTTCTCTGCATACCGAGCGTGAATTGGAAGTCAGTGAACGTGTCCTCGGGCAGCTAATTAATTATCGTGATGAGCAATTGCGACAATCTGCTTATGTACTTGCTGATGACTTTGGTTTTCGCCAGGCGCTGGCAAGCGACGATGAAGAAACGATTATTTCTGCACTTACTAATCATGCCCAGCGTTTAAATGCTGATTTAGTGATGTTGTTAAACCCACAAAAAGAAACCTTATTAGCAAGTCATTCGCTGAGCACTGGTGAACGGGCAATTTTTGACGCTCACATGGAAGCGGAGGCTATCACTCAAACGGCAACGACAGCGGCAATTATCTTGGCCGAGGACGATGCTTTTCAGGTGGTGTGGGTACCTGTCCGTGCTCCTCATTTGCTCGGTTGGTTAACGCTTGGCTTTGCCGTGGACCGCGATTTAGCCGAGCAATTGCAACAACTAACGAATTCTTACGTGCACTTTGTTATTGGCCGAGAGTCTTTGCAACCGCGGGTTATTTCGTCGGCAAGTGAGCGGATTCAACAGCAGCTTGAGCAAGCCTTGCTCACCGGCCAGTTAGATGAGTTTCTGAGTCACGAAGAAAAGCAAGCGCGCTGGATTTCAGTGATTGCAACGCCGGCGGATACTGCGGAGAACTCGATTGAGGTGTTGTTAACCGCCAGTATTGGCTCAGCAGCGCAACCCTTTAATGCTTTACGTACGCAGTTATTGGTGATTGTGATCGTCACGCTACTCGTGACGGTTGTGGTGACTTTAGTGGCGAGCCGGCGCTTCGTCGAGCCTTTGAGTGTGCTTTCGCGCGTCGCTGATGCGATCGCTCGTGGCCAGTATAAGCAGAAAATTCCATTTATCGGACGTGATGAAGTTGGCACCCTAGCACATGCATTAGATAGCATGCAGAGCGCCATCGAAGAGCGTGAGAAGGAAATTTGGTTTCAGTCACAACATGATGTTTTAACTGGGCTTGCGAACCAACGCGCTTTTCATGAATACGCCTATCATCGGCTGCAAAGACAAGAGCCATGGTCGTTAATTGTAGTTAACCTCGACAACTTTCGTCGACTCAATGAAATGTTTGGGCGCAGTATTTGTGATGAATTGTTGCAGCAGTTTGCCCAGCGATTGGAACGATTATGTGCGGACAAGTTTTTCTTAGCCAGACTGCAAGGGGATGAGTTCGTCCTCATTTATGATGGCAACTTAGATCATGCGGAAGTTGAATTGAAAAGCGTTCTAGCAGCGGCGCAAGAAAATATTGTGATGCAGCAAGTGAGTTATTCTCTTGCCCTCAGTGCAGGCATGGTGGAAGCACCTCGCCACGCACAGGAGCGCGATTAATTGGTGCGTTTAGCGCAATTCGCGCGGAGCAAGGCGAAGCAGGAAAAGCGTACTTATGCTCGTTACGAAGACGGTGAGGACAAGCCGTATCTGCGAACATTGGCAATCTCTGCAGCTATTCCAACCGCTATTGAAGAACAGCGCTTCTCATTGGCTTACCAACCACAAATTGACAGCGACAGTGGCTCTGCGACGAGTGTTGAGGTCTTGATTCGTTGGCAGGATAAGACCCTTGGTTTCGTTAGCCCTGCGGAGTTTATCCCACTGGCGGAGCAGTCGGGGCATATTTTTGCGATTACACGCTGGGTGTTAGTGGAAAGTCTCAAGCAAATTGCCCAGTGGCAAAGTCTACATCCGGGCCTGCAATTGTCGGTGAACCTCTCCGCAAGTGACTTGGCTGAGTCACACCTGCTTGACGTTGTCTTTGGCGCATTAGCGGAAGCTAAAGTAGCGGCAACTTTGCTCACTGTTGAAGTGACAGAAAGTGCCGTGGTTAATGAGCCGGAGAAATCTATGGCTCAGTTGACAAAGTTGCGCGCCGCCGGCGTGAAGGTCGCCATTGATGATTATGGCACGGGTTATTCGTCATTAGCACAATTGCGTGATATGCCCGCAACGGAATTAAAGATCGACCGCAGTTTTATCATGAATTTAGCGGAGCAAGTCGGTGATCAGACGATTGTCCAGTCAACCATCCAAATGGCCCATCAGCTTGGTTTAAAAGTGGTTGCGGAAGGTGTTGAAGATGAAGTAACAGCAGCGCTATTGCGCCGCTATCAATGCGATGTGTTACAAGGTTATTTCTATAGTAAACCGCTCGCTGCGGAAGATTTGGCTGAGTGGCTGAAAACCGCGCGCAAATTAAATAAGGGATAGGTGATGAAATCAATCGGGTTAATTGCAATCAGCGTAGTCGCGAGTACGTTGATGATGAGCGCGGAGGCGGCAGACGGACGTTTGCTCGGTACGGGTGGTGCAACCAATATCGAGGGTGCTGCCGGTGGTGGCTTGGTGCCATGGGCTGTCATTAGTGGCTATAGTGAGGATGACGAGCGCGGTGGAACTGTTGCTCTGACGCGTGCTCAGGTCGATGACTATCGTTTAGATGTGACAGCAGCAAGTTTTTCCTATCAGAATCGGTTGGAAATTTCAGTGGCTGCACAAATGTTCAACTTAGAGAACCTAGGGGCAGAATTGCGCCAACACGTATTTGGCGTTAAGTATCGCGTCGCAGGTGATTTAATTTACACATCAATGCCACAAATCAGTGTTGGCGCATTGTATAAACGCAATACACGTTATGACATTCCGGAACTTGTTGGTTCGCAGCGCGACAGTGATTGGGAGGCTTATGTAGCCGCTAGTAAAGTTTGGCTTGCCGGCCCCTTTGATCGTACCTGGTTAGCAAACGTCACGCTAAGAGCGACACGTGCTAATCAATTTGGTTTGTTGGGGTTTGGTGGTGATCGTGGCGATAGTCATCAAATCGCTGTGGAAGCCGCCACCGCGGTATTTTTACATCGCTCCCTCGCGGTAGGCGTTGAATACCGGCAGAAGCCGGACAACTTGAGCTTTGCCAAGGAGGAGGACGCAATGTCTGCTTTTGTTGCATGGTTTCCTTCAAAACGCGTGGCCCTTGTCGGAGCGTTTCTTGACTTGGGTAGCATTGCTGGCGCCACCAATCAAACCGGCTACTATCTGAGTTTGCAGGCTTCATTTTAGGGGTAATCGTGATGAAAAAACTAGTTTCTCAATGTACTGTGCTATTGACGCTTGCTTTGTTAGTTTTGCCAACTGGCAGCGCGCAAGCTAATCAAGATGACAGTTTGTATCGTGCTCTGGGTGGAGAGCAGGGTATTCAGCAGTTGGTTGAAGATTTATTGTTTAATGTCGCCGATGACCGCCGTATTCGTCATCATTTTGTCGATATAGATATCGTTCGCTTGCACGAAAAGCTCAGCGAGCAAATCTGTGAGTTAGCCGGCGGGCCATGCGAATATACTGGCGATGATATGGTTAAGTCCCATACTGGGATGGGGGTTACCCGAGCAGACTTTAATGCGTTAGTTGAAGCGCTGCAGCTTGCCATGGATGATCATCAAATTAGCATCTCAGCACAGAATCGGTTATTGGCATTACTGGCGCCGATGCACGCTGAAATTGTTAATCGTTAGTCGGTTAAACAGCGCACAAATAAGCCGTCATGGTGACGGCTTATTGTATGACTTTTTTGGGAGTGCCGTTTTACTTAAACGTTGAAGCGGAAATGAATCACGTCGCCGTCTTTGACTACGTACTCTTTTCCTTCCAAGCGCCATTTACCGGCGTCTTTCGCACCTTGCTCACCATTGTGGTTAATAAAGTCGTCATAGCCGACGATTTCAGCGCGAATGAAGCCTTTTTCGAAATCAGTATGAATGCGCCCCGCTGCTTGAGGTGCAGTGGAGTTCTTTTTGATGGTCCATGCGCGAACTTCTTTGACACCCGCGGTAAAGTAAGTGTGTAGGTTCAATAGCTCATAGCCAGCGCGGATAACGCGATTAAGGCCTGGTTCTTCAAGACCCATGCTCGACAAAAATTCTTCTTTGTCTTCGTCGTCGAGTTCAGCAATTTCAGACTCGATTGCGGCACACACGGGCACGACAATGGCATTTTCGTTTTCGGCCAGTTTACGCACAGCGTCAAGATGTGGATTGTTCTCGAAGCCGTCTTCGCTGACGTTACAAATGTACATGGTCGGCTTTAACGTCAATAAATTGAACGAACGAATCACTTTGCGTTCATCGTCAGTTAATTCGACAGAACGGGCCATGTGGCCTTCAGACAACGCTGGCAATAACTTTTCGAGCACGTCCATTTCTGCTTTGGCTTGTTTGTCGCCGCCTTTGGCCTTTTTGCCAAGACGATGAATCGCTTTTTCGACGGAATCGAGGTCAGCCAAAGCGAGTTCGGTATTAATGGTGTCGACGTCTTCCAGCGGGTTTACTTTACCGGCAACGTGAACAATGTTTTCGTCTTCAAAGCAGCGCACAACATGGCCAATCGCATCGGTTTCACGAATGTTGGCGAGGAACTGATTGCCTAGACCTTCGCCTTTTGATGCACCTTTTACCAAGCCAGCAATGTCGACGAACTCCATGGTAGTCGGAATCAGCTTCTGTGGCTTAACAATGTTCGCTAGTGCGGTCAGGCGCGTGTCAGGAACAGAAACCACACCCGTGTTCGGCTCAATGGTGCAGAACGGAAAGTTCGCCGCATCGATGCCGGCTTTGGTCAAAGCATTAAAGAGGGTTGATTTTCCAACGTTGGGTAAACCAACGATTCCACATTTAAATCCCATGAGTGCAGTCCAACTTATTCAGGTTTGATGGAATGTAAGTATTGCTTGGCAGCGGTCCAACCGTCGCGCAGGGCAATCTCGACACCACGTAGTGACGCTTGTACGGCGTCATCAATGAGCTGTTGCTCTTGGCTTGGGGCTTTACCAAGCACGTAACCGGTGACTTTTGATGCATGTCCCGGATGGCCGATGCCAATTCGCAAGCGATGGAAATTATTATTATTTCCTAAAGCGCGAATAATATCTTTGAGGCCGTTGTGTCCACCATGACCGCCGCCTTGCTTAAATTTCGCCACACCGGGCGGCAAGTCGAGTTCATCGTGAACCACGAGAATTTGTTCTGGCGTCACTTTAAAAAAGTTTGCCATCGCACCTACGGCTTGCCCGCTTTTATTCATAAAGGTCATTGGCAAGAGGAGGCGAGTATCGCTATAGGGAGGACCTAAGCGAGCGGTTTGGCCAAAGTACTTGCTGTCTGGGCTCAACGAGGTGTTGAATTGCCGAGCTAGGTCTTCAACAAACCAGAACCCGGCATTGTGCCGGGTTGCTGTATATTCGGGGCCTGGATTTCCCAGGCCCACGATAAGACGAATGTCTGCTGACATGGATACGAGTCCGCAGATTATTCTTTGTCTTCGCCTTCAACGTCAGTCTCTGGTGCTTCAGGAGCATCGTCAGAAACTTTCTCGCCTTTCGGCTTGCTCACTGTCACGACCACTGAGTCATGATCGTCGCCGCGAGTTAACTCAACGAAGGTCACACCTTTTGGTGCAGTGATTTGGCTCAAGTGAATGTTGTCACCAATGCCTAAACCTGAAACGTCAACTTCGATGAACTCAGGTAAGTCTTTTGGTAAGCAGGTGATTTCGATGTCGTTCAATTGGTGAACAACAACGCCGCCAGCTTTCTTCACTGCTTCTTCACCTAAGAAATGCAATGGTACATTAGTGTGAAGCTCTTCTTTCGCGCTAACGCGTTGGAAGTCTAGGTGCGTGATTTTTGGCTTGAACGGGTGACGCTGAACGTCTTTCAAGATTGCTTGGTGCTTTTTACCGTCGATGTGCAAAGTCAAAATGTGGCTGTAGAAACCTTCGTGATCTGCAGCATTGATGATTTTGTCATGACTTAAGGTTAAAGACACAGCTTCTTTGTCACCACCATAAAGAATGGCAGGAACTTTACCCTCGTGACGTAGGCGGCGGCTCGCACCTTTACCTAAGTCATTACGGATTTCAGCGTTGAATTCGTAAACTGGTTGACTCATTTCGTTTCTCCGAAAATTAATGGACTGCGCTCCGCGACCAGAGTGCAGTGGAAGCCCCTATATTTAGGGGTCGCGCATTCTAACACCGAATGCGCTTTTAGAGCAAGGCGCCTAGACCAATTCTGCCAGCATTTCTGCGCTGTACTCTCGCAGTGGTTGGTTGTCCTGCACGCGCTGAACGAAATCGGGATTGGCAATGAATGAGCGGCCAATGGCGGCTAAGTCAAACTCGCCTGAATCGATGCCCGCAGCGGCAGTTTCGGGCGTCAGACCACCGACATTCATGAAAGTGCCGTGATAATGTTTGCGGATATATTGGCTAGAGCGACCACCGAGAAAGTCGAATTCAAGGCTGTCATCAAAAATGCCAAGATGTAAGTAAGCTAAATCCCGTTGATTAAGCTGTTCGATGAAGTAATCAAACACCTCACGGTCACGCGGATCGGGTTCAATGTGAGCGTATGCGCCCGGCGTAATTCGCAATGCGGTGCGTTCGGCTCCGACAGCTGCACTGACGGCGTCGATGACTTGCAGCGCAAAACGACTCATGTTTTCTGCGCTTTGGCCATATTCGTCGGTGCGTTTGTTGGTGTCATAGTGGAGGAATTGATCAATCAAATAGCCATTCGCACCATGAATTTCAACACCGTCGAAGCCAGCCTCCATGGCATTCTTCGCGGCGGTCACATAGTCGTTGACCAAGGTCTGAATCTCATCAACGGTTAGTGCTTTTGGCGTTTCGTAACTTAAATCACGCATCCGTGGCAAGGTACCTTCGTGCTTAATTGCGCTCGGAGCGACTGGGGGTAAGCCGGAGAAATAAGAGTGAGCAACGCGACCGACGTGCCAAAGCTGCATAAAAATTTTACCGCCATTGGCATGCACTTTCGCCGTGACTTTTTTCCAACCTTCGATTTGCTCAGCAGTGAAAATACCCGGTACATTCGGATAGCCTTGAGCGTCAGCGCGAATAATAGTGGCTTCGGAAATAATCAGGCCCGCGTCAGCGCGGCGGGCATAATAATCGGCCATTTGTTCGGTCGGCACTAAACCGGGTCCGGCCATACAGCGAGTAAGCGGTGCCATCGCTATCCGATTGGGTAAAGTAAGTACTGAATTCAGGTTAAGCGGTTGGAACAAAGCGGCTAAAGCCATAAGAACTCCGTCAGTTTGGACAATTTGGTGATGCTTGTATAGCGATATGAGGGGATTTCTGGATCATTTCAAGCGCAAATTTCATCTCTGTTGATGACCTTTTGCTATAAGATAGGCTAATCTGTGCTAAACACGTTCTGCAGATGAACGAATAAAACAACAATAACAAGGAATTAACGCATGATGAGTCGTTTTTCACAACGTATCTTGGGAACATTAACCCTCGGTGGTAGCTTTGTCGGTACGGTCGTGATCGCCGCTGAAATGATTCATATCAGCAATACGTTGGCGATGCTGTTGTATGCGGCATTCTTAACGCTCTATGCGTGGGGAGTGTGGTGCGGTATTCGAATATTTGAAAATCATCCAAGCGGCGCACGGATGGGCTTTTGGTTTTGGTTATTACAAGTGCCAGTGCTGAGCTCGCCGATATTTGGCTATTTTTTTGCAGCCGGCGGTTACATCACTTTCATTCTCCAGCCGTCGAATTGGGGGTATCATTTTAATTTTCACTTTGGCAGCGCGTTTAATGTTTCGTTCGTCGAAAGCCATCAGCCGTTCTATTTTGGCGTAAACGTATTTGCGTTGTTTATTGCGCTGTGGTTGGCGACGAAACGTCGTGGTTAATCCCTCCTCATCGACCATCAATAAAAAAGCCAACGCGAATGCGTTGGCTTCATGCTAGTTTGGCTTTGTTGAATTTAGTATTCGAACATTGCTGAAATTGACTCTTCGTTACTCACACGGCGCAACGCTTCTGAGAGCATTCCGCTGAGCGTGAGCTGGGTAACTTTGTCCAACGAACGCATTTCATCTGACAACGGAATGGAGTCGGTCACCACGACCTGATCGATCACTGAGTTCTTCAGATTCTCGTAGGCATTGCCAGAGAACACCGGGTGAGTCGCGTAAGCAAAAACGCGCTTGGCACCATTTTTCTTCAGTGCTTCTGCGGCTTTACACAGCGTACCACCGGTATCAATCATGTCATCAACCATGACACAGTCACGACCGTTCACATCACCAATGATATGCATCACTTGTGATTCATTTGCCTTCGGGCGACGTTTGTCGATGATGGCTAAGTCAGCATCGTTCATGAGTTTTGCCATGGCACGGGCGCGGACGACGCCGCCAATGTCTGGCGAAACCATGACCGGAGAATCCCAAGTTTGCATTTTTATGTGTTCAAGGATGACCGGACTGCCAAATACATTGTCGACCGGTACGTCAAAGAACCCTTGAATCTGTTCGGCATGCAAGTCAACGGTGAGTACACGGTCAACACCGACACTGGACAGAAAGTCAGCAACGACTTTTGCGGTAATGGGAACTCGCGCTGAGCGTACACGGCGATCTTGGCGCGCATAACCAAAGTAAGGAATGACGGCGGTAATTCGACCGGCAGAGGCACGACGCAGTGCATCGACCATGACGATCAATTCCATTAAGTTGTCATTGGTAGGAGCGCAAGTGGATTGGATAATAAAGACGTCTGAGCCGCGAACATTTTCATTGATTTGAACACTGATTTCGCCGTCACTGAAACGACCTACATCAGCGTCACCAAGTTTGATGTAAAGGCGATCAGCGATCTTGCGGGCTAGCTCGGGTGTTGCATTGCCAGCGAAGAGCTTCATGTCAGGCACGGTTAACCTCAACCAGTTTGTAAGTTGTGAGCGGATTACGACAGGTATCTTGGCTTCCGGATGTTGTCGCGAGGAGCTGCCGTTTCACTCTAACACTAAACGGGCAGGAGCGCTTGCGCTAAAGCCTGATGTGCAGGTGAGTGATTCACTCCTTGGGCGACAAACCCCCGATACTGCTCCGGAAGCTCTCGCAAAGCTTGTTCCGCTTGCTGTTGGGTGGAGAAAACAGCAAAAACGCAAGCTCCGGTCCCCGTCAATCTGGACGAGGCGTATTTTAGCAACCAGTCGAGGGCGCTGGCAACCTGCGGATAAAGTGAACGGACCAATTTTTCACAGTCGTTGTGTTGTTCTAACCAGGCTAAATCCGAGCAATGCCGCGCAGGGTCTAGTAATTTCGGCGTTGCTCGCGGTAACTCGGCGTGCTGAAATATTTCTGCAGTACTGACATGAACTTGCGGATGCACGACCAAATACCATGCTTGAGCCGGCGATGCTGGGGAAAATTGCTCGCCAACACCGCGGGCAAAGGTTGCCTGGCCATGAATAAATACGGGTACGTCAGCGCCCAAAGTGAGGCCGATTTCAGCCAACTGTTCGAGGCTTAGTCCGAGTTGCCAAAGTTGATTCAGCGCCAGTAAAGTCGTCGCTGCATCAGACGAGCCACCGCCAACACCGCCGCCCATTGGCAATTGTTTATTCAGATGAATGTCAACACCAAGGCTCGGATTGGCGCGCAATGGCAATAGTTTTTCTGCCGCTCGATAAATCAAATTATCGTGCAGTGCGATCGACACGGCAGCGTTACTTTGGATACGCACGGCGCCAGTGTCATTGCAGGTAAAGCAGAGTTCGTCTGCTAAGGTTAAAAACTGAAAGAGTGTTTCCAGTTCGTGGTAGCCGTCGGCACGACGACCGGTAATATGCAAAAACAGATTCAGCTTTGCCGGTGCAGGTAACGTTAGCCGATCCATTATTTGGCAACCTCATGAGTGACAGGTGGAGATACCTGTTGCACGTCACGCCAACGGCTCACGGTCAGGCGCACGCGCAATTGATTTTGCGTAGCTTCAATAAAGTGCGGCAGTAACACAGAAGCACCGTTGGTGGTGACTAGTTGATAATCACCAAGTAAAACTTGCCAGCGTTCGTCGCGACCTGTCCATGTCGGATAGCTGGCCTGGTAGTAGGCCAGCGTGCCATCTGGATACCACAGCTGTTGGCTTAGGCGGACGTCAGGTTGCTGACCAAGAATGGCGCTTTGCAGGAGCTCAAAAGGAATGAACATGCCGGTGTGTTGCCAGAGTAAAGTGGTTAAATCATCACCGCGATAGACATTACCCTGGCGGTCGATAAAACGACTTTCATTCGGGTCTTGTTCGATTCGCGCTAAGGTACCCCCTAATTGGTGGAAAAGGCGAAAAGAAGTTGTAGTTGCACCTTGGTTCCAACTATAGCGGCCGGCATCGCGATTTCCTTCGGCGTCATCAAAAAACGCAACTTGACCGGTGACTTGAAAAGCGTTGATTTGGGCTAATTGAGATTGATGTTGTTGATGAAGGCGCGGGTCAATCTGGCTTGCACGCAGCGTGTTGTCGATACTTGGTGGTCGCGCGGCACAGCCCGCGAGAACAAAAACGAGCAGTATTAGACTGAAACAACGGAGCTGGGATACGGACATAAGCACTCCAAGCGCGAGTAAAAAAGAGAAAATGAGGCTCAAGCTGGCCATTGTAGGCAGATTTTTCCGGTAATGCTATGTTCCTGCGGTGCTTTAATTGCAGACGTAACTCGCATACAATAGCGGCCATTCGGTTTAGTCTGCGACGGTTCTTTATTTTTTCATCGGTGCAATGCACTGATGTGTTGTCGCCCGTCGCTACAATTGCGTAGCCAAGGTTTTCAATTTCAGCTTCTATGAGCATTTTAGCTTTAGGCGTTAATCACAAAACTGCATCCGTCGACATTCGCGAGCGCGTTGCCTTTCAGCCCGAGCATTTAGAGCTTGCGCTGAAGTCATTGGTGCAACAAGGGCGCGTCAGTGAAACTGTGATTGTTTCGACCTGTAACCGAACTGAGCTTTATTGTCATGCGGACGCCAATGAGGTTGATGCAATTGTCGATTGGTTAGCAACCTTCCATTCGGTGCCGAGCGACGAGTTGCGCAAATATATCTATCAGCATGCAGACAGTGCGGCGGTGAATCATTTGATGGCTGTGGCTGCTGGCCTAGATTCCCTCGTTCTCGGTGAGCCGCAGATTCTCGGACAAGTGAAGCAAGCGTTTCAAAATGCGCGCGATGCTGGCACGGTAGGGACTGTTTTCGAACGTTTATTTCAGTCGACGTTTGCCGCTGCAAAAGTGATTCGTACGGAAACCAACGTCGGTCAGAATGCGGTTTCAGTGGCGTATGCAGCGGTTAATCTGGCCAAACACATCTTTAGTAAACTCGAGAAAACCGAAGTCTTATTGGTCGGCGCCGGTGAAACCGCAGAACTAGCTGCGCGCCATCTACGTGAGCAAGGAGTAAAAACCTTGCGGGTGGCTAATCGTACAGTTGCTCGTGCGGAAGAATTGACCCGCTTAGTTGGTGGCGAGGCTTACGCCTTGTCAAGTTTGCCGGAATTGTTGCCCAAGTCCGATATTATTATTAGTTCAACGGCAAGTCCTGTGCCGATTATCGGTAAAGGATTGGTCGAAAGCGCGATTAAAAAGCGCAAGCACAAACCGATGTTGCTTGTGGATTTAGCGGTTCCGCGGGACATTGAAGAGCAGGTGAGCGAGTTAGACGATATTTTCTTGTATACCGTGGACGACTTGCAGTCGATTGTCAGCCGTAATATTGAGCAGCGACAGCAGGCAGCAGCGGAAGCACGCGATATTATTGCTAAATACGCCGATGACTTTAACGCATGGATGGAAAGCTTAAATAGTGTCGATTTAGTGCGCCACTATCGGCAGCAAAACACCGAAATCGCTGAACAATTGAAAGAGCGTGCCCTAGCGGCGTTACAGGCGGGTAAAGCACCGGAACAAGTGGTGCAAGAATTAACCCAGCGTTTGACTAACACATTAATGCACAAACCAACCCGCGCCATTCAAGACGCCGGGAAGCAAAAAGATTTGTCGGCACTGGCCGCGTATCAGAAATTTATTAACGAAACTGGACAGGAATAATTAATGCTTAAAGCCTCTTTAGTAAGCAAATTAGAAAGCTTGCTTGAACGCCACGAAGAACTCGAGGTTTTGCTTGGCGATGCCGCCATTATTACCAATCAGGACAAGTTTCGTGCACTGTCGAAAGAGTATGCCCACCTTGAAGAAACGGTAAAATGTTTCCGGGCCTACCAACAAGCTGCGGAAGACCTCGCGACAGCGCAAGAAATGCTCGCTGAAGGTGATGCCGAAATGCGTGAGTTGGCTGACGAAGAGGTTGCTTTAGCAAAGGAAACGCAGGCTCGCTTGACCGACGAATTACAAATTCTATTGTTGCCGAAAGATCCGAATGACGATCGTGCCTGTTATGTTGAGATTCGCGCGGGCGCTGGTGGTGATGAAGCGGCGATCTTCTCGGGCGATTTGTACCGGATGTATAGTCGCTACGCAGAACGCAATGGCTGGCGTGCGAATATCATTAGCGCAAACGAAGGCGAGCACGGCGGCTTTAAAGAAATTATTGTCCATATGCAAGGTGACGGTGCTTACGGTCAAATGAAGTTTGAATCCGGTGGGCATCGCGTCCAACGGGTACCTGAGACTGAGTCTCAAGGTCGGATTCACACGTCCGCGTGTACGGTCGCAGTGTTACCGGAAATCCCTGAAGCCGAAGCGATAGAAATCAATCCAGCGGATTTGCGCGTCGATACTTATCGGGCTTCAGGTGCGGGTGGTCAGCACGTCAACCGGACCGACTCGGCGGTACGTTTAACTCACTTACCGACCGGTGTAGTGGTGGAGTGTCAGGACGAACGTTCACAACATAAGAACAAGGCCAAAGCGATGTCAGTCTTGGTGGCGCGCTTGCAAGCTGCAGAAGATGCCAAACGCCAAGCAGAAGAAGCCAGCACGCGACGCAGCTTGGTCGGCAGTGGTGACCGTTCAGAGCGCATTCGCACCTATAATTATCCGCAAGGTCGGGTGACCGACCACCGCATTAACTTGACTCTGTATCGCCTTGATGAAGTGCTTGAAGGTTCACTTAACTTACTACTTGAGCCGATCATTCAAGAGCATCAAGCGGATCAGTTAGCGGCACTTGCCGGTCAAGGCGAGTAATCTCGCTCGCTATGCAAATCCAAGCACTCTTGCGCGAGGCGACAGCGGCATTGACCGCTGTCGGCTTCGATACGCCGCAACTTGACGCTCAAGTTTTACTGATGCACGTCCTCGATGTTCCGCGCAGTTACTTATACACTTGGCCAGAGAACGACCTCACCGATGCACAACTGGAGCGCTTTCAACAACTGTTAGAAAGGCGTTTAAGTGGTACACCCGTGGCTTACCTGACCGGCTTCCGGGAGTTTTGGTCTCTCGATTTCGCTGTTTCGTCAGCAACGCTCATTCCTCGACCCGATACGGAAGTACTGGTTGAAACGGCGTTAAACCTACTCGCCAATGAACCAGCCCAGGTGTTGGAATTAGGCACCGGCACCGGAGCGATTGCCATTGCCTTAGCCAGCGAACGTCCCGCTTGGCAAATTACAGCGGTTGATCGGATGCCGGAAGTCGTGAGCCTTGCCAGCCAAAATGCGCAACGATTATTAAAAACCGCTCAGCAAGGGCAGGTTCAGGTGCTGTTAAGTGATTGGTTTAGCGCCCTAGAAAAGCAAGTGAGATTCCAACTGATTATCAGTAATCCGCCTTACTTAGCGCCGAATGATCCGCATTTAGAACAGGGTGATGTGCGTTTTGAGCCTCGCTCAGCGCTGGTTGCGGCAGATGACGGCTTGGCCGACTACGACACCATCATTGCGCAGTCAGGTGATTATTTGAGTACTGGCGGTTGGCTGCTTTTTGAGCATGGTTGCCAACAAGCAACAGCATTGCGGCAACGCCTCGCCAGTGCAGGATTTAGCCAGATTCAAACATGGTCGGATTACGCCGGTTTGGAGCGAGTGACCGGTGGCCAAAAAACTTTGCAAAAAGCACCAATCAAGCCGCGCTAACCTCGTATTATTTGCTATCCTATGCCATATTGAAAAGAATAAGCATGTTATATGGTTAGCTGACTTTTTGGCCTTGCTAACTGGAACTGCCGCGACGAGAAAGGATACGCCCCTATGAACGATCATTTTCTATTTGCCGATGAACCTGTGCCGTCAAAAGATGCGCTAAATGAGCGATGGAAAATCTTGATCGTCGATGACGAACCTGAAGTGCATGCGGTCACGCGCCTTGCTTTGAGTGATTTTAAATTTTTGGGTCGTCAACTTGAGTTTTACAGTGCAGAGTCAGGTGAAGAAGGCTGCCGCTTAATGGAAGAGCATCCAGATGCTGCCATTATCTTGCTTGACGTGGTGATGGAAACCGATGACGCCGGCTTGAAAGTCGCGAAGTATATCCGTGAAGACCTCGATAATCATTTTACCCGTATCATTCTTCGCACCGGTCAACCCGGGCAAGCGCCAGAGCGCACGGTCATCATTAATTACGACATCAATGACTACAAATCCAAAACCGAGTTGACCGCGCAGAAGTTGTTCACCGCAGTTATGTCGAGCCTCCGCTCGTATCGCGATATTATGTCGATTGAACACAGCCGGCGTGGTCTTGAGAAAATTTTGCACGCCACGACCGATTTGTTTTGTGAGCAATCCATGGATCAATTGGTCGAAGGGCTGGTCCAGCAATTGAGTTGGTTAATTGGTGGTGCGCGCCAAGTCTTGTATGCAGAAGTGGATAATGAACAAGGCACAAAGGGCATGACCGTGCGGGCTGCATTTGGTGAAGAGGCTGAAGTTATGCTGCATCGTTCAGTCAAAGCAGCCTTGCCCGTTTCGGCGCTGCGCGAATTGGAGCAGGTTATTGAAACGCGAGAGGCTTATTTTAGCGACGAACTTGCCTTGGTGTATTGTCAAGCAGGGGCAAAATTGGGTGGCTTGCTCTGTTTGAGCGGTTTAGCGCGGCCGTTAAATCAGAAAGAGCAGGACTTGCTCAATCTTTTTGCTCAACAAATTCAACTGGCGCTCAATAATGTTTTACGTGAGCAAGATACCCAAGACTTCATTCGCCGTACCTTGGAGCATGCCTTGGAGCTTGAGCGCGACCACTTGTTTAGCGAAGACAAGCAGCTGCATCCAGCCGCAAAAGTAGCGGTTCTGTTAGCGCAAATCCTCGATATTCAAATGAATCGTCATGAGCAGGTTGCATTAGCAGCCATGATCGCCGCTCTATTAGCGCCTTATAGTGCGGTTGAAGAGGGCGAGGAGCGAGCGCAAGCACGCCTAGCCTATGAGCGCTTGCATCGTATTTTACGTGGCTTCATCAGCGAAAACTCGGATGTACTTAAACTTGTTTTAGAGGCCACTGATGCGCGCTTTGAACGCTATGATGGTGCCGGTTTCCCGGGACTTTTGAGCGGTGATCAATTTAGTTTAGAGCTCCAGCTGATTGTTTTTGTGATGCAAGTATTTGCGGGGCAGAGTCAAGGAAACTCACCTCAGCAAGCGCTGCAGAAAGCCATAGCGCATGCGCCCGGATGCTTCTCTGATAATTTTGTTAAAGTCATACACGATCATCGTGGCTTAATCCAAGAGCGCTTGCTCCGCGCCGATGATCATTCCTAATTGCAACTGAGACCGAATACATGAAAGTAGATCAGGTACAAGTTGCTGGCATTGACGTCAGTAACGATACGCCATTTGTCCTTTTTGGCGGTATGAATGTTTTGGAAAGCCGAGACCTCGCGATGCAAGTCGCGGAAACCTATGTTGAAGTCACTCAACGTTTAGGTATTCCCTATGTTTTCAAGGCGTCGTTCGATAAAGCGAATCGCTCATCGATGCATTCCTTTCGTGGGCCCGGCCTTGATGAGGGCTTAAAAATTCTGGCGGAAATTAAGCGTGAATTTAATGTACCTGTCATTAGTGACGTACATGAACCATGGCAAGCCGCCCCTGCTGCAGAAGTCATTGACGTGTTGCAGTTACCCGCGTTTCTTGCTCGGCAAACGGATCTGGTTGTGGCCATGGCGAAGACTGGTGCTGTGGTTAATATCAAAAAGCCTCAGTTTTTAGCGCCGCATGAAATGCGTCATATTATGAACAAGTTTGCTGAAGCGGGTAATGAGAAAATCTTGTTGTGTGAGCGCGGCTCTTGCTTTGGTTATAACAACCTCATCGTCGATATGCTGGGCATGGATGACATGAAGTCGATGGCACCGGTCATCTTCGATGCAACCCATGCGTTGCAGCGTCCAGGTGGTCGCAGTGATTCTGCCGATGGCCGACGAGCCCAGGCCGCGCAGTTAGCACGCGCAGGCATGGCGCTTGGTATCGCCGGACTGTTTTTGGAAGCTCACCCAGACCCCAACCAAGCCTTGTGCGACGGCCCCTGTGCTTTGCCACTGAACAAGCTTGAAGCCTATTTAAAACAGATGAAGGCAGTGGACGAGTTAGTCAAATCATTTGCGCCATTAGATACATCAGCGTCTTAATCTGCCCAGAAATAAGATGCTTAAAGGCCATATTGAACTTGCTGGCACCTCTAAAGTGCGTTAAATTCAACTGAGTTAAACGCATGTTTAAAATAAGAGGTGCCACTTATCGTGGTCAAAACAAAAGATAAAATCATACTCGCTGCGGAAAAATTATTCTCCGAACACGGCTTTGAACAAACCTCACTGCGCCAAATTACTTCAGAAGCAGATGTGAATTTGGCGTCGGTGAACTATCACTTTGGTTCGAAGAAATCACTGATTCAAGCGGTGATGGCACGCTACCAAAGCGTTTTTATGCCGGCGTTGGATGAGCAATTGAGCCGTCTCGCTGAGCAGGAAAGCTACAGCACAACAGAAGTGCTTGCCTGTATCACAGCACCTCTGATTGCCTTACGCCAAGTGCGCGTCGATGGGCCGGTCATTTATTTGCGCTTGCTCGGTTTTGCTTACAGTGAGATTCAAGGTCACTTGCGTAAGTTTACCATGACGCACTTTGGTCATGTGGTGCAGCGCTTCTTTGAAATGATTCAGCAGGCAAATCCACATTTACGTCGAAAAACACTGTTTTGGCGTCTGCATTTTAGCCTTGGTGCGATGCTCTTCGCTCAAGTCTCAGGACAGGCACTGAGAGAGATTGCCTTGGCTGATTTTGGCGAAGAAACGCAAGCTGAAGAAACCTTCCTTAAATTACTGCCGTTTGTCGCTGCAGGAATTGCTGCGGACGATCCAGAACCACAAATTTAGACTACAGTTAATATATCCACATGGTACGTTACATGGTGCTCGGGCATTGAAGGAGTTGAGTTATGTCCATTTTTTTAATTCTATTAGTCGCAGTATTGATTGTTTTCGGGGTCCCCGACATTCGTCGCAGCCTTATTTCTAAACCAGTTTTCCGCGTCTTTAAAAAAATCCTACCGCCAATGTCCGCAACTGAGCGCGAAGCAATGGAAGCGGGAGACGTTTGGTGGGATGGCGAATTATTTTCCGGCCGTCCAGACTGGTTCAAATTACTCAACACCAAGCCGCACGGTTTTAGTGCTGATGAGCAGGCTTTCATTGATGGGCCGCTGGAAGAGCTGTTGGCCATGCTCGATGATTTCAAGATCAACACCGAAGGGCATGATCTGCCGCCAGAGGTTTGGGACCATCTGCGTAAGCATCGCTTTTTTGCCATGATCATTGGCAAAGAGTATGGAGGTTTGGATTTCTCAGCGACAGCCAATTCACACATTGTATCGAGGATTGCCACGCGTTCTTTATCGGCTGCGGTGACGGTCATGGTGCCGAACTCATTAGGTCCAGGCGAACTTCTTACCCATTACGGGACCATGGAGCAAAAGGAACATTGGTTACCGGCACTGGCGAAAGGTGATGAGATTCCATGCTTCGCGCTTACAGGCCCGGAAGCAGGTTCCGACGCGGGCGGAATTCCAGACACCGGTGTGGTCTGCAAAGGAATGTTTAACGGTGAAGAAGTGGTGGGCATCAAGCTCAATTGGAGTAAGCGTTACATTACTTTAGCGCCGGTCGCCACGGTACTTGGCCTTGCGTTCAAGCTTTACGACCCCGAGCAACTCTTGGGTGAAGAGGAAGATATAGGGATTACCTGTGCATTGATTCCCACCCGCCACGAAGGTGTCGAGATCGGTGACCGCCACTTGCCATTAATGCAGGCGTTTATGAATGGCACAACCTATGGGAAAGACGTGTTTATCCCGCTTGATTGGATTATTGGTGGTGTCAAATATGCCGGTAAGGGCTGGCGTATGCTGGTCGAATGTTTATCGGCAGGTCGCGGAATCTCATTGCCGGCGTTAGCGACAGCAACGGGCCACAATGTCCAACGTTTTACCGGCGCCTATGCTTTTGTTCGTCAACAATTCGGCTTGCCAATTGGCAAATTTGAAGGCGTCCAAGAAGCCATGGGTCGTATTGGTGGCTTAAACTACAGTATCGAGTCGATGCGGCGGTTAACGTTGACGGCGCTCGACGAGGGCTATAGTCCGTCGGTGATTACGGCGATGACCAAATACCACATGACTGAAATGGGTCGCCAAGTGTTAAATGACGGCCTTGATGTACATGCCGGCAAAGGCATTCAAATGGGACCATTAAATTATTTAGCCTCTAATTATATGGGCATTCCAATTTCCATCACGGTCGAAGGGGCTAATATTCTTACGCGTAATTTAATGATTTTCGGTCAAGGGGCAACACGTTGTCATCCATATGTTCTGGCGGAAATGGAAGCAGCGGCAAACCCGGACGAAGAGGCCGGTTTGCGGAATTTCGATAATTTGTTGATTAAGCATATTGGTTTCGCGATAAGCAATACGTTTGCGAGTTTTTGGCATGGTCTTACCGGCGCACGATTTGCCAATGCACCGGTCGGCGGCGAAACCATTCGCTATTACCAGCAATTGTCGCGCATGAGTCGAGCGCTTGCGTTGTGTGCGGATGTCTCCATGTTGACCATGGGTGGCGACCTCAAGCGCAAGGAAATGATTTCCGCGCGACTTGGCGATGTGCTCAGTCACTTATATATTGGTTCGGCTATTTTGAAACGCTTTGAGGATGACGGTCGTCAAGTCGCTGACTTGCCGTTTGTCCATTACGCCATGCAACTGCAGTTGCATCTCGTCGGACAGGCCTTTCGAGGTTTCTTTAAGAACTTCCCGAACCCGTGGCTGGGGCGTATTTTGTCTGTACTGGTGTTCCCTTGGGGCAACCGTTACGACAAGCCTGCAGACTTGTATGCACAACAAATCGCCGACTCGATGATGGAGCCAGGGGTGTTGCGTGATCGCCATACGTTCTTAAGTTATTGGAAAGATGATGAAGAGGATGTAACCGGGCACATGGAGCTGGCATTTACTCACATGGTGGCGACGATTGAGTTATTTAAGAAGGTCTATAAAGCACAAAAGCAGGGTGTACTTGATGGCAACTTAAATGGTGACGCGTTGGTGCAAGCCGCTGTTGTCAAGGACGTCATTACTGCGGAGGAAGGTGAGAAATTGGCGGTCGCTGAACGCATGCGTTTACGTGCAATTGCGGTGGATAGCTTTGCTGCGGAACCCATGAAGTCAGGACGCTATCAAACGCAACCATTGCGCTGTTAGCGGTTATTACGCAATGAAAAACGCGGCTTTCAATGCCGCGTTTTTTAATTGCTAAACTGGTTAGCTCTGCAACTTAATGCTCGTGACGCCATTTCCACAGGAGTGGATGTTCTTGCCACTGTTCCGGAATATCCCGCCGTACTTCACTTGGAACTTGCTCAGTACTGACAACTCCGCTGCTCGCGCTGCTGCATTGACCATTCAGAATATGGTGACGTGCTTCGGCAAGGAGCGGATCGGCCGGATCACCCCAGTCACCGACAATCACATCGTTGGCAGCACACGTAGCAGGGAGACCGTCGAAATAGTCTCCTTCACCATCTGCGTTCACGGTTTGGAAGGTAATCGCAAAGACGATTTTGTCACAAATGGCGCCTGGTTGTTGACCCACAGGCTTACCACAGGTTGGCTGGCCAACGGTAACAACGTCAACAAAAGGTTTTAATGAATTAATCACAAGTTCAGACGATGAGCAGCTAGCGCCTGTCGTTAAAACATAAACGCGATCGAGATTAAGGCGCTCAATGCCGGGCCCTAGATCAAAATAGAAATCGTCGTCGTTAAAATTGCTGTTGTATTGATAGGTCAAAAAGATTTCGCCTTCAACATTATCCCATGCCGCTTGTGAACTAAGTTGGTTGGCAACACGCACCAAACCACCGCCGTTGTAGCGCAGATCAATCACCAATTCGTCGACGCCAATGAGTTGGTCATAGGCTCGGTTCAAGTCTTGCTCAGAACGATTGATAAAGCTGTCGAAGACGTAATAGCCAACCTCTTTGTCGCCCATTTGGAAGCGCTCGGTGGCCATAATAGTGTTTGTTTCGACTTGTGTTTTCGCAATGGTTGCAGAGAATTCATAGCCGTCGGGTCGACGCCACTCGATAGTGCGTTCGACGCCAGCTTCATTTGGGCCAAAGACATCAACCCACGTTGCTTGACCGCGAGAAATTCGATCAAACCATGTCGCCATGCTGACACCATTCACCGCGGTAATTTCGTCGCCACGACGGACACCAGCTCGCGCGATTGGAGACTCTTCGTACACATAGGTGATTTGAATCACACCAAGATCGGTGCGATCGCGGCGACCGAAACCGAAGCCAAAAAAGACCGCGTCAATATAACGATCTTGATACTCTTGCTCGGTTAGAATAAATGAGAAAATATCTTGCGGTACGCGCAAGGCGTCAAGCATTTGATAAATGGTCGAATGACTTGCGGGATTGACGTTACGGGGCATGTCGTCAACCCACAGGTAACGATTTTGCATGAAGTTCAGCAGTTGCTGATTTTGGCCTACTGCCGAACATTGGGCATTACCCAAGTTGGGAGAGTCTCCGGTCAGGACTGAGTCACTGCCGCAGGCTGCTAATAAGCCTGCACTTAGCGCGGTGAAGAAAAAGCGTTTCGCTCGATTCATGGCATTTATCTCTCTTGCAAAGTCTTTACAACATAGACCGCAAATCTGGTATAAGATTCAACGTTAGGCATGCTGCCAGACAAGTTGAACATTGATAACCTCAAGCATAGTCACTTTTTATCTACTTGAAAATAACCGATTTCGTTCAATTCGCGGAAAACAATCAAGCTGATTATGCTGTAAAAATTGGGAAAAGTATGCAAAGTACAGGGATACTATTAGACGTCGCTGGCACACAGCTCAACGCAACCGATGAAAAAATTCTTCAGCACGAACAGGTCGCCGGCGTGATTCTGTTTACGCGGAATTATGAGAACCCGCAACAACTTGCGGCGTTGACTCAGGCGATTCGCAAGGCGGCAGGCCGCGAGATTCTCATTACGGTCGATCATGAGGGCGGGCGAGTGCAGCGATTTCGCGAGGGTTTTAGTGCGATTCCGGCGATGGCCAGAATTGCCGAGTACTCGCAAAGTCCGGCACGCAATGCGGCTTACGCTCGCGAACTCGGTTGGTTAATGGCCAGTGAATTACTCGCTTGTGGTGTTGATCATAGTTTTGCCCCGGTACTTGACCTGCATGGTCCGAGTTCGGTGATTGGCGACCGAGCGTTTGGGCCAACAAGTGAGGCTATCGTACCGCTGGCAGCGGCATTTATTCGTGGTATGCACGAAGCCGGTATGCGTGCGACGGGCAAGCACTTTCCGGGGCACGGCACTGTGGTGGCAGATTCGCACATTGATATCCCGGTCGATGACCGGTCATTAAACGAGATTCTGCGCCAAGATACCCAACCGTTTATTGAACTGCTGCCGCACTTGCAGGCTTTGATGCCCGCACACGTGATCTACCCGCAAGTGGATCCCGCTCCGGCGGGTTTCTCGATCTTTTGGATGCAGCAAATTTTGCGCCAAGACCTCGACTTCCAAGGTGTTATTATCAGCGATGACTTGTTGATGGCCGGCGCAACGGTTGCCGGCACAGTAAGCCAGCGAGCTGAGAAAGCGTTAGCGGCGGGCTGTGATCTGTTGCTGGTGTGTAATGATCAAACGCAGGCACAGGTTGTGCTCGACACGGTTGATTTTCCGGCCAGCGAGCGCGATCCAGTGCAAGCATTGCGCGGTCAAAGTGCCTATTCATCGCTCGCTGAGTTGCAACAAAGTCAGCGCTGGCAGGACAGTCAGACACTGCTGACAGGATCATAGATTAATCGTGCAAAGCCGAGGTTTAAACCTCGGCTTTTTCGTAATCAAGTGGATCTTGTAAATGATGCGCTGCGAAAGCACCCAAGCGCTCACGGCAAGCACTACAGCGACCGCAAGCCAAGTCGCGGCCATTGTAACAGGTCCAAGTTTGGCTATAATCCAACCCCATTTTTAGGCCGTCGCCAAGAATCTCAGCTTTGCTCTGATACAAATACGGTGAGCGCACCGGAATGGCTTTGTAGTTGGCGAGCTGACTAACTTGATTCATTGCTTCAACAAACTCGGGGCGACAGTCCGGGTAGATGTCATGGTCACCTGAGTGCGCACCGTAATAAACTTCGTCTGCATCGATGGAGACCGCATAACCGATCGCCAAGGAGAGCAAGATCATATTGCGGTTCGGGACCACGGTCGCTTGCATGTTGGCTTCGGCGTAGTCGGCATTGGGGACATCAATATCGTCGGTTAATGCTGAACCTGCAAGTAGGGTATTGATACTGCGGATATCGACGATCTTGTGTGGTAAATTTAAGGCTTGGCAGACCGCTGCAGCGCTATCAAGCTCTTTACTGTGACGTTGGCCGTAATGGAATGAGAGTGGGAAGACCTCAAAGCCATCGGCAAGTGCGCGATGAAGTACGGTAAATGAGTCCATTCCTCCGGAATAAATCACCACAGCTTTGGGTTTTGCTTGAGAATTTTGCGGCATCTTTTGCTCCTAACTGGCACGGTCGCTTATACTAGTAGTCTAACCGAATCGAGATGCTGACAGAAGCAGTAGGGAACTTATGATTTATCCAATCAATGAATTGTTTGAAACAATTCAAGGCGAGGGCGTGTTTACCGGCGTGCCAGCAATTTTTATCCGCATGCAAGGTTGCCCGGTTGGATGCCCATGGTGTGATACACAGCACACTTGGGATAAAAAGGAGAGCGATCGAATTGACCTTGAGCAGGTGATTGTGAAAACGGACGCGACACCTCACTATGCGGACGTTAGTGCCGAAGACCTGTTAGCACGAATTAAAGCCCTGAAGTACACGGCAAAGCATGTGGTGATCACAGGCGGTGAACCCTGTATGTACGATTTAAGACCACTGGCAGCGGTTCTGGAAGCGGCCGGTTATCGCTTACAGATCGAGACAAGCGGCACGTTTACCGTACTCACTAGTCCGCAAACCTGGGTCACGGTGTCGCCAAAACTTGATATGCCCGGCGGCTATCCCGTGCTTGCCGAAGCCATGCTGCGCGCTGATGAGATTAAGTATCCAGTGGCGATGGAAAAACACATTGAAGCCCTTGACCAGCTTTTGCTTGATTGTCCAGTACAGCCGGGCACGGTGATTTGTTTACAACCCATTAGCCAACGGCCGCGAGCGACGGAGCTAGCGATGAAAGTCTGTCGCCAACGTAATTGGCGTCTCTCGGTACAATTACATAAATACTTGTCAATCGCTTAAAAGACGCTTCCTCACTTTTCTTTTTTTGTACTGCTCTCTATGCTTGTGAGACTTGGCAATGAATGCCATGCACATCACAAAGCTCATGGAGGGCAGTATGCAAACGTTCAAATCAAATCCTATATCCGCAACCCCGCGAGCGATAACCTCGGTTCGGCGGAACCGCTTAATTGGCCAGGGCATGACCGAATACATTGTGGTTCTGGCATTGGTTGTCGTTGCCGCTATCGGTGTTTATTCCTTCTTTGGCAAAACAGTGCGGACGCAAATGGCGGGTGTCGCTAAAGAAATCTCTGGGCAATCAGCACAACAAGAGATATCACAAGCAGAGCAAGCAGCTAATGCAGCTTCTAGTACTGCGAATCAAGATTACGGCCTAGCAAATTACGATGATGCAACGAACTCCGGCAATTAAATGATGCGGACGGCGCAGCAATCGGCTGGTTTCTATCTTTGGGTTATGGTGCTTATTGTTGCCGGAATGTTGGCTGCAGTGCTGCTAATTGTTGAACGTACGGAGCAATTACAACGCCGCACTGCAGCCAATCAAGTTGCCGAATACGCCGCCGAGAGTGTTGCTGTAATTGCCGCTCGCGATCTTAATTTTAAAGCGATCACCAATCGCGCAATGCTCGCTAATGAGGTCGTCATTGGTCAGTTACTTGGGGTTTATACTTGGTATGACATGGCGCGTGACAGTAGTGAGCAAATTGCCCTTTACAGTGCGTGGATCCCTTATGTGAATGCAGTGACGCGGAGTCTATATCAGGTTTTACAGCGCTTGCGTGGCACAGTACAAATTGGCGTGCGCAGCTTGGTTGCGGCGCAACAAGGCATTATCGCATTACTACAACAGGCTCAATGGGCATTCCATCAAGCAAGTTGGCTCAGTACGTTAGCGACCGCACACCATGTCGTTGCTAGTAACGATGAGCGCTTGCAGCTGTATTTGCTTAATCATCAGACTTTATTGGATATCGAAGGACTGTGGTTACGCTTCCAAGAACGCACAGTTTCTGCAGCAGACCATGACGACTATGTGCGCATGGTGCAAGAAAGTCAGGATCCGTTCTCACAAAGGCGGACATATCGCTGGTTTGACCTTGGGTTGATGCATGGCCGTAAAGCGGGTGGCAGCGATATTAAACGTCTGCAACAGCGCATTGAGTGGCAAAGTGTCGATACCTTATCAATCCACCAAGATTTGCTCCTGCGGGGCTCGGAAAGTTGGTTGGGCGGAAGTTCGGCGTTTTTTTCGCAACGTTTGCCGAGTCGCGGACGAACATCGGGATTTGGCGAGAGTTATCGCTACAATCGACGAGCAAGTCACCGAGCAGGACGCTTGGGAATGATGATGGGAGTTGGCCACTCAGTACCACGGTTCTATCGGCTGCAAGCGGGGAACAGCGCGCCACAAATCACTTTGATTGTGCGCTCTAAATCTGATGTTGCGGGCGCATCTGTGTGGGGAGCAGGGCGAGCTGAAATCTATTTCTCACGACCCCAAGACTGGTGGCCGCGGCGCGATCAGCGCGACGAGCCGGCAAATCTGCACAATGCTTTGTGGCAGG
>SR_TP_S13solDRAFT_1000025_pt1 | contig 109179 bp, 88 predicted proteins | sample SodReaTP_S13sol_FD_11159 | JGI IMG/M metagenome (IMG submission 11159) | reverse complement strand
AGCTGGTACCCAGCGAAAACAGCGCAATAATTTTACGCTCGAGCTCATCTGTTAAATGCGTCTGGTGCTTTTTCACGAGCTGAGGCTCAAAGGTCCCCGCATGGTCGCGTGGTGTATTCAACTCAAAGCTACCAGCGGGACTTTTTACTGTTTTAGCGGTCGAGCCATTTTTGCGATTTGGCTGCGCTTTGTTCGTCAAGCTCAGCCTGCATGGCTGCTTCCGTCAGCTGCTTGATGAGTGGTGTTAGGATACCGTCTTTACCAGTAAGGTCTTTGCCTTCACGCAATTGCTTTAAGGCGGCGTCGATATCGAAGTCTGGTTTGGTCATGTATCATCTCTTTTTTATATAGTTTATCGAGATGACACAGAATTCTGAACACTACCAAAATCGTGTGCGAGTTAAATTGAAGCTTCTATTGCTGCATTTCGGGCATGATAAAAAGTGATCCGAATCCATTTGACAAGACATCGGCTTCTGTAAGTTAGGCATTTTCTACGCCATTATTTTCCATTGATAAAATCAAGTTGCCGCCATGCCTCATAACTAACCAAGGCAACAGTGTTAGATAAGTTCAGTGAACGATTATTTGGCATCATTGGAATACGCAACCTCATTTCAGGGGCAATTTGTTCCATGACTTCTGGGGCTAGGCCACTCGTTTCAGAACCAAATAGCAATACATCACCCGGTTGGTACTGAACCTCGCTATAGCCACGCGTGCCTTTGGTGGTAATCGCATAAATATTGCGCTCCCCCACAGCCTGTTTAAATGATTCAAAATCTGGATGCCGTTCTACGCGGCTCAGATCATGATAATCCAGCCCTGCGCGGCGTAGCTTCTTCTCTTCGAGGTCAAAGCCAAGTGGTTCGATTAAATGCAACGTACAGCCATTGTTCGCACAAAGCCAGATCACATTGCCGGCGTTAGCAGCCATAACTGGATTAAATAAGGCGATATTAAACATTAATAATCTACTCCATTCTTTATATAATGTGATTTTAGCGACATGCGGGCGTCACGACCACGCCAAAATTTTGTTAGCCCCATTTTGTTAGCTAATGTATTGTGTTTGTAATACTTGATTTCAAAGGCGTGGAGAGCTGTTTTGGTAATCTGGGCTAACAAAAAGTACATACCGCTGGTGGAAGTAAGGATGAACGTCATCCGCCTTGCCGCTAATAACGGTTGTACCTTGCATTTAATTGAGCCGTTAGGGTTTGATTTTGAAGAAAAGAAGCTGCGTCGTGCGGGGCTCGACTATCATGACTTGAGTCGTGTGGAGCGTTATCCTGACTTTGCTGCGTTTGCCGAGAAGTTTGCCGATCACACTATTTACGCAATCACCACCAAAGGTACCCGCAACTATACCGAAGTTGCGTTTCAGCCGGGCGACGTGTTGTTGTTTGGCTCGGAAACCAGCGGTTTGCCACCGGAAGTCATGGAACAAATCGCGCCTGAACAGCGCTTGCGGGTGCCGATGATGCCGAATAATCGTTCGCTGAACTTGTCCAACACGGTCGCTTTGGTCAGCTATGAGGCGTGGCGCCAGCTCGACTTTGCCGGCGGAAATTAAGCTTCATCCTGAAAGTAATCGAGGATAGCCTGCATCGCCGGGTTCCGAATGGCGTCCGTTTCCATCAAAATTTCATGTTTGGCGCCAGCAACCGGAAATAGGTTACTTTGCGGGTGCGGCAATTGGTCGATAAAGCGCTTTTGCGGTTCAGTGGCGACGATGATGTCTTGGTCGCCTTGGAGCAAAAGCACAGGTATCTCGACTTTGCTAGCTAGTCGTACGACTTCGTCAGCGGCGGCAACCCCTTCTGCAACCCAATGATTCGTCGGCCCACCGACTTTAATGGCCGGTAAGTCCGTATACATTTGTGAAAACCAATCATAGCGAGCTTCGCTGTGAGTAAGACGGTTAATCGCGAAGGGCTCGGTAGCGTAATCTCCCGTGCTAGGAGCATACCAATAGCGTTTTGGGGACAAGAGTTGGTTCAGTGCCGCAAGTGAACGAGTCATGGGTTTCGCCAGCCATAAGGGCCACGGTGCGGTATTTATCCCCATCATTGGTGCACTTAACGCTGCTTTGCTAAATGGTGAGGGTTGGTAATTTTTGCGCCCCGCCACTTGCTGCAAATAAGTCATGGCAATCGCGCCACCCATGGAGTGCGCCAGTAAAAAGACTTTCTTACTTTCAAACTGCTCATACAGACACTCGAGCCATTCAGCGAAATCTTCCGCATAATCAATAAACTGGCCGACATGACCCTGCTGGGGGTTTGGCGTTAGGCGACTGGAGTGGCCTTGCCCACGATGATCGATCATTGCCACCGCATAGCCAGCAGCAACCAATTCAAGCGCCACTTCCTGATATTTTATATAGGACTCTACCCGGCCTGGAGAAATGACGACCCAAGCGTTCGCCTCGGCCTGACGACACAAGCCATAATGGATTTCCTTGCCGTCACGACTGATAAATTCAGCATGCTCAATGTGACGATAGAAACGCGTAAGACTGGTCAATGACCATTGCGACCATGCCGGATCCGTATCCGCCGGCCGTTCAGCCAAAACCTCACCCGCTAATTGACGCAAATCCATAACCCTTCCTTTTCAGTAACTTACCTTTCCGGCTCGGAGCCGGAATGCGTATTGCGGCTCCGAGCCGGAATGTTTTTGCGATTGTACGTGAATGCGGTGGGATGACAAGATTAGCGCGGGAAGCTGACGGTAATTTCGAGGCCGCCGTCGGGGTGGTTGCGGGCGTGGATGTCGCCATCGAGAATGGCCACTGCGCGCTGACAGAGCGCTAGCCCGAGTCCGACGCCGGCGCCGTGATGTCGAGATGGGTCGCCGCGGTAGAAAGGTTCGAACAGCTTCGCCAGCTTTTCTTCGGGCGCGCCGGGGCCGTGGTCACGAATCGTCAACGTAAAGTCCTTCCCGTTTGCTGCTGCTGAAACCGCAACCGTGCCGTCTTGCGGGCCATATTGGAACGCGTTCCGCACCAAGTTCTCGACGATCATCCGCAACAGCACCGGGTCCGTTGCAACACGCGGTAGTTCATTAGTCGGTAAGGTAATTTGCCCTTGCCACTGGTCATCGCCAAGTTGGGCAATATAGAAATAATCGAGATCGTCTTTCAATTCCTCTAAGAGCTTCACTACATCCACTTCGTCTTTAACCAGCTTCTCGAGGCCATTTTCCAAACGCGATAACCACAAAATCGAGTCAATAATGGTGCCGAGACGATAGATGTCTTTATGCAGTTGCTTGAAATTACGATTCTGACGCAACTCTGGCGTTTCCAATAAATCGAGGGCCACTTGCAAGCGGCCGACTGGCGAGCGCAGTTCATGTGAGACGTCACTTAACAGTCGGCGCTGAGCGTCACGTGAGGTCGCGAGATCCAAGGCCGTGCGTTTTAATGTTCGCGCCAGCTCACCTAACTCATCACGACGGCGTGGAAGGCGTTTTAAATCAGGTTCTGCCGCACCAGCAGCAACTTCCCGTGTCGCATTGCGCAGTTGTTTTAGTGGCCGCACAAACCACCAACCGAGGATTAACGCACCTAAAAAGGACGCAATCACTGAAAACAACGCCAGTCGGGGCAAGAAATCACGGTCTTCCTGACTTTCCTGTATCGCCTGCAGCTCGGCGGCAGTCGCTGGGCGACTAACCACTACGAAACCTTCGTTACTTGCCAGCGGCCCTGCATAGACACTGTCACCGACCACCATTTGCACCGGCTCGGGGCTGTCATACACTTGCATGGCCGCTGCCAATTCCATTTGCGACATCCCCGGAACAAACTCAATGTCGTCACGGGTGATAGCAATAAGGCGATACTGACCGACCAGTAGTCGTCCGGGCTGCAGAAGGCCGACACTGGACGGGTGGGTGAGAATGGGCGTTAACGCACGATCAAACTCAGCGCTAATGGGCTCGGGTCCCGGTGGGCGGGCTAAATAAAGAATGGCAGCAAACGCCGCCGCGGCGGTTAAGGTAATCAAAAACCAAAAGACGGTCAGCAGCCGAAACGTCAGCGACTGATACCACCGCGTGCGGCGTTCAACCATAATTTACGATTCCAACAATTCAGGTTCCATGACGCGATACCCGCGACCACGAACCGTTTGAATGCGGTCAGGGTGGGTGGGTAATTTTTTCCGGATATTGCTAATATGGACGTCCAGCGAGCGGTCAAATGGCCCCAATTGCCGACCAAGCACCTGTGCAGAAAGCATTTCTTTGGTGACCAACTGACCATGGTGCATGACCAATTGGCGCAGCACTTCAAATTCCGTCGGAGTTAACGTCAGTTCCGCGTCATCGCACAGTGCCGTTGCATTCGTTACGTCCAGTTCAAAGCCGGCAAAACGCAGTTTTTCAACCACAGGCTTGTTGTCTTGGCTCTTGCTGCGGCGTAACAGTGCTTTCACGCGAGCAATCAGCTCCCGCGGATAAAAAGGTTTCGGCAGATAATCATCTGCGCCTAACTCAAGGCCAACGACGCGATCGACATCATCACCGCGGGCGGTCAACATGAGCACCGGCGTCTCAACGCCACTCTGACGAAGTTGCTTAAGCACCTGTAAGCCATCAATTTCCGGCAGCATAATATCCAGCAAGATGAGCGCAAACGATTCTGAACTTGCCCGTGCAAGTCCTGCTTTACCGTCTTCAACATGGGTCACTTTAATGCCTTCGCGCATAAACACGTCGGTCAACATGCTGCCCAAATCTAGGTCGTCATCAATGAGTAAGATATGTACCACGGGATGTATCCTTTTCTGTTGTCGTACAAACAATCTAGCGTCTTTACATTTCAACGCGAGCGCATTTGCAGCTTCTTTACAATTGTAAAGACTAGTCCTTTGAACGATTGCGAGCCAGTTTTCGTGTCAAGGTATTGCGCCCCCAGCCCAACTTCTCCGCCGCCTGCTGCCGGTGCCCAGAGGTTATCTTGAGTACCTCGTCAATGGCAATGTCTTCCAGCTCCTGAGCTAAGTCCGCGTAACTCGCGTCGGTCGTAAAGACCTGCTGCAACTCATGACGCAGTCCGTCGCGCCATTGCGTTACCGGCTCGTCGTCGGGCGCAAAGGTTAAGGCCGGTAACTCGTCGGTATCAACAACATCGCCACTGGCCATCACCGTCAGCCAACGACACACGTTTTCAAGTTGACGCACATTACCCGGCCATTGCGCTTGTTCGAGTCGCGCCAAGGCGTCAGCGGTTAAGCGCTTTGGTGACATCTGTAATTCTTCGGCAGCGCTGGCCAAAAAATGTTCCGTCAAGGCGGCGATATCGCTGCGCCGCTCAGCTAAAGTCGGCAAGCGCAAATGAATGACATTGAGGCGGTGATACAAGTCTTCGCGAAATGTGCCTTCGGCAATCGCTTTCCGCAAATCAATGTGTGTGGCGGCTATCACGCGCACGTCAACGCTCACTAATTGATGACTGCCAACCGGATAAAACTGCCCTTCCGCCAGCGCTCGCAACAAACGTGTTTGCACCGCCAACGGCATATCACCAATTTCATCCAAAAATAGCGTTCCGCCATTGGCTTGCTGAAACCGACCCGGCCGACGTGCTTGGGCGCCGGTGAATGCGCCTTTCTCGTGGCCAAACAGCTCCGACTCAATGAGTTCACTGGGAATTGCCGCCATGTTCAACGCCACAAACGGTTGCTCAGATCGCGGGCTATGGTCATGCAAAGCGCGCGCGACCAGTTCTTTACCTGTGCCGGTTTGGCCGGTAATTAAAACGGTGACGGACGAACGAGAAAGGCGGCCTATCGCGCGAAAGACTTCCTGCATCGCGGGTGACTCACCGATCATGCCGGTGTCTTGACCACGTTCAAGCGACTCAGGTTGCGGTGCTTGCTGCTTCAACTTGACCGCGCGACCGGCGATCGCAATTACTTCATTGAGGTCGAAAGGCTTAGGAATATACTCAAAAGCGCCACCTTTAAAAGCTTTCACGGCACTGTCAAGATCCGAGTGCGCGGTCATCACAATCACGGGTAAGTCTGGCCAGCGTTCCTGTAATTGTTGTAGCACCTGCATTCCGTCAATACCGGGCATTTTTACGTCGGTGATGACTAAGTCCGGAGCCCGATCGGTACACGTCGGTTGTAAAGCCGCAAGCAACTCCGCCGGCTCTGCGAATACGCGAGGCTGCCAATCGCTTGCAGCGTTAAACGCGCGCTCTAACACCCAACGGATGGAGCTATCGTCATCGACGATCCAAACCTGATAGGGGCTCATGCTGCGTCCTCCACTTCCGGGCGTTGATAAGGCAAGTACACGGTAAATTCAGTACATTGTGGGCGGCTGCTCACTTCGATTTTGCCGGCGTGTTGGTGCACCAAACTCTGGGCAATGGAAAGCCCAAGGCCCGAGCCATTCTCGCGGCCGGTCACTAAGGGATAAAACAACGTGTCGCGCAGCTCAGCTGGCACACCGGGACCGTCATCTTGCACGGTAATCAACAGACATTGCCGATAGCGCGTGCCATAAATGGTTTCCTGATGGCTGACCCGTGTACGTACCACAATTTGGCCTGTATCACCCACCGCTTCTAGTGCGTTTTTTACCAAATTCAGTAAGACCTGCTCGATTTGTTCCGGACTGATCCACAACGGCGGTACGCTCGGATCATAGTCTTTGCGAATGCTCACCTTGGTTGGACATTCAAGTTGAATCAAATCAAGCACGCGCGCTAAAACTTCATGAATATTGGTCTGGCGGCGCTCACTCGGGCGATTTGGTCCGAGCAAACGATCGACCAAGTTACGCAGTCGATCGGCCTGCGCCATGATCAACTGGGTAAACTCACGTTGCGATTCTGGCAGTTCGGCGTCGAGTAATTGCGCCGCACCGCGCAGTCCACCGAGTGGATTTTTAATCTCATGGGCTAGCCCGCGGACGAGTTGCTGGGCAGCTGCGAGTTGATGTTGTTGTGTTTGTTCTTGATTAATACGGCGAATTAAATCGATTTGCCGCAATTCCAAGAGAATGGTTAAGCCTTGGCCCGGCACTTCAGCCACCGACGCCGTTAACTCGACATTGACGCTTTTACCATCGTGAAAGACCCAGGTCACATCGCTATCTGAAAGCGTTTGCTGAGATTGCAACACGCCAGGCAACAGGGCTAAGTCAAAGCTGCTATAACGCAGGTGACTGTCCACGGGAGTGCCTTCTAAACGCCGTGCACTGGCGGCGAAAATAGCGTCGGCAGCGGCATTGGCATAACGCACAATCAGTTGGCCATCGAGCACTAAAATAGCGGTCACTAGCTGGTCAGCGAGTGCTTCGGTCAATTGCGGTGGCGACGGAGGGGCCATAGCTGATCCTCTTGGTAATACGAGAATGACAACGGCAGGAAAGGAACTGATTCAAAATCGCGATGCAAAGCTGCCACTCCCTGAAGTTTGCACCAATTTGGTGCAAACGGCAATCGTTGCACCGAAATAGCCCGGCTTCGTCATGAAGCCGGGCCGATTCAAACTTAGTTTGAGTAGTACATGTCGAATTCAATCGGATGCACGGTCATCGCTAAACGCTCAACTTCTTTGCGCTTCAGGGCTATGTAAGCGTCGATCATGTCTTTGCTCATAACACCGCCAGCGGTTAAGAAGTCGTGGTCTTTCTCGAGCGCATCTAAAGCCATCTCCAGTGAGCTCGCAACCGTTGGGATTTCTTTCGCTTCTTCCGGTGGCAAATCATACAAATCCTTATCCATGGCATCACCAGGATGGATTTTGTTTTGAATGCCGTCCAAGCCAGCCATTAACAATGCGGTAAATGCAAGGTAAGGGTTCGCTAACGGATCCGGGAACCGCGCTTCGATTCGACGTCCTTTCGGGTTTGAAACCAATGGAATCCGAATTGACGCCGAGCGGTTACGCGCTGAATAAGCCAGCATGACCGGTGCTTCAAAGCCAGGAACCAAGCGCTTATACGAGTTCGTGCCTGGGTTAGTAAACGCATTCAAAGCGCGTGCGTGCTTGATAATACCGCCAATGTAATACAATGCAGTTTCTGACAACCCGCCGTATTTGTCGCCCGCGAACAGGTTCTTGCCGTCTTTCGCCAGTGACATGTGTACGTGCATACCTGAACCGTTATCACCGACTAATGGCTTCGGCATAAAGGTCGCAGTTTTACCATAGGCATGGGCCACGTTGTGAACCACGTATTTGAAAATCTGGATTTCGTCAGCTTTGTTGGTCAAGGTGTTGTATTTACACGCCACTTCGTTTTGGCCCGCAGTCGCCACTTCGTGGTGATGCGCTTCGACTACTAAACCCATTTCCTCCATGACTTCACACATTTCGCTACGGATATCGTGCGACGAGTCAACCGGTGGTACAGGGAAGTAGCCGCCTTTCACGCCTGGACGGTGACCTTTGTTGCCGCCTTCGTAGCTCTTGCCTGAGTTCCATTTCGCTTCGATGTCATCGATTTTGTAGAAAGAGCCACTCATATCGGTATGGAAACGAACGTCATCAAACATGAAGAATTCCGGCTCTGGACCCATCAGTACAGTGTCAGCGACGCCAGTTGATGCAAGGTACTCTTCAGCACGTTGTGCGATAGAGCGCGGGTCCCGGTCATAACCCATGCGTGAGTCTGGCTCAAGAATTGAACAACGGATGATCAGCGTTGGAATTTCTGAGAACGGGTCCATAACTGCTGTTTTAAGATCCGGATGCAACACCATGTCCGACTCGTTGATGCCTTTCCAACCGGCGATGGACGAGCCATCAAACATTTTTCCGTCTTCGAAGAAGTCTTCGTCGATCTGGGAAACCGGAATGGTCACGTGCTGCTCTTTACCTTTGGTGTCGGTAAAGCGGAGATCAACAAAGCGAACTTCATTTTCTTCGATAAGTTCCATAATTGCCTGAATCGACATGGGTGCCTCCACGGTAGCTGTCGGTAAATAGATTTTGCGCTTCGTATTCATTCTGGCGCAGAAATTTAGTTTTGCTGGTTATGTGATAGCAATCCACGTGCCAACAATATTAAGCTTTTGATAAATAATGATTTTTAAATATTTAGGTGCAAAGTGGTGTAGACACAGCGACAGTGACAGCATGTTTCTGCACTACTTTGGTGCAAAAGATAAAGAAAACGCACCATTATGGTGCGTTTCTCGGTTTTTCCTTACAGCGATAATAGATATTCAATCAGCGTGTTGTAGTCTTCTTGGGTACGAATGTCATTCGGTAACGGTGACGCTAGTAAATAACGACCGTTCACAACCACTGCCGGCACACCTTGTATTTCGTTACTCGACATTTCCGTCAGGGTTTGCCGTAAAATCTGCTCAATGTCGTCAGAATCAGCTAGCTCGAAGACCTCGTTGGGATCCAACCCAAGGCGAGCCATAAAGCCAGTTAATTGGTCTAAGTCTGGCAGCTGGTTATTCTGGCTTGCATAAAAAGCCAGCATCTCGGTTGCGATGTCACGCTCCGTTAACGACTGAATCGCATGAAAAAGAGCACCATCAAACGCCCAGCGCTGGTTAAATGCACCATGACGACGCACCACATTTACGTCCGGCATTGCTGATTTAACGCCCTGCATAATCGACTCGAAGTTTTGACAGGCAGGACAGCCGACCCATAAGTACTCGACGATGAATGGTTCTTGTTGATCCTGCTGAACAGGTTCGGCAAGAACGCGGTAATAAGCGCCTTCCGCATAAGCTGGAGCGGCCGAGCCGGTTGCTGGACTTTCCCCACTTGGTGCAGGTGCATCAGAACAAGCTGCTAGAAATAAAGCAGCGAGCGCTATGAAAGTAAGCTTGCTAAGGTTGCGGATGAGCAACATAAGTGGATTCCTTCAAACAAACGTGAACAGGGATTAAAATTAAAAGTGAAAAAAAGGTACAGTTTCGCCACCGCGTTTTCACAAGTACTGCTATATTGATAGAAACGACGCATGTGTTCAAGGAAGAGTTCAAAGGTGGTGCCCTTGAGAGATGAAACTTCATTTGTAAACAACTGTGATACCGACGATGAGCAACGCCTAGAGGCGCTCTATCGTTATAGCATTCTCGACACTGACTTTGACCCACGTTTTGATGAGCTCGCCGAACTTGGTGCTTACATCTGCGACATGCCGATCGCTGTTATCAACTTCGTTGACAAAGACCGGCAATGGTTTAAATCCGAAATTGGGTTGGGTTTCCGTGAAACTCCGCTCGATGTCTCTGTGTGTAAGCATGCCCTGCTGCAACCCGGTTTGTTTATTATCCCCGATATGACGAAAGACGAACGATTTTCTCAGTATGCGCCCGTGATTGGTGAACCCCATTTGCGCTTTTACGCCGGCGCTCTGCTGGAAAGTCCCGATGGGTACCCACTTGGAACCTTTTGTGTGCTCGACTATAAACCTCGAGAATTGACTGAACAACAACAAAAGGCGTTAAAAACTTTAGCACGGCAGGTGATAAATCAACTTGAGCTAATGAAAATCAATGAAGAACAGCGCGAAACGCTAAAAGATTTAGAACGCTCGCATAAGCTGCTCGAAATTGAAGCCAGCACCGATGAACTCACACAGCTCGCGAATCGCCGTGCGATTACCCATGCGTTGCAGCATGAACTAAGTCTGATGCACAGTATGCGCCGACCCACCTCGGCTTTGCTCCTCGACTTGGACTTTTTTAAATCGGTAAACGACAAACACGGTCATTTGGTTGGCGATGAAGTATTAAAAGAGTTTGCGGCATTTTGTAATCACGAATTTCGCAGCTCTGACCTCATTGGCCGTTGGGGCGGCGAAGAATTTTTGATTATTCTCCCCGGGAGTAATTTAGCGGTGTCGCGCAAGGTGGTCACCCGGTTCCGCGAAAAGCTGAAAACCAAACCCTTTACCAAAGCGCGCATTCAGTTGTCGTTTAGTGCTGGGCTGGTTGAGTTGTCGACCTCGATGTCGCCCAAAGCAACATTTAAAAGGCTTGATGATTTGCTCTATCAAGCGAAAAGCGAGGGGCGTGACCAGGTTATTTACGCAACGAATTAGGCTAGAGCCCATACTAAAGGTTACAGATTCGTTAAATTTAGCACCTGCTGTACAAGAGGTGCTTTTTTATTCAGCAAAAACCACGTACAATCCGCCCCCCTATGGCCGAATCGGCCCTACATTACAGGTTACAAATACGGTTTATGTCTAAAGCTATTGAGAAAATTCGCAATATCGCAATTATCGCGCACGTTGACCACGGTAAAACAACGTTGGTTGATAAACTTCTGCAACAAAGCGGCACCCTCGAAAGCCGTGGCGAGCAGCAAGAGCGTATCATGGACTCTAACGATCTTGAGCGCGAGCGCGGTATCACCATTCTTGCCAAAAACACGGCAATTAACTGGGGCGATTACCACATCAATATCCTTGATACCCCAGGTCACGCTGACTTCGGTGGCGAAGTAGAGCGTGTTCTTTCAATGGCAGACTCTGTATTGTTACTGGTTGACGCGGTTGACGGCCCAATGCCACAAACTCGCTTCGTGACGCAGAAGGCGTTCGCCCACGGCTTGAACCCTATCTTAGTTGTGAACAAAGTTGACCGCCCTGGTGCGCGCGTTGACTGGGTTGTTGACCAAGTGTTTGACTTGTTCGACAACCTTGGCGCGACTGACAAGCAGCTCGACTTCCCTATCGTTTACGCGTCAGCTTTAAATGGTTTTGCCTCGTTGGACTCAGAAGTTCACGGCACAGACATGACACCGTTGTTCGAAACCATCGTGCGTGAAGTTGCTCCGCCAGAAGCAGAGATCGACGGTCCATTACAGCTGCAAATTTCACAGCTTGACTACTCAAGCTACCTTGGCGTTATCGGTATCGGCCGCGTGCGTCGTGGTACTGTAAAGCCTAACCAGCAAGTGACTGTAGTTGGTGCGGACGGTAAAACCCGTAACGGTAAAATTGGCGTGGTCTTCGGTTACCTTGGTTTAGACCGGATGGAAGTTGAGTCATCACACGCCGGCGACATTTGTGCGATTACCGGTTTAGGTGAACTGAAAATTTCTGACACGATTTGTGCGGTTGGCCACAACGAAGCCTTACCGCCATTGAGCGTTGATGAACCGACGGTGACCATGACTTTCCAGGTCAACACCTCACCATTTGCTGGTAAAGAAGGTAAGTACGTGACTTCACGTCAAATTCTTGAGCGTTTGCAGCAAGAATTAGTGCACAACGTTGCCTTGCGTGTTGAAGAAATGCCAGGCCCAGACAAATTCCGTGTTTCTGGTCGTGGTGAACTCCACTTAGGCGTTCTGATTGAAAACATGCGTCGTGAGGGCTTCGAATTAGCCGTGTCACGTCCAGAAGTTATCATTAAGTACGAAGACGGTCAGAAAATGGAACCGTACGAAACCTTAACTGTGGACATCGAAGAGCAGCACCAAGGTTCAGTGATGGAAGCGCTTGGTTTGCGTAAAGCGGAAATGACCGATATGTCACCCGACGGTAAAGGCCGTGTGCGCATTGACTTCATGGTGCCTAGCCGTGGCTTAATCGGGTTCCAAACAGAGTTCATGACCTTAACCTCAGGTACCGGTTTGGTGTATCACGCATTTGACCACTACGGTCCACACAAAGGCGGTAAAATCGGTCAGCGGATTAACGGCGTACTGATTTCAAACGCGCAAGGTAAGGCATTGGCTTACGCCCTGTTTAACCTGCAAGAGCGCGGTCGTTTGTTCGCGTCGCACGCAGACGAAGTATACGAAGGTCAGATTATCGGTATTCACAACCGTGCCAATGACTTAACCGTGAACTGTTTGAAAGGTAAGCAGCTGACCAACATTCGTGCTGCGGGTACTGACGAAGCATTAACCTTGACGCCACCGATTAAAATGAGCCTCGAGCGTGCGCTTGAGTTCATTGATAACGACGAGTTGGTTGAAGTGACGCCGAAGTCGATTCGAGTGCGGAAGAAGCTCCTGACCGAGAATGAGCGGAAGCGCGCATCTCGTGAGTCTGGCAGCGGCGAATAATATCTGCCTCTGAATACGCAAACGCCCTACTTCGGTAGGGCGTTTTTGTATCTGCTGCACGTGTTCTTGAGCGTGCATACATCCGAGTTTAAGCGCCAGGTAAAATCACACCGTAAATAACAGCAAAGTAGTGGGCAATACTAGCGGCAAGTACAAAGACATGCCAAATCGCATGGTGATACACCATTTGCTTACGGACATAGAAGATCACCCCGAGGGAGTACAGCAAACCACCAACCAGTAACAGCAGCAAACCTGTCGTGTTCACCAGCTCAAGCATGGGTTTAACCGCCACTAGCGCCATCCAACCTAAACCGAGATACAGACTCAACGATAACCACTTCACCCGCTCTTTTTTGAGAATTTCTAAAAGCACGCCACCAAGCGCTATGCTCCAGATGATAATAAACAGCGTCCAGCCCCATGGCCCACGTAAGTTCACCAATAAGAAAGGTGTGTAGGTACCCGCTATGAGCAAGAAGATTGCGGCGTGATCCATGAGCTGGAAAAATCGTTTCGCTCGCGGGTTGGTCAATGCGTGATACAGTGTCGATGCGGAATATAGGAGTATCATTGAGGCGCCGTAAATAGAGACACTCACGACGTGCCAAACGTCGCCACACTCGAAGGCAAGCCAGAGCATGACGATCAGACCGACAACGCCCAATAGCGCACCAATGCCATGGCTGACCGAGTGAGCTATTTCCTCTCCAAGTGAATATTTCGCTTTCGTTGAGCTCATAAAAACACCTCTGACCAGTTACTTTGGGTCATTAAAGCATATTTGAGAGTACATGTGTACGCTAGAATATTAAGTTTTTGCTACGGAGTTGATGCGACTTGATTTTCTTCGAGTAGAAACGCGTTATGCTTGCGACTAAACAAGAGCCGCCAATTACGGGCGACTCTTGCTCAAAATTAATCGTAGTTATTATCGATGTAATTCAGTTTTTTCATGAAATTTTCTGCATCACGCTCAGACTCATAATCTAGATGATACGTGTTATGGAATCCGGTCCACAGTTTCACGCGCAGACCTTCTAAATACACGGTATATCCATCATGATCCGTATAACCAGTTATCCCTTCCAGCACGTGACGCTCATCCACCACTTCACCGTGGTCGATGATTTTCTCATACACCGAAAGTACGGTGCGAATGCTTAATTCATTTTTCATAGCGCCTCCTCAATGTACTGCGAGTGTCTTCAGTTATGGCACCAAGTTGTTAGTTTCGCAAGAAAAACGCCAGCTATATTTTGCTGGCGTTGGTTGCTATTGACCTCTCTAAATCGGCTTCTTCTGGCGTTTCTTCACAGTCCGCGCTAACGCGCGCTTCTCTATCCATTGATAGAACACTGGGACAAAGAAAATCGACACGAACGTGGCCACCAGCATACCGCCGACCACGGTGACACCCACGGCTTGTCTAGCAGCAGCGCCAGCACCCGAAGTGAAGACTAAGGGTAACGCCCCTAAAATAAACGCAAGGGACGTCATCAGAATGGGTCGGAAGCGTTGACGGCATGCCGTTAATGCGGAGGCCACCACACTCATGCCACGCTTCCGGTTGATTACTGCGAACTCAACGATGAGAATCGCATTTTTCGCCGACAAGCCGATTAAGACCAGCAAGCCAACTTGGAAATAGATATTATTCTGCAAACCAGTGAGCCAAGTTGCTGCTACAGCGCCAAACACCGCGAATGGAATAGCGGTTAGAACGGCAATTGGCAATGTCCAACGTTCATACTGAGCGGCCAGTAGCAAGAACACCATGAGAATCGCAAAACCAAAGGCAAGCCCTGCGGCATTGCCTGACGCGCGCTCCTGTTGAGACGCACCAGTCCAGAACAATTGGTAGTCTTGGTCGTCGCTCACCAAGTCATTCACAATTGCTTCAAGGGCTATCATCGCCTGTCCACTTGAATAGCCAGGTGCCGGATCCGCCAGAATGCGCGCCGCTGGGCGGTTGTTATAACGGTGTACCTCATCAGGCCCAGTGGTTCGTTCAACCCGAACAACCGAGTTGAGCGGAATCATGTCCCCACTTCCGGCGCGAATAAACACATCGGCAAAGTTGTGTGGGCCTTCTCGGTAGGAGGACTCCGCCATCATATACACCCGCCAAGCACGGCCGAGGTAATTGAAGTCATTAATGTTTTGACGACCAAACGTGGCGCGCATGGTTGCAAAGATTTGATCGATCGGGACACCGATAGACTTCGCCCGTTCGCGGTCGACATAAGCCGTATAACGGGGAATGTCGAGATTGAGGGTCGTCCTGACATTCTGCAATTCGGGTCGCTCATTCGCTTGCTCGATCACTGCATTCAGACGAGCCACTAAGTTGTCGGTGTCGCCATCCATAATCGCCACAAGGTAGGCGGTAAGGCCACCGGTCGTCGAAATGCCAGAAATCGGCGGGGGATTGAATGCATTAATTGTCGCTTGGGCATGCGCTTGCCCTGCTTGATTAACCTTCTCAACAAAATCTTGCGAGCTATTGCGGCGTAAATTGCGGTCGTCCCAATGATCGAGCGTGACAAAGCTGGCACCGACATTCTGCTTACGGCCACCATTGACCATGTCATAACCCATAAAGGTTAAAGTATTAGCGACGCCATCCATGTTGCCAAGTTCGGCATTCCAGTCGAGTGAAAATTCACTCGTCCGGTCGAGTGACGCGCCTTCCGGTAAGCGATGAGAGACCAACACGTAGCCCTGGTCCTCGTCGGGTACCAATCCGCCCGGCAGGATCGAGAATGCGCCCCACGCAGACAAAACGATAGCGACAAAGATGGCGCTCGCCATGGCGGTACGTTTCAACATAAAGCGCACACCGTCGGTATAGCGTTGCGTCATGCGCTCGAAGAAGACATTGAATTTCTGCAGCAACGCCGGCGGCTTCGCTGGCTTCTCTTGCAGAATTTGCGCGCACAGCGCCGGTGACAAGGTCAGTGCGACGAAGCCAGAGAGAATCACGGAAACCGCAATTGTCAGTGCAAACTGCTGGTACATCACACCCGCTAAACCGCCAAGGAATGCGACCGGAATAAACACCGCAGCCAACACCAAGACCATGGTCACTATCGGTGTCGACACCTCTTCCATGGCTTCAATGGCGGCTTCTTTCGAGGTTAACCCACGTTCCTTAATCAGTCGCTCGACGTTCTCCAAAACAACAATGGCATCATCAACAACGATACCGATAGCGAGAACCATCGCTAACAAAGTCAGCAAGTTGACGGAAAAGCCAAACACAAACATACCGGCAAAGGCACCAATCAAGGCAACCGGGATTGATAACAATGGAATTAATGCCGCACGCCAGCGTTGTAAGAATAAGTAAATGACCGCCATCACCAGCACAAGCGCCTGAAAGAGGGTGATAACGACCTGTTGAATCGACACTTTGACAAAGTCGGTCGTGTCAAAAGAAATGGAGTAATCAACGCCGGTTGGGAAACTTTGACTCATACGCGCCATCACGCGGTCAACTTCTTCCGAAACTTCCAAAGCGTTCGCGCCGGGGCGCAAGAAAATCCCCATGGGTACAACCGTTTCACCGTTTTGTACGGCGTCAAAATCGTAATTACTCGCGCCTAGCTCCACACGAGCAACGTCACGCAAACGAACGACTGAGCCACCTGGGTCGCTGCGTAGAATAATTTCTTCGAACTGCTCAACCGACGAAAAACGTCCTTCGGTGCCTATCGGTAGAGAGATTTCTTGCGGATTATTTGGATTCGGGGCGTCACCAAAACGTCCTGCAGCAAACATGGCGTTTTGTTCACGTACCGCGCTGCTGACATCCGCCGGCGTGAGGCCATAATCTGCCAGCTGGTCAGGACGCAACCAAATCCGCATAGAATAGGTTTTCGAACCAAAGAAGGTCACTTGGGCCACGCCATTAATTCGGCTGAGTTCATCTTGCACGGTTAAGGTCGCGTAGTTATTCAAGAACAGCGAGTCGCGACTGCCGTCCGGCGAGCTTAAGGAAACAATTTTTAAAATGGCACTGGACTGTTTGCGAATTTGCACGCCATTGCGTTGCACTTCTTCCGGCAGACGTGAATACGCGCGCTGAACCTGTGCTTCGACATCAATTGCCGCTTGGTCGACATCGGTACCGACGTCAAATACCACAGTGATGCTGACGCCACCGCTATCGTCTGCCGACGATGTCATGTACAGCATATTTTCAACACCGTTAATATACAGCTCTAACGGTGCTGCGACGGCCTGTGAAGCCGCTTCTGCGGTCGCGCCCGAGTAACTGGCGCTCACCACCACTTGCGGCGGCACAATCTGTGGATACTGCTGGATGGGCAACATCCGTAATGACATCAGACCTGCGATCACAATCAGGATTGACAACACTGATGCGAGCACCGGCCGTTCAATAAACGTCCGTGCAATCATTCAGCAATCTCCACGTTAACCTGCGTGCCTGACTGTAACATTGACAGCCCTTCGACAATTACCCGATCACCACTGGCGAGTCCTTGCTCAATCAGTTGCTCATTACCGACCCGAACACCGAGAGTGACTTCACGTACCTGCACGATGTTCTGATTGTCGACGATATATACAATCGATTGACGTCCCGATTGAATAATCGCCCGCTGCGGTACGGTAATCGCATACGGTACTTCGATATTTGGTAACTGCACCCGCACCCACTGACCGGGTAACAGCGTCATATCAGGATTGGGAATCACAGCACGTGCTTCGATACTGCCGCTTTCACGATCGACGATCCGGCTAACATAATCGATATAGCCAGCCACCGGGTGTTCACGACCATCGGAGAAACGCAAGCTTGCTTCAGGGCCCTGTTCGGCGCCCGCTTCTGGTGTTGTCACTGAAACTTGTTGAAGTAAATAACGCGCCGCGATATCGCTCTCATTGACATTGAAATGGACATAAATTGGGTCAAGGCCAACGATGGTTGCCAGCGTATCGTTTTCACGAATTAAGTTACCGGCCGAGATCGACTCACGACTGGCAACGCCACTAATCGGCGCTTTAATTTCGGTGTAACTTATGCGCAATTTCATTTCTTCAAGTGTTGCTTTCGCTGACACCACGTCCGCTTCCGCGGACTCGACTCGTGATTGCGTTTGGTCTCGCTCGCGGGCGCTAATCGCACCGTCAACAAAGAGGTTTTCTACCCGCGCCCAATCACGGCGCGCTTCATTATAAATCGCTTCAGCACTGGTAACTTCTGCCTGCGCTTTTTGCAGTTCCACTTCATACGGTGCCCGCTCGATAGAGAACATCACCGTTCCCTTCTCGAGAAATTGGCCTTCGTTAAAGTGTCGTTGTTCCAGCACACCGCCGACTCGGGCACGAACCTCAGCAACCATTGAGCCTTCGGTGCGAGCGCCGAATGAGCGCTCAAGCTGAATAGTTTGTGCTGTGACCTCTGTGACGAGAACGCGATGACGCGGTCCTTCTGAACCATTCTCATCCAGTGCCGCGTTGGAATCAGAGCAAGCACTTAACAGCATTGCACCCGCCAATAAGGTAGCCGGTGCAAGCAATGTCTTTAGATTGCGCTTTGCATCATTAAACTTGTGTATGCGCATAGGGCCTCCGCATGTGTATCTTTACGATTGTAAAGAGTACTTGGTTATTTTCCCATCGGCAGGTGCATTTACATTTACTTTACTGCACTGTGGCGAGAAGTTTGGGGCCCCTTACCAGTTTAACCCTTCGGATTTTCGTCGTCGCGTTCTTTACCCTGCGACTGGCTCCACGAACCGCGATGCGGATGACGCATCCCGGATTGGTGTTGAAATTTACGGTGGGTAAAAATAAAGGCATGAATGATTGCCGCAACCCATAAGACTGGGCCCGCTGCATAAGCGCCCGGATAATTTCCAGTCCCTGCGACCTTGAGTAAGTACAAAGCCACTAAAAACAATAAAAGACTTAAGTACATCTGTTTGCGGGCACCGGACAGGTAAACCGCGACGGGTGGCAGCACCACAGCTAATAGGTAAGGCATAGAATTTCCCACTTGTTGTTTGATTTTTCGGGTCAGGCATAAGCATGGCGCAAGTTTGCGCCGCTGGCAAGAACTGCGGCATTTCGGCTCCGAGCCGGAATGCAAAACAATTACGGCTCCGCGCCGGAAAGGTAAGTGTCTGAAATTAATAGGGTAGTTTGTGGCCATCCCAGAAGTAAAAGGAGCCGCTGTGCTCGGGTGTGAGGTTAGCGATCACATCTAAGATACGCCTCGCGGACCGTTCGGCACTGTAAAGCTTGTCTGCGGGTAGGCGTTGTTGAAACGGCCTGGATAATTCGGTGTCAGTGGTGCCGGGGTGAATCACGGCCAGAGTCAGCTGTTTGTGGGTGCGCTTGAACTCGATCGCGGCAGTTTTAAACAGCATATTTAAGGCGGCTTTCGAAGCCCGATACCCATACCATCCACCGAGGTGGTTATCGCTAATACTGCCGACTTTCGCGCCAAGCTGAACGAAATAGGTCGGTGATTGTTTCGCCCACAAAGGTTTCACACTCTGCAGCAACATGGCGGGTAAGGTCGCATTGGTGAAAAAGTAGGACTGCAACTGCTCCGCTGAAAGCTGCTCAATACGGCGCTCTGGCTGCCAGTCTTTGCCCTGTTCATTACGCTGATGTAACCAGCCAATGGTCGATATGACACCGCTTAGCTTCAGCTCTAAGGACTGCCAGTCAGCGCAGATCTGTTGGTAGGCCGCCAGCGTTCCCAGTTCGTCCCCAGCGCCAGCGAGACGCTGCCAGTCAAGGCGGGGGTCGCGGAGATCATCGGGCAGCGGCTGGCGACTAACCGCCAGTATGCGCACCGAGGCGTCACGGGACAAAAGCTCCCGGATTAGGGCTCTACCGAGTCCTCCTCCGGCACCAAAAATGGCAACCAAATGTCTTCGCGTTTCTTGTTGCGCGACCGCTCCATTACCCATTCAACAATCCACTCCAAATACATATCACACGCTCAGCACTTGGTCAGATGAATCTACCGAAGACGACTTTTTCGCAGCGAAATAGTCCCAAGCCTTTTCGTGGAAGAAATAAGCAACTGTATTTACGGCAGGCTCAATTAAAGCGATCAACCCACCGAGTACCCAGCTTCCGGTCAACAAATAGGTGACGCTAAAAGCGACGGCAAAATGCACAACGGCAAACGTAAATGTCTTTTTCATCTCATTCTCTCCTCAGCGATTGTTGTCGCGCTCAGCGCGTTCGCAGTTGATCAAACGATAATGATTCTCAACAATATTTGCCAGTGGGGAAAATCGATTGCGGTAAACGAGGTGGTCGAAATTTAGGCAGCGCGAGTGCTAAACCTTCAGACTAAAGGTTACCGGCCCATCGTTCACTAAATGGACTTGCATGTCGGCGGCGAACTGTCCTGTTGCGACCGGCACACCCTCGGCAACCATCGCTTGGCAAAAAACATCATATAGCTGTTGGGCCAGCGCAGGTGTCGCTGCGGACGAAAAGCTAGGTCGGCGACCTTTGCCGGTATCCGCGGCTAGCGTAAATTGCGACACAACGAGCACCGAGCCAGACACATCGCGCACATCGAGGTTCATTTTGTCGTCGCTGTCGGCAAAGATACGATAACTCGCAATCCGTTTCGCCAATTGCTGCGCTTTCTGCTCGTTATCATCGCGTTCGACACCGAGTAACACTAAAATTCCTTGGTCGATGGCACCAACGGTTTCGCCAGCAACCTCGACACGGGCGGAACGTACCCGCTGGATTAGACCTATCATGCTGAACCTTACTTATGAATTTGTTTGAACGTCTTTCTCAAGCTCTTCAGGTGGTACTTCTTCCGATTCTTCATCAAAGAACTCCTCAATCGACACACTCAACTCAGCGCCAATCAGAATGATATTCCATGACAGATAAATCCACACAATCAAGATGGGGATGGTCGCCATTGCGCCATAAATAAGTTCGTACGATGGGAAGTACTGGAGATACATGGCAAAGCCACGTTTCGCTAACTCGAACAGTAAAGCCGCCACGGCCGCGCCCCAAATTGCATGACGGAAGCGCACGACCTTATTCGGCACCATCACGTACAACAACATGAACGCCATCAGGCTCATGAAAAACGGAAACATTGCCAACAATGTATTGCGGATGCCACCCACATATTCGTCCGCGAACGCGGTCACCGAGAGTAGGTAGGAGCTTAGGCCGATACCGGAGCCAACTAATAGCGGCCCCAGGGTAATTACCATCCAATAGATGGCTAAGCTAATAATCAGGCGACGTTTGTTGTGTGTGCGCCAAATCGTGTTCATGGCCTTATCAATCGCGTTAATCATCATGATGGCAACAACAAATAGGAACACGGCACCAATCGCGGTCATTTGATTGGCGTTACCGACAAAACGATTTAAGTACTCTTGAATGGCCTCGCCACTGGTCGGAATGAGATTAGCCAAAATCGCTTCTTCAACGCTCCGGCGCATTTCTTCGAACATGGGAAATGCGGCAAACATGGCAAAGATAACTGCGACAAGTGGCACGAGTGACAATAAACTGACGTAAGTCAGGTGGCCGGCCATGATATTAATTCGGTCTTGGGCACAGCGTTGGAGAAAGTGCTTCAGAAACTTAATGGCGCACTGCATCTGCCCCGGCAAACGTTGTTTTATGCCTTGCCAATCAATTTTTTTCAATGCTGCAATTGGTTTCATAAGCTCCCGACCGGTTAACTTTTCATTGCGCCATTGTGGCAGTAGTCTCAGATTACGACAAGTCGTGCAGGATGTCACATGGTCGTCACTTGCTTCTCCGCGTCTGCTGTTTTAACCTCGTTGGTCTTGTCATCAACAGAATGGACACTATGAGCTATCAGGTCATCACGCCCGCAACTGAAGAACAATGGGAAGCGTATTACAATTTACGCTGGGAAGTGTTGCGTAAGCCATTCCGTCGCCCGCGTGGTTCAGAGAAGGATGCTTATGACCAAGTTGCTGAACATCGGATGCTGGTCGATGACAAAGGTCATTTAATTGGTGTTGGCCGATTACATTTCAATAGTGCCGAAGAAGCCCAGATTCGTTTCATGGTCGTCAATCCTGACTATCAGGCGGAAGGGCATGGCGTCACCTTAGTGCATGACCTTGAGTTGTTGGCGCGCAAACAAGGTGCAACGCGGATGATTATTCGTTCGCGGGACACCACCTTGGGCTTCTATTTGAAATGCGGTTATGAAATTAAGGAAGAAGCCAACACGGTCGACAATCCGATGGCTGAGCATCAATTGGCAAAACCGTTAGACCCAGTCAATCACATTGTTTATCGACCGAGTTGGTGCCAAGAGTTACAAAAAACCTGGCACAACGAAATCCCAGTATCAAAAGCAATGGCGATTAAAATCTTCCAATATACCGGCCGTAGTATCGAGTTACGGGCGCCGTTAGCGCGCAATATTAATGTTCACGGCACCATGTTTGCCGGCAGTATTTACACGCTAGCGACCTTGTGTGGTTGGGGTTTGATTCAGTTACAACAGCGCGAACGCGATGTCAGCGGCAGTATTGTGCTGGCCGAAGGTAGTATTCAGTATTTAAAACCCATTCTGCACGAGCCGCGAGCGCACGTTGCCATGAAGGACGTCAGTGGCACCTTTGCCCCATTAGAACAAGGCAAAAACGCCCACTTATCACTCGAAGTGCAGGTGCTCGACGGTGACGAGTTAGGCGCAGTGTTTAACGGTCGTTACGTGATATTGGCAAAAAGGGAAGCGACCTAGCCACTTCCCTTCGCCATGTTTTGAGCAGGAATTAGCTGATGCGCAATTCGCTCAGACCGGTCAGTTTCGCTTCACGAATTAAGCCGTAAATCGCCTCAATATCCGGTGCGAAATAACGATCTTCGTCATAAAAAGCAACCCGCTCACGAACTAAACCATGCACTTGCTCAAGCACAGGCGATGACTTCAATGGCCGGCGGAAGTCGACACCTTGAGCAGCACCGAGTAACTCAATGGCAATGATATTTGCGACGTTTTCAGCAATATCTTGTAAACGACGCGCAGCAAAGGTCGCCATTGACACATGATCTTCTTGGTTTGCGGACGTTGGCAAACTGTCGATCGACGCCGGATGCGCCAGCGTTTTATTTTCGGAGGCAAGCGCCGCAGCGGTGACTTGCGCCATCATAAAACCTGAGTTGATGCCGCCATTATCGACCAAGAACGGAGGCAAGTTACTGAGGTGCTTGTCAACCAACAAGGCAATTCGACGTTCTGACAAAGAGCCAACTTCAGAAACCGCTATTGCCAAGACATCTGCCGCCATCGCCACAGGCTCGGCATGGAAGTTACCACCAGAGAGAATATCGTTGTCATCCGGGAAAACTAACGGGTTGTCAGTGACGCCATTGGCTTCACGGCCTAACACGTCACTGGCATAGCCAATTTGGTCCCAAATAGCACCCATGACTTGCGGCTGACAACGCAGGCTATAAGGGTCTTGTACCTTGCCACAGTTGGTATGCGAGTCGCCAATCTCACTCGTATCCTGCAAGATACGACGCAATTCTGCGGCAACTTTTTCCTGCCCCGGCTGACCACGAACCGCATGAATTCGCGCGTCAAATGGTGTACGCGAGCCAAGTGCAGCTTCCACAGTCATGGCGCCCGCTAATGTTGCCGCAACAAACACATCTTCTATCGCAAATAATCCATGCAACGCCAATGCTGTCGAGGCTTGGGTACCATTCAATAGTGCGAGGCCCTCTTTCGGTGCCAGCTCAATCGGCTTCAAACCCAATACGGCTAAACCCTCACGTGCCGACATACGTTGCCCATGAATGCGCAGCTCGCCTTCCCCAAGTAATGGCAAGACCATGTGCGCAAGTGGTGCTAAATCACCACAGGCACCGACGGAACCCTTCTCAGGAACGCAGGGGTAAGCTTCATGGTTGACCAACGCGATTAAGAAATCGATCACCTCAGGGCGCACACCAGAAAATCCGCGGGCCAAGGAGTTTATTTTTAAGACCAACATGAGTCGGACAATATTGTCACTCATCATTTTACCCACGCCAGCGGCATGCGAGAGGACGATACGACGTTGCAAGTCGGCTAATTGCTCGGGGGCAATGCGGGTACTCGCTAACAGTCCAAAACCGGTGTTGATACCATACACCACGCGGCCTTCGGCAAGCACGTCCGCGACCGTTTTTGCTGCGCGAGCTACATCATCGTAAGCAGACTTTGGTAACGAAAGTTTCACCGCTTCACGATCAATGCGGCGAATTTGCGCCAAACTCAATTGGCCCGGTTGCAGTTCTAATTGAAATGCCATAATGGAAAATTCCTAAATGCTTCGCTTGCAATAAAACGCTGAAACCACCAGCGCCGATTGAATTTATCGTGCCAACATGGGTAAATCGAGCTGACTCTCAGTCGCCGCTTGTTGGGCAATGTCATACCCGGCATCGGCATGACGCATGACACCCGTGCCGGGGTCGTTCCAAAGCACCCGACCGAGTCGTTTTGCTGCCGCGTCAGTACCATCGGCAACAATCACAACCCCTGAGTGTTGCGAGTAGCCCATGCCAACGCCGCCACCATGATGCAAGGACACCCAAGTCGCACCGCCGGCCGTGTTTAATAAGGCATTCAATAACGGCCAATCGGAAACTGCATCAGAGCCGTCGAGCATGGACTCGGTTTCTCGGTTTGGACTCGCAACTGAACCCGAGTCCAAATGATCGCGACCAATCACGATCGGGGCTTTGAGTTCGCCATTCTTCACCATTTCATTAAAAGCCAAACCCAAACGATGACGGTCTTTCAAGCCAACCCAGCAAATCCGTGCCGGCAAACCTTGAAAAGCGATACGGTCACGTGCCATGTCCAGCCAGTTATGCAAATGCGGGTCGTCTGGAATGAGCTCTTTTACTTTTTGGTCTGTTTTGTAGATGTCTTCCGGGTCGCCAGACAGTGCAACCCAACGAAACGGGCCAATGCCTTGGCAGAATAATGGACGAATATAAGCCGGAACAAAGCCGGGAAAATCGAATGCGTTGGTGACACCGACATCTTTTGCCATCTGGCGGATGTTGTTGCCGTAATCGAGCACGGCGGCACCACGATTTTGGAATTCCAGCATAGCTTCAACTTGCACCGCCATTGACTGCTTTGCTGCCGCCACCACTTCTTGTGGTGCACTTTCACGCTTTGCCGCGGCTTCTGCCATGGTCCAGCCTTGCGGTAAATAGCCATTCAGCGGATCATGCGCTGAGGTTTGGTCAGTAACCACATCCGGGGTTACGCCACGTCGCACGAGCTCCGCATACACATCAGCGGCGTTAGCTAACAGCCCCACGGACACGGCGCGGCCTTCTTGTTTTGCGCGCTCAAGACGTGCCAAAGCATCATCTAAATCCGTTGCTTTTTCATCCAAATAGCGCGTGCGTAAACGAAAATCGATACGGCTTTCGTCAACTTCACAAGCCAGCATACTAAAGCCGGCCATGGTCGCAGCCAATGGTTGCGCACCACCCATGCCGCCCAGACCACCGGTTAAAACCCATTTGCCGCTCGCGTCACCGGCAAAATGTTGCCGGGCAACCGCACCAAAGGTTTCGTACGTGCCTTGGACGATGCCTTGCGAGCCGATGTAAATCCATGAGCCGGCCGTCATCTGGCCGTACATCATCAAGCCCTTCTTATCGAGCTCGTTAAAGTGCTCCCAGCTCGCCCACTCCGGCACCAAATTCGAGTTTGCAATCAAGACACGTGGCGCGTCGGCGTGGGTCGGAAAGACGCCGACTGGCTTACCGCTTTGAACAAGTAGGGTTTGGTCGTCCTCAAGACGATCCAGCACCTCAACAATTTTGTCAAAGCATTCCCAACTCCGGGCGGCACGGCCGATGCCACCGTAAACCACAAGTCCTTGCGGGTGCTCGGCAACGTCCGGGTCGAGATTATTCATTAGCATGCGTTTCGCTGCTTCGGTTTGCCAGCTTTTCGCTGTTTTCTCACTACCGGTTGCTGCTCGAACAACGCGACTTTCGTCAATACGGGTAAAACTCATGATGATTTCTCCAATCCTGGATATTATTCTTGATCGCGGCGACGCGTGGTTTTGAACGTCATATGGCCGCCAAGACGAAAACGACTGCCCGGGTGCGTCAAGGTTGCTTGACTGACCACACCGTCTCGGCAGCTTGTTCGCCGTTGAATTTGTAGACATGGTTCTGGCTCGGTTAACCCCAGCCACTGGATCTGTTCTTTCGAGGGCATAATCGCTTCGATTAAATGACTTGCTTCGGTCAATGGCGTGACTTCGCACAAGTATTCATGCGGTGTCATGACGGTGAAGTCTTGATTTAAATATTCCGGGACTAACCATGGGTTAACGTAGCGATCTTCGACTTGCACCGCTTGGCCATTCTCGTAATGGGTAATCACTGAACGCAGCAATTCGGTGTTAGCAGCAACCTGCAAAGCGGTCGCTAAGTTTGCTGTCGCTGGAACGCGCTCCAAAACTTGGACAACCGCATGATGGCGGTGACCACGAAGTTCGATCTCGTCACGAATATTACGGATGGTAAGCAGTGCGGACTGTGACTTCAGCGGTGCGACGAAGGTGCCCGAACCGCGGGTGCGCGTGACCAGCCCTTCGTCCGCTAACTCCTGCAATGCCCGACGCGCGGTCATGCGGCTCACATTGAATTGCTGAGCAAGCACATTCTCCGAACTGACCGGGTGATATTCAGGCCATTCACCGGACTCAATTTTGCGGTAGATAAACTCTTTGATGTGGGCAAATTTAGCCATAGTCTTACCTTGGTTACACCTTGAGTAATTTTAAAAGCTTGCTATGATATGTTGTATATACATTAGCAAAGCTTACTTTCAAAAAGCAATCATTTTCGCTTTCTGTCTGTTCCGAAAAAGGGTACATCGATGACCGCCACCGTTATTCATTCCGTACAAGCCGCCTGTATGACCAGTGCAGATCTCGGACTCATCAAAGATGCAGCGGTCGTCTTCGCTGACGGCGTCATTCAGTGGGTCGGGCCGAGCGCTTCCTTACCCAGCGACTATGCTCAGGCTGAGCATATTGACGGCCACGGTCGTTTGCTCACCCCGGCGCTGACGGATTGCCATACTCACCTCGTTTGGGCGGGATCGCGTGCGGGTGAATTTCGTCAACGATTGCACGGCGCCAGCTATGCTGAAATAGCTGCGCAAGGCGGTGGAATTCTCAGTACCGTTAAAGCCACCCGCGCAGCTTCGGCGGGCACGCTCTTGGCACTGAGCCTGCCGCGCGCAGAAACACTGATGGCACAAGGCGTTGCGCATATTGAGATTAAATCAGGTTATGGCCTGAGTTTGGACGATGAACTGAAACAACTGCGGGTCGCGCGGGAAATTGGCCAGCGCCTGCCGTTGAAAGTGAGCACTACTTTGTTAGCTGCCCATGCGTTACCGCCGGAATTTAAAAATGACGCGGACGGTTATATCGATCACATCATTGACGCCATTTTGCCGGCGGCAGTCGCCGAGAATTTAGTCGATGCAATGGATGTGTTTTGTGAAAATATTGGCTTTTCTCGTCAACAAACGGAGCGAGTTTTTCAAGCCGCCAAACACTATGGATTGCCGGTGAAGCTACATGCTGAGCAACTCAGTGACCAAGATGGAGCCGCTTTAGTGGCTGCCTATGATGGTTTGTCTGCAGATCATCTAGAATATTTATCCGCAAACGGAATCGACGCCATGGCCAAAGCCGGTTCGGTGGCCGTGTTGTTGCCGGGTGCGTTCTACTTTTTGCGGGAAACAAAATTACCGCCGATTCAGGCTTTACGTGACGCGGGCGTACCAATCGCCATTGCCACCGACGCCAATCCCGGCTCGTCACCTTTCATTCAGCTACCATTGATGATGCATTTTGCTTGCAGCTTGTGGCAGCTCACACCGGAAGAAGCTTGGTTGGGCGTCACCCGTAACGCTGCACGAGCACTGGGCGATCACGGGCAAGGCACACTCGCCATCGGCCAGCGTGCTGATCTCGCGTTGTGGGATTTAACGGCACCTGAAGAAATCACTTACCAGTTCGGTGACAACCCTCTACAATCACTGTGGATTGCGGGCAAGAAGGTAAGTAAGCACTAATTCACTAAGGATTTGACCCGCAGCTCGAGTGCCGGCATCAAGACCTGACGGATGGCAAGACGGCGCTGCTTCCGCGAGGTGTAAATAACGAACCTGTGGCAGCGCAGCAAGCTCGCGAACAAAGGTGCAGGCATCGTCAAAGCCAATTCCGGTGAAGTTCAACGCGCTTGCTGGCGCTTGCATGATGACGTCGACATCAAGCTCAATGCCAAATGGTGTGCCCCATTCAACCACGTCGCGGACGACGGACGGCATCACCTTACGCATACTGAGCTGCTGTACCTGTTGCGCACGGATATAATTGAAACCGGCCTGCTGCAATTGGTCGAGTGTTGTCTCGGAGTTTTTCGCTTCATGCAAACCAACCACATGATAATGCGCTAACGCGCCTTGCTCGTGAGCGTAACTAAAACCGTTGCCACTATGGCGACCTTCAAGCGGGCGAAAGTCGGAATGCGGATCAAGATTGACCGCAGCCACGGCTTGTTCTTGTGTGGTGGCCAGACTCTGCAACAGTGGTAAGGCGTTATTATGGCCACCACCAATTAGAATCACTTCAATATCAGCGGCGAACAAAGCCGACACAACCGACGCGACACGCGCATCAAGTTCCGCGCAAAGCTCGCGCAGTTGTTGCAGCTCCTCGGGGTTTTGCGGATCTAAATGCTCACTGCGCATCTGCAAGTCGCTACAAGCGACCGAACCAGCCATAAGTAAATGCGCGAGTGGCAGGCGACCCGAGTCCTGCAAATTCAAAAATTGCTGGAGAAACGCTTGCCAGCCTAACTCCGCACCACCGCGCCCTAAATTGGCTCGTGGACCGAGTGACTCCGGCACCCCTAAAAGCGCAATCGGTCGCACCGCCGACGCTTGCTCTGCATCGACTTGATGCGCCGCTTGCAGATCAGCTTCAGATAGCGACGACAATACCCGGATAGTTTCACCGATACGTGTTTCACCGCTACGTTTTTGTAAAAAATTGGCAACCTCGAGAGGTTGCCAATGATGATTCATTTGCTGCATAGACGGGCTTCGTTTATTCGATGTCGAGCGGCTCCGGCGACAAAATAACGCCGGTGCTGTCTGCATAAATGTGATCTTCCGGCAAGAAGGTCACGCCACCAAAATTCACTGCGATGTCCGCTTCGCCGACACCCTCAGCAGGCGCACCGACAGGAATAGACGCAATCGCTTGAACGCCGATATCGAGATCTTCGAGCGCATCAACATCACGTACACAGCCGTAACAAATAATACCTTCCCAATCATTCTCAAACGCTAATTCGGCAATGCCGATGTCAATTAGCGCACGGCGCAATGAGCCACCACCGTCAACCAATAAGACTTTACCCGCCCCTGGTTGCTCAAGTGCTTGTTCAATTAAGCCCTTGTCTTCGTGGCACTTCACGGTTACCACCTGGCCTCCAAACGACGTGCGGCCGCCATAATTGACGAACATGGGTTCAACCACATCGACCTGATCGGCATATAAATCGCATAGTTCCGAGGTGTTATATTCCATGACACTTGCTCCTGCGCAATTTGGAATGAATAAAGCACGAATAAGCCTAGAGTATAAACCTTTCCGCTACGGTGAGAAAGGTTATCGCTTAATTCACTGTAAATAGTGCTAAGCTATGAAAAGACTTGATGAGAAACAATTATTTACCGCATACTGATGGAAAAACAACCACGGATGTCATCATGACCTCGGGCAAATATCGCTACTTCGACCGCAGGGCACCATTAAATCGCCGTCTAGCGACCCGGTTATTAACTCGAATCGCGTTGTGGTCGTTGGCCGTGGTTGTAATTATTGCGACCATCGGCTTTTATATTGCTTACAAACAAGAAAAAGTTCGTCAGCAGTCGTCCTTGATCGCTCAAGTTCGTTTTCAAATTGAGCGTGAAACTGACAATATCCGTCGCGCCGCCGACACGGCAGAAAAACTCAGCAATGCGTTTCTCACTCGCTATCAACTGTACAGCGATTATAGCGAGCTCGCCGAGCGGTTTGATCAATGGTATGTGGAAACTGAGCCAGGTGTCTTTCGCCTACATCCAGACTTCTTCGACGGTAAGTTAGTTGAGCAGACCTATTTTCAACATGTGAATACCTTTGTCGGCCCCGGCGCGCGCCCAATTCCTGACGAGTTGAAAGCGCGTATTGTTATTAGTCAGCAAGTCCTCAATGACTTAGGCCCCGCATGGGACGGCGTTTGGGCCAATAGCCATTTTTCCATGCCGGAAAATATTATTTCGAGCTATTCGTCGGAGTTTGCTTGGGGGTTACTCGCCGCAGCTGACTTGGTCATCACCGACTACAGTGTCGTCCGTTCAACCCTGCAAGAGTTTAACCCACAACGACAAGCGATCTGGACCGGACTCTACTATGACTTATCTGCCGATTATTGGACCATTACGTATCAGCGCCCGATTGACTTAGATGGACGCCATTTAGCCAATGCCAGCCATGATATTCCTTTGAATACACTCGTCTCTGGGCTCGTGCGTTCAGAACACCCGGAGAGTCGGTATTTTGTCTTTAATGAAAAAGGGCAATTAGTTGCCTCTGAAGAGTCCCTCAGTGAAAATTATCAGGACGCAGGAATTCTTGATATCCATAAGCTCACCAACCCCGTTTATGCACAAATTTATCAGCAAGTTGACCCTGTTTTTGCTGGGCGTTCGCCCGTGGTGTTGCCGAATGCAATTCCCGGTCAGCTTCTGATTGCTCAACCTTTAGAGGTCGCCGACTGGTGGCATGTGACCCTGTATCCGTACGCTGAGATTCAACGTGCCGCCTTACGAACACCACTGCAAGTCAGTTTTTCCGCCCTGATCTTGCTGTTAGTCATTCTCTCCATTGTTTACGTCTTCGTGAGCCGCTACGTCGCCGACCCGATTCAACGCCTCGCAAAACTCTCAGAGTTGATTGGTAACAAGCAATATGAAGCGGTGATTCAAAGTCGTTTATTGCATGAAGACATTCGCAGTGAGGTCGGTCAGCTGATTCGCGCCTTCCGCGCCATGGCGCAACGCCTACTAGAAAACCAAAATAATTTAGAGGGACTGGTCGAGCAGCGTACCAAACAGCTTGAACAAACCAATAGTAAACTCGCTCAAGCGAATAAGAAGCTCGACCAAATCGCTCATTTAGACGGCCTGACCAATCTGTGGAATCGCCGTGCCTTTGATCGCGATCTGCAGTTGTCGGTGCAACATGGCGAAGAGACAACCTGCGCGCTGCTCCTTGGTGACATCGACAAATTTAAAGCCTACAACGACAGTTATGGCCACCTCGCAGGCGATGATGCCTTGCGCCAAGTGGCAAAAGCACTGTCGGACAACTGTACTGGTACTACCTATCGCTATGGTGGCGAAGAAATCGCGCTGCTGGTTCCAGTTAGCGACATGCTTGAAGCCAAAAAGCTCGCGCAAATCCTCTGTGAAACCATTGCCAATTTAAAGCTTGAACATCGTGCCTCGCCGACTGGCTTCCTTACGATGAGCTTCGGTGTCGCTTTGCTCGACGCAGGTTTGAGTGGCAGTGATAACGTCAATCACGTCGATCAGCTTTTGTATCAAGCTAAGCGTCTCGGCGGTAACCAAGTCTATAGCTCGATTGACAAGGACACATAAAAAAAGCAGCCGGGGATGCGGCTGCTTTTCAGAACCAATTTGCTTTACAGAATGAAGCGGCTTAAATCTTCATCTTCCGCGAGTTCATTCAGGTGTGCATTGACATAATCACGGTCAATGGTGAGCTGTGAGCCTTCCATATCTGACGCTTTGAATGATACTTCTTCCATGAGTCGCTCAAGCACCGTGTGCAGACGACGCGCGCCAATGTTTTCCGTTTTTTCATTCACTTGCCAAGCGATTTCAGCAATGCGTCGAATACCATTTTCGGTGAAGCTAACCTCAACGCCTTCCGTGGCCATCAATGCTGAATACTGCACGGTTAACGACGCGCTAGGCTCAGTCAAAATACGAACAAAGTCTTCTGTCGTCAGCGCTTTCAGATTCACTCGAATGGGTAAGCGACCTTGCAATTCAGGAATCAGATCTGACGGTTTAGCAACCTGAAACGCTCCCGATGCAATAAACAAGATATGGTCGGTTTTGACCATGCCATGCTTCGTGCTTACTGTCGTACCCTCGACGAGTGGCAGCAAATCACGTTGCACGCCTTCGCGGGACACGTCCGGTCCACTGCTTTCACCGCGTTTACAAATTTTGTCGATCTCATCGAGGAAAACAATCCCGTTCTGTTCGACCGAGTGGATCGCCTTTTCCTTGATTTCTTCTGGGTTAATCATTTTCGCAGCCTCTTCTTCAATCAGCTGCTTAAACGCGTCTTTAATTTTTAACTTACGCTTTTTCGTTTTGCCGCTACCCATGTTTTGAAACATGCTTTGCAATTGCGACGTCATTTCTTCCATGCCTGGGGGGGCCATAATTTCAACACCCATTGCCGGCATTGAAATATCAATTTCGATTTCTTTGTCGTCTAACTTGCCTTCACGCAGCTTCTTGCGAAACACCTGCCGCGTCGACTGTGACTCATCTTCCTGCTTCGGCTCATCACCCCAAGTTCGCTGTGGTTTAGGTAATAAGGTATCGAGAATTCGCTCTTCAGCAAGATCTTCTGCTCGGTGGCGCATTTTCGCCATTTCTTGCTCGCGCATCATTTTGAATGCGGTGTCGGTTAGGTCACGAATAATCGAGTCGACCTCTTTACCGACATAACCCACTTCGGTGAACTTGGTCGCTTCAATCTTAATAAATGGCGCATTCGCAAGCTTGGCTAGTCGCCGTGCGATTTCAGTTTTACCGACACCGGTTGGACCAATCATGAGGATATTTTTCGGCGTTACTTCCTGACGTAATTCGTCGCCGAGCTGCATTCGCCGCCAGCGATTCCGAAGTGCCACTGCAACCGCGCGCTTGGCATCTTGTTGGCCAATAATATGACGATTCAATTCGTCGACAATTTCCCGAGGGGTCATAGTAGACATGCTTACTCCTTGGTTACAGCAGGCTCGGCATCAAGCACTTCTATCGTTTGGAATCTGTTGGTAAAGACGCAAATATCACCAGCAATGGTGAGTGCTTTTTCAACAATGGTAGGGGCATCTAAGTCAGTATTTTCCAGCAGGGCTCGCGCAGCACTCTGGGCAAATGCGCCGCCAGAGCCAATTGCGATTAAATCATTTTCCGGCTGGACGACATCGCCGTTACCGGTAATGATCAGCGAGGTCGTTTTGTCGGCCACCGCCAGTAAAGCTTCTAATTTGCGCAGCATGCGATCGGTGCGCCAGTCTTTTGCAAGTTCGACAGCGGCTTTGGTGAGATGACCTTGATGTTGTTCAAGCTTAGATTCAAATCGCTCAAACAGGGTAAATGCGTCGGCAGTACCACCGGCAAAGCCAGCGAGAACCTTGCCATGATAAAGGTGACGCACTTTTTTGGCGTTGCCCTTCATCACCGTGTTACCTAGTGAAACTTGACCGTCGCCGCCAATAGCGACTTTGTCGCCGCGACGCACTGAAACGATTGTGGTCATATCCTATCCTCTCTATCGGTTATACACGCTAGATGAGGATGCGACGGCGGAAATTCAAGTGTAAACGTGGTGAAGCACTAAAAATTAGCGCGTTAATCGAGGTTCCACAGCCAAATCTGACAGCCGTAAATACCTGAGCGTTGCAATTGATTATTCACGCGTTGTGCAGCCCGCAAGTTCTCGAATGGACCTAAAATCACCCGATACCACCGGCCATTGCTACCGGTTGACTCACGGACTTGTGATTCAAACCCATGCATGGCGATGCGCGCGCGTAAATTGTCGGCATCGGAAAACTGCCGAAATGACCCGCATTGCATCAAGCGGCGACGTGATTCGGCATTTTCTGGAACCTCAACTTCCACCTGTTTTTGCTCAAGTTCAGAGATGTAACCCCAACGCTCAGCTGGAATTTCAGGTAACGGGTCAAGGTCTGGAGCTGTGACGGTCGGTGCTGGCGTCTCACTGCTGACCGGCTCATCAAGCGCAGGTATCTGTTCTTCACCACCGTGTCGCAAGAACCATAAAAAGGCGGTAAACACAGCAACTACAAGAACGACTAAAACAACCACTTTAACCGGCGCAGGCTGTTGCTGGCTTGCGCCTTTACGTACAGCCCCACCACGCTTCGCTGACTTGCGTGCACCCGGTTTACTGCCGCGTTTTTTGTTGTTCTTTGGATTGCCGCGCTTTGCGTAATCAACCGCCATAAATGACTCTTACATCCGTTCTAGTGTGGGAATACCTAACAAGCCTAAACCCGTTTCAAGAATACGTGCTGTTAATGCCGCCAGCTTTAACCGACTCATTTTTAACGCTTCATCGTCACTGTTCAAAATTGGGCAGGCCTCGTAGAAAGACGAAAACGCACCGGCAAGTTCAAACAGGTAACCACAAAGGAAGTGCGGCATGCCTTTATTGCCAACTGACGCAATGATTTCTGGGAACTGTGCGAGTTTACCCGCGAGTGCTTCGTCTTGCTCCGTGGCTAAAACGAAATCAGCTTGAATATCACTCGGCGCCAAGCCTGCCTTCTGGAACAAACTATTCACCCGCGTATTCGCATACAGCAAATAAGGTGCGGTGTTGCCCTCAAAACTAAGCATGGTGTCCCAGTCAAACACATAGTCGGAGGTACGGTTCTTGGAAAGATCGGCATATTTAACCGAGGAAATGCCCACAACTTCGGCCACACGCGCTTGGTCTTCAGCACTCAAATCGCTATTTTTACTCGCGATTAGCTCGGCAGCTCGACGCTCTGACTCGTCAAGTAAGTCAGCTAGTTTTGTCACACCGCCATCACGACTCTTGTAAGGGCGGCCATCTTTGCCGAGCACCATGCCAAAGCCTAAATGCTCTAGGTTGACGCTATCGTCGGCATAACCTGCTTTGCGGCTGAGCGTGAAAATCTGCTGAAAATGGAGCGATTGACGTGCGTCGACGACATAAATAACACGGTCGGCTTGCAAGGCACCTGTGCGATACCGCACCGCCGCAAGATCCGTCGTCGCATACAAAAAGCCGCCATCTTTCTTTTGCACAATAATCGGCAATGGCTCGTCTTCTTTGCCCTTGAATTCGTCTAAAAAGACACACTGAGCACCTTGATCTTCGACTAACAAGCCCTTCTCGCGTAAGTCAGTCACGACCTGATGAAGGTCGCTGTTATAGGCCGACTCAGCCATTACATCGTCACGCACTAACTGCACACCTAGGCGGTCATAAACTTCTTGGCAATGCGCCAGCGACGTATTAATAAACTGCTGCCAAAGCTTTTGGCAATGCGCGTCGCCACCCTGCAACTTGACCACGAGGCTGCGTGCACGGTCAGCAAAGCCTTCCTCGTCATCAAAACGTTTTTTCGCCGCTTTGTAGAAGGTTTCTAAATCTGATAAAGCAAACTCAGGACTGTCGCCGTCTTGAATCTGGTCCTCCATATGCGCTAACAGCATGCCGAACTGCGTGCCCCAGTCACCGACGTGGTTTTGGCGAATGACACGGTGACCTTGCAAACTTAGTGTGCGGGCTACTGCATCACCAATTATGGTCGAACGTAAATGGCCGACATGCATTTCTTTGGCGAGGTTTGGCGACGAATAGTCAATCACTACGGTCTGTGGCTGCTCGGCAGCAATCACGCCGCAACGCTCATCGGCCCAAGCTTGTTCAAGTTGAGCAATTAACTGCGCTTGATCGAGCGTAAAGTTAATAAAGCCTGGTCCGGCAATTTCTGCTTTCGCAATCACCGAGTTTGCCGGTATGGCTTGAATAATCGCTTCCGCCAGTGCGCGCGGGTTTTGTTTCGCCGGCTTGGCCAGCATCATCGCTAGATTGGTCGCAAAATCACCGTGACTTTTGTCGCGCGGACGATCAAGCTGCACGCGGGGTTCAACCTCGGCGGGCAGGGTACCGTCTGATTTTAAGGCGTCAACGGCGCTTTGTAATAACTCTTCAATCTGCTGCTTCATTCGCTTTGCTAACCTTTCCGTTTATGCTGGATGATGATGCTCTTAGCTTAATTTCTCTGGGCATCGCGCCCAAGCTGTTCCGACCGGCTAGTTTAATCGCTTGCCGCCGTAAAAAAAACAGCTGAATACCCCTATCTTACTATTTTTCCGCTGGTGTGGGCGGTTAACTAAAGTCTTGCGGGTCAATATCGAGTGACCAGCGCGCTTTCCGGCCTTCGGGTAGCGTTTCAAATTGCGGCAAAAATTGCTGCAACACCCGATGCATAGCTCTCCTCTCGCTGGCATGCAACAACAACTGGAACCGAAAGCGTCCCGCTCGGCGCGCCAGTATCGCGGGCATGGGGCCAATCACCGCGACGTCCGTTTGCGTGGCCAATAACGTCGCCATCGCTTGCAACAAGGCTTCCGCCGCCGCAGATTCAAGGGCTTCCGCCCGCAATAAAGCCATCGCCGCATAAGGGGGTAACATGGCTTGCTCGCGCTCAAGCAAAGCACTTACGGCAAAGTCTTGGTAGCCGTTATTGATTAACTCTTGAATTAGAGGATGTTCAGGATGGTGCGTTTGTAGAACCACCGTACCCTTTTTTGCCGCTCGACCGGCGCGGCCGGCCACCTGAATATAGAGTTGCGCAAGACGCTCGGGCGCACGAAAATCACTACTGTACAAAGCACCATCGACGTCAAGCAACGCGACAAGGGTGACGTCTGGAAAGTGATGCCCTTTGGCCAGCATTTGCGTACCAAGGAGAATTTGATATTCACCGCGACCGACTGCGGTTAGGTAGTCCTCTAACTGACCCTTTTTACGCGTGCTATCGCGGTCAATGCGCAGCGCCTTATAATCAGGGAATAAGCGCTGTATTGTTTCTTCGAGTTGCTCTGTGCCAAGCCCGCGGGTAATCAATTGTGTACTCCCACAGCCACCACATTGGCGTGGAATGCGGCGTTGTGCACCACAATGATGACACTGCAAGGTATGCGTTTGCTGATGCACCGTCATATTTGCCTGACAGCGCTGGCATTCGCTCACCCAACCGCATTCATGACAAATCAAGGCGCTTGCATAACCGCGCCGATTCAAGAATAAAAGCACTTGATTGCCGGCGCTTAAGTGCTTAGTCATTAAGGCGATTAAGCGCTCACTGAGACCCTGTTGTAAACGTTGTTGTTTGAGGTCGACTAAGAGGTTTTTAACCGGCTGCCCTTGACCGGCGCGATGTGCCAACTGCACGCTTTGATAGCGACCCGCTTTTGCATTCGCTAAAGACTCCAATGAGGGCGTTGCTGACCCCAGCACCACCGCAAACCCTTCGTTATGTGCGCGCTTGATAGCCAAGTCCCGCGCGTTATAACGGAATCCTTCTTGTTGCTTAAAACTGGCATCATGCTCTTCATCAATGATGATGAGACCGGGGTTGGCGAGTGGGGTGAAGATCGCTGAGCGCGTACCCAGTACGATCGCCGCATGGCCATCACGGGCTTGCAGCCAGCCGAGCAAACGTTCATTGTCACTCAGACCAGAATGAAGCACCACCACCGGCACGGCGAAGCGCGAACGAAAACGTTGCACCGTTTGCGGCGTCAATCCAATCTCTGGCACCATCACCAGAACTTGCTGGCCACGCTGCAGGACATCGTGCATGACCTGTAAATACACCTCGGTCTTGCCGCTACCGGTTACTCCCTCGACTAACCAAGTTTGCGCCTTTTGTTCCTTTAAACCGGTTTTTATCGCCGCCACCGCGACCGCTTGCTGCGGATTCAGCTGATGAGGCTCTTCGGTTAGCGCAGCAGACCAAGGCTCAAATGTCGGCATGACCTGCTGCTCTATAATAAAACCTTTATCTTTCAGCGCTTTCACTGCGGCTGGCCGTACCCCTTCGTCAGCCAGCGCGCTAGCCGCTAGCGCACCTTGACGTAGCCTTGCCAGCAACCGCTGCTGCTGTGGTGCCCGTTTAAGCTCAGCAAGATCACATTGCTGACCAGCAGACGTCAATGCCCATTGCTTGGTCTGCTGATAAGCGCCGGGTTGTCCTTGTCGAAGGGCTACCGGTGCAGCATGTGCCAGCACTTCACCGAGCGGGTGTTGATAATAATTCGCTGACCACAACAATAAGCGCCACAGTGAATCAGGCCATAAAGGGTTTGGGTCAGTCACACTGACAATCGCTTTCAAGTGCTCGCTGGGCACATCGGTCGTTTGATTAAAGCCAACCACAAAACCAATCACTTGCCGGTGTCCAAACGGCACATTGACCCGCGCACCGATTTCTAAGGGTGCGGCGTTCTCCGGCAGTTGATAGTCAAACACGCGGCGCATAGGCACCGGCACGGCCACTTGCACGAATCGCTGCGTGGAGCTGGTGTTGGCTGATTGCTGTTCCGTTTCTTGGGCCGTGGTCACGCGCTGTCCTCATGCTTGAATTGCACCTATGCTAGCAAATCTCAGCGCAGAAGCTAGAAACGATTACCAGCACACGGAAAAATCCACGCACAGCGCATGATCGCGCTTGATCCCACCGGGTGACTGGGGTAGAATTCGCGACCTTAATTTCGTATTAAGCGCAGATTTTTTAAACAGCGCATGGTGTTCGTGGAGAGCACGGATGGCGATGCGGCCTTCAACTGAGGTAACCCCTAATGAAACAAGGTATTCATCCAGATTACAAAGCCGTAAAAGTTAGCTGCTCTTGCGGTAACGTGTTTGAAACTCGTTCAACTAAGTGTGAAGACTTTCACATTGACGTTTGTTCAGAGTGTCACCCGTTCTACACCGGTAAGCAGAAAGTACTCGACACCGGTGGACGCGTCGATCGCTTCAAACAGCGTTTCGGTTCGCTCAAATCAAAATAAGCTTTGCTTCATTTTGATGATGATTAAAAAAGCGCCTAACGGCGCTTTTTTAATACTTCAAGTAGAAGTAAACACTTACTCCAAGATACCTTTTCGAGCCGCTAATCGAATCAGTTCCGCTGTATTCTCGACCGCAAGTTTCTTTAAAATTTTGCCGCGATGATTTTCTGCAGTTTTGTGCGACATATCCAATAAGTTAGCGATATCTTTTGTGGTGTGACCGGCAATCACAAGAAAGAAGACTTCCCGTTCGCGACGGGTGAGTTGCGCTAATGCATTGGAGTTATCGCCAGGTTCGCTGATATCTTGTTCAAGAGATTCGAGCAATGCATCCGGAAAATAGGTTTTGCCACGGTGAATAGCGCGGATTGCTTTCGCGAGCTGATCTGTCGACGATTCTTTTAATAAATAGCCTTTTGCACCAGCACGATAGAGTGCATGCATATACTCAATTTCATCATGCATCGTCAGCACTAATACATTGGTGTCCTTGCGTTGTTGCGGGACCCGATCAATTGCCACAAGACCATTCATTTTCGGCATGGAAATATCCATCAACACCACGTCAGGATTCTGCCGAACGACTGCTTGGATCAACGCAACACCGTCCTCACACTCGCAAACGACCTCAAAGTCCTCCTGTTGCTTCAGCATTTGGACAATACCTTGACGCACAAGTGTATGGTCATCCGCAACAACAAGGCGGATTTTCTGTTCAGTAAAATTCATACCGGTACCAAGACGCTGACGTGACATCCGCCGCCAGGCCTACTTAAAATTTCAAATTCTGCTGCAAATGCCGCAGCGCGATCGCGCATACTTGCTAAACCCACACCCTGTTCCACGGTGTCATAATTAAAACCACAACCATCATCGATTACATCGAGTCGGAGCGCTTTCCCGACCCGACTCACATAGACACTGATCAGAGATGGATTGCCGTGACGGACAGCGTTCGTAAGCGCCTCTTGGGCAATGCGGAAGACAAAAATAGCCATGGCTGAATCAGGTTGCTCTTCTAAATCAATTTCGACGGTCGTACGAATCGTCGAGCTCTCACACAGGGTACGCACCAGCCATTTCAATGCCGCTGCCAATCCGAGGTCATCTAAAATTCGCGGGCGCATCAAACGCGATAATTGTCGTACGTCAGCTAACGCTTGCGTGGCAATTTCAAGAATATCTGGGTCGACTGCTCCTGCATCTGTCGCCGCTTGTATGCGCCGTGTGAGGGCGGTTAGAAGCTGCCCTAAGCCGTCATGTAAATCTTGCGAAAGGCGTGCGCGTTCAGCCTCCTGCTGACTCCATAATCGTTGGGCGAGATCGCGCAGGGTGTCCTGCTCCTGGACTAAGAGTTCCCGAAGCTCGAGTTGACTGCGCCGGAGTGCTCGAATCTCCTCCTCGATGGAGAGTTTCGTGTCGTTCATAAGTTCGCCGATATGCCTCAATTTGATCTGGGGTCATGTACTCATAAAGTTGCTCCTTCAACTCTTGCGCTCGCTGTTGCGCTGATTCGCCCTCTAAAATCGCATAATAAAGATGATTGCGCCAGTGTTCTGGATAATTCTGAACGAGTCGACCTAATTGATCACGCGCTGAAGCTGAACTAAAATGCAGCTCCTTTAAATACTGTGACTGCATGAATTCCTTATACATGACTGGCCTCACCAGCTCATCAACACGTTGCCATTGCCAACTGTCGGCAGGCAGAAATTGTAGTTCCAGTAGTGACAGTAATACCTTAAGCTCCGTTTGCACCGGCAACAGCTGTTTGCGAAAACGAGACCAGAAGGCTGCCGTCTCAGATGAGCTCGTATTTTGCTCTGCAATACCAGCAGCCATCACTAACCATTCAATTAACGTTGTATGTTCAGCAGAAAGAACGTCTCGATACTGTTCGAGTTCATTCAGCTTCTCGTGGATACAGCTAAAATTCGCCGTATACAAACACATCTCGGCTTGCCAAATCCGCGTTTCAATCTGTCCACGCATGTCACCGATGTCATTAGATAGCCGAGCTGCCTCAGCATTATTTTCCATTGCTGTTGGGAAGCTACCTAACAAGAAATTTCTGCGACTCAATAGATATTGCGCCATGAGATTTTCGGCTGGGCGTTTTTGCTCAGATCGTTGCAATACTTCACTCAAGTTTGCCGTCGCTTGTGGAATGTCACCTCGACTTAACGCTAAATGCGCGAGATTTAGCTTTGTTCTTAAAATGCCAGTCTCATCACCAGTACGATTAAATAGATTAAGCGCTTGATTCCAAAACACATCTGATTGACTAAAGTCAGCCATCAGAAAATGCATGTAAGCAACATTGCTTATTGTCTCTGCCTGCTGCATCGTCGACCCGGCCTGCAAGTGCAAATCGAGTGCATTACGATAATGCACAAGCGCTTCCCTATATCGACCTTGCTCCTCCAATAAAACACCCCACTCGTTCTCCACCTGTGCGATTCCAGCAAGGTTCTCCTCGAGTTGAAAGATATCTCGAGCTTCTGCGAGGGCCGACTCGGCCTCTTCATAACGACCGAGGACACCAAATACGCTCGCTAAATTAGCCAAAGAAACCGCTCGACCAGAAGGGTCTTGCTGTTGAGTCCTAATACGCAGCGCATCCTGTAAATATCGTATCGCATTTTCTGAATCTGCAAGTCGAATATAGGCCACTCCAAAAGCATTCAGCACGGTTCCTTGCCCAATCAAATCCTCTTGTTGACGATAGCGAATTAAGGCCTGAGTTAATTCATTCTCCAATGCTTGCTGAATTTCCCCTTGAATGATTCTCAGTCGAGCAAGCTCAAACCAACGCTGACCTGAACTGGGGTCAATCGTCAATGCACGTTGATATTGCTCTATGGCCGTTTCAAAATCGTCTTGCCAAAGCGCAAGTTCAGCACGACGATCCATCAGTGTAGGACGTCCCGGAAATAACTCTTGAAGCCGCTCGGTGACTAATATTGCATTCTGAGTATCGCCACTCAATTCAGCCTGTAGTGCTCGTCCCTCTAGGTACCAGTAATCATCGTCTTGGGATAGAGCAAAAACACGTTCAAGCTGAATTCTCGCTTGCTCATACTGACCTGTATTGGCCGCTAGCCGAGCTCCAGCCAGCCACCCACCTGCAAAGTCAGGCCATTCTTCTTGCAAGGAATTCACAACAGATTTTGCTTCAGCAGCTCGCCCTTGCCGCAGGGCTTGGAGTACAGGCTCAACCCGCTGTAACTCTTCAGCTCGAACTGTAGTTGTTCTTGTGGGCAAAGCTAGCTGGGTATTTAAATGAGTAAATAATTGCTCAACCGTTTGACCGATATCAGTCGATCCAATTGCCCCTTGAAAAGCACCAAATAGCCGGTTCCCCGGCATTTCGGCTAGCAACATTTGTAGACGGGGATTATCACTTTCACCAAAATCATTACTCTGCAGCAAAACAAGAACATCAGCATTCAACAATTGAGCAATGCGAAGTCGATGCTCTTGTTGACGAAAAGGTCGTAAACCTAGATTACGAACAAGTGTGTCAACGCGTTCCTGTTCGATAAGGTCAATTCCGCTTTGGGTAATCAGACTTAGCTGTAACAGCTCACTAACCCCTACAAGAAGTGAATTATCGGGTTCATAAACCACTGCTATCCTTGTGATTGACTGTTTTGGAATATTCTCGGGATGATCATAGACTTTGGGCGGTAGTGCGAAAATCGAAACCAGCCCTACGAGAAAGATAAGAGCCGCTATTACTATCCCAACACTCATAGCTGGTTTAGCCATTAGTTCAATCTTGGCATGCTTTACCGTAATCCGCTGATGAGCGAACGGTTTACTCAATTTTCGCGCCAATCGCATGCGGCGGAAATGCCATACTCTATCGGCTAAACTCCAAGATTTAAGTTTAGTGGCGGAAATCAGCTCTGAAATCAAACATCCGCTACTATAACTATCGGTCAGCGCATTCCGCTTCCCTAGTTGTGTCACTTCAGGAGCTTTGTACCCATTACTGCCAGCAAAATCTTGCTCCGCGGGCTGACCAATTTGACCAATACCGAAATCTAATAAAATTAAATTTCCACGCTCATCAATGAGGATATTTTCAGGTTTCACATCAGCATGCGTAATGTCAATTTCATGACATGCCTCGAGCGCTTGTAATAGTTGGCAACTCCACAGATCTGCTTGGCTTCGGCTTAAACCTTCATGGATATACTCTGCTAAACATCGTCCTTCAATCAGCCCCATAGTATAAAAGGCCCAATTGCCATCTTGATAAAACTCAAACACACGAACGATATTGGGGTGATTTAATTCACGGGAGACAAGGACTTCTTGGCGTAAACGCTGAACCTGATCGAGATCTAATGCATGTTGCGGAGCAATAAGCTTGACGGCTATTTCCGAACCCAATACTTCATCTCGGGCACGATAGACATGGGCTTGTCCACCTGCCCCGAGAGGGGCCAAAATGCGAAAACGGCCTGCTAGAACGGTGCCTTCTGGTAACCGCTTAGAAATTAAGGCCGCTGTATTTTGACTAAGCGGTAATTGCGGATTTTCCACGCTTGTGGTCACTAAAAATTCTCCGCTAAAGGCTGTTATTATTCTTTAACTAGGATACAGCCCTAACGCGGGTTTATGCAAAAATATCTAGAAATATTTCTTGTGACAATTGCCGCAGGGACTAGCTTACTCGTAGTTTCTCAATTCGAGATTCGATATCTTGTATTTGTAATGCCATACTGAGCTGGCGCGCAAATGCTCGAACAATAACTAAATCTGTATCCAAAAAAGCACGATGTTCTGCTTGGCTATCAGCATAAAGCACTGCCACGACTTTTTCGTCAACTATAATCGGATAAACTAAAAGTGCTTGGATATGGTTTCGAATGATACTCGGTGCTTGAGCGATACCTGGACTCTGTTGAACAGCTGCTAAAACTAGCGGCTCTCCAGTCCCTACAGCTTGCCGAATTGCCGTTCGACTACCACTAAATGTAGCTTCATTGAGCCAAGCTGGATAGCCAGTGCAATTTGATATTTCACCTTGGTCATCCAAAAATATCACCGCTGCACGATCACTGGACAAGATAGTCGACAAGGTATCACTTGCTGAGCGAAGTAGATTAGTTAACGAAGTTTCTTGCAAAAACTGACCTGTAGCAGCGGTAAGGTAACGCTGCCGCCACTGACGAAAACTACTTTCCGCCGTAATTTGTCGATGCTCCACTCGTTCCATTCGACATTGTACTGGTCCTAAAACCACATCAGCGAAAGGAGCGAGGGCAACCGTTTCTACTCGCTGCCCCGCTTGATAACAACCATTCTGACTTTTGTGATCTTGCAACTGCCAAACACCATTTCGAGCGCTTAGACGGGCGTGGTAACGAGATACTGAAGGGTGATCCAACACAATATCACAGTCATTTGCGCGCCCAAGCAAGTATTCCTTGCCTTCAAAGAGAACATGACTTTCGGCTGGTTTGTCTGCGTAACGCAGCTGCAAGCGCAAAGGCATTATCTTACTTCCGCATTAATTCATTGAGCGTAAAACGCAAGCTGCGACCTTTGCTGAGCGCCTCACCTTGAATGTTTGCGATGTCATCGCTTGAACGCCAAATGTTAGGTACTTGATCGGCATTCGCGTTCTCCACGCTCCGCAGCAGCGCATTCAAATTCGATAACGCAGCTTGGTGACGCCCATTTGTTACATGGTTCTCAACGTTGCGCGCCAAAGCGACAACATTGCCTGCAAATTTTGACTCGAACTCATGAATGTGAGCATTTAAAAATGAAGCTAGTTCAACCGCTTTGTCGCGAGAAACATCGCGGCTGTCACGTTTATCAACCAACAAGATAAAGTCCGAGAAAGTGCCTGATGAACCACGTGCACGCATACTACCTGGAGCAATCAAATGGGTAATATCCTCGAAGGTACCGCCATCGTGAGAACGGAAAAGGCGGATATTTTCGTCAAAATCAATACTTGTCGTGTAGAACTCAATCTCTGCCTCACCTAAAAAAGCAAAGCCACGGTCTTGTTTCGGTTTTATTGACAGCATGACCGGGAAATTTTCAAGAACGCTAGTTTGGTAACGATTAGGTAAGCGATTGAGGATTGAATAATCGTTCGCACTAATCGTCTGAACGTTCACATCGACATTGCTCTTATTTAGACCTATTGCCTGAGCAAATGACACTGCAAATTGCAAGTGATAACCATCTACAGTTAGGTCCGCCGAAATGCGATTATCGCTAAAGCGAATTTCATCAGCTGCCCATGCCGAAGTAGCTACCGCTAGGGTGAGCGCAACTAAAGCTGGAGCGAGATACTTAAGCATCTTTTGTTCCTCATTCAGTAATTTCAGTTCCATTGAACAATAGTTCAATTCAACCGGTAAAAACGGTATTCCGTCAATCATGGCAACAGAATACAAAACTGGATATAGGGGTTTACCCCTAACTTACATAAAACAGCCGATTTTTCGCAAAAAATCGGCTGAAGCATTCATTATTAACTTAGACTCTAAAAAAATCGTTATGAATCAGATCCCTTTACAAGCTTGAACGTCCATGCAAACAGTTCATTTTCGGTACTAAAGTCACTGTAAGATTGTTCCGCAGCTGCCTTACCCGCGGCTTTTATGAGTTTCTTCACACCCGCCTCAGTTTGTGCAGCAGCCAGCTGATCTTCAAGTCGTAAGCGATGGCCTTGCAACATATCATAGGTCATATTTAGCCATTCTGCTGCACGAGCTGCTGTTTCTTCGTCTCGACCGGTATTGATCACATCAATCACGCGCCCAAATGCGTCGTTTAACCACACGCGATCTTCGTCGCTTTTAAACTCTTCACCAACAACATGCATAATCCACTCAACGGTTTTCGTCGCTGCGAGGAAAGGCTGCGTTTTCTGCCAGCTGGCGAAGTCCATGTTCTGCATTTGCATTGCCCCGAGGCGCAACAATAGATCAGCTTGCATGAATAACGGGGTCTTATTCAAAATATGGTTAAAGATTTCAACACCGCGACCTGAATCTTTAATCAAATCCGATTTTTTATGGTGAACCATTGCGACGAGCTTGCCACCTGGTTTGAGTACGCGTAAGGCTTCTTTGACTGCCGCTGGGCCATCGGCGTATTCCAAAGCGAACTGACTGATTACACAATCCACGGACTGGTCCGCAAATGGCAAAGTTGCCATGTCCACGCCACCGTGAAATTTAATCGCCTGCAGCTTTGCTGCTACGTCTGGTTTCGATTCAAGGGCTGCAACTGGATTGATTTCTGCAGCATCGACGCCATGCACTTGCCACTTTTTGTTGTTCGCTTTGCCATATTCACTGGCCAACATCGCCAATGCGCCATTACCAGTACCGACATCAACAATCACCGCGTCATCAGCTAAATCGGCGAGTTCTGCGTGCCAGAATTCTTCGACGTCACCATGGTATCCCGATGCCGACGTTCCTTCTGCAAAACTATTTACAGCTTTCGATATTTTCCAGTACTGACTCCAATGGTTCATAAATTACTTCTTCTCTTCTTGTCGTTATAGTTCAATGAGTGAGCTTAACGTGCTCTGCTTTGCCTGCCGAACGCTCACTTTACACAAGCTTCACCTTACCGCTGAAGCGTTGATCTCGCAAGCGCCAAAGGTGGTTCAAAGGTAAGATTTGTTTATTCGATTAAAGGCGTTACACTCAAGTCGAATTGATACTTTTGCAATTTTCTGCATCTTGCCAAATGGATACCACAGCAATATGACCGATTTTCGCCAGCAAGCACTTGATTACCATGCGTTGCCAACACCAGGAAAAATTAGTGTTGAGCTAACAAAGCCCGCCAACAGTGCAAAAGATCTTGCGCTCGCCTACAGCCCGGGTGTTGCCGAGCCGGTGCGCGAAATTGCCGAAAATCCTGACGATGTCTATCGCTACACGGCAAAAGGCAATCTTGTTGCCGTTATTAGTAATGGTACGGCGATTTTGGGTCTAGGTAATTTAGGGCCTGCTGCATCAAAACCTGTCATGGAAGGTAAAGCGTTATTATTTAAGCGCTTCGCTGGACTCGATGCGATTGACATTGAAGTAACACACCGGACTACTCAAGACTTTATCAATACGGTCGCAAACATTGCTGGCACCTTTGGTGGTATTAATCTTGAGGATATTAAAGCGCCTGAATGTTTCGAGATTGAACAAGCCTTAATCGAGCGTTGTGATATTCCGGTTTTTCATGATGACCAACATGGCACCGCAATTGTCACAGCTGCTGGTTTACTGAATGCTCTGGAAATTCAAGGCAAAGACATCAGTAAAGTGCAAATTGTCTGTATGGGTGCAGGGGCTGCGGCGATTGCGTGTATGGAGTTGCTAATTAAGTGTGGCGCTTTACGAGAACACATCTACATGCTCGACTCTAAAGGTGTTATTCATACGCGCCGGAGCGATCTGAATGAATACAAACAGTTGTTCGCCAATAATACGGACAAACGCTCGCTTCAAGACGTCATTACCGAGGCGGATGTATTTGTCGGGGTTTCAGGACCTAATTTATTAGCTGCTGAAGACCTTGCATTAATGGCAGCAAAACCCGTTGTGTTTGCCTGTTCGAATCCAGATCCTGAAATTCGCCCGGACATTGCCTTAGCAACTCGTAACGACCTGATTATGGCGACGGGCCGCTCAGACTATCCTAATCAAGTGAATAACGTGCTCTGCTTCCCGTTTATCTTCCGAGGCGCACTCGATGTGCGTGCAAGTGCGATTAACGATGACATGAAGTTAGCTGCTGTGCATGCGATTCGTCAGTTGGCAAAGGAACCTGTGCCTGAATCCGTGCTCCAAGCAGCAGGGGTTGATGCATTGGAATTTGGAACCGAATACATCATTCCCAAACCTATGGACCCACGTTTATGTGGTCGCGTAGCCCGTGCTGTTGCTGATGCGGCCGTAGCGTCCGGTGTTGCGCGAATTGAGCTGCCTGCCAACTATATGGCCGATCGACAATAAGCGCCGGCCTTTGAGGAGGATTAACGTATGCCGAAAACATTCGTTTACACACTATTACTCGCTGCCAGTTTGACATTAAGTGGCTGCGCCAGCTCGCCCGACGCTGAGCCGCGGCCGGAAATCACGCTAAACCCAGTTCTCTTGCAAGCGTTTCGTGATGATCCAGGAATTGCTCAGTTTCGTCATTCCGGGCCCATCGATGTGGTCTGGTACGACGAAGCGGTGGCCAAAGCCCATCGCGAATATGCAGCCGCAGGCCGCGGCGCAGAATTGCCAGAGCTACTTGTCGAAGCCGAGCGACAATTGCGCCGAGCAGTCAACTCTCCATTGCGCTTTGGTGCATCGGGTAATCGTTTATGGATCGAACCGCGGGGCGCTGATGTCGATCATCGTTTAGTCGCTCGAGCGCTGGCGGGCAGTGGCATGTTCACGCAAGTACAAGCAGGACACTTACTGTACCATTAAGCGAAAACGCTGCTTTTATTGATAAATAGGAGGCATCGCCTCCTTTTTATTTTGCTGAATGAAACGCTTCAGGGTCTTCAATAAGATCGTCTTCGTTATACTCAATCCCGTTGGCATCAAGATAGTCACGCACCGCAGCAGGGATTTTATGCGGGTTTTCTTTGCGTAAATCGTCATCATTCGGCAATGGCTGACCAGTGAACGCGTGCAGAAACGCTTCACAGAGCAATTCACTGTTCGTGGCATGACGGAGGTTCAAGACCTGTCGGCGCGTCCGTTCATCGGTCAACACCTTCAGCACATTCACCGGAATTGATACGGTGATTTTTTTTACCTGCGTGCTCTTCTTGCCGTGCTCAGCATATGGATAAATGTATTTGCCATCCCAATCCATTTGAAAACCTCCGGTAAATCTGACGCGAGCTTGCGAATTTTCAGTTATTATAAGTTTCTGTTATTGATTATGCCCTTTTTTAATCTATTTAGCCATCTAAACTTCTATTTGCTGTTAAATTTCGCTATGATGCTTTCAATTCACCTATCAATTCGAGGCTAGCAGGCAGTCAGCATGAGCAAAAACGCACTCCCGTCTCCAGAACGCATTCAAGCAATTGCCGATGAAATTCATCTGCACAAATTTGGTGGCAGTAGCCTTGCTGACGCCTATTGTTATCGGCGGGTTGCTCGGATTGTCACCGAACACGCGGGCGTGAGTGATTTAGTCGTTGTTTCTGCCGCCGGTGACACCACCAATCGGATTATCGCCATTGCCGACGCTCGCGAGTCGCAACCTGAATATGCGGGCACTTTATTCGCCTCGCTAAAACGGTATCAGCAAGGTTTGATCGAAGAGCTCTTGTCGGGGCGTTTGTTAGAGCAAGTGCTCAGCCAATCAGAGCATGATTTTGAGCGCTGGCAGCGCTGGTTGATTGGCGACGAAGTGATTGAACGTGCAGAACTTTGCGCTTACGGCGAGTTATGGTCGGCGCGTCTGCTTGCGGCCTTATTGCAAAAGCAAGGAACGCGCGCAGACTATATTGATGCGCGCACGTTCCTTTCTGCCGATGACGCCGCTGAACCAATTATTGCCGTGGGCCCATCACGGGAACGTTTGCTGACACGCCTTGGCCCTTATCCTGGCACACGGTTTATCGTTACCGGCTTTATTTGTGCCGAGAATGAAACCGGTCGCACCTTATTGCTCGGGCGCAATGGTTCAGATTATTCAGCGACCCTGATCGGTAGCTTAATTGATAGCCGCCAAGTCACGATTTGGAAAGATGTTGCCGGTGTCTACTCAGCGGATCCGCGCAAAGTTGAGCGCGTGGTCAGTTTGCCGACGTTGGACTGGAGCGAAGCCGAGGAACTCGCTCGTTTAGGCAGCCCAGTGCTGCACCCGCGGACATTCCAGCCGGTTAATCGAGAACGCATGATCATCAGCGTCCGCTCCAGTTTAAAAGTTGAGAATCAGCAAACTCGAATTGGCCAATATGACTACACGGAAGCCCAAGGCAAAGTTCTGACCTCGTTGTCTGATGTCGCCCTATTTAGTATTGCGTTAAAACACACAGACGTGATTGAGCGCTTTGAAGGCACGCAGCTTGAACCATTAGTCAGCTGGATCGAAGAAGATACCGGCGAGAAATATTATGCGTTCCATCAAAACCACCTCGACTTCGTGCGCGGTTGGTTAGCCAAGCAAGACGCAGAGCATGCTGTGCATGAAGTTAGCGGTTACAGCATGGTCGCTTTAGTCGGCGCACGCATTCAGGAAAGCAAACAATTCGCTGTATTACGCCGTGAAGTAGGGGAACAACAACTGCGACGCTTCCTTGTGTCGGGCAACAAGACCTCCGCAGTCGCCATTTTGGGGCAAAAGCTCGACAACGGACTACTCAGCCGTTTGCATAGTCAGTTGTTTAACTTCCGCCGCAGCGTTGGGATTTTGGTCCTTGGCCGCGGCAACATCGGCAGCGAATGGATCGAAATGTTCCGCCAGCAACGGGAGCGACTCACAGAGAATGTCGATGTCCGCATTCTTGGCATCGCCAACTCTTCTCGGCTGTGGCTAGATTACAGCGGCGCAGACCTACAAGACTGGTCGGAAAATTTTGATCGTTTGGCACGTCCGTATGTTTTGACCGAACTATTGCGTGAATTGCCGAATGCTCCCGTCGATGAGCTGGTTTTACTGGATCTCACCGATTCAGCAGGCATTGCCCGTCTATATCCGAGCTTTTTTGCTACCGGCATGCACATCATCAGCGCCAATAAGCGCGCGGGTTCCGCCGAAGAGTCCCTTTACCGCGAAATTCGCACCATTCAGCATGAATACAAGCGCGAGTGGCTATACAACACCACAGTCGGTGCGGGATTGCCGTTGAACTATGCCATCAACGATCTGATGCGCTCCGGTGATCGCATTCGCAGTATCTCTGGGATTTTCTCAGGCACCATGAGTTGGTTGTTTGAAAACTTTGATGGTGAAGTGAAATTCAGTGACCTCGTCCGCCAGGCAAAAGCCGAGGGCTTCACTGAGCCGGATCCGCGTGAAGATTTATCCTGCCACGATATCGTGCGCAAGCTACTCATTGTTGCGCGTGACATCGGCGCCACACTTGATTGGGATGACGTTGAAATTCATGGCCTAGTCCCGGAGAATTTGCGTGATGTCTCGCTGGATGAGTTTATGAACCGTCTTCACGAGCTCGATCAACCGATGCAAAAACTCTGGTTTGAAGCCCAGCAAGATCGCAAAGTACCGCGGCTCATGGCCAGCTTCTCGGTCGAAGAGGGACGCAGCCATGCACGTGTCGGCATCGAATACATCTCGGTCGAGGACATGCTGACCAACCTGATACCGGGTGAGAATATTTTTGTCATTTACAGTGACTGGTACAAAGATATGCCGTTGGTGATTAGTGGTCCGGGTGCAGGCCGTAAGGTCACGGCTGGTGGCGTGCAGTCTGATCTCCATCAGCTGCTAGCAAGACTAGCGATTCAGCCTGAAATTTAGCAAAAAGGGAGTCACCATGGTGACTCCCTTTTTCATTGAGGGCCTTAACGGAATAGGCCTTCTTCGTCTTCAAACAGCTGCCGACCCCGGCCATTCTGTTCAGCAAAATCCGTTGGTTGTGTGCCGCGAATAAAGTATTCGAACATACTGGTGTGATCGGTGCGATTGGTTAAGCGTCCACTCGGCTGATCGATTCGCACCGAGACCATATTTGTTGGTAATTCAAACGCTTCCGACTCACTGTACTGTAACGCCGTTTCCATATACAGAATCCAGCCAGGGAGAGCGGTCGTGCCCCCCGCTTCAGAGCCCACAATCGGTTGCCGTTGGCGACCTAAATTGGCATTCAAACTTGAACGCCCAAGGGCAAATTCGAGGTTATCAAAACCAACCCAAGTCACGGCCACTATGCCTGAGGTATAGCCGGCGAACCAAGCATCGCGAACGTCATTGGTGGTACCGGTTTTGCCGGCTAAATTTCGATTACGCAAACTCTGTGCACGCCAACCTGTGCCGTTCCAACCTGTATTATGGGCCCAACTACCACCACCCCATACGGCCGATTGCAAACCTTCAGTAACCAAAAAGGCGACCTGTTCGGAAATCACTTGTGGAGCCTGACGGAATGGGCGCGATGGCGCAGCGCCTTCACCATGCTCTTCTTGATAGCGTTCATACATGCAGCTTGCACAGGCATAACGTGGCTCTGCTTGAAACACGATCTGGCCGTCAGCGTCTTCAATCCGCTCAATAAAGAACGGATCGACCAAGTGGCCACCATTAGCGAAGACCGCATAGCCGCGGGCAATTTCCATCGGTGTAAACGACGCAGAGCCTAACGACAGGGACTCATTGCGCGGAATTTCGTCATTCATGAAACCAAAATTAGCCATATAATCGGCGGTTTCATTAACGCCAAGCTCACGAATCAGACGCACCGACACCACGTTCTTCGAGCGTGCTAGTGCTTCACGCAGGCGAATTGGACCGTCGTAGACTTCTGGTGAATTTCGTGGCCGCCAAGCCGAACCGGCGGACGGATTCCATTGCGTAATGGGCGCGTCATTCACTAACGAGGCCAAGGTAAAGTTGCGCTCTAAGGCGTAGGCAAAAATAAACGGTTTAATCGTTGAGCCGACTTGCCGCTTCGCCTGTGTTGCGCGGTTATACTGGTTTAAGTTGAAACTGTAACCGCCGACCACCGACTCAATCGCACCACTCTGCGGATTCAGCCCGACCACAGCGGAGCCCGGCCCGGGAATTTGCGCTAGCCGCCATGCATTGGCAACAGGGCGCAGGAGAATATGATCGCCAATTTGCAAAATCTCGCCGGCCGTTTGTGGCGCGCGGCCTTGGCGTTCAGCATCAATATAGCGTCGTGCCCAATCGAGCTGCTCCCAAGCCAGCGTTTGTGCTTCCCCGGTGCGGGTCATGACCTCGACGGATTGCTCATGAACAGCCAGCACGACGGCCGGCTGTAATTGGGCAATGCGTGGTTGTCGATTTAAGTACGCAATCACATCCGCTTGCGACCACGCTTGGCCTTGATAACGGCGAATCAATTCTGCCGTTGCTTCGTCTGCGGGATGCTGTGCTCCGAAGGTTTCGGTCGCACTTAAGCGCTGCACATCAATACCCCACAAGCGACGTTCGGGACCACGATAACCATGGCGCTCATCATAAGCATGCAGGTTTTCACGAAGCGCCCGTTGAGCAGCAAGCTGCTGCTCAGAATGCACCGTGGTATATACTTTGTAGCCGCCATTGTAGGCCTCATCGACACCAAAACGTTCAACCATACTCAGGCGCACCATCTCGGCAAGGTAAGGCGCACTCACTTCAATTTCGGCGGTGTGATAGCGCGCCGTCACGGGTGCATTAAACGCGGCGTCGTATTCGGCGCGACTAATGTAACCTTCATCGAGCATACGCCCTAAGACGATGCGTCGACGTTGCACTGAAGCTTGTGGGTTGCTAATCGGGTTCAAAATGGATGGCCCTTGCGGCAAACCCGCAATGGTGGCAATTTCAGCCAGCGTCAACTCATGGATATCGCGACCGTAATAAACTTGTGCAGCGGCGCCAACACCAAATGCTCGATGACCCAATTCGAGTTTATTGAGGTAAAGCTCGAGGATTTCGTCTTTACTTAGTAATTCCTCGATATGCAGGGCAATGAATGCCTCTTTAATCTTCCGCATCCATGCCCGTTCGCGGGTTAAAAAGAAATTACGCGCCAACTGCATGGTAATGGTACTCGCGCCTTCGCGAATTTCACCGGTGGTCACCAAGACTCGGAATGCGCGGGCAACGCCGATCGGGTCAATTCCACGATGGCTATAAAAACGAGAATCTTCCGTGGCCAAAATCGCATCGATCATGGATTGCGGAACTTCGTCGAGCTTCAAAGGAATTCGGCGCTGTTCACCAAACTGCGAAATCAACTTCCCGTCGGCGCTATACACCTGCATGGGTGTTTGAAAACGGACATCGCGTAAGGTCTCAACACTGGGTAATTCGTCTTTGACATACCAGTAAAGCCCTGCGACGGCACCTGCACCGAGAAGGGTAAGAATCACAAGAGAAATGACAGCGTACTTTAGAAATCGAATCACAAATTGGCCATTTACTTACAAAAAGACGACGGATTATAAAGCTATTATGCGCTAAATTTAACCGGATGTAGAACTCTCTGCGAAAAGTTAATGCAAAGGCACAAGGATGTGAAGGGATGAAGGTATTTCAGCGAGTTTTTGAGCATCGGCTATCTCAACAGCATTTACGATTGGAAAAAAACACGAATAAATGGGCTTTTGGTTACGCCAGCAATGCTGCTGGGGGAATCCTAGTCGCTCTGCAAAATCACCAAAATGAATGGCTGTGCACGCATTTTTGGCAATTTGCAGAGACGATAGGAACTCAACTCTCACACACCTATACGACTGCATCGACAGAGCGAAGTTCATTGCCCGCGATAAAAAAATTTCAAAATCAGGTGGTTCTAGGTCAGCTTTTGCCAACCCAGCAACAATCGGTTTTGCTGCCTGAGCGAATTTCGCCGGATGAAGTGATTTACATCGTCAATCAGCAACTTCAACGTCAAGGCATTGACAGTCAACACTGGAATCTCGTCAATGGCGCCGCGGGAGAAAGCGTTATCCATGTGCTCGATAAGCAACATTGGGATATTGCCCGCCACCGGCTTGAGTCTCTGTTGGGCGAAGTTCCACCATTACTGTTTCAGTCATCGTCAACGCTCAGCGCCGACGATAGGGCCCCGTCTTTACGTCAACCGATCGAAAACATCATGCAAACAGGCGAGTTCCAAGCAACCGTCAAAACACTGCATCAGTCCCAACGAACGGTTGTCGAGCTGGCTATTTGTGCCGCTGTGCTTGCCGCGAATCCAAAGCTGGTGATGTATGCCACTCGTTAACTTGACCCAATCCTATACAGCGCAGTGGCAAGGAACGAAGCGGCACATTCAGCGTGAAGCCGCGATGATGGGCGTGATCATGCTTGTGATTTCGTCGCTTGTCTTTATTTTGCTCGAGCACTCGCGGACACAAAAGCAGCCGAATCTTGACTTCCTCGACCAACAAGCGACGGTCGTCATCTCCGCGCCTGAACCGCGACAACCGCCTTTATCTGCATGGATTCAACAGCTAGCCGATGAACCAGAACTCGCACGAACCCTATCTCGATTGGATTTCCAAGATGCGCAACTTCAACTCAGTTTTTCTGCCACCACGAATCAACTGATGTCGCTTCTCAATGACTTTCACATCTCATCGTGGCAACCGGCCGGCTATACATTTGAATTAACCGCCGACGGTGAACCACACAGTAGTATGCTATTTCAGTGGCAACTCGATGATGCAAATTAGTGCTTCGTTGCTCTATCAATGGGCGGCATCGCAACGATACATTGCGTATCTGCTAGTTCTTCTCACCTCACTGGTGCTCGTTAACGTCGCCGCCGGTGGTCGCTCGCAAAAGCAAATCGCCACGTTTGCACCTGTCGTCGTGCAACCCGTTTTGCCGGAGCAAGCAATGCCAACATTGCCATCGACGTTGCTTGCTTCCGGTCCGCAGCACCGAGTGACTCGTCTGCGAAGCTATAATGACCAGGCTGATATTGAGCTTGCGGGAACCTTAACAGCACTCTCCCTTTGGCTCCAAGTCGCTTTGCTCACACAATGGCGAGTCGAAAGTGCGCTCTTACAGCGAGTCGACACAAACCAGTTTCATCTGGCCTTAAATCTTCAATACTCGCCTTATCATGCAGAAGAAGTCGGCATCGCGAGTGCTGTTGAACGACTGACTCACTTAGGTCTCTCCACACCTACCGAATTGCCCGCAACGGAAAGTAAAACCACTGCTTCATTCAACGAACGCTGTGATAGCCCACCTGCGCTAAAACTTTCGGCTTATCTGACGTGGATCGGGACAGAAGTCGAGCAATTCGATTTACCGAGCGCCGTTGCCACCTTAAAAGGTGAGTATTTTTATCGGGTCCATACGCCTGTTTTTGGGCCAACATCTGTACTTGTCTCGACTTCTCTCAATCCAGTTAATAACAAGGTTCATGGCAAGCATAGAACGCTATTCATTCGCGAAAGTGACGACTGTCAGTATGAAATTGCCTTCCCCTCAGCGCTGCAGCAAGCGCAACTATCCTGGCTTGACGATAACGGACTAAAGCCACACTGGTTGCCATAGCGCAGACAAATTGCGATAATCGCGTGTCTTTTTTCGGGGCACAGGGGTGGATCTGCACTCATTTAACGCATTTTATTCAAGTATTCTAAGAAGTGACGTACATAAGCTATGGCTGAGAAGCGTAACATTTTCCTAATTGGTCCCATGGGTGCTGGCAAAAGCACCATCGGTCGACAACTCGCAAAATCCCTCCATTTAGAGTTTTTTGACTCTGATCATGAAATCGAACGCCGCACTGGTGCTGATATCGCTTGGGTGTTTGAACTTGAAGGTGAAGAGGGCTTCCGTGATCGTGAAGAAAAAATGATCAGCGAACTCACTGAGAATACAGGTATCGTTTTAGCGACCGGTGGCGGCTCAATTCTGAGCAAAGAAAATCGCAACCGTCTTTCAGCACGCGGGGTCGTTGTTTACCTGAAAACGAATATTGAAAAGCAAGTGGCTCGCACTCAACGCGACAAGCGTCGCCCATTAATTGCCGAAGCGGATGATCCAAGAGCTGTGCTCGAAGCGTTAGCAGAAATTCGTGATCCTCTGTACGAAGAAATTGCAGATATCACCATTGAAACGGACGAGCAAAGCGCAAAATTAGTCGCAAATCAGATCATCGAGCAACTCGGAGAATAACCATGGCTGTCGGCGAGCAGAAATTGCATGTGGAGATCGGTGCGCGCCGCTATCCGATTCACATTGGCTCGCAGAACCTTAACAAGCTCGGTGAAATCCTAGCGCAGACGTTTTCAGCGTCGCCGCGCAAGGTGTTTATCATTAGTAATCCAACCGTTGCCGCGCTCTATCTCAGCACCGCGCAAGCGAGCATTCGGGCAGCGGGTTTCGAACACGCGGACGACCACGTTTTTCTCATGCCTGACGGTGAAGTCTATAAATCGCTTGATACGTTTCGCGATATTATGGACTGCCTTGTTCAGCAGCGACTAAGTCGCGACAGTCTTATTGTCGCCCTCGGCGGCGGCGTGGTCGGCGACATGGCCGGTTTTGTTGCCGCAACGTGGCAGCGTGGTGTCGACTTTGTGCAAGTCCCAACCACATTATTGGCGCAGGTCGACTCTTCCGTTGGCGGCAAAACCGCAGTGAATCACCCCGGCGGGAAGAACCTCATTGGCGCATTTCATCAGCCCAGCGCTGTGCTCATCGATATTGCTACCCTCAACTCGCTACCACCACGCGAATTTCTCGCCGGCTTTGCCGAAGTGATTAAGTACGGCATCATGGCTGATGCAGACTTTTTTACTTGGCTCGAGGCCAATCTCGACAAGATTCTCGCGCGCGACGCTGACACCTTAATGACAGCCGTTAAGCGTAGTTGTGAGCTCAAAGCCGCTGTGGTTGCGGAAGATGAAACCGAGCAGGGCGTGCGCGCGCTATTGAATTTAGGTCACACATTTGGCCACGCTATCGAGTCGCATACCCAGTACACCAGTTGGTTGCACGGTGAAGCCGTCGCCGCTGGCATGCTGATGGCGACAAAGCTCGCTGAGCACTGCGGATATTTGTCGCCAGCCGATGCTACTCGCATCGAACAGCTGCTGCTCGCTAGTGGCTATCAATTGCAGCCACCGCAGGATATGACACCTGATATTTGGTGGTCGTTAATGGCACGCGATAAAAAGGTGAAAGCTGGCAAAATTCGTTTTATTCTACCCACTGCCATTGGTTCGGCGGCGATTTTTGACCAAATAAGCGTTGAACAGTTAAATGCTATCCTGACGTAAAGAGGCTTGTCCGCGCCCACGCGTCGTCCGATTCGATCAATAATAATAACAGCTGCGACTACTTATCTTATGAAAAAGCAACGCGCGTTTCTCAAATGGGCAGGCGGAAAATACATGTTGGTCGAGCCCATTCGACGCTTGCTTCCCGCCGGTGATAAATTAATCGAGCCATTCGTTGGCGCTGGATCTGTTTTCTTAAATACGGATTATGATCACTACTTACTGAATGATATTAATCCCGATCTCATTCAGTTGTACAAAACGCTGAAACGCCGTCCGAAAACCTACATCGAGGATGCTCGCCGTTTTTTTGTGCCCGCCAATAACAACGAAAGTGCTTATTATCAGCTGCGCGAAACATTTAACCAAACACGTGACCCCTATTTACGCTCGCTGTTATTTTTGTACTTGAATCGTCATGGCTACAATGGTTTGTGCCGTTACAACAGCAAAGGTTTATTTAATGTGCCGTTTGGGCGTTATAAAGCGCCTTATTTCCCCGCAGCCGAGCTTGAATTTTTTGCCGAAAAGTCGCGCAAAGCGACCTTTACCTGCGAGCCGTTTCAAAATAGTTTTCGTCGCGCCCGGCAAGGCCATGTGATTTATTGCGACCCTCCCTATTTGCCGCTAAGCCCGACGGCAAATTTTACCAGCTATGCCACTCATGGGTTTGGTCTCGACGAGCAATTACTGCTGGCCCAGAAAGCCATACATGCGGCGCAAAAGCGCGGCATTCCGGTCTTAATCAGTAATCACGATACCGAAACTGCGCGTCTGTTCTATGAGTCAGCGGAGTTGACGACTTTGCAAGTTCATCGCTTTATTAGCCAAAACGGGGCAACTCGTAATAAAGTAGGTGAATTACTCGCCTTCTTTGTGCCACAGCCACGGAGGAAATAAATGCTACGTTTCTTTGCTTGTGCGTTCGACGAACTCAGCGTCCGTCAGTTACATGACATTCTTCGTCTACGTCAGGACATTTTTATTGTTGAGCAGAATTGTCCGTATCATGACATTGACGGCACCGACGCCAATTGGTTGCATCTCTGTGGTTACGATGACGAAGGTCTCGTGGCTTATGCTCGCCTCCATTGTCCCGGTCATGAAACATCCGAAATTGGCCGCGTCGTTGTCCATCAGCGCGGACGTGGAAAAAGCTATGGACGCGAGTTAATGGAACGCGCCATGGTCGAAATTCTTGCGCGGGCACCGGAGCAGCCGATTGAGCTGAATGCCCAGACCTACTTGCTCGACTTTTATGGTTCACTCGGGTTTGTCGCCATTGGTGACGAATATCTAGAAGACGGTATTCCGCACAAGCTCATGGAGTATCGTCGGTGACCCAATCACTGGCATTAGTCGCCGCCGAACCCGAGTTGCAAGCCGCTGCCGCTGAGCTTGCTCGGCGATATCAGTTAAGTATGGAACACCAAGGCGATGACTTTGTTTTGGAGCTTACGCGTGACGGCTTGCAACTGCGCTGGCTCGCTCGTCCGGAATATCAGCCACTAACGTTAGATTACACCCGTGGTCGCCAAGCGTGGCGCCAACAGCTTGGTGGCGGCAAACAAGAAGCGGTCGTGCGTGCGCTCGGCGTCGCACACGGCTTCCGTCCTCGCGTCTTTGATGCGACTGCCGGACTCGGCCGTGACGGTTTAATGCTCGCTCATGCTGGTTGTCAGGTCTGGTTGTTGGAACGTCATCCAGCGATTCAAGCACTGCTCGACCAGGCTGTCTTGCATTTGCAACAGCATCAGCAACATCACGACAAATTAAACTGGGCTGCGCAGGTGGAAGTCTTGCCACGTGGCTCGTTGCTTGAGCACAGCGATATCCCCAGCCGATGGTCAGAACTGGACATTGATGCGGTGTATTTGGACCCAATGTTTCCTGAGCGGGAAAAATCAGCAGCGGTGAAAAAAGATATGCAGATCCTCCAACACTTGGTTGGCCCGGATTTGGATGCAGATGGCCTATTACCCATGGCTCTCGCGCTCGCCAAGCATCGAGTGGTCGTCAAGCGCCCGGTAAAAGCGCCGTTTCTAGCTGGGCAAAAGCCAAGCTCACAAGTTCTCAGTAAAAAGCACCGCTTCGACGTTTACGTGAAAACGCCTTATCCAAAGGCTTAACGCCCCGGAGACAAACGAATAACACCTTCTTCAACCGCCATGTTGACCGGAATTTGCATGAGAGCGCGTTGAATGGGCTCGTCTGGATTTAACCGGTACACCGGCTGCTCCGCCAGAAAGTCATAGATCAACGTAAGTACTTGTTGGTCGAGCGAGTCCAAACTACCGCGGTAGCCACCCGCATCGATACTCGAATTGATAATGTTCAGCCGCCGGACAAAAATCGCTTTCTCTTCACTGTTATATTGCGGCGCTCCGGAAACGGTCATTTGCATCGCTATCGGATACTCAAATCCCAACAACGAAATTTCTAGCTTGAAGGCACCACTCAGTTCAACTAAATCAGTGCCGTCCGGACCAATCTTAGCCTGCAAAGATTCGACCTTGAGCGGCACTCGCACGCCCATAATGGACACGCGACCGGCGAGCTCATCCGCTTGGCGCATAAGGATTTGTTCGAGATCGGTTTCAGCGACCCGATAACTGGCCAATTGCTGAACTTGGGCGCAACCGCTGACAAACAGGAGCACCAATGAAATAAATAGCCACTGCACGTTCCGCATACGACGAATCTCCATTATTATCGATCTCAAAGTTTACGGGATTTAGATGCGATAAGAAACTCATTGCCTACGGTTTAGGCGTTTGTTTGTGCGGCACGGGTCAGGTAAACTTGGTCAACTTTTGGGTTTCCACTTAATTCTTATAATAACAATGAAGGTCTTTCTATGAAGAAAGCATTTAAAGTCCCGCATACGCTCACCTTGCTCTTCGGCATGATGATCGTCGCGATGATTGCGACTTGGATCGTACCCCAAGGATTTTTCCAAACTGAGTTAACTGACACGGGTCGTAGTGTGGTCGTTCCCGGCACCTATGAGTTAGTCGAAGAGCGTGAACTGCTCACCCCTTGGCAACTCCTAACCGCTGTTCCGCGTGCCTTCGCCGCCGCCCAAGACATTATTTTCTTTGTCTTTATCGTTGGTGGGGTACTCGCGATTGCACGTCGTACTGGCACAGTCGACGCACTGATTGGACGTTTACTTGAAAAGCACCGCGATCGCCCAGAAAAGCTAATTTTCATGGTGATTTTTTTCTTCTCACTGGCTTCGGGGGCAATCGGTACCGCCGGCGAGTATATTCCATTCGTGCTGATTCTCGTGGCCTTGTGTAAAGCCATGAAGCTCGACAGCATGACCGCCGTCGGCATGACAGTTGCCGGTTATGGGGTTGGTTACGGCGTCTCGGCATTTAACCCATTCACCGTCCTAATTGCTCAGGGTATTGCGGAAGTGCCGCCTTACTCAGGCTTATGGTTGCGATTAGCGATTATTCTGCCGTTCGTGTTAATTGCCTTCCACCATGTCTGGAGTTACGCGAAAAAAGTCAAAGCCGACCCTTCGCAGTCTTTAGTGGCTGACTTACCTTGCCCGTTGAACGGTCAGGAACAAGCTGCCTACCCGCAGTTAAATGGTCGTCATCGCTTAATTCTCGGCACCTTTTTAGTCACGATTGCGATCGCCATCTATGGTATTTCGCAATACGGCTGGTATTTATATGAGCTAGGCGCCTGCTTCGTCGGCTGGGGTTTGCTCATTACCGTATTGGGCCGCTTGAAGTTTGACGAAGCTGCCGACAGCTTTATCGAAGGGGTGAAAGACTTAACCACAACCGCTGTATTGATTGGTATCGCCCGTGGTATTGCTCTTATTCTGGAAGACGGTCAAGTCTTACACAGTATCGTTAATGGCCTGTCGATGCCGCTCTCGCATGTACCTGCGGCACTTTCTGCAGTAGGTATGCTGGTGATTCAAACCATTCTCAACCTGTTTGTGCCGTCTGGGTCAGGACAAGCGTTTGTGACCATGCCATTGATGGCTCCGCTGAGTGACCTCGTTGGCGTGCCGCGTCAAGTTGCGGTACTGGCCTACCAGTTCGGTGACGGCTTCTCGAACATGATCGTACCGACCAATGCGGTTCTGATGGGTATTATCGGTATCGCCGGTGTGCCTTATGACCGTTGGTTCCGCTTCTGTTTGCCGTTGCTGGTTAAACTCATGCTGGCTTGTACGGTTGTTTTGGTGCTGGCTGTTATCTTCGGCTATGGTGCCGACTACCAACCGCAAGTCTCGGCGATGGTGCTGGAGAGCTCACTGGTGGCTCACGTCAGCTAACGCGCACAGCTGAACCTGAGTTGTGATAAAATAGGCCCTACCGATTGGTGGGGCCTTTGTTTTTTGGCAAAAAGGAAAGAGTTGAGTGAGTGCAGAGCAAAACGCGGCAGCGATCTATGATGTGATTGTAATTGGCGCAGGTGCCGCAGGTTTAATGGCCGCCATCACCGCAGCCAACCGAGGTCGCAACGTACTGCTACTCGATCATGCCAAGCAAGCGGGGAAGAAAATTCTCATCAGTGGCGGTGGCCGCTGTAACTTCACCAACCTGTATGCCAGCCCGGAAAACTATTTGTCGCAAAACCCACACTTCTGTAAATCAGCGCTGAAACGCTATACCCAGTGGGATTTCATTGCGCTAGTTGATAAGCATCAGATCCCTTGGCATGAGAAAACCCTTGGCCAGCTGTTCTGCGACCACTCCGCCAAAGACATCGTCAACATGCTCCTCAATGAGTGCCGCGATGCCGGCGTGAAGGTTCAGCTGCGCACGGAAATTACCGCAGTACAGCACGAGAGTGAGCAATACGTGCTCACCACCAGTGCTGGCGATTACCGTTGCGACAAGCTGATTGTCGCCTGTGGCGGCTTGTCGATGCCTAAACTTGGGGCGACACCATTTGGCTACAAACTCGCGGAGCAATTTGGTCATAGTATTATTCCCGTCCGCGCCGGGCTTGTGCCATTTACCCTGCATGAACATGATAAAGAGCAGCTTGCGGAGTTGTCTGGGGTTGCGACTAATGTAGTGGCCAGCAATCAACGCACGAGCTTTCGCGAAGCTATGCTGTTTACCCACCGTGGCGTCAGCGGACCCTCTATCCTGCAGATTTCCTCGTATTGGCTACCCGGCGAAGTGGTGACGATTAATCTCCTGCCCGATTTAGACGTACAGCGCTGGTTACAAGAAGCGAAAGCCACTCAACCGCGCGCACAGTTAACCAATGTCCTGAGTCAACAATTACCCAAACGATTAGTACAAACCTTGGCGCGCTATGCCAATTGGCCAGACCAACGCATGGCAGATCTGAGCAACGCCGCAATTCAAAAAGTTGCGGCCAGCCTTAATGCTTGGCCGTTAATGCCAAACGGCACCGAAGGTTATCGCACCGCGGAAGTCACTTTAGGCGGCGTCAATGTTGATGAAGTCAGTTCGAAAACCATGGAAAGCAAGCACCAGCCCGGTTTGTATTTTGTCGGCGAAGTACTCGACGTCACCGGTTGGCTCGGTGGCTATAACTTTCAATGGGCATGGAGTTCAGGTTGGGTGGCTGGGCAGTCGGTGTAAAAAAGGGGACGACCTCATCCTTGAGGCCTACAAAATCCATTTGTGCACTCGTTAGAGCATTCCTATAATTTTCCTTAAGCCTTGTGTTACTCTTGTGTCCTTCAAAAGCACCTTCAAAGAAGGTCTTTCAGCATACGACCTGTCGGTGGCTATACCAGCGAGAGGAGTCCTTGCTTAAGTGTATGCTTCCTTCTGATGACTTGAGTCCATCCCAGCCTGTAATCAGATACACTTCTAAACTAACCTTGTGATATGAAATGTATCATAGGGCTCTGTAGGGGCAAACCTTCAAATTGTTACAAAATGTTAACCTTTGTAATCCAAATTCCACGAATTTAATTAGTCAAAAATTCTTCAATAATTTCAGCGTGTTGGCCGATACCATAGACACCATCTAAATGGCCCCAAGGTCCGTCGAGCGATAAAATTGTAACGTCTTTCTCTGCCTTCTTTAGGCCCTCATACAAACGCTCACTTAAATAGGGCTGGAGTAGCAAGTCATTACTTGCCGGCAAAATTAAAGTCTTCGCGGTAACATTGGCAAGCCCTGCCTCGAGACTTTCACCCATACCAGCAAGATAAAGTTGATTCGCACGAATTAAATAAAGAATGTGATTCGCGTCCGCATATTGGGCGCGCATTGCGGCTAACCCGCGTAATTGTTCGACGATCGAGAAGTTGTGGCGAATATTTTCTAAGGGCGCCGGCTCTCGTGCTGTGGTTGACGCATATAATTGATTGACGATTTGAGGGTGCAGCGAGCCTAGGGTAATCATGCCAAGTGTAGTTTGCAGCCCCTGCAATGGCGCTTCACCGTCATAGTAGTCGCCATTGTTCCAATTCGCGTCAAGCATAATCGGCTGCGCCCACTGCTGTAAGTTGGCAATGGTCCATGGATCCGCTTCCGCCATGCCAATTACATGAATTAAACGCTCAACCCAATCCGGATAAGCAACCGTCCACTCTAGTGCTTGCAAGGAGCCCATCGATGCTCCTATGACAGCATGCAGTTTTTCAATGCCGAGTGACTCTAGCACCAACTTCTGCACATTAACGAAGTCGCGCATGGTCACAACCGGGAAGTCTAGTCCGTAAGGCTTACCGGTAACTGGGTTAATGCTCGATGGGCCAGTGGTGGTGACCATCGGGTTATGTGGCTCTTGGTTGACTAACGTGTCGACACTAATGACAAAAAATCGATCCGTGTCGATGGTTTTGCCTGGGCCGATGATGGCATCCCAATAGCCAGCCTGAGCATCATCTTGATGATATTTGCCCGCTGCGTGACTGTTTCCCGAAAAAAAATGGGTGACGAGAATCACGTTATCTTTGGCGTCGTTCAGTTCACCGTAAGCTTCCCATCCCACTTGCACTTCAGCAATGGTTTCACCACCGAAGGTGACGAAATCAGTGGTTTTAAAGACCTGCTTTTCAACCAGTGGCAATTCAGCCGCTGTGCTCCACGTATTCGCGCTCAGCAAGAACGCGATAGCAATGCCCCAAAAAATTCTCATGACGCTTTTCCTTGTTCAATTAAATAATGAAAATACGCATCGCGAAGTTCGTTTTTGCGAACTTTACCGGTACCTGTTTTCGGTAACTCCGTGACAAATTCAACGGCGTCGGGTAGCCACCATTTGGCAATTTTGCCGTTGAGATACGTCAATATATCTTGCGCATCGGCTTGCATATTTTTATTCAGTACCACCAGCAGCAATGGACGTTCGTCCCATTTCGGGTGCTTCACCCCGACCACGGCACATTCATTGACCGCCTCATGCAAGCTCACAATATTCTCAATTTCTAGTGAGCTAATCCATTCACCGCCGCTCTTGATGACGTCTTTCTTACGATCAACCACACGCATGTACCCTTGTTCATCGATCACAGCGATGTCGCCCGTAGCGAGCCAGCCGTTGGGAAAGCTGCGCAAGTCATCATTTTTATAGTATTGGCGACAAATCCACGGGCCACGAACGCGCAACTCACCGGAACTGGCGCCGTCATGGGCAACGGGTTGATCGTCCGCATCAAAAATTTCCATTTCGACACCAAATGCTGCTCGGCCTGCTGTCGTTTGTAACTGGTAACGCTGTTCGGCCGGTAGCGCCAGCAAACGCGGTGTCGGCGGCAAGGAGGTCGCTAGCGGCGCTGTTTCGGTCATACCCCAAATCGGTTGCCAATACACTTGATAGCGCTCCGCATAGGTGCGCACCATGCCAATGGGTGAGGCAGCGCCACCGACGCACACGCGTTCAAGTGGCGTGACGGTGATGCCTTGCTCGGAAAGGTAGTTATGCAAGGTGAGCCAAATCGTCGGCACGCCCAAGCCAACCGTAACTTGTTCTGACTCAATCAGCTCCCACATACTGGCACCGTCCATACCTTTACCCGGCAGGACTAATTTACTGCCCGCAAGCGGTGCAGCGTAAGGCGCACCCCACGCACTGGCATGGTACATGGTAACCATGGGTAACAGCACTGTGTCGCTATCCATGTCCAATAATGAACGCGAAACCGTCGCTTGTGCATGTAACACTAACGCTCGATGGGAGTACAACACGCCTTTCGGATTGCCCGTCGTACCTGATGTATAGCAGAGCGATGCAGCACTATTTTCATCGAAGCGTGGCCAAGCATAGTGTTCCTCTTGACCGTGCAAAAGCGTTTCGTAACACAATACATTCGGCAAGCTGGTGCTGGGCATGTTCGCTTCGTCAGTAAGGATGATGTAACCACGAACCGTCGGTAGGCGCTCTTGAATCTCCTCGAGAAGCGCAACAAACCCAAGATCGACAAAGACATAACGGTCTTCCGCATGATTAATAATATATTCAATTTGCTCACTAAACAGCCGCGGGTTGACCGTGTGGAGGACAGCACCGACACCAGACACCGCATAGTACAACTCCATATGCCGATAGGTGTTCCACGCCAAGGTGGCCACGCAGTCTCCCGCTTGCACGCCAAGGGCTTTTAACACATGGCCCAGCTGGCTGGTGCGACGCCAGCAATCGGCATAGGTATAACGATGGATATCACCTTCTAAACGGCGGCTGACAATTTCTTGTTGTGGAAACGTCTTGCGGCCAAAATCGAGCAGATCAATGACCAGCAACTGGCTTTCCATCATGTTACCGCGCAAGGTTCCAGATAACTTGCTGTCCGCTGCATTCTGCATGGGGTTTACCTCTTTCTACAGCTAGATATTAAATAGAACTAAATGTATTTGCGTTAATACATTAAAAAAAGTTAAATAAGGCGATCGCAAGTGCCAAACCGATCACCGGTACAACGACAGTTACCGCGCCAACTGCCCAATACGCGTCTTTATGGGTTTCGTTACAAATGCCGCGAATCGTCGTCACCACGTAGCCATTGTGCGGCAACGAGTCGAGTGCGCCAGAAGAAATCGAAACCACGCGATGCAGCTGGTCTGGGCTTACGCCTGCTGCGAGGTAATGCGGTCCAACTTCAGGTAAGGCGATCACTTGACCACCGGACGCGGAGCCAGTTAAACCGGCAATCACACTAACGGCCACAGCGGCACCAACAAGCTCATTGCCCGGTAGTGAGGTCATCGCCACGACTGCGGTTTCAAACGCAGGTGTGACTCGCGCCACCGCACCAAAACCGACAACGGCCGCCGTATTACCAATGGCAACGAGAGCTCCGGTTGTCGCTGCTTGTAGCGCATTTTGCATATTATGGAAGAACTTCCAATTAATGATCATTAAAGCCAGCACACCACCAGCAAGGGCAATGATTAGCGCCATTTGCGCATATTCTTTGTGGAAAATGAACGACAAAGCCAACACCACCGTCAGTGGAATTAAGCCTGTAATCGGGTGTGGCCGGCGACGGTCGAGGAGTACAGGATCACCCGCACGCTCGACAAAATGCTCGCCGCGATCGACTGCTTTATTGATGATTTTCATTAACCACCAATAACCAATAATGGCCATAAAAATCGCCACGACCAAACTGACCTCCCACGCCGCGTAGGGGCTGGTACCCAGGTATTGGATTGGAATCCAGTTCTGAATTTCTGGTGAACCGGCCGAGGTCATGGTAAAGGTAACGGAGCCAAACGCGAGTGCGGCTGGAATAAAACGACGGGGTAAATTGGCGTCTTTAAAGAGGCTCAGGGCCATCGGGTAAACCGAGAAGGCCACCACAAACACACTCACACCACCATAAGTGAGAATCGCGCATGCGAGCACGACCGCCAGTACCGCCTGCTTTTTACCTAGGCGAGTAATAATCCATTCGGCGACACTATCCGCCGCTCCCGTGTCTTCCATGAACTTACCGAAGATTGACCCCAGTAAGAACATAAAAAACCACGAAGCAACAAAGCCGGAAAAGCCGGACATGTAGTTTTCGACAAAATTAACATCACCCAGGAAAACGGGAATACCACTACACAGCGCTACGACCAGAGCACAAAGCGGCGCACTGATAAACAAGTTCCAACCGCGCAAGGTCAGCACAATCAGTAACGCCAAGCCCCCAACTAATCCAATCATGCTTAACATAAGCAAACCTCTGTGGTTTTTTATTTTTGTTAATAATCTGTTGCCACGTATTGTCGTTCAAGTTAAACCAACTACCCATAGTACTATGGTACAGGTCACAAATTCGGCAATATGCGCTAAGGTTCTGCCTGATACAAAAAAATAACACCTGAAAACAGGATGACCCTTGGGGGAGCACATAATGAACAACAACAAACCACTGCAGTTTCGTCGCCACCTTTGCGCTGTTGCCGTAACCAGCGCTTTGTTTGGCATGGCTATGCCAGCAATGGCACAAGACAATAGCGAAGACGAAGAACTTCGTCGCCTCGAGCGAATTCAAGTCACCGCTCGACGCACCGTTGAAAACCTACAAGAAGTTCCTGTGTCGGTCAGCTCATTTAGTGATCAAGACATGGAGCGCGTTGGCTTAACGGATATTACTGAGTTACAACAGCGCATGCCGAACACCACGATGCAGGTCAGTCGCGGCACTAACTCCACACTGACAGCTTACATTCGTGGTATCGGTCAGCAGGATCCGCTGTGGGGCTTTGAGCCGGGCGTCGGTATTTACATTGACGACGTCTATATTGCTCGCCCGCAAGGCGCGGTCTTAGAAGTTTTCGATGTGGAGCGGGTTGAAGTTTTACGTGGTCCACAAGGCACACTTTACGGCAAGAACACCATTGGTGGTGCCATGAAGTATGTCACCCGTCAGCTTACTGGCGACAACGAGTTCAGTATTCGCGGTACGGTTGGTAGCTATAATCAGCGTGACTTACATTTATCTGGACAAACCGCGCTTAGCGATAACTTCTACGTTGGCGCTGCGTTTGCGACACTCAACCGCGATGGTTTCGGTGAGTACCGCAATACCGGCGATGACAACTACAACAAAGAACTGCAAACCGCACGGATTAGTGCCATGTGGTTGCCGTCTGACACGGTTCGTGTGCGCTTTGCGGCTGACCGCACGGAAGACGATTCGAACAGTAAGGGCGGTTATCGTTTAACCCAGAGTCAAATTACTGGCCAAATGCCCTATAGCAGTGTGTATGATTCGGACACCGCCATGCCCGTCGACAACTACGTGAAAACCGAAGGCATGTCACTGACTGTGGATTGGGAAATCGATGAGCATTGGTCGTTCAAATCTGTGACGGCGAAACGGGAAGGTTACACCGACACCAACATCGACTTTGATTCAACACCTCAGCCGACATTGCTGGTTCCAGCAATCTACGAAGACGAACAGTTCACCCAAGAATTCCAACTGAACTATCACAGTGACAACTTCCGTTTCGTTGGTGGTTACTATTACTACGATGGCGAAGCCTGTGGTGTGTTTGGCACTGTGCTTGGATTACTTGGCGTAACCGTCGAAAATGGTGGTTGCGTGGACACCGAAAGCCAAGCGATTTTCGGCCAAGGTACCTATCGCTTTGACGACCAATGGTCACTGACCTTAGGGGGTCGTTATACCAAAGATGAGAAAGCTGCAGACGTACAACGCTTCACTTATCTTGGCATGAAATATCCAGGTCAAGACGTCGGTGCGCCACTCGTCGTCAACTCAGACTTTGCAACTGACGCGGACTGGAGTCGTTTCTCGCCGCACGTGAGTGTGTCCTATCAAGCCAATCGTGACCTGATGTATTACGCCAGTTACAGCAATGGTTTCAAATCAGGTGGTGTCGATATGCGCGCCGACGTGTCATTGAACCCTGACGCTCGCAATCCGTACGATCCAGAAATCGTCGACACCTTTGAACTTGGTCTGAAAAGCGAACTCATGAACGGCTCTGTACGTTTAAACGCGTCCGTGTTCTATTCAGACTATCAAGACATGCAAGTCACCGTTCAGCGTGCCGTCGCTGCAGGTGTTGCCTCGCAAGTACTGAACGCGGCAGATGCTACGGTGCAAGGCTTCGAACTTGAGTCAATTGCACGCTTAACCGACAGCTTCTCGATGAACTTTACGCTGGGTTATGTCGACGCGAGTTTTGACAAAGTTGAGTTCTTTAATCCGAATACCCAGCAAGTAGAAGACGTGTCAGGTATTTGGTCTTTCGCCAATACACCAAAATGGAGCGCTAACATTGGCTTCCGCCAAGACTTCGGTAACGTTTGGAATGGTGATTTAGTCTGGTCCGGTAATCTTGCTTACCGCAGTGAAACACAAATTTTCGAAGTACCTTCAATGCTCGACATGGGAGCCTATAGCATCGCCAATACCAGCCTTGTTTGGTACCACAGTCAAGGTCATTGGCATGCAGGTTTACATGTGAAAAACCTATTCGACAAAGAATACCGTCTAGCAGGTTACAACTTTGCCGCACCGCGTGATGCGCAAGGCAACATCGTTGGCGCTGGTCTCGGCGGCGAAGACACCATTGTTGGTTATTACGGTAATCCACGGCAGGTATCCTTCACCGTTGGCTATCGGTTCTAAATTCCTGGAGTAGTTTCTCTGGTCTATTTACCACCGTTATGCCAACGCATAACGGTGGTTTTTTTGTTGCTTGCCCATGTCGTTTGCAGTCTGTAGCTGCATAAGGTACAACACAGGTTGGTTAACCATGAAAAAGTCGATGTCTATGGCCAGAGCCATTATTGCTGATGATCACCCGCTCTTTCGCGCAGCCTTACAACAAGCGCTAACAAATACGTTGGGTACGGATGTCCTCGAAGCGGAGAGTTTTACCGAACTTCAGACCTTGCTCGAACAAGAACGTCAACTCGAGCTCCTTTTCCTCGACTTAAACATGCCGGGAAATCGTGGTTTGACTGGCCTAACCGCCATTCGCAATCAATTCCCTGATGTTTTAGTTCTGATTGTTTCAGCCAACGAAAGTATTGACGTCATTCGTCGCGCCATGGCATTCGGCGCCAGCGCCTATGTCCCCAAATCAGCACCTTTACCCATGCTTATTCAAGCGGTTGAAACTGTGCTCGGTGGTGATAGTTGGCTACCAGAGCATTTACAAGACGAGCTGAAGCGCCCGGTTAGTGTCGAAAACCAAGACTTCGCGACAAAATTGGAACAACTCACGCCGCAACAATTCAAAGTCCTAACCTGTATTGCCGACGGCTTGCTCAACAAGCAAATTGCCTATGAGCTGGATGTCCAAGAAACCACCATCAAACAGCATGTTTCGGCGATTTTACGCAAGCTTGGCGTGATTAACCGCACACAGGCGGGGGTGATTTTCCACGACATGCTCAAAGCCGATATTGACGAGTAACTAGCGCTGCATTTGTTCGAGTAACTCGGCACAATAATCACGTTCCGGCAGCGCTGGAACAAACAAAATCAGGTCAGCAGGCTGCTCATCGTTATGGCGGTCCGCAAGGTAGCTTGATGGATCGTCATTCACACCAACCGCCTGCAGAATAATCGTGATGCGCGGCAGCTCATCCGGCAGCCACTTGGGTACACCGTAATCGGCGCGCACATGTCCTGAGCCAGCAATAAACACACTGACTTTCTGCGCAACACTATAACGTGCCAGTTGCTCCGCCATGTATTGGTCGCGTGCAATTTGCATCGCGACCATGGGATCTGCACGGTCAGCAGGAAAGAGGTTGCAGTGACTGGTCACCACGAGATCCGCTAAAAACGCATTGTGGCTGTCTGAATAACGTTCAATTTTATCAAGGTTTTCGCGAGCTTTGCTCTTTTCATCCGTTGATAAATCCCCTGCCACTAATCGCTCAGCATAGCGCAGGGCCGATGTAACCTGAGACGCATAATGATGCCACGGCCAACCGCGTTCCGGCCAATTTAGTTCGTCTGGCGTTAGATTGTCTAAATCGCCTTGCCACTGATCAATTGCCTCTTGCTGATCACTGGCAATCATCTCCATGGCCACGTTGCCAAGATTGTCACCACTGGCCAAACGCTCAATAAACCAGCGCTGCAATTGATGATGGTCAGGATGATCATGTTGTTCACCGAGCAAAATCCAACCGGACCGCGGCAACTGTTGACGCAGCTGCTCCCAATCAATGAATTGCTCCCCGGCCACATCCCAAAGCCGTCCGACTAAAGGGTGTTCTTGGCGTTGTTCTGCTATCCACTCAAGGTCATACCAAACTTGCGTGTTCGCCTCTTGTTGCTCAGTTGCATCTGCGTGGCTGTTAATCAACAACGCGCCAGTTAAATAAGCAACACAACTAAGCGAGTAAATCCATTTGGACATAATGTGCTTCCTCTTTATCAACTTAGCCCTTTAGGCTTGCCAAAGTCGTTTTAAAATCCGCAGCAGTGGCGCCTGCTTTAATGGCTTCGGTAGAAATGCTGCGCCAACTTGCACGACTTCCTCACGAATACCCTCATCCGGATCGGCCGTAATTAAAATCGCTGGAATATCTTTCTGCCAATGTTCACGCATCCACTGAATGGCCGCGATACCTGTTTCATTATTATCTAAATGATAGTCGACCACGAGTAAGTCCGGTGGTTCACTGTCGCGCAAGGCATCACTTTGTTGGTGGCAGAGGACGACATCCGCACCCCATTGTTGGAGTAATTTACCAATGGCTTCGCGCAAAGCCACATCGTTATCCAATACCAACACACGTTTATGCCGCAAAATTTGCTGATTTGCTGTGGCCTGCAGCATTGAAGGTACCGGCATGGCCGCTTGCTGCCAATGGCTAACGGGTAAACGCAAACTGAAACAGGTGCCTCGTCCTTCTTCCGACCACAGTTCAAGCGGAATATTCAATAGTCGACACATTCGTTCAACGATTGCGAGTCCAAGACCCAATCCAGGGTGATCGGCCTGTTGCTGCAACTGATGAAATTCTTTGAAGATATCCGCCTGTTTGTCGAGGGGAATGCCAACACCTGTATCCCAAATCTGTAGCTCAACTTCAGCAGCGCTGCGGCGGCGCACGCCGCACAACACGCGACCTTGTTGGGTATAACGGATGGCATTGGCGAGAAGGTTTTGCACCACACGCAGCAATAGACGTTTATCGGTACGGACGACGGCTCGTGATGAACGCACCCGAAAAGCTAATTGCTTGTCATGCGCCATGACAGCAAAGGACTCTTGCAACGGTCGCAAAATATCATTGAGCGGGACTAAGCCAAACTCGGGTTTCAGTGTCCCTGAATCCAATTTCGTCATTTCCAGCAACATAGAAAGTAACGTTTCTGCGTGACTGAGTGACTGTTGAATTTGTCGAGCAAGTTCATGATCATCAGGCAAATTCGCCTGCGATAAGCGTTCTTGCAACATCTCACAGAATAGCGAGGCGGCATTAAAAGGTTGCATCAGATCATGCCCGGCAGCCGCGAAGAAACGCGATTTGCTCAAATGCGCTTCTTCTGCCGCTCGCTTCGCGTGTTCTAGTGCTTGATTCGTCGTGGTTAATTCTTGCGTACGCTGGGCAACACGCAGCTCGAGCTCTTGGTTAATCCGTTGCAGCTCATCCTGCGCGTTAACCAAATCGGTGATATCCGTATAGGTAGTCACAAACCCACCATCGGGCATTGGACTGCCCTGAAGCTCAATAATCTGGCCATCGTGTTGTTTGCGTTGATAACGGTAACTGCTGCCCTGACGTAAATAACTAAGCCGTTTATTAATTTCGCGTTGAATGTCAACGTCTGGCTGACCAAACAAGCCGCGCTCAGCATTAAATCGCAGTAATTCGACCACGGGCATACCCGCATGAATGAGGCCATCCGGATATTCAAAAATCTCTAGATAGCGCCGGTTCCAAGCGACCAAACGCAGATCCTTGTCGATAACACTAATCCCTTGTGGAATGTTTTCCACACTGGCCTGGAGCAATTCCCGATTAAAGCGGTATAACTTGGTCGCTTCAGAGGCCCAGTCTGCCACCGTATCCACACTGACTGGTGATTTTCGCGCCAAGCTGTGGAGAATAAGGTGGCTTGCCGCACTCCCTACAGCACCGGCAAGTTCACGCTCAATCCGTTCTAAGACTACTGGCGGTACCCAGCTATCTGCCGGCGCGACCGCAATCGTCATACCTAAACGGTCGTCTAAACGACGAACTTCGCGGTCATCGATAAAGCGAGCCAGTACCGAGCGTAATCGCCCCCAAGTCACATGCCCAGCTTGCGCACCACTAAACTCTTCCTGGTCAGGGTTAACAAAGCGCACTGCTTGGCGCTGCACTGGCGCTGGGTCAGGCCACAGCCGCGACACTAAAATATACAGCAGGAGGTTGATGGCGAGCGAAATGAGTACACTGTGGCTAATGTTGATATCGGTTAGTTGTGTACTCGGTCGCAGTGAAGGTATCAGCAATAGCACCGTCCACAGAAGGGTTCCAACCCCAAGTGCGGCAATCCCTCCGGCTCGACTCGCCTTTTGCCAGACCATTCCACCAATCAGTGCTGGCCCAAGTTGCGCAAGCAAAGCCATGGCAATCAGGCCATTACTCACCAGCGGCACACCACTCTCCGTCGCCTCGTGATACAGGTACGCCAACGTGATAATCAGCACAATGGTCAGCCGCCGAATATTCAGAACACCATCAGCCGACAGCTTTAACTCTTGCACCCGCCACTTGTTAATCCGCAGCCACAAGGGTGTAAAGACATCGTTGGACATCATAATACTGAGTGCCAGTGTTGCCATCATCACCATACTGGTTGCTGCAGCCAGACCGCCCACGAACGCAATCAGGCTAATATCGGGGCGCTCGGTAAAGACAGGGAGTGCCAAGACGAACATGTCATCAAAACGTTGCTCCGGCACTAATAAACCGCCGACAAGAGCGATCGGCAAAATGAAAAAGTTAATTGCAAAAAGATAAAGCGGGAATCCCCAGCGTGCGGTTTTCAGCTCGTCAGGATGATTGTTCTCAATGAAGTTGACTTGAAACTGGCGCGGCAAGACCAACATCGCCAGCGCACCCAAAAGCATGTGGGTAAGGTAAATGTAGAGGCCGTTGGGCTTACCGGCTAACATTTCTTGCGTGACGGCGTTTGCCGCTGCAGTGACTAAAACATCGGCAAATCCATCGAACAACTGATAGACACAAAACAGTCCAATAATCATAAATGCGGCCAGTTTGACGATAGACTCAAAGGCCACGGCATCCATTAAACCCGGATGTTTTTCAGACAAACTCAACTTACGAGCACCAAAGAGAATGGCAAAGACCATCATAATCAGTGCAACACCTGCACTGACATCAACAAACCAAGGTGCTTGTTGAGCGTCGACACCGGTAATCGCCGCAAAACTGGCCGTAATAGCGCGCAATTGCAGAGCGATATAAGGCACCAGAGCGATAAGTGCAATAATCGCCACAAAGGCCGATAAAAACTGCGATTTGCCGTAGCGAGCTCCGATCAAGTCAGCGATTGAGGTAAAGTTTTGCTGCTTAACGACGGTGAGAATATGCAACATCAGCCGATGAGCAAACAGGAAAAACAGGATGCCGCCCAAATAGGTCGGCGCGAACCACCAACCGTAATTGGCCGTTTGTGTCACGGTGCCGTAAAACGCCCACGTGGTGCAATGCACACCAAGCGCCAAGGTATAGCGCCAAGGTTGGGGACGCTCCGCTTGCGGGCGCTTTTCACCCCGAGCAGCGATTGAAAAAACAATCAGTAGATAGAGAATGGCCGTGATTAGGACGACCGAAACCGGTAACATAAGCGTTTATTCTTCTTGTTGTGACACCACTCAGGCAGATGTAACCTCTACGATAGGAGAAAATCTGAACAGAATCACCTGTTCTTTCGATTTATATTGCATGATATCTGAACCCACACTTTATTCCTGCCCGCTCTGTGCCAGTCAACGCACGGATTTGTGGCATCGCGATCAACGCCGACCGGTTGCCGGCCGTGAATATTGGCAATGTTCCAATTGCGATCTCGTGTTCGTCCCCAAGCCATTTCATCTTGACGATCAAGCGGAAAAAGCCATTTATGATTTGCATCAGAATGAACCGGACGATGAGGGCTATCGACGGTTTCTCAGCCGTGCACTGGCTCCAATTCTGCGCTATTTTATAGGCCGAGATCCTGAAACCTTACGTGGGCTCGACTTTGGTTGCGGTCCTGGCCCTGCATTAACTGGCATGTTAAGTGAGCATCAGATTACCTGCGCGAACTACGATCCGTTTTATTTTAATCACCCAGAGCGATTAGAGCAGCGCTACGATTTCATCGTCAGTACCGAAGTTTTTGAGCATTTATCTCAGCCTTATCAAGTCTTACAGCGTCTAGTACCTTGCCTCAACGCAGGCGGTTTGCTGGTTATTATGACCCAACGACCGCGCGACTTAACAGCCTTCTCACGCTGGGGCTATACGCTCGACCCGACCCATATTACCTTTTTTCGGGAAGCCTCTTTCAACTGGATAGCCCATCATTTTCAGCTAGAACTCATTGAAATGGAAAGGGATGTTGTGGTCTTTCGAAGCATTGGCCAAGGCAAATAAACCTTTTTATCAGACAGTTTTGCGCTATCTTGTTGAGACAACAACCATCACGAACAAGGAGATGACTCATGTTGCTCGATCTTACGGCGTATCACACGAGCTTTGTATGGCTCGGTATTTTACTGGCAATGATCATGTTGCAATGGCTCATTGCAAGTTACACCAAGGCCTCTCAGCCAGGTGCTATTCCAGGTTTACCGCCTCGCGACGCAGGACACAGAAGCTTTACTTTCCGCGCTTGGCGCACCCATCAAAATAGCTTAGAAAATGCCGGCACCATGATCGGCGGCTTCATTTTTGCGGTTTTCGCGGGTGCAGATGCTGGCTGGCTGAGCATTCTCATGGCCATCATGGTCATTGCGCGAATTCTCCATATGATCTTGTATTACCAAATCGCGACAGAAAAGAACCCGAGCCCGCGGAGTTACTTTTTTATGCTCAGTTGGCTGGCCAATGTCGGTATCTTGATTCTTGGCTTCACAGCCTTGTTCAACTAAGCCACAAAGCAAGGACGTCGACAATGAAAATTCTATTGCGCAGCCTTTTTAAAGGCCTAGGCATTATTTTACCTCTCATCATCACCATCGAGTTACTGCGCTGGCTGTTAGTCACGGTCGAAACTCGATTAGCTCCTGTGTTAGAGACCACACTGCACCCAGATTGGTACTTGCCAGGTATGGCAATTGCCTTTTTTGTCCTTGTTTGCGTCTTTATCGGCTTTAGCTCGCAATGGCGATCTTTCTCATGGCTATGGGAGCTACCCGGTAAAATCATGATGAAAATTCCGGGCGCAAGCCAAATCTACGGCATTATGCAAGAATTCATGGAAGTGATGTCCGGTAAGAACTTTGCCGATGAATCGGTGGTTCTCGTTAAACTCCCACAATCTGACGTTGAACTGATTGGTATTGTCACTAAGAAAGGCGGTATAAAAGATGATCGCATGTCTTCGTTAATGGACGAAGAACAGCTCGCCGTCTTTTTACCAATGGCATACAACATCGGTGGCTATACGATTATCGTTCCGCGCTCCTGCACGCGGAATATCGATATGAAACCAGCGGAAGCGTTGCAATTGGTGTTGAGTGGAGGGTTAGGTAGCAGCAAAACAGCGCCTGATCAGTAGTTTAACGCGGGGTTATACCCCTAACCGAAGAGAACGACTATGAATTTACCCCAGTCTTTAAAGCTGAGTGGCGTCGCGATGGCGTTGCTCGCAGTGACGAGCGTCAGTGCCTCCGCCAGTGAAGCCGGTTATTATCGGGTACCCGCTATCTATCAAGACCAAATTATTTTTACTGCGGAAGGCGACCTTTGGCGCGGCAACATCAACAGCGCAGAAACCCAACGACTTACCTCGCATGCAGCAGAAGAGCTTAATGCCACAATTTCACCGGATGGAAAGTGGGTCGCGTTTGTTGCCAATTACGAGGGCGACCCTGAAGTCTACGTGATGCCGATTAGCGGCGGTGTGCCCAAGCGCGTGAGCTATGAAAATAGTCGTGTCCGTGTGCAGGGCTGGACACCGAATGGTGAGGTGCTCTTCAGTACCGATAACGTCGTCGGTCCGGCGAATCAGTGGGTGTTACGCAAGGTAAATCCAGAGAGCCTTGCGACCAAAACCTTGCCGCTCGTCGATGCGATTGAAGGCGCCATGAGCGACGACGGCTCTCACGTTTTCTTTACTCGCTTTGGTCTGCAAGCCACTGGTGACAATGCACGCGTTTATCGTGGCGGTGCCAAAGGTGAAATTTGGCGCTTTGATACCACGCGTAATCAAGAAGCCGTGCATTTAACCGCCGACCACGAAGGGTCGGTGAAGCGCCCAATGTACTGGCAAGGTCGAGTCTATTTTATTAGTGATGCCGACGGCACGCCGAACATCTGGTCGATGTCGACTGCGGGGCAAGACTTTCAACAGCACACCCACTACGATGACTGGCAGGTCTGGTCCGCGAGTCTGCATAACGGTCGGCTCGTCTATCAGCGCGGCGCTGACTTGCATGTACATGACTTGCGTCAGCAACAAAGCCGGACACTGGACATCAAGTTAACGTCTGACTTCACCCAGCGCCAAGAGCGTTGGCTGGACAATCCGATGTCCTATTTAACCAATGCCAGTTTAGGTGGCGAGGATAAAGTTGCACTCACTGCTCGCAGTCAGATTGCAGTGGCATCGCTGGGTCCGCGTCGTTTAGCGCAAATTGCAACGCCTCCGGGAAGCCGTTCGCGCAATGCAATACTCAGTCACGACGGCGAATGGGTTTATGCACTGAATGATCACACCGGCGAAAACGAAATTTGGCGTTTCCCCGCGGACGGCTCTGAAGGTGCGGAACAGTTGACGACTGACGGCGTTACCTTCCGCTGGAGCTTGGTGTTGTCTCCTGACGGAAAGTACATTGCCCATGACGATAAACATGGCAATTTGTGGCTGTTAAATCTGGAAAGCGGCGATAACCGCAAAATCAAAGAGGGTGCGGCCGGTCATTTCGGCTTAAGCAGCTTAGTGTGGTCTCAAGACAGTGCACTTTTGGCCTTTGCGCGTAACGATCAATATGCGCCACGGACACAAGTCTGGGTCTATTCACTCGCCGATGATCAACATCAAGTGATTACCTCGGACAAATATGAGTCTGCCTCACCGACATTCAGCCACGATGGCCAATGGTTGTATTTCTTGAGCGACCGCAACTACCAAGCGACACCAAGCTCGCCTTGGGGTGATCGGAACATGGGTGCGTTTTTCAATAAGCGTACACAAATTTATGCGGTTTCACTCAAGCCCGACGCATGCTTCCCATTCGCGCCGCCGCAAGAAGTGACTCAATGTGATGACGAGCTTGCGAAAGACCAAGCGCATGATTTGAGCGGAGCGCCGGAGCGTTTATGGCAAGTTCCGATTGCTGCGGATAACTACTACAACTTGACCGCGAATAGCAGTCGTTTGTATGTGCAAGCACGAGAAGCCGGTTGGGGAAATTCGCCTGAGCTCTACACCATTGAGTTTACTAATACCGATGTGAAACGTGAGTCCTTCGCGAGCAACATTAATGGTTATCAACTCTCTAATGATGGTAAGCGCTTACTTATTCGCCAAGGCGGCGCGTCGAATATGTTCATCGTCAATGCCGCGGCAAAAGCGCCTGGTAATCTCAATTCAGCTCGAGTTAATTCACGCGACTGGAAACTGGCCTTCTCGCCACAAGAAGAATGGCGGCAAATGTATCGTGATGCATGGTTGATGCACCGCGATTTCCTCTTTGATCGCAATATGCGTGGTGTTGATTGGGTGGAAATGCGTGAGCGTTACGAACCGTTGTTGGATCGCCTCACCGACCGTCACGAACTTGATGATGTATTTTCGCAACTGTTAAGTGAGCTCAATGTCTTGCACTCACAAGTGCGTGGTGGCGAATACTCACGGCCGCAAGAGCGCGCGAGTAGTGCATCGCTTGGTGCACAATACAGTATTGCTGGCAATGGTGTGCGGATTGAAACCATCTATCGAGTAGACCCCGAGCTACCAGACCAAGCAGCACCGTTAGCGGCACCGGGTGTAAATGCGCGTTCGGGCGACGTCATCACCCACGTCAACGGCCGCGGCATTCAGCATCCTGGCGATTTACATACCGCTTTGCGCGGACAATCGGGTAAGCAAGTGTTGTTAACCATTGAGCGTCAAGGTGAGTCGCTGCAAACCGTGGTGACGCCAGTGAATTCTGGCCGTGATCATCGTTTACGCTATGAAACTTGGGTACAAAACAACCGTGACGCTGTAACTGAAGCAAGCGAAGGTAAATTCGGCTACTTGCACCTATATGCCATGGGTGCGGGTGATATTGCCAGTTTCGCCCGCGAGTTTTATGCCAACTTCGAGAAGGAAGGTTTGATTATCGATGTTCGTCGCAATCGTGGCGGTAATATCGACAGCTGGATTATTGAGAAGTTACTTCGTCGTGCTTGGAGCTTCTGGCAACCGCGCAAAGGTGCGCCGTACACGAACATGCAGCAAGCCTTTATGGGGCAACTTGTGGTGTTAACTGACCAGCTCACCTATTCAGATGGTGAGACATTCTCTGCCGGCGTGAAAGCGTTAAACCTTGGTCCATTAATCGGTAAGCAAACTGCTGGTGCGGGTGTCTGGCTCTCAGGGCGGAATACGCTCGCTGACCGAGGTGTAGCTCGCGTGGCTGAGACGCCGCAACATGCTATGGATGGTCGTTGGATTCTCGAAGGCTCTGGCGTCAACCCGGATATCGAAGTTGATAATTTGCCGTTCGCCACCTTTAACGGTAGCGACGCGCAGCTTGAACGTGGTATTCAGGTTTTACGTGAGTTACTTCAAGCCAATCCGTATCCAAAACTTGAAGCGAAGCCTATGGATTCGTTTGCCGGCGACGATATAAAGTAGCACCGCAAGTTAAGTAGCAACACGAAGAGCTCGCTGAGTCTAATCAGCGAGCTTTTTTTATTGCCGAACGACTTATGCTGCAGATAAAAAAATCGGCCACTAACATGTAGTGGCCGATTATCGATTGCTTACTTAACTCGCTAAGCGATTAGAAGCGGTAACGGATACCGATTTTCGCTGACCAAGTTGAAGCACGTGCGTTGTAACGCGTTGCAGTTGCACCAGTACCATCGAAGCCACCAAATGGACGACCGTAGATGTACTGTCCAGTTTCTGCATCGATACCGATTGACGCTAAACGAATACCGGTGTCAGAGAAGCTAACAGTGTGACGTTGGTTCGTATTGTCAATCAGGGCCAAGAAGTTACGGATATCTAAGTATATCGCACCACGATGACCTTTCATGAAGCCTGGGATTTCTTGCTCGATACGTAAGTCGAGGTTAGTGTTCCAAGGACCACGGTTGCCTTCGTTACGTACAGCATAACCACCAGCGAACTGAGTTAAGTTAGCTGCTTCTAAATAACCTGCAAACTCTTCGTACGTTAAGCCGCCAGTGTAACGAACCGCTGGATCGTTAGGACCTGAAGGAATGTACGGTAAGTAGTTGGTTGATGACCACAGACCTTGTGATGAACCATCACCGAAGCCGCGGAAGTTAAACGCATCCAACGCGTAGCTGTACGGACGACCTGAAGTACGGTCCCAGAACAAGCCGATATTGGTGCGGTAGCCAGCGAACCACTCAGTGTTGTAGTTCAATGACGCCATGAAACGATGTTCGATTTCATACGACGCACGACCAACAGTTGGGTTGTTCTTGTCGACTGCGGTTTGGAAGTTGTAGTTCGAGTGCGCAGTTGATGAACCACCTGAGGTGATATCACGCACGTCTTGGTTGGTATAACTTGCACGGAAGCTCACACCGTTGTCCCAGCTGTTTCCTAAGCTTAAGGTTGACACGATTGAACGGCCACCAGAAACGTTGGTTAACAAGATATCCATACGGTTGGTGTTAAAACCACCAATGGTATCTGGACGTGGACCAGCTAATGGATCCCAGCTTACGTACAATGGACGACCGCCCAATGAAGTAACTTGGTTACCATTATCATCTAACAACGCGACTTTCGCTAAGTTAGTCCATGCAACTTCACGGTTTTTGTCGGTGTAAATCACCTCCGCAGAAGCAAACCAACCTTCACCTAAAAGACCTAAATCTAACTCGCTGTAATCAACCGCTAAGCTGTAGCGCGTGTCGTAAGGCATTTTGAAGTTAGGGTCGATTGGTGTGGTGTTACCGTCGCCCGCTTGCAATGCATCACGCATTTGCTGTGGGACGTTTTTGATATCAACATTTTCAACGTTACGTAACGTTGGTGCCGAAACTACCGTCACACCATCGTTTGAGTAAGCATTTGAAATCCACACGTTTGGACGACCACCAGAGAACAAACCAGCGCCACCGCGGATGGTGATGTTGTCGTTGAACTCGTAGTTGAAGCTAAAGCGTGGCAACCATAGGTCTAAACCGTCCATGTTGTTGGTATTTTCAAAACCATAGCGATCATAGAAGTTCTGGTTAAACGCTGGGCGGTCGCTTGAATTGAAGCGCTCGTAGCGTAAACCAAAGCTTAAGGTTAAGTCCCAGTTCACATCCCAAGTGTCTTGGATGTATAAAGACGTGCTGCCGTATTCGAAGTTTGCGGCACCATCAGCTGCATTGTTGGTGAACGCATTTGAGTACGAGATTTGATCCGCGAAACGGTTTTCAAAGTCTTCAAGACTCAAGAATACAAAGCTACCCAATGAATCCTGAACGAACTCGTTGAATACGTCGATGGTCTGGTGCTCGATACCAAATTGAGTTTGGTGCGCGCCCCACAGATACTCACCGTGCAACTGAAGTTCAGTCGTAGTGGTTTCTAGGCTGTTCGCATGACGTGAACGGTCTGGACCAATGTTGATTTGACCAGCGTTACCGGCAGGGTTCTCATCTGCAGTGAAGCGAACTTGAACTTGACCGAAGTTACGGCCGAGCATTGGGTCTTGACCAGTCGCGACATCTTTTACTGACGCTTTAAACTCAGTACTGAAGTTGTTGCTCCAGTTTGAGTACAGCTGTAACGCGAAATTGTCCATCTTCTGCGTACGTGCGTACCAGTATGAGTTCAAGTTCAAGTTAGTCAAACCACCAGTCATGGTGTTGTTTGCTGCTGCATCTTCTGCGCGTTGATAAGTGAATGACGCACGGTGGTCGTTGTTTACGTTCCAGTCCAATTTAACAAGAATCTTCTCGTCCTTTTGTTCTGGTTGAACGTTCCAATCACCTGCATCAACGCCATACACGTCACGAGCAATTTGCTGTACGCGTGTAATGACGCTTGGATCGATGTTCTTGCTCTCAACGGCACCTGAACCTGCAGGGCCTTGGCCAATTGACGTTGGCTCTTCGTAGTTTTCATAGTTAACGAAGAAGAACAAACGGTCTTGAATAATTGGACCACCAAGACTAAAACCGTAAGTCACTTCTTTGTAGTCTAAGTTTGGACGGCTTGAGCCTTTTTGATAACGACTTTCTTTCGGGCTACCGGCCATTGAGTCATTTGCAAACTCATAGAACACAGAACCACGGAAGTCGTTGGTACCTGAACGCGTTACTGCGTTGATACGCGCGCCAGCGAAGCCGCTGTAACGAGCGTTGAACGGTACAGACTGAATTGAGACCTGCTCAATCGCGTCGATAGAAATTGGTGAGCGGTTGGTTGGGTAACCACCTGAGTTCAGACCGAAGTCGTCATTCTGGCCAATACCGTCAACAGTGATACTGTTATAACGTGGGTTGTTACCACCAACGGTCAGTGAACGGTTGTCGTCACCTAAGTCAGTTGCCAATGGGTTTTGACGAACGACATCTTTCAGGTCGCGGTCAAATGCTGGCATGTTTTGAATTTCTTGTGCGCCCCAGGTGCTTGAAGAACCTGCTTGTAACGACGTCGTGTTAATTGCACGGCCAGTTACAGTGATACGCTCGTATTGCTCACGACGCTCATCCAACTGAGCGCTTAAGCGATACTGGTCACCCAACTGCAGGAAGATGTCTTCCAGGGTTTTGCCTTCGTATACTTCAGAGTCGATGATTACGAGGTAAGGACCGCCAACACGCAAACCAGACGCGGTAAAGATACCTTGGTTGTTCGTGTTTACTGTCGTTACGGTGCCGGATGGAACGTGCTGGATGATTACGCGAGTATTTGCGACCACTTCACCTTGTGGACCAACAATCTGGCCGCGCATAGAGGAAGAGGTTTCCGCCATCGCTACACCAGACATACCCAACGTAAGCGCTACTGCCGCTGCAATACGGGTCAGCTTCGTCGTCTTAGTCATGCCAATTTTCCTGCATAGTTAGTGTGTGAGAGTTTCTAAAAAGCTTTGGACGCGTTACGTTATCAGTGAATTATGACAACCCAATGACAACGCTAAAACGAAACGCGCGTATTCTAAGACAAATATGTGACAGTTTCATTGATTTTTTGCACAAATTTGCCCCTTTTTTGTTATTTTTTTGTGATTTTGTTAATTACTTACCTGAGTATAGGTTATACAACTGAGATGACAAATTCTTTACAGCGAATAATTTAAGGCTGCGGCATACTGCGACTATTCGTCACTCAGGTAATCCTTAATCTCAACAATAAACGCATCCGCAAATCGGCCGAGTTTGATCTGACCAACGCCAGAAATCCGCAGCATTTCATCACGCGATGTGGGAAGTAATAAGGCCATTTCTTGCAAGGTTTTATCGCTAAAAACAGCATAAGGAGGGATTTCTTCTTGCTCGGCAATACTTTTGCGCAAGCGCTTCAACCGGCGGAACAAGGCTTTATCGTGCTGCCCACGTTCGATAACGCTGTCCATTTGTACCGTGGCGCCGAGTCTCGGCACTGCCAATGTTAACGCGATTTCACCGCGCAGCACCGGGCGCGCCTCTTCGGTGATCATCAGCGCACTATGGCGACGAATGTCTTGAACCAACAAACCGCGGTGAATTAGTTGACGAATGATCGACACCCAGTACTCCGCCGAATGGTCTTGGCCAATGCCATAGGTCGAAAGCTGGTCGTGGCCAAATTGTTTTACTTTCTGGGTTTGCGCGCCACGCAGTACTTCAACGACATGATGAACACCAAATTGTTGGCCGGTGCGGTAGACACAGCTCAAGGCTTTTTGCGCGTCGATTGTGCCGTCGTATTGCCGTGGCGGTTGAATACACACATCACAGTTACCGCAATTTTTCTCGCGATACTCATTGAAGTAGTTCAGTAACACAACCCGCCGACAGGTTTGCGCTTCGGCGAAAGCGGTCATGGACGAGAACTTCTGCTTTTCCACCCGCAACTGCGGCGTGTCGTCCTGTTCGTCCAGCAGTTTCCAAATCCATGCCGCGTCACTTGGGTCAAACAGCATCATAGCTTCAGCCGGCGCGCCATCGCGACCGGCACGTCCGGTTTCTTGATAGTACGCCTCGACACTGCGGGGCACATCGTAATGAATCACAAAGCGGACATTGGGTTTATTGATGCCCATGCCGAAGGCTACGGTCGCCACAACGACGTCGATATCGTCGCGAATAAAGCCACGCAAGGTCTGCGCCCGGGTTTCATGGGGCAGGCCGGCATGATAGGCGGCCGCTCGCACACCATCGCGCATGAGAGCTTCTGCGAGCTCTTCAGTGCGCTTGCGACTACCACAGTAGATAATGCCCGAGGCACCACGTTGGCGTTTCACATACTGTAAAACTTGTACCCGCGGTTTATATTTTTCCTGTACGAGATAGCGAATATTGGGCCGATCAAAAGAGCCTTGAACTAAAGCCGGTTCGCGCAGCTGCAGGCGTTCAATAATGTCAAAGCGAGTAACCGCATCAGCGGTCGCCGTAAGTGCAAGAAAAGGAACATTCGGCAGCCATTCACGAATCTGCCCCAATTGACCATACTCAGGACGAAAGTCATGTCCCCATTGAGAAATGCAATGCGCTTCGTCAATAGCGACCAGCGCAACCTTCATCGACTGCAGACGTTGCACGAATCCTTGTTGAAGGATGCGCTCTGGAGATAAGTACAGGACTTTAATTTCACCGCGATTCAACTTACCGATCGTGTCGATAAATTCAGGAGAACTTAGGCCACTGTGTATGGCGGCAGCGGATAAGCCGACCTCGCGCAATGCAGCCACTTGATCATCCATGAGTGACAATAACGGCGAAATAACGATGGTGACGCCATCGAGCAACAATGCCGGCAACTGGTAACAAAGCGACTTCCCAGCACCGGTGGGCAGCAGTGCCATCGTGTCTTGGCCCTGTAAAACATTGCCGATAATCTGTTCTTGACCAAAACGAAATTCACGATAACCAAACACACGAGCTAAAAGCTGCTGCGCATCGTCGATACTTGCGGCGTCGACGCGAAATGCATCGTGGCTGGCGGCGATTGGCTGATTGCTTGTGGTTGGACTCACGATTTTCCTTTCCGACGTTGACTGTCTTGGCGATGCTCTCTATTGTATGTGTCCCAGCCACAGATAACCATGCAGTTATGACCAGATCAGCGATAATCGAGCAAATTTCGACCTTTATGAACGAGCGCATCCCATTTCAAAAGGATCTCGGCATCGAAGTCACTCAGTTTAATAGCCAACAATCGGAAGTTCGTTTTCGCTGGAAAGAAAGTTTGATTGGTAATGCACCGATGCAGATTCTTCACGGCGGCGTAACGGCAACAGCGTTAGACACAGCCGGCGGCGTGGTGATTATGGCTAGTGTAATCGAAAAGCTCAGTGACGACACCTCGTTAGAAAAAGTGGTCGAGCGAATTTCGCGCTGCGGTACCATTGATTTACGCGTCGATTACGTGCGTCCCGGTCGCGGGAACGAGTTTATTGCCACTGCAACCATTATTCGCTCGGGCAATAAAGTGGCTGTGGCCCGGATGGAAATGCATAACGAAGACGGCATGCTCATCGCTTTTGGTACTGGCACCTATATTGTCGGTTAATTCTTTTCTTGTGAGGTACGCGTGACAACTGCTGATCAACAAGCCCGTCAAGGCGTTTTATTCGCCCTTGGCGCCTATGGAATTTGGGGCTTTGCGCCAATTTATTTCAAGGCAGTTGCGTTTGTACCGGCGATGGAAATTCTCACCCATCGAATTCTTTGGGCGTTTTTCTTTCTCTTGGCTTTACTGGTGGCCAGCGGCAAGATCCGCCAAATTGCTCTCGCATTCCAGTCACCCAAACAATTACTACTGCTGGCGTTCGCTGCGCTGCTCATCGGTCTGAACTGGCTGCTCTTTATTTGGGCAGTTGCAAATGATCACATACTTGACGCCAGTTTAGGGTATTACATCAACCCCTTGCTCAACGTGGCGATTGGTATGTTGTTCTTTTCTGAACGTTTACGCCGCCTGCAGTTATGGGCGATTGCTTTGGCCGTAGCCGGAGTTGCCGTGCAAATTATCACCTTCGGCTCAGTGCCGTGGATAGCGCTGGTATTAGCAAGTTCCTTTGCCACCTATGGTGCCATACGCAAGAAACTACCGTTTGATTCCCTGACTGGACTATTTTTAGAAGTGATTTTACTGCTGCCATTCATGCTGATTTATTTTATTGGCTTTGCCGACAGCAGCGCCAGTAACTTGCTGGAGAACTCGTGGAAGCTGAATAGCTTACTGATTTTTGCTGGTATTATTACCACAGTACCACTGTTATTTTTCACTGGCGCAGCAAAACGTATTCGCTATTCCACGCTCGGCTTATTTCAGTATATTGCGCCGAGCTTAATGTTTATTTTGGCCGTATTTTTATACAACGAACCGTTGTCAGCCGACAAACTGATTACGTTCGTGATGATCTGGACCGCGTTAGCCTTATACAGTTTTGACGCCATGCGCACGCACCGCCAAGTCAGACAAGCGGCACGGGCTATCCAAAAGAATTAATGGCTAAGCGGTGTCAGTTTCGCGTACGACACCATCAGCCATTTGCTACCAACATCATCGAAGTTAATTTGAATACGGCTCTGTGCTCCCGTACCTTCGTAATTGAGCACGGTTCCTTCACCAAAGGTCTGATGTAGCACTCGCTGGCCAAGTTGATAACCGGTTTGCACAAAGGACTCGTGCGACGCACCGGTATGAAAACGAGAACGCGTCGCTTGTGGTTGTTGTACCCGCGTTTGTACCCGCACTTCTTGCAAGTTCTCAGGTGGCAGCTCAGCAATAAATCGGCTCGGCCGATGAAAGTTTTCCTGTCCGTACAAACGGCGGCTTTCGGCGTAGGTCAGAATGAGCTTTTCCATCGCTCGCGTCATACCCACGTAACACAGACGACGTTCTTCTTCGAGTCGTCCCGGCTCACCGACTGACATTTGCGACGGGAAGGTACCTTCTTCCATTCCGGTCATAAAAACTAACGGAAACTCAAGGCCTTTAGCACTATGCAGGGTCATCAGCTGCACGGCATCTTGATGTGCATCAGCCTGTTCTTCACCTGATTCCAGCGCCGCATGAGCGAGAAACTCAGCAAGCGGCGACAGATCATCTTCACCCGTTGGGCTAAAGGTTTCCGTCGCGCTGACGAGTTCCTTTAAGTTTTCCACCCGGGTTTCGGCTTTGTCACTTTTTTCCGCTTCGTACATTGCCAACAGACCGCTGCCTTTGAGCACCCGGTCGGTTTGCTTGCCTAACGGCAATTCAAGGCATTCTTGGTCGAGCCAATTAATTAAATCGAGGAAACTTGCGACCGCTGTTTTTGCCCGTCCGGTTAGAATCGAGTCATTCACCATCGCTTTTGCTGCAAACCACATGGGTAGCTGGTGACTGCGAGCGTAATCACGTACTAAGCCGAGCGAGCGTTCGCCGATACCGCGAGTCGGGGTATTGACGACACGTTCAAATGCAGCGTCGTCTCGGCGATTGCTGAGCAGTCGTAGATAAGCCACTGCGTCCTTTACTTCTTGGCGATCGAAGAAGCGCAAGCCACCGTAAATCCGATACGGTAAGCTGGCATAGAGTAACCCTTCTTCCAACACCCGCGATTGCGCATTATTACGGTACAAAATCGCCACATCACTTAACGCACCGCCTTGATCGCGCCAGCGGATAATTTGACTGACGATATAACGCGATTCGTCTTGTTCGTTATAGGCGGCGTACAACGAGATCGGCTCACCGTCGTTGCCTTCGGTCCACAAGTCTTTACCTAAACGGTCGCTATTGTTGGCTATTATCTGGTTTGCGGCTTTAAGGATCGTCGCTGTCGAGCGATAGTTTTGCTCCAAGCGAATGGTTTCAGCCCGCGGGAAGTCACGCAGGAAATGCTGCAAATTCTCCACTTGCGCGCCGCGCCAACCATAAATGGACTGATCATCGTCACCGACAATAGTGACATGGTTTTGCTGCCCTGCTAATAAGCGCACCCATGCATATTGAATTTGGTTCGTATCCTGAAACTCGTCGACCAAAATATGCTGAAAACGGCGTTGATAGTGCTCGCGAACATGGCGATTGTCGCGCAACAACTCGTGCGCGCGCAGCAATAATTCGGCAAAATCGACTAAACCGGCACGATCACAGGCTTCTTGATACGCCGCATAAATCTGCAGTTGAGTTTTCTCCGTGGGATCATACGTTTCAATATGTTGCGGGCGCAGGCCGTCATCCTTCTTCGCATTGATATACCAAGCCGCTTGTTTAGCTGGCCATTGTTTATCATCAAGATTCAATGCTTTGATGGTTCGTTTTAAGAGCCGCTGCTGATCGTCGCTGTCAAGAATTTGAAAGTTCTGCGGTAGTCCAGCGTCTTGGTAGTGGGCTCGGAGTAGTCGGTGTGCAAGACCATGAAACGTGCCGATCCACATGCGTCGAACATCACGGCCAAGGAGCTTTTCCACTCGTCCGCGCATTTCTGCTGCCGCTTTATTGGTAAAGGTCACTGCCAATACCGACAGCGGCGAGTAGTTCATCACCTGAATCAGCCAAGCGATTCGATGCACCAATACTCGCGTTTTGCCACTACCAGCGCCAGCCAGTACCAGCATGTCCTGTTCACCTGCGCTGACAGCGTCGCGCTGGCGATCATTCAGGCCATCGAGTAAATATGATACATCCATTCAAAGCTCCAGATTCATTCAGGTGTCGGTCTATCAGGCTACATCATACTGTACAAAAAACCAGTGGGCAATGTTAAGGATGCGCGGCAATGACGTGATTTTGCGGACTTAATCGACCAACTGATATAGAGCATCTAGATTTTCGATGCTGGCAGTGGGTAACCACAGTGCTCGTTTTGTTTCGGCAATCGCATGGGTTGGCTGATACCAGATCGCTTGCGCACCAAACCGAAGCGCCCCTTCGACGTCACTGACTGGGTGATCGCCAATGTGTAAAATCTGCTTCGGGCTAGTCAGCTGAAAGTGTTGTTGCGCGGCAGCAAACATATCGCCATAGGGTTTGCCTCGGAGTCCTTGGCCCGGTCGCCATGCCGCTTGAAAATAGTCTTGTAGACCTAAACGGCGAATGTCCGCATTGCCATTACTGACCGCAATAAGCGGATAATGACTAGCCAACCGCTGCAACAGTTGGTGGACGTCGTCATCAATGGCAACCTCATTGCGTGCATGAAGAAACTCGTCCATGGCACTGGTAACAACACGCTCAACCTGTTCCACACCCGCAGCGCGCAGACCTTGGGTTAACGTCGCTTCGCGCAATGCCGTCATATCGCTCGCCAGTTCAGCATGAGCTGCGGCGACCTGATTACGTAACTGGCGCCAGTCATGCGCGTTCAGATGTGCCACTTCCGGGCACTGGCGGGCGACGAACGCCGCCAAATGCTGTTCGGCACGCAGCATCACTGGTTTGTTATTGTACAGCGTGTCGTCGAGGTCAAAGCTGATGATTGAAAACGGCTGTAAGCGCCGATAAAACTGCCACATAAGCTCTCTTCTTGATGAATTTAAACAGGTCTATTTGCGTTTTGCACGCGGGTGCGCGGCGTCATAAACGGCGGCTAAGCGTTGAAAGTCTAAATGCGTGTAAATTTGCGTCGTACTTAAATTTGCATGTCCGAGCATTTCTTGTACCGCGCGCAAATCTTGGCTGGTTTCTAACATATGGGTGGCGAAACTGTGACGCAATTTATGCGGGTGGATATTCTCAAACAGCCCCTGCTGAATACCCCACTTTTTTAATCGTTGCTGCACCGACCGGTCACTCAGGCGTCGTTGTTGTTTACTCAAAAATAAAGCAGGTAGATCAGCGCCCGGCCAGGTCGCTCGGACCATCAACCATTGCTGCAACCATTTTTCCGCTTCTCTGCCATAAGGCACAATGCGCGTTTTACTTCCTTTACCCGTAACCCGCAGCTCACGGTCGGGTTGGATATCGTTGACATCCACCGCGACCAACTCCGCCAGCCGCAAACCACTGCTGTAAAGCAACTCAAACATTGCCCGATCGCGAATGGCGAGTTCATCATCAGACTTAATCTCGAGCAGTTGAATGACAGCATCAATATCAAGGTTTTTCGGCAGTCGCTTCGGCGCTTTCGGTGCTTTCACTACCTTCGCCGGATTGGCTTGCAAAATACCACGTTGGACTAAAAAGTCGCACAAGCTTCTCAGCGCCGCCAAGCGTTGATGAATCGACGACGCCCCCGCACCTTGATGGCGCCACTTGAGCACCAAGTTTTCCACATGCTGGACTTGCAGTTCTGCCCAATGGCTCACTGCAGCGGCATCCAACTGTTCGGCTATCAGACTTAGCTGTCGCTGGTAGCTTGCCAAGCTATGTTCAGCGTAACCGCGGACATCACGCAGTTGGGTAAGAAATTGTGTCACTTCATTACCCAGTGATGACGCCATTAGTCTGCTCGTGAGCTCGCAATTAAACGCGGTAGCAGAACACTCAGCAAATGCTGCAATTGCGTGATTAAGAGAAAGTCCATGGTCGGATCGAAATGGAGCGGATCGCGACTACCGACCGCTAACATACCTAATTCACCACGCTCACCTAAAAGCACCAGAGCCGCCGACTTAATTTGCTGCTCTTCGCGGAAGAGCAATTTAAGTTCCTCAGCCGTCAGGCGACCGAGGTAGACCGAGCCATTTTCAAAACGACGCGAGAGCAACTGAATGTGCGTGTCGGCGGTGAACGTAAATTGCTCCGGCAAGTCGACTGGACTATCAAAAAACTTCAGCGCTAGCTCCGGAAGACCCAGTTGTTCGCGGAAGGTCGCCTGCAAACAAGCTTCCACTTCAGCCAAATTTTCGCACTTAAATAGCTGACAATAGAGTTCACTGTAACCACGGAAAATCTGTTCATTCCGCTGCGCTTGTCCCATCAGTGCCGTAATCTCGTCCTCGAGTGCGGTAATTTTGTCGCGTAAAACGCGTTGCTGTCGCTCAATCAGCGAGACTGAGCCGTCTTGCTGATGTTTTAGCGACAAGCGCTGCAGCACATTAGGAAAGTGCTCGAAAAAGTCCGGGTTTGCGCGTAAGTAGTCAGCAACCAGTTCGGCATCCAACGCGGTCGTATCGAGTTCTTGCGCTAATTGTTCTTCTTTATTACTCATAATTGAAATTGTCCATCAAAGACGTGTTCTGCTGGCCCGCGCATCCACAGGTTTTCACCCGGCTGCCAGCTAATTTCCAGAGTTCCGCCAGGTAACTCAATTTTTGCTGGCGAAGAAAGTTTGTCTTGTAGCATGCCCCAAACTGCTGCAGCACAGGCTCCTGTTCCGCACGCTTGAGTTTCACCCACTCCGCGCTCAAAGACCCTTAATTTTGCTTCGTTGGCATTTACCACTTGCAAGAAACCAACATTGGCCCCTTCTGGGAAACGCTCAAAATGGGTCAATACTTGCCCCACTTCAGTCACTGGCGCACTCGCTACATCGTCGACCAGTAACACACAATGTGGATTACCCATGCTCACTGCACCAACTAAAAATGTTTGCTCATTTGCCCGCAGGATATAAGTAACTTCCTGTTTATTCGCTCGAAACGGTATTTTACCCGGCTCAAGCTGCGGTTGTCCCATATCCACATTCACCAGTTGGTCTGACTCTAAGCGAATTTGAATCGTGCCTTTCTTGGTGCTGACACGGATCTGGCTTTTATTGGTTAAGCCCTTCATCCGCACAAAACGTCCGAAGCAGCGTGCACCGTTACCACACTGCTCAACCTCGGTCCCGTCCGCATTGAAAATACGATAGTGAAAATCGACATCGGGATCATAGGGTGGCTCAACCAGCAACAACTGATCAAAACCAATGCCTCGGTGGCGATCAGCGAGTAAGCAGATTTGTTCACGACTAAGGAATATGTTTTGGGTCACATTATCAATGACCACAAAGTCGTTCCCCAAACCGTGCATTTTCGAAAACTGAACCAGCATGTTTATCCTTTTGGCACTAAGGTTTCGCCACGCCAAACATCATCCATGGTTTCTCGAGCGCGAATCAGATAACTGTCCGAGCCAGAGACCAAAATTTCAGGTGGACGCGGGCGCGAGTTGTAATTCGAGCTCATGACAAAACCATAAGCGCCCGCGCTCTTGACTGCAAGCAAATCTCCCGCTTGTGCGGCGATTTCCCGCTGCTGACCAAGGAAATCCCCGGTTTCACAAACTGGGCCAACAACATCACCCGTCACTGTTGGCGCTGCCCCCGGACGTACATTAACGATGTCGTGGTGCGCCTGATACAAAGATGGCCGCAATAAATCATTCATGCCCGCATCGACCATCACGAAGTGTTTAAAGCCGTTCGATTTGAGGTATTCAACCCGAGTCAACAAGACACCCGCATTGGCGACAATCGCACGACCCGGCTCAAGGAAGAGGGCTAAATGTGGATACGCTTGCAACCGTTGCAGCAGCGCTTGGATGTATTCCCCTACTGCAGGCGGCTGTTCGTCTTGGTAAGTAACGCCTAAACCACCACCCATATCGATGTGACGTAGATGAATGTCTAAGCTCGCGAGTTCATCGACCAACGCCAACATACGTTCAAGCGCATCGAGGAAGGGCTGCGTTTCAGTCAGCTGACTACCAATATGGCAGTCTGCACCAACAATTTCTAAGTTAGGAAGTGCGGCCGCTTGCTGATAGGTCACGACAGCTTCTGCCATCGGAATACCGAACTTATTATCCTCCAGCCCAGTAGCGATATATGGATGTGTTTTCGCATCAACATCTGGGTTCACACGCAGAGAGATACGCGCGACACGCTGCATCTGCGCCGCTAACGCACTAATACGTTGCAATTCTGCGGCTGACTCTACGTTGAATTGACCGATACCGACCTCGAGGGCATAGCGAATTTCTGTCTCAGATTTCGCCACACCCGAGAATACGATATCCGTTGCTTGGCCGCCTGCGCGCAAGACACGCGCGATCTCACCACCAGAAACCACGTCAAAACCAGCGCCTTGTTCCGCTAACACCTGCAACACCGCTAGGTTGCTGTTGGCTTTTACCGCATAAAATGCGCGATGCGGTTGCGGAAGTGCATCGGCAAAGGCTTGCCAATGATTCACAATTGCCTGTCGTGAATAGACATAACACGGTGTTTGATAACGGTCAGCGATTGTCTCGAGGGAAATATCTTCCACATGGAGTACGCCATTTAATTCCTGAAACTCTGACATGGATTACCTATACTGGCGAAACGACGTAATTAACGCCGATCGCTATCAATGTTGAACAAGTTACTTAGCCGGCAAGCAAACGCTATGAGTGCGTCGACTCGCTGGGTTGTGTTTGTTCCGGCGGCTCAGGCAGTTGCAGTGGGCCTTTTTGCCCACAACCGGCCAGCAGAACAGCGCAAAATAAAGCGAAAATGAGCTGTCTTTGTTGGGTTCTCGTGCGTTTTCTCATAAGTCACGTTACACTTGGGCTCGAAAGTTCCTTATAATCGCATTCACGTGCCAATTTGTCACCCGTTAGGAGTCGTGCATGCAAGACCATGAATATCATCAGCTCGCTGATACCGCGCTATTACAAATTGAAGAAGCCGTTGAGGCACTCGAACACGTTGATATCGATTTTGAATCAGCGAGTGGGATTTTGGAGCTCATTTTCCCAAATCAAAGTGTCATCATCATTAATAAGCAAGAACCACTGCACCAAATTTGGGTGGCCACACGCGAAAATGGCCATCATTTTGAATACCGTGACGGTCAGTGGATCGATAACCGATTTGGTAGTGAGCTATGGGCATTACTCAGCGATGCCGCAAGTAAACAAGCTGACACTGCCGTAACGCTGACACCACCCCAAGCGGACTAAAAGCGGACGAATAGAAATGCCGTGCGCTATGCACGGCAAACCGCTTGCTCTCCCCCTCAGGAAGAAAGGTACAGACAACATGACCGAAGCCAATACTCTTACCATTGCAACCCGTAAAAGTGCGCTTGCGCTGTGGCAGGCGGAGCATATTAAAGCACGCCTCGAAACACTTCACCCTGGGCTCGAAGTCATCCTCTTGCCGATGAGTACCCGTGGCGACGTTATTTTAGATACACCGCTCGCCAAAATTGGTGGTAAGGGACTGTTCGTGAAGGAGCTTGAAGTGGCGATGCTGGAAGGTCGTGCGGACATCGCCGTGCATTCCATGAAAGATGTTCCGGTTGATTTTCCTGAAGGGCTTGAGCTAGCAACGATTTGTGAGCGTGAAGACCCGCGTGATGCATTCGTGTCAAACCACTATCAAACACTCGAAGACATGCCTGCTGATAGTATTGTAGGTACCTGCAGTTTACGCCGTCGCTGCCAAATCGCGGAACGTTTTCCACATTTAATAATCAAAGACTTACGTGGTAATGTACAAACCCGACTGCGGAAACTGGATGAGGGTGAATTTGACGCCATTATTCTTGCGGCTTCCGGCTTGAAACGACTTGAGCTTGCCGAACGCATTACCCATTTATTGAGTCCAGAGGAGTCATTGCCAGCCAACGGTCAAGGCGCCTTGGGTATTGAGTGTCGTTCGGATGACGGCCGAGTCAAGCAATTGCTGCAGCCACTTGAAGACCGAACAACACGGATTTGCGTTAGCGCTGAGCGGGCCATGAACCGTCGTTTACAAGGCGGTTGCCAGGTTCCAATTGGTGCCTATGCCGAGCTGAGCGGTGATGAAGTCTATTTGCGTGGTCTGGTCGGTAACCCTGACGGCGCCGAAGTCATTCGCAAAGAAGTTCGGGGGCCAGCCAGTACTGCCGAAACCTTAGGTATACAGTTAGCCGAACAATTACTCGCCGCCGGGGCAGGTGATATTTTAGCGAAAGTTTACGCCAGCGCAGAATAACAGCCCTACAGCGGACGTGCTAAACTGATAAAACGATGTAGCGTAAGGGAGAGCTGTATGCGTCCTGGAGTTTTATTAATTCGTCCTGATCAACACGCAGATCCGCTGGAGCTGGGCATTCGCGATCATGGCTTTCCGGTATTTCGTCATGCCGTTGTCGCCATTGAGTCGGTGAATCTTGCTCCTGAGCAGTTACAAACAATCAGTACGGAAAACTGGGACGGCATCGTTGTTATTAGCCCGAATGCGGCTCGCGAGTTTAATCGTCAACTTGAGCTGGCGCAACTTGAATGGCCACAAGCCAAGCATTACCTTACCGTTGGTCCCGGCACGGCGGAAGTGCTCAGTCCTTTTTGCCAGCAGCCGGTAACTTGGCCGGCACAAGCTTTCAATTCCGAGGCGCTATTAGAATTCCCCGAATTAGCATCGTTGAATGAACAAAATTGGCTGATTATTACCGGTGAGAACGGTCGTGAACTGCTGCCAGATAGTCTGAAAAAGCGTGGTGCTAAGGTCGAGGTTTGCACCTGTTATCGGCGCCAGCCAACCACGAGCGACGTGGCTGCAAATGAGCAGGAATGGCGGCAACAGGTCGCCGTTGTGCTGGTTTCAAGTTTAGAGCAAGCTCAGTTATTTCATGGCGCCTTGAGTGCGAATGGAAAAGACTGGGTGAATCAAACCCACTGGATTGCGCCCACGGGACGAATTATTGACGGTATCGCTGAATTAGGGGTTGATCCTGCGTGTCTACATGCAGCACCTTCAGCCATGCCCAGTGCATTGATCAAAACATTACTCAGCTTGCCGCTCGAATCTCGGCAAAGCAAACCTTTAGCAACCGCACAGGAGAACGCTGTGAACGCGCCGCATTCATCGACATCAGCACCGAAACAAGAAGCCTCCGAACGAGTGAAAGCCAAAGATAAACGTGGTGGTGGACGCTTTTTTAGTGGTTTGCTGATGGTTTTAGTCATCGCCTCCTTGGCGGTACTAGCCGCCGGCGGTTGGTGGGTTTGGCAACAACAGCAAGTATTAAATGCGTCAACAACCGCGCAAATTGAGTCGGTGACACAGCGCCTTGAACAAGCCGAGCAAGTGACCACAAGTTCAGCACCAGCGGTCGATACGGCTGCTATTGAAGCTGAGGTCGAGCGCCTTCGCGCTCTCGTTGACGACCGTCTAGCCAATGAACGAGCAGCTCGCGAGCGCGGCTTAGAGCGACTCGCTGCGGCACAAGAAGATACAACGGCAAGTCTGCAGCAAGGCCAGAGCCAAATGGCTCGGCAATTAACTCGCATGAGTGAGCAGTTACGTACCTCGGAAGCTCGTCAAGGCTCGCATTGGCATCTGCTGGAAGCGTATGACCTGGTTGGCGCGGCTATGCATCGTCTTAACTTTGACTATCAACGCGACATGGCCATTCAGCTCCTCGCCCAAGCCGAGGAATTGCTGAGTACGGCAAACGCCGATGCCTATCAATTGGTGATTCGCCAGCTCCGCAATGATCAGGAAATGCTTGCTGAGTTACCGGAAGTGAATACCCAAGCCTTAGTGCTGCGTCTACACCGACTGCAAAGCTCAGTCCGTGACTTACCATTGCAACAGACGCTCATCGACGACGAAGCTGTGGGCGCCACCGATCGCAGTGATGTCAGTAATTGGCGGCGAAATCTCGCGGCTGCGTGGCAGTCGTTCACGACTGATTTAGTGAAGGTCCAACGCCATGACGGTTTACCGATGCGTCTCGATAGTGACCAACGCGCACTACTGTTTGGCCGCATGGAGTTACAACTGCAAATTGCGCAACAAGCGGCGTTGAATCATCATCAAGACTATTACCAAGCGACTCTGCGCGAGTTGCTTGGCTATGTTGACGACTACTTTATTGCTGAGCAGCGCAGCGTTGAGCAGTTTCGTGCTGAAATCGAATCCTTACTGGCGATGAACGTCGAGCCTGACTACCCATCTCGGTTACTGTCACATGCCATGCTCCGCGATTTAGTCGATGAGTTACGGGAACCGCGTCCGACTAACGGAGGCCAGTAAACCTGTGATTAAAGCTCTGATTATTCTGCTCATTATTGCTGCGGGCCTGATCCTTGGGCCGATGTGGACGAGTGGCCAAGGCCTACTGGTCCTCATCACACCATCACACACCATTGAAATGAGCTTGTTCGTTGCCGTTGGCATGCTACTCGTTCTTTTGCTGTTGCTTTGGCTACTCGAAGCAACATTGCGTTTTGTCAGCAAAGGGAAACGTGGCAGTGTCGGTTGGTTTCGCGGACGTAAACGCCGCAAGGCGCAGCAACGATTCAACCAAGCCTTGCATGCGTGGCTTGTGAAAAACTACGAGGAAGCGGCTGTACTTGCTGAAAAAGCAGCGCCCGGACTTGCCCAACCTGAAGACGCCTATCTCCTCGCTGCCTCTGCATGGCAAGCATTACATAATCATGCCGAACAGAAGCGACTATTGCAGTTAGCAAAGAAAACAGAAAGTGACGGCCTAGCTGTGCAGTTAGCGTTGCTGGAAAACTGCAAAGACTCGAGTGAAGCAATGACGCGCGGCAAAGCACTATTAGAGCAAGAACCGAAGAACCCAGCGGTACTTCGTACTGTCGCGGAAAGTTGGTATCAACATGGCCATTTGCAAACACTACGTCGTTTATTACCTGATTTAGAAGCTCGCCAAGCAGTCACTCGCGCTCGCCTTGCCGAGCTGATTCGTGCTTGCTACCGAGCCTATTTCACCACTGCAGGCGCTGACTCAGAGCGGTTAAGGTCATTGTGGACAGAACTTGCTAAAAAACAACGGCGCTCGACACCCATCCGTTTAGCCTATTTAGACGTATTGATGCGAGCCGGTCATGGTGCCGCAGCAGCAAAAATTGCTGCCCGAGGTATTCACCACGAGGTGCTCACCGCGAGCGATTTGTTAACGTATAGCGCAACAGATTGGCGCGAAGTAACGCCTTTGCGTGCAGAAACTGAAAAGCAGATTAAAGCGCACCCTGACCATCCGAATTGGCTTTTGCTGTTGGCAGTTTTGGCCTTACAAGAAAGTGACTACGCGCTCGCTGAGCGCGCTGCGCAACGAGCAATCAGCCTCAAACCAGAACGCTTGGCTTATCGACTATTAGCTGATGCGCTCAGCGCCAGCGGCCAAAAGGAGTCCGCGCTCACGGCTTATCGACAAGCAGCAATGATGAAATAAGGGAGCTCATGAGGAAGTTTACGAGGCGTTTTCAGCAGTACCGACTCGTAGTTGCCAAACGTCATGTTTGGCTATTCCTCGCTGCTTGGGTGTTTATCGCCGCACCTTTCTCTCTTGCCGCTACCACACAGCCACAAGTGTTTGTCACAATTGAAGGCGTGAATGGCCGTGAAGCCGCCAACGTCCGCAATGTTCTGGGTATCCATGCGTACCATCAGCAAACCGCACCCGGTGCCAGTCGAGTTAATTTTCTCCATAATCGTGCTGAACGCGATATATTCCGTGCGCTGATGCCGTATGGCTATTACCGCATCGAAGTAGACGGTAACCTTGAGCAACGCGACGGCAATTGGCATGCCCATTACCGTATTGTGCCGGGAACACCCATTCCGATTGGTCAGGTCAACATAGAAATTCGTGGCGAAGCGGAAAGCGACCCGCAATTTAGTCAATTGCGACAGAACTTAGCGATTCGCCCCGGCGCCCGGCTGCGGCACAGCGAATACGAGTCGGCGAAAACGCGCATTCGTAACTTGGCCTCCGATCGTGGCTATTATCAAGCACGCTTCGTTGAACAAGAGTTACGAATCGATCTTGATAACTATCAAGCTCACATTCATTTAATTTTTGACTCTGGCCCACGATTCAAGTTTGGCGAAGTGCGTATTCGTGAAGGGCACCTCGACGAAGATGTGATGCGCCGTTTTATAGGCTTTGACAGCGGCGATTTCATCACCAGTAACGAGCTCTTGATGCTGCAACTCGGCTTAGCCGACAGCGACTACTTTAGTCGTGTTGAGGTTCAGCCACTCTGGGGTGAAGCCGACGAACGTCACGAAGTGCCCGTGGTCGTTGAGTATGAGCCAAACGAGCGGACGTTTTATCAAACCGGTTTTGGTTATGGTACCGACACCGGCCCGCGAATTAGCTTCGAACAAAATCGGCGCTGGGTAAATACCCGCGGCCATCGCTTTCAGGGCCTCGTTCAGCTATCTGAAATTAAAACCAATGTCGCCGGCAGCTATATTATTCCGGGGCAGCGCCCACAAACAGACCAGTACGCAATTCGTGGTGCTTGGGTGGATGAGAACACCAGCAATACGCGTTCTGAACGCTTAACGCTTGGGGTCAGCTGGCAGAAGCAGCTCACCCGAACCCAACGAATTGTCGCCCTCGACTGGCTCGACGAACGTGACCGCTTCGAAGGCGAACGTCGCAATAGTGAGTTTCTCTTACCGAGCGTTCAGTGGAGTCGTATTCATGCTGAGAACCGATTAAATGTTTCCGACGGTTTCCGTCTCAGTTTGACCTTGCGCGGCGCAGCCGAAAGCCTGTTGTCAGACACTGATTTTACGCAAGCTCAATTATCAGGAAAATTTGTGACACGCCTCTCCGACCGGGTGCGGTTTTTAACGCGAGCAGATCTCGGCACGTCTGCGGCTGGAAATTTCAGCCGAGTACCTACGTCACTGCGTTTTTATGCGGGTGGTGACACTAGTGTTCGCGGTTATGGCTATCGCAGTATCGGTCCGCGCAATGACTTAAATGAGGTACTTGGTGCTCGTCATCTCTTAGTCGGCAGTGCTGAATTCGATTACGAATTTAGAACCAATATGCGTTGGGCTGTGTTTATCGACAGTGGTAATGCATTTAATGATATTAATGAACCGATGCGCACCGGCGCCGGCGTCGGCTTTCGTTGGCAAAGCCCAATTGGCCCAATTCGGGTTGACCTTGCCCATGGCTTCTCGTATCCCGGTGACCGCATCCGCTTACATTTAACCATAGGGCCGGATTTATGACGCAGAACGCAAAAGACATGCTCATAACAACCCGTCGTTGGTTGCTGCGTGGTCTCTACGCTTTATTCGCATTCCTGCTGATTGTAGCAACCGTATTGACCCTTTTATTGACCACACAAACGGGTACGCGAGCGAGCTTTGCCATGGCTGCTTGGTTTGTTCCTGGTGAGCTCAAATACGAAAAAGTCGAAGGTACACTGCTGCGCGACTTTACCGTCACCGACTTATCCTTGCAAATGCCTTTCGCCGATAACGAGAACCTAACTCTTAAACTCGGCCACCTGCACGTGCGTTGGCGGCCTTGGGCATTGATGGATCGACAGGTTCACGTCCGTGAGCTGGAATTGCATGACACGAGCCTTGTCTTGCCGGCCAGTGCACCGCAAGAGTCGACGGCGGAGTCCATTTTCCCCATTGAGCTGCCGGATATCTATTTCCCGTGGCAATTTCGACTCGACCAATCAAGCTTCAGCAATATCACTGTCATTGCGGGCGCTGAGCCGGTGCAGATTGAACGTGCGCACTTACGTGCCCGAACTCGAGATGACCATTTAATTATTCACAGCGCAAGCCTAACCATGCCGGATGTGCACGTACAGCTTCATGGCCAGATCTCACCACAGCAACGTTATGCCATGAGCCTGAACTCGCTAGTCAGATTTGAACTGCCGGATTATGGCTTCACCACCATCACTGGACAGTTGAACGGTGATACCGAGCGGCTATCTTTGCAACAACAAGTAAGTGGTTTCGTTAACGCCACCATTAATATCGACGTGCTCTCTCCGTTGACCGAAGCACTGACATGGCAGGGTCATATTCGCGCCATGCAAAGCCAGTCCGGCAGTCTGCTTGAAGAAATCGAATGGGCCCAATTAGAACTGCAAGGCGAAGGCTCGCTCACGCATGTCGCTGGTGAGCTGAATATTCGGGTCGAACACCAAGAGTACGGTGAGTTGGTGCTCAATACGCAAGCCCGCTACGCCGATTTGAATGCGCACCTTGACAGCTTATTTGTTCGTGCCGATGAACTCGGCGTACTCGTGGACTGGCAAGGACAGGCGGACATTACCCCCGGAGCTGCCGACGAACCCATTGCGATCGCTTTGGATATGGGCGGACCATTGCGCTTCCAAGACTATATTGACGCGGATGTAACAATTACCTATCGGGGTAGCAATGAACATGCCGACGTAATTCGCTTTCATGCCCAACAGGAAGAATTTCGTTTCACCATCGTTGGTCATGCCAACTGGCGCACGATCCCCGAATGGGAAATTTCACTGGTTGTCGATCCCGTTGATGTCGGCTTTTATGTCCCCGAATTTCCCGGCTTTGCCACAGTAGAACTCGTCAGCAAAGGCAGCTGGGGTAATGTTCCCGAGGTGCATCTCGATATAGCGACCTTGAGTGCCGAGTTGCTTGACCAACGTCTAAACGGTAGCGGTGACATTCAGCTTCGCGGAGATCGAGTCTCCTTGTCTGATTTCGAGCTAGCATGGGGCGACATGCGGGTGAACGCCGATGCACAAGTGGATTTAACGACACAAACGGTGCAAGGCGATTTCAACGCCCGTGACCTCGAATGGGAAGACTGGCAATTGGAGTCGTTGAACGTTCAAGGCCTGTCGCTGAATTGGTTGCTTGAACGCCTGCCCGTAGCAAAAATCGAATTAACCGGGCTTCACCAATCTGGAAATACGTTAGTTGAGCGTGCCAGTCTAGTGCTCGAGCAAGCCGACGGACAGCCTCACCAAGTCGCTCTCGCTATGGCACTGCCAGATACTGAATTTCGGTTTGCTGCCAATGGTCATTGGCAAGACTTGGTTTGGCGCGGCGACATTACTGATATTCAGCTCGATCATACGGAGTTCGGCAATTATCGCCTGCAGCGGACAGGGCGCGGTCGGTTCGGGGCTGATCGTGTCGACCTTGCGGAAATCTGCATTAACCACCAAGAACGTAACGCTGGATTTTGCTTTGGTGCCGACTGGGATCTGGAGAGCCAATTAGGTCAAGTTTCGCTGCAAGCCGAACATCTGCAACTCGAGTTACTGCAACCTTTCTTGCCCGACACCTTGGTCATCAATGGTGAGTTGAATAGCTATCTGACGCTTTTGTTGCAGCCGGATCAAGTGGATATTGAAGGGTCAGTTCATCTCTCTGACTCGCTTATCCAGTTGCCCGAGCAAGATATTAGTGTCGAGCTCGCTGAAGGTGAAATTCTGACCCTGCGAGGCGATGAAAACCTAATCCAAGCTCAGTTAAACTTAATCACGCGAAATCCCGAAGGCTATGTTCGCGGTGACATAGAGCTTGTCGATATTCTGCAGCAAGGCGCTATTTCAGGGGCTCTCAATTTGGCCCTGCCCGATCTTGGCTTTGTCTCCATCATGCTACCGCAGCTGCAAGGGGTGCGCGGTAATCTCAATGGTGAGTTGGCCGTATCAGGAACGCTGACACAGCCTGTTGTTCAAGGCGAGCTGATACTCGCTGACGCAGCGGGTGAAATCCCAGCTGCGGGCGTTGCTGTGCACGATTTAAATGTCGCCATGGTTGCTCCCGGTGATTTAAATGAACCCTTTACGCTACGAGCCAACGCGCGCTCTGGCGATGGCTTCATCGAACTGGAAGGGGATTATCACTTGCTCGATCAACAGGGCAATGTCATCCTTCGCGGGGAGCGCTTTTTAGCCATTGAAACTCGTGACATTCGCGTGGTCATCACGCCAGATTTACGGGTGAATTACACCCCAGAATTAATTGTCGTGCGTGGTGACGTCACCATTCCCAGCGCGTTGATCTCACCGCCAGACTTTGAAACCATCGATTCGTCTTCACGCGACACCGTAATCATCACCAACGACGAGACCGTTTATCGTTTCGACGATACGACGTTGCCAATCGATGCTAACGTCCAAGTGACATTAGGCGACGACGTTCGCGTTGAAGCATTCGGTTTTGCGGGTCAGCTCACTGGCCGCTTGCGCCTCATTGAATTACCCAACCAGCCAACGTCGGCGGTTGGTAACATTAATGTTGCCACCGGTCGCTATGAAATTTTCGGTCAAGCCTTGGATATTGAGCGGGGGAGCTTGATTTTCACTGGCGGGAGTGTCGAGAATCCTGGCTTAGACTTGCGCGTGACGCGAGCAATTCAAACCGATAATGTCACAGTCGGTGCTCAAGTGGGCGGCTCGCTTCGCGAGCCAACGCTCAATTTCTTCTCAACGCCAGCCATGCAGGACAGCATGATCTTGTCTTACTTAATTTTAGGACGAGCACCTGGCGAAGGTTCCGGAGAACAAAACCTCTATGCTCAAGCCGCACTTGCGTTGGGCATGCGTGGTGGTAACTTTATCGGTCAACAAATTGGCCAAGCAATTGGCGTTGACGAGATTATGCTGGACTCAACCGGTGACAATATGGAAAGTGCATCACTGTATATCGGCAAGCACTTATCATCACGGCTCTATATTCGTTACGGTATAGGTTTGGTCGAACCCGTCAACACCTTCTTTATTCGCTATCGATTGCGCGACAACCTCAATTTTGAGTCGCGTTCTGATGGCGAAAATAGTGGTGCCGATATCTTCTATACGATTGAGCGTTAAAAAAACACCAGCCTCAAAGGCTGGTGTTTTTGTTAGCGATTAAACAAAATAAATTAATGCTGATGCTCACCGTCTTCATCAACAATCACACCACAAGCAATGCGTGCTCCTGCATTACCAACTGGCTGCGAGGTTAAATCGTCTGGCTGTGCGTGAACAATGACTGCCTTACCAACAATACTATTTGGTCCTGACAGCTCAAGCTTATGATCGGTCCATTCAAGGTGAGCCGCTCCGGTCTCATCCGCATGCAAGTTACCTAAGTCACCTACATGACGCTCGTCACTTTCTGGGCCACCATGGTCGGCACCATGCGGATTAAAATGACCACCCGCTGACGTTGCATCCGGCGCGCTACAGTCACCAAATTCGTGAACATGAAAGCCATGTACGCCATTCGGGCTCAAGCCTTCCACGTGCGCAAGCACAAACACACCTTCGGCGGTTGGTTGAAACATGACATAACCATGGATGTTATCGTTGCCTTCGGTGCCATGAAGCATGGCAGCAAAAGCACCTGTTGTATCGGGCCGCTCATAGCTCGCATGGTGTTCATGCGCGGCATGAGCTTCTTGTTCGGAGTATGCTTCGGCAGCTGCGCTATGTTCACCGTGTTCGCCTTGCGTACCCGTATCACCGCCGCATGCAGCTAAAAAAACTGCCGCAGAAGCGGCAGTTATAAGTGTTTTATAATTCATGCCCTTCCTCCTCTGTTAGGAAGAAAGCTTACCATGAACTGGGCTGATCGCCATAGGTTGTTGACGAATTCGCGCTTTCTTTAACTTTTGCAGTACAGCAGCCGGCATGCCTTTTGGTAATTGCACCGTAGTATGCGTAGCAAATAACTGGATTTCACCGATATAACGGCTATCCATATCCGCTTCATTCGCAATCGCACCAACCACGTCACCTGGACGTGCGCCGTGCTCAGTACCGACCGCTAAACGGTAAGTATCAAACTCGATGTTGCTTGCACGACGTGACTTTTTCTCGCCACGAGGCTTGTCAGAACGACCACGCTCAGCACGATCACCACGACCACGAGTGTCACGGCTATCACGACCACGACGATCATTGCGGTCACGGCTTTGACGTTCTTCACGGTCAAACTTAGGCTTCGGCTCTTCCTTTACGATCAACGGACGTGAAAGTTGGAACTCGTGCAGTAAGGCTGCAGCTAACTCTTCAACGCTCATTTCCGTTGATTCAGTCATTTGCTGAACCAAAGATTTCATTGAACCCATGTCACATTTTTCTGCAACTTCAAGTAGCTTATTCTGGGCCTGCTGAATACGGAACTTCGATAATTCGCGTCCTTGAGGAACTTGAACCATCTCGATAGTGCCGTTCGTTGCGCGCTCGTAACGCTTCAATAAGTGCATTTCGCGTGGACGAGCAAACAAAATAGCTTCACCTGAGCGACCCGCGCGACCGGTACGACCGATACGGTGAACATATGACTCAGCATCTTGTGGCAAGTCATAGTTAAACACGTGCGACACACCAGGTACGTCCAAACCACGCGCAACAACGTCGGTGGCAACTAAGATACGGATTTGACCCGCTTTCAGTTGGCTCACGGTCGCTTCACGTTGGTCTTGGCTCATATCACCATTCAAGCCAGCCGCTTTAAAGCCTTGCTCGCGCAAGAATGCTGATACAGTTAAGGTGTCGTTACGCGTACGGACAAACACTAATGCTAGCTGGTAATCACAAGTTTCGAGCAGGCGCACTAAACCGGCGTCCTTCGTCATACCTTGGACTTTCCAAGCTTTCTGCGTGATATTCGCTTTCGTTTGCTTAGTTGATTCAATTTTCACATGAACTGAATCCGCCAAGAATTTCTGAGCGATTTTCTTAATTTGTGGTGGCATGGTCGCAGAGAATAAAGCACGCTGCGCACTTGCTGGAACCTGTTCCATGATCCACTCGATGTCGTCGATGAAGCCCATGTTCAGCATCTCATCAGCTTCATCAAGTACAGCCATTTTCAAGCTACCAAGGTCCAAGGTGCCTTTACGGACGTGGTCCATTAAGCGACCTGGCGTACCAACGACAACCTGTGCGCCGCCACGTAATAGTTTGATTTGCGGGCCATAGGCAGAGCCACCGTAAACGGTCGCAACAGTCAGGCCTTTCATGTACTTACCCATCGATTCGATCGATTCAGCAACCTGAATCGCGAGTTCGCGAGTTGGTGCAACAACAAGAAGCTGAGCGCCACGAACGCGTGTGTCGATATTCGCTAACGCTGGTAAACCAAACGCAGCCGTTTTACCGGTACCGGTCTGTGCTTCACCCAGTACGTTTTGCTTTTCCAACAACGCAGGAATCGCCTGCTGCTGGATAGGAGTAGGGGTGTCGAACCCAAGTTCTTGGATTCCACGTAAAATTGATTCAGGTAATTCTAAAGCCGAAAAAGTATTAAATTCAGACATATTTGTCCCACTATCTAAGCTCCACCGGTATTGGCGGAAACATATAAAATAATCAGACTCGGTAAACAACTCGCACTCAGTTCTCGTGTTTCATTCACGACAGAACGATTCAGCAATATACAATTGCATCCAAACATCTTGACGATGTTCGATAACTCTCATTGCTCGTTAGCGATGGTAGACCAAGGCTGGGCATTGGCGTTTTCTTTGGTAGAAAACACAACCGACAACTGCCCCTTAGACCCTGTTCTCAAGTGAACGGACATAGCATTTCGCCATATCGTTTTTAGCGTTGTCAGGCACTTAAAGCCTGCAAGATAGGGGACCACTGTCAATCTTTCTGCTTAGCTTTCACTAAACAGGCGCGGAGTATAACAGCTTTTTTGGAAAAGTATTGTTGTTTGTTTGTTAGTCAATTCTAATAATAGAGTCAACTAACATGAAAAACGCCGATAATCTCTTTACGTTCAGCACCAGTCAATAGGTCGCACATAGCATTCAGATACGATGGACGGTTTCCGCCAATATGAGATTCGGGCTACTGAACCTGTTTATCCCTCTAAATCATAAAGCACGCGTAGTGATTTTTTATTATCTTCCTCAATTACAGCAAAACTACCACCTACGTTGGAAACGCCCGAAACATCCCCAAATAGCAACTCTTTTTGAAGCATTTCAAATTCTTCCGGACTCACCATGCCATTTAGTATGCCTACAGATAGAATGCACGTACTTTGATTACATTCGTTATACTCAACATAAACACTTCCACTCAGGTTATTAGCAGTCACAAATTGATCCATAGAATTCTGGATGTGTGCTTTACTCTCGGTATTATTCACACTATTTCTACTGTGAAAAATTAATCGATCAGCAAACTCTTGAAAATCATCTTCAACCAAAACTCGGGCAGGATCTTGAGTCGAAGGAGTTAGTTCATTAAATCGCTCGTCAGAGGCATTATCAGCATATAGGTCATCATTCAAACCTTCAGTAACACCAACTTGGACTTGTGAACCCACCTCATTGTCTGCAACTCTATCAATGTCTGTATAGTTACTTAGCTCAGGTTCCGATTTGTGAACCGACAATTCATTTGCAGAGTTGTGTCCATTATCTAGAAAATTACTCATCAAAAGGGCTATAGCCAAAACTGATAGGCAAACTGATATGGTAATTATTTTTTTCATTTTTATAGTTTCCCAAAACACCGCGCCATAAAATGACGCGGTAGATTAGAGTATATTTACGATTAATTTGTTATTTGTCTATATGCGATTCCGCCACAACAGTCACTGACTGTGACCGGGTCTGTAGTGGTATCAACAACGCACCTGTTTTCACATAAATAATTAACTCCATTTACGTTAACACCTTCATATGCAAAAATTACGCTAGAAAAGAACATTAAACTAGCCCCTAAAATTACACTAATGAATCGCATAATTACATTCTCCTTGTTAAATTCTGTTTGATAAATGTACAAAAACAAAATATCACTATTATATTAGTTATGATATTTTGTTATTTTCAAAGTACACGAATAACTGGGGGGGCAAGCACTAACTATTTTAAGTTTTAAGATCAAGTTTCTTGCCGTAACGGTTCTATTGTAGAAAATGTAAGCCTGCAGCAAATAAAAAAGCCCTTCGCGTTAGCGAAGGGCTTTTCCGTATTAGGTGCCTGGCGGTGTCCTACTCTCACATGGGGAGGCCCCACACTACCATCGGCGCTGACATGTTTCACTTCTGAGTTCGGAATGGATTCAGGTNA